>Ga0210405_10004727_pt1 | contig 12684 bp, 15 predicted proteins | sample IncBWH11MmetaG_FD_155492 | JGI IMG/M metagenome (GOLD analysis project Ga0210405, IMG submission 155492) | Forest soil microbial communities from Barre Woods Harvard Forest LTER site, Petersham, Massachusetts, United States - Inc-BW-H-11-M | ecosystem: Environmental > Terrestrial > Soil >... | reverse complement strand
TTCCGAGCTGCGCGCGGTCTACGAGACCGTCTGGGGCGAACGGCTGCACGCGGGGAACTTCCACCGCAAGGTGCTGTCGGTGCCGGGCTTCGTAGAGAGCACGGGCGAGACCACCGAGACCGGCGGACCGCGAGGCGGGCCGCGTGCCCGGCTGTACCGCCGCGGGGACGCGCGGCTGCTGCATCCGGCCCTGCTGCGGCCCGGCCGTGAGGACTCGGTCCGATGACAGCGCCCGGTCCGACAGGTGCGCCCGGTCCGACAGCTGCGCCCGGTCCGACAGGTGCGCCCGGTCCGACGGGAGCGCCTGGTCTGGCGGGAGCGCCTGGTCCGACGAGCAGTGCGGAGGCGATCGCTTTGGTGGAGGCCGCGCGCGGGCCGGATGACTTGTTCGGGGCCGAGGCGGCTCGAGCGTACCGGCGGCTGGCGCAGCTGACCCATCCCGACACCTGCCCCGGCGACAGCCGGGCGGCTCGCGCGTTCGCTAAGCTCGCCGCGCTGTGGCGGCAGCACCAGAACGGGCATGGAGTGCTGGTCGCCCGCGGGGACATCGCCAACCTGTATCAGGTCCGGGACGGGCTGCTCAAGCTGGTCCGCGATCCGGCCGACAACGACCTGATGCGCGCCGAGACGATCGCCCTAGCCGCACTCCGCACCCGAGTGGAACCGCCGCTTCAGGCCTATTTCCCCGAGCCGGTCCGGGCCCAGCGGCGGCGCGATCCGGGCTCGGGCGTCGAGCGCCGGGCCAACGTGATCGTCCGGCTGGCCGGGTTCCGCAGCCTGGCCGAGGTGCGGGACGCGTTCCCCGGCGGCGTCGACCCGCGGGATGCCGCGTGGATGTGGCGGCGACTGCTGGTCGCGGTGGGTGCCGCGCACCGGGCGGGCCTGATCCACGGCGCCGTGCTGCCCGAGCATGTGATGATCCACCCCGGCGAACACGGCCTGGTGCTGGTCGACTGGTGCTATTCGGGCCCGGCGCCCGCGGTCCGGGTCCGGAACGTGGTCAAGCGGTACCTGGACTGGTACCCGCCCGAGGTTCTGGCCGGCGACCCGGCCGGCCCGGACCTGGACATCTGGCTCGCCACCCGCTGCATGACCGAGCTCGTCGGGCCGCGCATCCCGGCCCGGATGGCGGCCTTCTCCCGCGGCTGCCTGCTGGCCAGACCGAGCCGGCGCCCGGCCGATGCCTGGCTGTTGCTGGCCGAGTTCGACGAGCTGCTCGGCCGGCTTTACGGCCCCCGTACGTTCCGCCCCTTCGCCATGCCGGCCTAGGGATCACTGAGAGGAGACCCACCATGGGCAGCGGACGATGGTCAACCGACGTTTACGACGCCGCCGCGCGGTTCCGCGCCGCCACTGGCGCCAGCGCCTTCGCATACAGCGACAGCGGCGCGGCACGTGTGCATGACACACTCGATCCGCACGGGGTACCGGTCCGGGAAAGCCGCGACTCCGCCGAGCATCCGCAGTCGCTGGCGATCGCCGTGCTGTTCGACGTGACCGGCTCTATGCGCGACGTGCCGCGGACCTTGCAGGCCAAACTCCCCCAGCTGCTCGGGCTGCTGCTGCGCAAGGGTTACGTGGCCGACCCGCAGATCATGTTCGGCGCGATCGGGGACGCCACCTGCGATCACGCGCCGTTGCAGATCGGCCAGTTCGAGTCCGACAACCGGATGGACGACGACCTGGGCCGGATCCTGCTGGAGGGCGGCGGCGGAGGGCAGAAGACCGAGTCCTACGAGCTGGCCCTGTACTTCATGGCCCGGCACACCGTCACCGACTGCTTCGCCAAGCGAGGCCGGCGCGGCTACCTGTTCATCATTGGCGACGAGCTGGCCTACCCGCGGGTCAAGCCCGGCGAGGTACACAACGTGATCGGCGACGAGCTGCCGGAGTCCGTGCCGGTGGCCAAGCTGGTGGCCGAGGTCACCGCGAAGTGGGACGCGTACTACATCCTCCCGGCGGGCGCCAGCTACGTGGGCGACCCGGAGGTGCTCGGCTTCTGGCGCGACCTGCTCGGCCAGAACGTCATCGAGCTCGCGGACACCGGCGCGGTGTGCGAGACGATCGCGCTGACCGTGGGCCTGGGCGAGGACGCGATCAGCTTGGACGACGGCCTGGCCGATCTCGGCGACGTCGGCTCGGCCGCCGGGCAGACGGTGTCCAGGGCGCTGGCCGTGATCGGGGCCGGCCGGGCGCCGCTCGAGGTGGCCGCCGCGCCGGACGACCTGGACGGCCCGAGCGGGAACGTCCGGCTATGAACCACGTCATCATCGTCGACCTCGCGTATGGCGATTCCGGCAAGGGCTCTATTTCCGATTGGGTCTGCTCCCCTGGCCGCGTCCGGTTTGCCGGCGGGCGGCCGGTCCAGGCGGTGGTCCGGTTCAACGGCGGCGCCCAGGCCGCGCACAACGTGGTCACCACCGACGGGCGGCACCACACGTTCGCCCAGTTCGGCTCGGGCACCTTCACGCCCGGGGTGCGGACCCACCTGTCGCGATTCATGCTGGTCGATCCGCTGGCGCTGGCCGCCGAGGCCGCCCACCTGGCCTCGGCAGGCGTCGGCGATGCGCTGGACCGGCTGACCGTAGACCGCGACGCGCTGCTGACCACGCCGTACCACCGGGCGGCCAACCGGGCCCGGGAGCTGGCCCGGGGCGTTTCACGGCACGGGTCCTGCGGCGTGGGGATCGGCGAGACGGCCCGGTACACACTCGAGCACCCAGGCGACGCGCCGCGGGTGGCGGACTGCGCCGCGCCGCAGACGCTGGCCCGTTCGCTGCGCCGACTCCGCGACCGGCTAGCCGACGAGCTCGGGCCTCTCGAGGCACCGCCGGTGGCCGACGTGTGCGAGGCCTACCGCGCCTTCGCCGACCGCGTGGCCTTGGTCGACGACGGATACCTGGGCTGGCTGCTGCGCACCGGGCCGGTGGTGTTCGAGGGGGCGCAGGGTGTCCTGCTGGACGAGTGGCGCGGCTTCCACCCGTACACCACCTGGTCGACCACGACCTTCGCCAACGCCGAGACGCTGCTGGCCGAGGCCGGGGACACCGCGCTGCGCCTGGGCGTGGTGCGCTGCTACCTGACGCGGCACGGACCGGGCCCGTTCGTGACCGAGGACCCCACCCTCGAGCTGCCCGAGCCGCACAACCAGCACGGGACGTGGCAAGGCGCGTTCCGGACTGGGCACTTCGACGCGGTCGCGCTGCGGTACGCGGTCGAGGTCAGCGGCGGCGTGGACGCCGTGGCGTTGACCCACCTCGACGCGGCCGCGCGGCAGCCGTTGCGGGTGTGCCGGTCCTACCAGGTGGACGGGCAGCCGCTACAGCGGATCATCCCCGGTCCCGAGCGTGACCTGGGGTGGCAGGAGCGGCTCACCGCGATGCTGCTGCGCGCGCGCCCGGTGTACGAAGATCCCGGCCCGGACTGGCCGGGTCTCGTCGAAGGCGCACTCGGCGCGCCCGTCGTGCTCACGTCGTACGGACCAACCGCCGCCGATAAGCGCGCGGTGGCGTCGGCGCTCGGGCGGCGCACGCCCGCAACCAGATAGTGAGGAGAATCAGATGCGGCTTATATATGTCACGCATCGGGTCGGGCAGTACGATCCGCAGGTGGGAGCTACGAACCCGGACCCGGGAGCCATTACTATCCGTGAAAGCCAAGGGCAGATCAGTTTCCTATTCGCTTTCCTGACGCTGGCCAGCGCCGTGGCCCTGGCTCGGGTAGTCCCCAATGCGCACACCACGGCCGGGCGGGTCGTCGGCGCGGTGGGCTTCGGCGTCCTGCTGGTGGTCTTTCTGGTCGGCTGGATCGTGGCGATCCGGCGCTCGGGCCGTCTGGAGATCACCCAGGGCGCGATCAAGTACATGAAAGGCAACGGCCAGGTGTCCACCTTGTCGCGCCAGCAGGGAAATAGGTTGCGCTGGGCCAAGGAACTCCGCGGCCGGATCTGGAAGCTGGGGCTGGCCATAGACGGCACAGATGCGGTCATGGTCCTTGGCATTTTCTCCCGCAGGGCAGTGCAGCAGGCGTGCCTGGCCCGCGGCTGGCGCTTCAGATGACCAGCGATGCCTCGCCACCCAGGTACCGCGATGTGGCCGCCTTCGATGAGCGGGCCGCCGGGTATGACCAGGGATGGCGCGGCCGGCTTCATCATGACATCGCCGACCAGACCGCCGAGATCGCCCTGACCGCCAGCGCGGCGCCCGAGCGAGTGCTCGACGTCGGCTGCGGGAGTGGCTATCTGCTCCGGCTGCTGGCCAGCCGCTGCCCAGGCGCCGCCGAATTGGCCGGGGTGGACGCGGCGCCGGGAATGATCAAGGTCGCTGCGGCCTCGGCCGCCGACGATCGGTTGCGGTTCTCGGTCGGCGTGGCCGAGCACCTGCCGTTCCGGGACGCTTCGTTCGACCTGGTGGTCAGCGTGACCTCGTTCGATCACTGGTCGGACCAGCAGACGGGACTGGCCGAGTGCCACCGGGTTCTGGTCCCCGGCGGCCATCTCGTTCTGGTCGATCAGTTCTCCGGGTGGCTCGTCCCGACGCTGGTCTTCAGCCGATCCGGCAAGGCGCGCACCCAGCGGCGGGCCAATCGCCTGCTGGACGCGGCGGGCTTCGGTCCGGTCGCCTGGCATCGGGTGTACGCGGTCATCATCAACGCTGCCGTGGCGACGGCCTGACCGCGCGGTTCGATCATGGTCGTACTGGCCGGGCATGCAGGCCCTTGGCATTAGGTTATGGCTGATGAAACAGACGCGAGAACGGAGCATCATGCCAGAGATTCCCCCGTCTCACCGGGACCTGCTCGACGGCCAGGTCGCGACGCTCGGCACGGTCGGCCCGGACGGCCGACCACAGCTGTCCGAGGTCTGGTACCTCGCCGACGGCGACACGGTCAAGATCTCGCTCAGCACCGCACGGCAGAAGACCAAGAACCTGCTCGCGAACCCGGGCGTGAGCCTGCTCCTGCTCGATCTGGCCGTCCCGTACCGCTACCTGGAGATCCGCGGCGACGCCGAGATCACGCCCGACGACGATTATTCGTTCGCGGACCGGTTCGGCGCGAAATACCAGGCCGACGTGCGCGATCATGACCAGCCCGGTGACCGGCGGGTGATCGTCACGATCAGGCCCACGAGGGTGAACGCCGTCGATATGCGCGGCTGACCAGTCGCCCGACCGTCGCCCGGGTGAGCCGGCGACCGCCGCGCGAGACGGCCGCGGCCTGGCGTCCGCGCCGGTCATCGGCGGCCCGGATCTCGGCGCGAGAGGTGACCCGCTGGGCCTGGTACAGCTGGTACGTGTAGTTGGGGTTCATGATGGCAGTCCTTCTTCTGTCTGTGTTGCGTTGTCGTCCTCACGACGAACAGAAGTCGTGCCGATGGACACCGCCCCGCGGACGCTTTGAGGCCGGCTGGATGCCTGTTCCATGATCGTGGATAGTTTTGGGCCGTATTTGGCTCGAACTGGCCACGATCATGACCCGTGTCCGAAATGTCTCAACCCGAAGTTTGGACATAGTGGGATATAACGGACGGTCTGCTTTGGTTCGTGGCGTCGAGGCTAGGCTGGCGGGCATGCCGCCGACACCCGATGAGATGCTGAGCACGGTGAGCGACTCGCTGGCCGCGCGGACCGGCCGGTCGCTGGAGCAGTGGCTGGCCCTGGTCCGGTCCTCCGGGGTGGACCCGCTGGACCAGACCGCGGTGCGTTCCTGGCTGCGGCGCGAGCACGGCGTGCCGCAAAACAGCCAGTGGGCGATCGCCGACGCCGCGGCACGGGAGGCCGGCTGGGTACGCCCCACCGTCTCGGAATACGTCGACCGCCAGTACGCCGGGCCCAAGGCCGCGCTGCGCCCGATCTACGACGCGCTGGCGACCTTGATCGGCCAGTTCGGCGACGACGTGACCGTGGAGGGCCGCGGCACGTACACCCCGTTCGTTCGGGGCAGGCAGTTCGCGGCGATCGCCGCCGCCGCGCGCGATCGGGTGGACCTGGGCCTGCGCTTCTCCGATCCGCCGGCGGCGGCCCGGTTGCAGCCGGGCGGCGGGCCCGGGCAGGCCACGCACAAGGTGTCGCTGCGGGACGTGGGCGAGGTCGACGCCGAGATCGTGCAGCTGCTGCGGGTGGCCTACGAGCAGAACGCCTGACCCCGGCCGTCCCGCCAGTTAGCGCTACGGTTACTCATGCGGCGGAAAAGCAACCCGCAATATTTGCCTGATTCTCGGGTAGCCAAAGTGGCCGCACCATCCGGTGCGATTCATACTGATTTTGAAGCGCTATTTCTAGCGAATGGGGTCGGTCGTCAGGTGAAGGCGTCACAGAGCACGGGGGTTGTCGACAACCGCGGGATGGTCGGTGAGGCTTCCCAGCCCGACGCGGCCAAGCCGCTCCTGGACACCCCGCAGTCAAAGGCCGCGGGCATCGCGATGTGGGTGGCCGTGCTGCTTCCGCTGATGGGGCTCGCGGTCGCCATCCCGGTCGGCTGGGGCTGGGGCCTGTCCGTCTTGGATCTGTCCATGGCCGCGGCCGCCTATGTGGTGACGGGCCTGGCCGTCACGGTCGGCTATCATCGCGGCTTCACCCACCGCGCGTTCAAGGCCCGGCGGGGGCTGCGCATCGCGCTGGCCGTCGGCGGCTCGCTCGCGGTCGAGGGTTCACCGGTCCAGTGGGTGGCCAACCATCGCCGTCACCACGCGTTCTCCGACCGGGAGGGCGATCCGCACTCCCCCTGGCGATATGGGACGGACACCCGGGCCCTGCTGAAGGGCATGATCTACGCCCACGTCGGCTGGATGCTCAAGCGTGAGCTGAGCAACCGGGCCCGGTTCGCGCCCGACCTGCTCGCGGACCGCGACCTGCGGGCCGTCGGGCGGTTCTCCGGGGTGCTGGTCGCCGTGTCGCTACTCGTGCCCGCGGCCATCGGCGGCCTGGTCACGGGCACCTGGACCGGTGCCGTGACGGGATTCTTCTGGGCCGGCCTGATCCGCGTAGCGCTCTTGCACCACGTCACCTGGTCGGTGAACTCCGTCTGCCACGTGGTGGGCAAGCGTCCGTTCTCCTGCCGGGACCGGGCGACGAACTTCTGGCCGCTGGCCATCTTGTCCCTGGGCGAGAGCTGGCATAACTCTCATCACGCCGACCCGACCTCGGCACGGCACGGGACGTTGCCCGGGCAGATCGACCCGAGCGCCCGCGTCATCTGGCTGCTCGAGAAGCTGAACCTGGTCTACGACGTGCGCTGGCCGGATCCGCAGCGTATCGCGGCCAAACTGGCCAGCTGACGGTCTCGTCCCGAACGCCGGTTGTGATCCGGCACGCGATAGTTGTTGGCGTTTGCGCCGCAGCCGACTCTTACCGGTGAGCGAGCGGGCTGGCCGGCCCGCGGACACCACCGGCCGGAGGCGAGGACCACCACCATGCGGACGCTGAAGACGATGCCGGGGCGGGAGCCGTCCAGGTCAGGGAGCCCCCAGGACGCCGACCGCGAGGTGACCGCGCTCTACCTGACCCACTACCGGCCGCTGGTCAGGATCGCCGCGCTGCTGGTGCAGGATCTGGCCGCGGCGGAGGAGATCGTGCAGGACTCGTTCGTGGCCGTGCATGCGGCCTGGCGGCGGCTGCCCGACGCCGAGCACGCGCTGTCCTACTTGCACCGGTCGGTCGTCGACCGCTCCCGGGCCGCGCTGCGGCAGCACGTAGTAGTGGACAAGCTCGCGCCCCGGCTCGCGCCCGACGTGCCCAGCGGTCACGGCGAGGCGAGCATCGAGGTTGAGCGGTCCGCCTTCATCTCGGCGCTGTGGACCCTGCCGCCCCGCCAGCGCGAGGTCGTGGTGCTGCGTTACTTCGCCGACCTGCCCGAGACCCAGGTCGCCTCGGCGACCGGGGTCAGCGAGACCGCCGTCAAGGCGTACACCGTCCGGGCCATGTCCTCGCTGCAAACCGAGCTGCGCAAGGCCGGGTCCGCCTTCACTAGCGAGGAGGCGACGGGGCAGCCTGGCCCGTGAACCCCGAACCTCAAGCCCCCTCCCTATAGCACGCGACGGTCAGGCCACCGTAGGCTCCTTGCGGCAACCTGTCGCAGGCCGCAACTGGGTGGGTGATGTGATGGCGGAACGTCCGTACGATCTCGTCTCAACTCCAGAGGGCGTGGTGGCCAAGGTCCGGCTGCGCGGCTCGTCGGTGCTGGTGTCGTCGCTGCTGAACCGGGGCACCGCGTTCACCCTCGCCGAGCGGGAAGCGCTCGGGCTGACCGGCCTGCTGCCCGAGGGCGTGTCCACCATCGAGGGACAGCTGCACCGGGTCTACGGGCAGTACCAGCGCCAGCCCGATGACCTGGCCAAGAACCTGTACCTGGCCGGCCTGCGAGACCGCAACGAGGTGCTGTTCTACCGGCTGCTGACCGAGCACATCTCCGAGATGCTGCCGATCGTCTACACGCCCACGATCGGGACGGCGATCGAGCGGTACAGCTACGAGTTCGGCCGTCCCCGCGGCGTGTTCATGTCGGTGGATCACCCAGGCCAGGTCGAGACCGCGTTCCGCAACTACGGTCTGGGGCCGCAGGACGTGGACCTGATCATCGCCACCGACTCCGAGGGCATCCTCGGCATCGGCGACTGGGGAGTCGGCGGTATCCAGATCGCCATGGGCAAGCTTGCCGTCTACGTCGCCGCGGCGGGCCTGCACCCGCGCCGGATCATCCCGGTCGTGCTGGACGCGGGCACCGACAACCCGGCCCTGCTGGCCGAGGAGATGTACCCGGGCAACCGGCACCCGCGCGTCCGGGGCGAGCAGTACGACGACCTGATCGACAACTACGTCAGCGTGGCCACCCGCATGTTCCCGAACGCGCTGCTGCACTGGGAGGACTTCGGCGCGGGCAACGCGCACCGCATCCTGACCAAGTACGCCGGCAGCTGCCTGACGTTCAACGACGACATCCAGGGCACGGCCGCGGTAGTGCTGGCCGCCGCGCTCGGCGCGGTCCGGGCCGCGGGGTCGCGGATGCGCGACCAGCGGGTGGTGATCCACGGCGCAGGCACCGCCGGGATCGGGATCGCGGACGTCCTGCGGCAGGTGATGATCGCCCAGGGCCTCAGCCCGGACGAAGCCACCCGGTGTTTCTACCCACTCGGCAGCAAGGGCCTGCTGACCAGCGACTACCCGGGAACGCTGCGGGACTTCCAGGTCCCCTACGCCCGCCCGGCCGCCGAAGTCAGCAGCTGGCCGCGGGACAGCGAGGGCCGGATCGGGCTGGCCGAGGTGGTGGTGCGCAGCCGCCCGACCATGCTGATCGGGACCTCAACCCAGCCGGGCGCCTTCACCGAGGCGATCGTCACCGAGATGGCGGCGCACGTTGAGCGGCCGATCATCATGCCGCTGTCCAACCCGACCTCGCATTCGGAGGCCCGGCCCGCCGATCTCATCGGCTGGACGCAGGGCCGGGCGCTGATCGCTACCGGCAGCCCGTTCGAGCCCGTCCCGTACCGCGGCGTGAGCTACCAGATCGCCCAGGCTAACAACGCGCTGATCTTCCCCGGCCTCGGGCTCGGGGTGACCGTCTGCCGGGCGCGCCGGGTCAGCGACCCGATGCTGGCCGCCGCGGCCCAGGCCCTGGCCGACCTGTCCGAGACAAGCACTCCGGGCGCGCCCGTGCTGCCCCCGGTTACCAGCCTGCGCGCGGTCTCGGCCACGGTGGCAGCCGCCGTGGCCCGGGCCGCACAGGATGAGGGACTGGCGGGCGTGCCGCTCGATGATCCCGCCGCGCAGGTGCGTCGGGCCATGTGGGAGCCGGCCTACCCGAGGATCGAGCCCATCTGACGGACGCACGCCTCGGCGAGGAAGACCGCCCTCCATCCTCTTTAATTAGTCGATTTTAATGATAGAGTCCGGGGCATGACCGACCTGGCCTCGTTGAGCAGCCTGGATGATCCGGTACGGCGCCGTCTGTACGAGGTGGTGTGCGAGCGGGCCGAACCGGTAGGGCGAGATGAGGCGGCGAACGCGGCCGGAGTGGGCCGGGCGCTGGCCGTCTACCATCTGGACAAGCTGGTCGAGGCCGGGTTGCTGACGGCGTCCTATCAGCGGCCACCCGGGCGTAGCGGACCGGGGGCCGGACGGCCCGCCAAGCTCTACATGCGGTCAGATCGCGAGTTCGCGGTCACCGTGCCGCCCCGGGAGTACGAGCTCGCGGCGCGGCTGCTGGTCCAGGCGGTCGAGGCAGATGCGGGCGGCAACAGCCGGGCCGCCCTGCTCGAGGCTGCGCGTCGGCTCGGCGCCGAACTAGGCGGCCGCTTCCGGCCCGGGGTCACGGACCTGGACGGGGTGGCGGACCTGGACGGGGTCGCGGGCCTGGACGGGGTCGCGGACCTGGACGGAGCGCTGGCCGGGCACGGATATGAGCCCAGGCGTGGCGAGGACGGCGTGATCCGGCTGCGGAACTGCCCGTTCCACCAGCTGGTCGAGCATCACCGCGACGTGGTCTGCGGCATGAACCTGGGACTGATCGAGGGGATCCTGGTCGGCCTGGGGGTGGAGGGTCTGCGTCCGGTGCTGGATCCGCAGCGCGGACACTGCTGCGTGGCGATCGGCGCTGATCAGTCGTCAACGAGGTGATCCAGGTCCGGCACTGCTGGCGAACAGCAGCACACCGCACGCCGCCCTGACGCGTTGGATCCGCGCCGCAGGCTCCGCATCGTGCCGGGCCATCTGCATTTCGCGGCCCGCAGACCCTGCCAGTGACATGGGGCTTTAACTATCCCGGCTGCCCTTGCTGCGCCACCAGAACAAAGAGCCCCTGCGCGCCTTATTCCAGACCGCGAAGAGCACCAAAACAACGACCACGCAAATCAGCGCAATACCCATCCAATACCTCCTGGCGCGCGGAACGGCTCAGAAGAGGCGTCGGGTCTGCGTGGGGCGACAACCCGAAGTGGTCGTCCTGCCCAAACAAGGCGTCGCTCCCAAGGAGAGACTCTTTTCAATTTACCACGGGCAAGCCGGTCCCTGAGCGGGCTGCTACCAGGGACATCACAGGTATACGGGCATAACCACAGGTATACGTGCGTAACCACAGGAAACCTGTAGCTCCCTGGGCAGGTGGGCACAGAAACCCATCAGTAGATGTGCGCAGATTGAGGATAGGAGCCGCGAGAATGACGGCGCCCATGACGAAAGGAGCACTGCATGCGAACATCAACGAGGGTCCGGAACGCGCTCATCGGGGTCGTGAGCGCCACCGCGCTCACCGGGGGGGCACTGGCTGCCTCGGCCGCACCAGCATCGGCCGCGACATGGCACGGATGCTACGGGTATGGGTGCATCGGCAAGTACCCCCACGCCGAGGGCTGCAGCAGCGACGCTTCCACGGTCTACGCGCTGTCGGTCTACGACGGCGTCCGCAAGACACGCGTCACGTTGCGGCTGCGGTACAGCCCTGGCTGCCGGTCGGAGTGGGCAACGGTCACCGATACCGGCCGCCCCGACGGCGCCATCTTCTGGATCTATGACCGGGGTACCCATGCGCTCGAGGTCGCGACGACCGAGCGCGCGACGTTCACCCGGCAATGGCAGACGACAAAGATGGTCGGCGTCGCCAGGACCAAGGCGCAGGCGTGCATCGAGGTGCGCAATCCGCACGGGATGAGCGCGCCGCTCTGCACCCCGTTTATCGGTCACTAGGGCAGGAACCACAGTCCGTTCTGAAGAAATAAAGGACGAGCCCGGCGCGGCGGGAAGTCGCGCCGGACTCTGAACGCGTCCACGGCGAGCGACAGTGACCGGTCAGGCGGACGGCCGTCGGCGTGGTACGGGAGGACCGCCGCCAGGTGAGTCGGCGCGCGGCCCGGGGCCGGTGTGATTGACCGGGAAACCAGGCTCTATCTGGGCGTATGACGTTGCCGACGAGAGAACTGTGGAACCCTACGCACACGCGCCTCGGCTGAAGTGCTCTGTTTCTGGTTAAGTCCTCCACGCGACCCAGGGCCAATCACCTATCGTTACAACTTAGTCATTATTGTCACTTTCTGTAACATTTGGTTACGTACCGGAGGGTAGGAGCATGAGGATGTGCCGGGTTCCGGCTGTGATCATCGCTGCCGTCATTTGCGGGGCTGGCCTGAGCGCGTGCGGGGCGAGTGGGTCGAATCCTTCCGCCGCCACGTCGGCGGCGGGACCGAGCGGAGCTTCGGCCTCCACGCCCGGGGCGTCGCCGACGTCCGCGCTTACGGATACGCCCACGTCATCCCCGACGGCAGCAGACTCGCCGACACACGCGCGTGCCGCTAAGCCTTCCGTGACTGCCACGGCTTCCGTGCATCCGAAGAGTTCCCCGCACACGACGAGTTCCTCAACGAACACGAGCTCTGGGACGCACAATTTCACGGTGCCCTCCATTCCCGGCGACAACGTCGTCAGCGCCCACGGCTCCTACACCAAGATAGGCACCGCGAGGGTAAAGGTGACTATGTGCGCGAAGCAGACCGGAAGCGCATTCTCGGTGGGAGCGATCGCGCTTGTCTATGACGCTAGCGGTGCCGACCAGAATATCGGCGCAACCATCCTGACCGGGCCCGGCAATAGCAGTTGCGTCCAGAATACGTTCATCCTCTACACCGCGCACCTGAAGGTCCACGCGTTCATCGGCGGCAACAACGGCACCATCGTGAAGACCGGACCCGTCCTGACCCTC
>Ga0210405_10004724_pt1 | contig 12687 bp, 9 predicted proteins | sample IncBWH11MmetaG_FD_155492 | JGI IMG/M metagenome (GOLD analysis project Ga0210405, IMG submission 155492) | Forest soil microbial communities from Barre Woods Harvard Forest LTER site, Petersham, Massachusetts, United States - Inc-BW-H-11-M | ecosystem: Environmental > Terrestrial > Soil >... | reverse complement strand
GAAGTATCTGACCTACAGACCGGATGCTCACCTGATCCTGGCGGGGCACGCCGATATTCGCGGCGCCAAGGAATACAACATGAAACTTTCCGAGCGCCGCGTGGAAAGGGTGAAGAGCTATCTGGTCGAACACGGCGTCCCGGCGGACCATCTGGAAACCAAAGCTTTTGGTGAAGAACAGAACATGAGCGAGGCCGACGTGAAGGCGTTGGTCGAACAGGACCCCAGTTTGAGCGAAGAGACCCGCAAAAAGGTCCTCAAGAATCTGCCCACGATCGTGCTGGCTAACAACCGGCGCGTGGACGTCACCCTCAGCACGACAGGCCAACAGGGCGTACGAGGCCTGCCCTTCAACGCCGAAGATGCCTCGACATTGATTCGCCGCAGCGCCGAGGAAACCAGGAAAACCGGTAAGCCGGCAGCCAAGCCGGCCCCCAAGAAAGCGCCCAACCCGTAACTGGGGCAGGGCAGTAGACAAAAGCAAATCGGAACAGGAAGAACGGACGGTGCAAACCGTCCGTTCTTTTTTGGGGACAGGATCCTTCCGTAGAACCTCCACACGCCTCGCAGTAGTATGGCGCTGAATTTTCGCGGATCTCCCGCCGGTCGATAAACGATCCCCGAAAAGAGTCCAGAACACCCGTCGCGCAGCGTTCGCCTTGGCGCAGGAGAGTGCGACCATCGTGATCGTCCATGCCATAACGGCGTGCCTGCGGGGCTATGTCCAATGTTCTGTACCCATCCGGAACTGCAAACTGTCCCATTCAGGTACACAGTCTACTAGCTTCCGCTATCGATAATTACATACTTGACAATAACGCCAGTCTGAACTAGAAGAGAAGTGTAATTTCCCGTAACGGGAATTGATCCAGCCCTTTTCCTTCCAAGTTCCGCCCAAAGAGAAGGAAACACAATGCTGTGGTAATGCTGACGCAGTACGGCACCATTGATTCCGCCGTGCAGGCGACGCATATGGGCGCATTGGACTATTCCCAGAGGCGAGGCACGATGGCGGACACGCACGCAGGACGAGCGGTGGGTGCGGATTTTGGAAGGTCGGCGGGAGTTTTTGCAATTGGGAAAGAGGAGCGCGCGGCGCAAGGCTTGCCGCCGGTGCACCTCCTGGTCGTCGATGACGATGAACATGTGCGCAGTGTCTGCCGCACGATTACGGAAGACGCGGGGATGAAGGTGTTCGACGTGAGCACGGCGGAAGAAGCGCTGGAAGTTTTGGAAGTCTCGCCAGTGGATATTTTGCTCACGGATCTGCGGCTGCCCGGCACAAGCGGCCTCGAATTACTGAAACGCGTCACGCGGCTTTTCCCGGACATGGCTGTGGTAATGCTGACGCAGTACGGCACCATTGATTCCGCCGTGCAGGCGACGCGTATGGGCGCAGTGGACTATGTAACGAAACCGTTCCGCATGGAAGAGTTGCGCGCGCGGCTCGAGCAGGTGGTGCACGCGGTGGAACTGAAGCGGGAGAACCGCATGCTGCGCGAGCAGGTGCGTGCGCTGCCCGGATTTGGAGGACTGATTGGCCTGTCCGCGCGCATGGAGCGGGTCTACCGGCTCATTGAAAAGGTGAGCCTCCGCGACCACCCGGTGCTGATTCTGGGCGAAAGCGGAACAGGCAAGGAGCTGGTCGCGCGGAGCATCCATTATCTCGGAGCGCGCAAGGACAAGCCGTTCGTGCCGGTGGAGTGTTCGGCGCTGGTGCCCACGCTGATTGAGTCGGAGCTGTTCGGCTACACGAGGGGCGCGTTCACAGGAGCGATGCAGGCCAAGCAGGGGCTGATGGAATCGGCCAATGGCGGCACCCTGCTTCTCGATGAGATTGGCGAGATGTCGCTGGAGATGCAGGCCAAACTTCTGCGGGCGTTGCAGGAGGGCGAGATCAAGCCGGTGGGCTCCACGGAACGCCGGGCGATCAACATCCGCATCGTGGCCGCCACCAACCGCGACCTGGAATTGGGAATCAAGAACGGCACGTTCCGGCAAGATTTGTATTTCCGGCTGAACGTAGTGCAGATCAAGATGCCGCCGCTGCGGGAGAGAAAAAGCGACATCCCGCTGCTGGTGACTTCGTTCCTGGAGAAATATTCGCGACAGGACGAAATGACCCGCGAACTGACCGAAGACGCCATGCGCCGCCTGATGGCCTACGACTGGCCGGGCAATGTGCGGGAGCTTGAAAACACAATCGAGCGGGCGGTGGCTCTCGGCAGCGGGCCCTTCGTCCACGTGAGCGATCTCCCTACAACCCTGCAGTACCCGTCGACCGAGCGTGCACCGGAAAAAGAGGAACTTCTTCCTCTGGACGAACTCGAGCGGCGCGCCATCCTCAGCACGTTGCGGCAAACCGGGGGTGACAAGCAGGCGGCCGCGCGGATGCTGGGCATCGGGAAGACGACCCTCTACCGGAAATTGAAGCAGTACCAGATCCAACGCGCGGATGCATGAACCATCGAGCGCGTATCAAATTGGAAAAATAGCGCGCGGATTCTCGACTTGAAATTTCCCCGCAAGCGGTAAACCTCCCCTCCACAATAAGATGGCTAGGAAATGCTTTGGCGCCGCCAGTGCATTGGATGGGCGTGAGCAGCCCCGAGGAAACCGGCATGTTCACACGAAACCATCCGGGCAAATTATCTGCGCAGCGCGAGGCTCGCGGCTTGGTGCGCGCGGCGCGTGCCGGCGCGGGGCGTGACGTCTGGATTCGCGAGGCTCTCTTGGAATTGCAGATGGAACCGGGAGCGGAGCGTTTGGGCGTCTGGCTCGATGCGCCCGCCGGGGCCGATACGAGTCCGGCATCGAGAGTTGTCTTTCGCGGGGAAGTTCGCGAGAGGGGACAAGGGAACAATCCGGGAAATTGGACCAGCCTCTCGGTTGAACTTCCCTTGCCGCTGGATCTTCTCTCTAGCGGAAAAACCGCCGAGTTGACATTGCCGGGGGAACTCCGTGACCCGCTTCTTGGTCCAACCCTCGGCATGAGGCACGTGTTGTGGGTTCCCGTGTTCGGGCAAAACCTTCTGCGCGGCCTGATTCTGATGGCCGCGCAAGACGCGGGCAGCCCGCTGCCGCGCGTTCTCGCTGAAGAGGTGGCCGCGGAACTTGCCGTGTCGCTGGAATGGGAAGAGCAGAACCGGCTGGCCCGGGAGCGTCAGGCCGATCTCGGACTCATCTCCCGGGTGCACACCCTCCTCGCAGAGAACGCGGAACCGGACAACATTCTTCTGGAGCTTGCGGAAAACTGCACGCGCAGCGACGGTCCGGAGGGTGTGGGCGCCGTTTTTGCCTTGATTGGCGAGCGCAAGACGGGGTTGGCGGTCGCAGCTCCATCAGGAGCGCGGGCCAAGGAACGGCTGCGGCTTCTCGCCATCAGCGGAGATCCCTCCTGGGGACACAGCGTCGAACAAGGGCCGCTCGAAATGTTCTGGCGGCAGGCGGTGGAGACCGGGCAGGTCACCGGTGCGGAGGCCGACGCGCTGCCGCTGGCGCGCAACATCGCGCGAATCGTAGCCATCCCGCTCACCGCGGAAGGAGCAACGCGCGGCGTCCTGCTCGCGGGCCTTCCTCGCGGCCGCACCAGCCTTGAAAGCCTGGAACGGCTGGAGCGGCGCGCGCTGCTGGCCACGCAGGTGCTGCAGCAGAAAGATCGCTGGTCGGAGCGGGCCCGCATGGAGAGGTGGCGCCAGGCGCTGCTGGAGTCCAGCGAGCAACCCGTGGTCCTGCTCGATGGCAGCGGTTTTCTGAGAGGCATGAGCCGGGGCGCGCGAGAGATTTTCTCGCGGGATGCCGCCGTACCGGTTGTGCGATGGGAGAAGCCGGAGCTGCGGTTCGTCGAGTTTTTTCGTCCCCGTGAGTGGGAGCGTGTGAGCCGCTGGCTGCAATCCGGCGCTTGGGAATCTTCCCCGGATGCGGCTGCCGGAATTCTGAAAACGCGGTTGAAGGACGGTACGGGCGTCGAATGCCGCCGGCTGGATCTCTCAACTGCGGAGTTCCTTGCCGTGGGTGTCGAACGCGCCGCCGCCGAGCCGGGCGAGCGCCGGAAAGAGGATGTGGAAGCGGAACTCCGCCAGACCGTGGACTGGATGACGGAAGGCGTGGTGGTGTTCGACGAAGCGGGCGGCATCCGCGCGGCGAACGAACACTTTTACCGCCTGCTGGGACTCAGCCGTGAGGATGCCGCCGGACTGAGGACGCTCGAAGAGCTGCTCGGCAAGGTGGCTCCTTTCGCCGCCAACCCGGAGGAGTTTGCGCGCCGCTGGCGGGCTCTTGGGGATCTGCAGGAAGCGGAAAGCCAGGAAGATCTGGCGATGAAATGGCCGGTGCCGCAAACCATCGAGCGATGCGCGCGCGCGATTGTGGGGGACGGCGGCCGGCGCCTGGGTCGCGTGGAGGTTTACCGCGAGACGAATGCGCGCCGCCAGTTCCAGTCGCGCATGGCGCAGACCGAGAATCTCGTTTCCCTCGGGCAGCGCGTCAGCGGCATCGTGCATGAATTAAGCAATCCGCTGACGACGATTCTGGGCTATGCACAGCGGTTGCTACAGCGCCAAGCTGGCCGGGCGGGATTCGCGAGCCGCGAGCTGCGCGGCTTGCTCGCGGAAGCGGAACGCGCCAGCGGGATTCTCCGGCAGATGCTGCAGCTTTCGGGCGACGGGCGGGGTGTCCGCGAGCCGGTTTCGCTCAACGAACTCGTGGACCGCACGGCCGGCCTGATGCGAGCGACGCTTTCCGGCTCTCTGATCCGCCTGAAGATCGAAAAGGGAGCCTCCGTTCCAGATGTCGAGGGGGATTTCGGCCAGTTGCAGCAGGTGCTGCTGAATCTTCTGCAGAACGCGCAGCAGGCCATCAGCCAGGGCGGCCAGGGCGGGCTAATCGGGGTGCGCACCGGGAGCACCAACGCGGGGCGGGCGCGGCTCGAAGTGTGGGACGACGGGCCGGGAATTCCGGCCGCGATCCAGGCGCGGATCTTCGATCCATTTTTTACTACCAAGCCGTCTGGCGTGGGCACCGGCCTCGGCCTCGCGATCGTGCTCGGGTTTGTGCGGCAACACGGCGGAACGGTGAATGTTCTCTGCCCGCCGAAGGGCGGCACACGGTTCGTGGTGGAATTGCCCGCGGCACAGACGGCCAGAACGGAACCCGTGGAAGTCACCACCGTACACAGGATAGCGCCGGCAACGGGGCCGGGAGAAAACGGAGCCCCGGGCGAACAGCGCGCGCCGCGCGTGCTGGTTGTCGAAGACGAGCCGACGGTCGGGGGGCTGATCGCCGACGTCCTGCGCGACGAAGGCATGCGCGTGGACGTGCTGCGCGACGGGGAGTCCGCGCTGGACCGCGCGGAGCATGAGGAGTACGACTTGGTGATCTGCGACCTGAAGATGCCTGGCATGGACGGACAGAAGTTTTTTCAGTCGCTCGGGAAGCGCCGGAATACGCTGCAGGGACGCGTGCTATTCGTGACTGGCGATGTGGTGGCGCCGCGCACGCAGGAGTTTCTGGAGCGGCATCACCTGCCGTACGTGGCGAAACCGTTCCGAGTGGAAGAGCTGAGCCGCGCGGTCCGCGGGATGCTGTAATCCGTGCTTTAAAGAAAGGGGAAATGCAACGCCGTGCAAGAGGAACAAAATTATAGGGAGATTTCCATCGCCACGGGAAAGGAGGGCCCGCCAGGGGGACGCGGAGATCTGGTGCTGCTCTGCGGCCGTGAGGATTTTTGCTCGGAAGCACGGCACGAACTGCAGCGCCGGCGGAAAGATCTCCGGATTGCGGAGGCGGACGGAATTGCCGGCGCCCGGCAGATTCTGGGCGGGCAGGCGCCTGCCGTGATTCTGGCGGAGGAGCGGGCGCTCGCGGGGGTGGAGGGAGAAGTCGACGGGCCGTGGCGCGCGCGGCGGCAGGCGATTGAGTCCGCGCTGTCGCTCCTCGCCGGCTCCGCGCCGGTGGTGTGGATTGGCGCCGCGGAAGAGGGCCCGCAGGTGACGCAGGCGGTGAGCTCCGGCGCGGTGGATTTTGTGCCGCGCTCGGCGATGTGCCTGCCCGCTGCGGTTACGATGGTGGAGCGGCGGCTGCGCGGCTCCGCGAAATCCTCGTCCCCGGACGGCGGGCGAGGCACGGGCATTTCGCTGGGCGAATTGCGGCTGGACGACCGCGACTTCGGCGAGGTGCTCCGCCACGAGCTGAACAATCCGCTGACGGGAATTCTGGGGAACGCGGAACTCCTGCTCCTCGAAGCGCGCCGCGGAAGGCTGGATTTGCCGCTGCAGAGCCTGCAGCGCCTCGAGACCATTACGGGGTTGGCCGTGCGTATGCGCGAAACAGTGCGGCACCTGAGCGACCGCTGGCAAGCCGCGGGAGCAGGCGCTACCGGGGATATGGAAAACAGGAGCGATCGGCCGCACTGGCCGGTCAGGGGTTAGTAAGCGGTTAAGGCCGCGGGCCAGGCCCGGGCTGGTGGAAGAAGTCGAGGACCCGCCGTCGGAACTCCTCCGGCGCAAAGCCGAGCGCGGCGGTGTGAAACGCACCGGGAACCACCCACAATGATTTTGGCCCGCGTGCGGCCGCGTAAATTCTCTTTGCGTGGCGGCAGGGCAGCGTGGTATCGGCTTCATCGCAGATCAGCAGCACCGGAAAATTCCGCGCGGCCACGGCCTGTTCGGGAGAAACACCGGCCGTGGGAAATCCAGCGAGCTTTCCGCCGCGATAGAGCATCACCCACGCGCCGGGCGCGAAGAGCGTTTTGCCGAGGTACGGGTATTCCTGCAGCCCTGCGTAATCATAGGACGCCTCGCGCAGGCTCGCGAACGGCGCTTCGGCGACAACAGCCTCAATGCGCGGATCAATGCCGGCGGATTGCAAGGCGATGCCCCCGCCCATTGATTCGCCCAGGGCAAAAATGTGCGCGGGATGCTCGGAGGCAACCAGCGCGTCCACAACCGCGCGCGTGTCGTTGCACTCGAGCCAGCCGTAAGTGGCCATCGAGCCGCCGCTTTCGCCGTGGGCCCGCTGGTCCATCATCACCACGCCGTATCCGGCGCGCAGCAGAATTTCGGATTGCCCCATCGTGCCCATGCGATTGTCGGCCACGCCGTGGAAGAGCAGCACCCAGCGGCCGTTGGGATTTTCCGGACGCACTTTCCAACCGCGAAGTTCAGCGCCGTCGGGCGCGGTCACATTAAACTCTTCGCGGCGCGCGCGGCTTTGGGCAAACGAAGCGTCTGCTTCGCGGAGGAGATCCGGCGTCAGCGGCCGGCGCACCGGGTGAAGAAACGAGGGCGCCACCAGCCAGCCCATGGCTGTGGCCAGTACCGGCGGAAGGAGCAGCAAGATCACCAGAATCCGGAGCAGGCGTCGCGGCATAGGGCCTCGGAAGAAGATACGAGATTTCCCGGGAAGGTGTTCAGGAAAAATTTGCCGAGTTCACCGCGGCCAACACGGAAGTTATACGACTCAACTGCGGAAAAGGACGTCTTCGCGCTGGAACATTTTTACCGCCAGGAAAAGCGCGGCGGCGGCGTAGACGCACGTGGAAAGAAAAATCAACGCGATGAAGTTCCAGTGATACGTTCCCGTCACCAGCTCCTTGCAGAGCAGGCTGACATTCAGGATCGGAATCAGCGCCAGCTTGGCGGTGAGTTCGACCCCGGGGAGCATCGCGGCCACCGCAGGGACAATCACCAGGATCATCAACGGTGATACGTAGCTCTGCGCTTCCTTGTAGCTCTTCGCGAAGAGCGAAATGGTGATCAACCCGGCGGAAAAAAGCACCGCCAGCGGCAAGGCCATCAGGAAGACGGAGAGCACGGCGGTGAATCCGATGTGCAGCTGCATGCCCGCCGCGTCGGGATTCTTCGAAACGTCGAACGCCTTCAACTGTTGCATCCCCCAGAACGAAACGCCCATGGAGAGCACCGAAAGCGCGGCGGTAACCAGCGAAGCCGTGAGCACCAGGAAGAACTTTCCGAGGACCAGATCGAGGCGGGAGATCGGGCTTGAAAGAATCGTCTCCATCGTACCGCGTTCCTTTTCGCCCGCGGTCAGGTCCATCGCCGGATACATTCCTCCGGTCAAGCACAGCAGGATAACCATGTAGCCGATGATGCCGCCGAAGGCCGCGCCGCCGACTTTTTCGGGGGGCGCGACATTATCCTGCTTGATGCGAAACGGCGTGAGGATGGAAGAAGGCACATGATTGGCATCCAGCCGGGCTTCGATGACTGTGTCGCGGTATGCCTTGAGACTTCTCTCGACGGTGTCCGCGGAAATGGACGATTTCAGTTCGCCTTCGTATTTGTAGATCGCGATGGTCTGGGGGTTCTGTTGCGCCAGGCTGGCCTCAAAACCGTCCGGAATGGCGATGGCGGCGCGAATCTCCTTGTTGATGATTTTGTCTTTCCAGTCCGGCGTGGCGGGCATCACTTCGATCTTCTTGCTGGCACGCAGGGCATCCAGCACCGCAGGAGAGTCCGCGCCGCCAAGCAGCATTACCTTCGGAGTTTCCTCTTCTGCTTTCTTAACAAGCGTAACGGCCAGAGCGCCGAATCCCACGGAAAGGAGAGGGAAGAGGAGCAGGGGAACGAGCAGCGTGGAGATGAGCGTGCGCCGGTCGCGCAGCGCCTCGGTGAGTTCCTTGCGGTAGACGGTGCCGATGTTCTTCAGGGGCATATCAGGCCGCCTCCTCGGGTTTGTAGTAGGGCGCGACCACCTTTACGAAAATCTCTTCGAGATCCTGCTCCTTGTATTTTTCACGAAGCGCGGCAAGCGAGCCCTCGGCCAGCAGCTTGCCCGACTGGATGATGCCGATGACGTCGCAAAGTTTCTCCACTTCGCTCATCACGTGGGTCGAAAAAATCACCGTTTTCCCTCGCTGGCGGCACTCACGGATGAACTCCAGAATCGTGCGCGCGGTCATGATGTCCAGGCCCAGCGTCGGCTCGTCGAAAATCATCACCTGGGGGTCGTGAATCAACGTACGGGCGATGGAGGTTTTCTGCTTCATGCCAGTGGAAAGCTTGTCGCAGCGGCGGTCGCGAAAGGAGTTCATGTCCAGCCGGGTGAAAATCTCATTCACGCGCTTATTCAATTCGGCTTCTTCGATGCCGTTCAGCCGCCCGAAATATTCCACCATCTCCTGCGAGGTGAGCCGCGGGTAAAGCGCGGTAGCCGTGGAGAGAAAACCCACATTGGCGCGGACTTTTTGCGGCGCTTCGACCACGTCGTGGCCGCACACAATCGCCGTGCCGTCCGACGGCTCGAGAATGGTGGCCAGCATGCGCAGCGTGGTGGTTTTGCCCGCGCCGTTGGCGCCGAGCAATCCGTAGATCTGCCCGGGTGCGCAGGTGAAGCTCACCCCGTCCACGGCGCGGATTTCGCCGCGTTTTTTGTCTTTAAACAGTTTGGTCAGTCCACGCGTTTCGATCATGGGGTGTGCCTCGACTTGGATTGGGAATCCGGACCTGCTGGCCTATGCTTCCCAATACGCAGGAAAAATGGAATACATATCACTGGAAACGATTCCGCGCGCGGAACGCGAAAACTGTTGCGGCGAAGAAAGCCCGCCCTAACCCTTGTGACAATTCGGGCACTGTTTGGCATCGAATTTGTCAGGAGGCACGCGGAACATGTTGTTGCACTGGATGCAGACGCGATGCAGCACGGGCGATTCGGGCGGCGCGGCAGAAGTCTTTTTCTCTTCGGGCCGCGTGCTTTTGGAAGCATCCATGATGGCGGCATTCTACCACGGGGAACGCGCCGCCCGTTGGAACGCGGCGGGCAGCATCCTGGAACCTGCCCCGGGCATCTCACCGAGGGAGTGATGCCTGTGGAGAAAATGGCTAACCTCCTGATAGACTTTAGGTTAAGCATTCGAAGTACAATTTGAAGCCAGCGCTCGGAATCCGGAACGACAGGCGCCCGCGAAAGCCGGATGATTCCTTCGTGTAGCAGATCCTGATGGCGAACGAGGATTGGGTTTCAGGAATATATGGATAAGAAGCTGCGCAACCGTACGCTGCTCCTCCTGCTCCTTGCGGGAATCGTCGCGTTTGCGCTGATCAGGTATAGCGGCCACCAGCCGGTGGCCAAGATATCGGCCGTGAAGCCGTTCCGCCAGAATATCGTTTCGTCGATCACCAGCAACGGCAAGGTGGAGCCGATCGCCCCGTTCAGCATTCGCGCGCAACTCGATACCTTCGTCGAAAAGGTCAGCGTCAGCGAAGGGCAGAACGTGAAAAAGGGGCAACTGCTGCTGGAGCTGAACGTGAAGGACGCCGCCGCGCAGCTTGCGAATGCAAAGTCCAAGCTCCTGCTCGCGCAGGAAGATTTTCGCGCGGCCAGGGCGGGAGGACGCACCGATGAGGCCGCGCGGGTGGCCGGCGACCTGGCGAAGACCATTGGCGATAGGGACGGGCTGCAGCGAAATCACGAATCGCTGACCCGGCTGCTGGCCGAGGGCGCGGCGACGAAAGACGAACTGGCCGCCAATGAGTTGGCCCTGACCAAGGCGCAAGCGGAAGTGAACCGGCTGACGGCGGTGAAGAAGGAATTCGAGCGCCAGGTGTCCCTGGATACTTCACGCGGTGATCTCGCCGTGCAACGGGCGCTGAGCGACGTGGCCGCCCTGGAAGATAAAGTGCGTCAGGGCCGCATCACCGCGCCGACCGACGGCACGCTCTATGCATTGCCGGTCAAGGCCGGCGATTACGTGAAAGTGGGTGACCTGCTCGCCGAGTTGGCGGACCTGCACAAAGTGCGGGTGCGGGCGTTTGTCGATGAGCCGGAAATGGGCGGGCTGGAGCCCGGCCTGCCGGTGAAGATTACCTGGGACGCGCTGCCGAACCGGACCTGGCCAGGGCGAACCGAAATGACGCCGAAACAGGTGGTGCCGCGCGGCTCGCGCAGTGTCGGCGAACTGCTGTGCTCGGTCGAAAACGAAAAGCTGGAACTGCTGCCGAACACCAACGTGAACGTGCTCATTAATTCGCGGGAACGCCTGAACGTTCTAGCGGTGCCGCGCGGAGCCGTGGAGACGCTGGGCGGGCAGAGTTTTGTGTTTATTGTCAAAGACAGCGTGGGGAAAACGGTTTTGGAGAAGCGCCGGCTCCAGGTGGGCATCGCGGACGCGACAAATTATGAGGTCGTCAGCGGCCTGAGCATGGACGATACGGTGGCGCTGCCGGGCGATGCAGACTTTCGCGATGGCATGTCGGTAAAGGTGGTGAACCTGGACACGTCGAACGTCCCGGGCGGGAATGGTGCGAGCAATTAAACTCATCTTTGCCGGACTGGCTTGCCTGATGCTCTTGCCCGGCGTGGCGCGGGCGGAGGAAACTCCCGTGGAGAAAGCCCAGGTCGCGTTTGAGAAGGGCGAGTACACCCAGGCCATCGAAATTCTGAAAAGTGCGGGAGTCAGCGAGCCGAACAACGGCGGCATTTATGTCCTGCTCGCGAGATCCTACCTGGAACTGAACCAGTACGATGCCGCGGTCAACAGCGCGGAAAAAGCGGTGGCGATCGACCCGAAAAACTCCGACTATCACCGGTGGCTGGGCGAAGCCTATGGCGCGAAGGCGGATCACGCGTCCATGCTGAGCGCGTACTCGCTGGCGCGAAAAACGCAGAAGGAATTTGACACGGCCGTGCAACTCGACGCGCACAACTATGATGCGCAGCAGGATTTGATCGAGTATGACTGCACCGCGCCAGGAATGGTGGGCGGCGGAGAAGAGAAAGCCCAGCCGCTGATCGAGAAATTGATGAAGATGGACGCGGCGGAAGGACATTACGCCACCGGCATCTGCAGGGCGCAGAAAAAGGATTACGCCGCGGCGGACACGGAATTTGCAAAGGCGCTGGAAAGCAAGCCCAAGACAGCAAAGCGCATTTACGACATCGGCGATTATTTTCTGCAGCGTAAGAATGCGGAGAAACTACCGGTTGTGGCCGCCGCCGGAGAAGAACTCGCGCCCCAGGATCCACGCGGAAAATTCTATCGAGGCGTGGCGCTGATCCTGCAAAACCAGAAGCCCGCGGAAGCGGAGAAACTGCTGCGCGAATACCTGCAACTGGCGCCCATGAGCTCGGAATATCCGCGTCCCTGGGCCGCGCACTACTGGCTCGGGCGTCTGCAGGAAAGCCTGAAGAATCCGGCGGGGGCGCGCGGTGAATATCAGGCTGCGCTGAAATTGAACGGCAAGTACAAGCCGGCCCAAGAGGCGCTGAAGCAGCTCGGGAGAGACTGAGCGGAGTTTCTCGGAAGGCAAATGCACATACGCGAAGCAGTCGCGGTGGCCGTGGACGCATTGCGCGCGAACAAAGTGCGCGCCGTGCTGACGTCCATCGGCGTGATCATCGGCAGCGCCTCCATCGTGCTGGTGGTGACCGTGGCGCTGACCAGCCAGAAATTCGTGATTTCACAGATTGAGGCCATGGGGTCGAACCTGGTCTGGGTCGAGATGGTCAAGACGCCGGAGAAGGCGCAACCCCTCAGCTACGAAATCAACACCGACGATCTGGCGGCGGCCAAGGCGCAGATCCCCGCTGCGCTGATCGTCGCGGGATTCAACGATTTGCCGATGGCGGTGGTGGTTGGCGGGCGGACGCGCCCCGTCCGGCTCATCGGCGTCACCGAGGGATACCAACAGATCCGGCGGCTGATCATTTTGCGCGGGCGGTATTTCG
>Ga0210405_10004722_pt1 | contig 12690 bp, 14 predicted proteins | sample IncBWH11MmetaG_FD_155492 | JGI IMG/M metagenome (GOLD analysis project Ga0210405, IMG submission 155492) | Forest soil microbial communities from Barre Woods Harvard Forest LTER site, Petersham, Massachusetts, United States - Inc-BW-H-11-M | ecosystem: Environmental > Terrestrial > Soil >... | reverse complement strand
GGCCTGCGGGATCTTCGGTGCTAATTGGGAATAGAACGAGGGCGCCATCGCGGATCCAATAACCACCAGATTCAGCAACACTACTGCAGACTGGCACCACGCATGCGCGCGATAATGCCGTCGCCGCGCCAGGACGGCGCCACCAAGCAGGGCAATCCCCATCGTTACTTCGATGAAAAGGGTTAGTTCAGCCTGCCACGGGGCAGCACTTCCTGAGATGCCGTGGGTCAGCACCGTGTCTTCTCAAAATCGGCTTGGGGAGTTTGGTTGTTTGACTTGTGAAGAGTAGACGCCATACACAGGATGGCCTTCAATACAGCTAACCGCAACTCGTTGCTAAATATTCCCGCAGCCTCCGGCGCATTCATCGAAGTCTTGAATGAACTTATGAAATTCAAAGATCTTTTCGGCGGATTGAGAGGATTTTGGTTGCTGAGAGTCTCGAGTCATCTAAGTTCCCAGAGGCGAAGTCTGCGGATTTCCGTCCAGGAAGGTACCGTAAAGTGCTGCGAAAATGCCGAACTGGCGATGGAGAGATGCCATCGCCAGTAAGATCCTTGGCTGGATTGGAAAAGATTGGCCTAATCTCCAGTCGGCGTGCTCTGGATTTGCTGCTTAACCCGCGCGGCGGCCATTACCGTGTGATGCTTGACTTGTGCAAGTTCCCTTTCTTCCTGGTTGGAGTATACGAATTCATGGCCCGATTCATCCCCGGGATAAAACCAAGACACGATGGTCTCTGGCTGCATAGACCCTCGGTTCGCGAAAGTGATCGAGGTGTCGTCTGTTGGGTTCGAACGCTCAGTGTTTATGGTTAGGATAGTTGCGTACAGCATGGTTCGGTCCGAGTTGAAAATTTCGACGATGTTGGGAGTGACGTTGTTATCTGCCAGTATGAACCAATAGGTTCCTGCAGGCAGAACGCGCCCTGGAATCTGCACGTCCTTAGTGAAGGTGAGTTTTGTGGCCTGATCTTCCTGACTCGCCCTCGCCACCGGCAACATGATAAGGAACGCAAGCATTGTCGCTAAAATCATCAGCTTTTTTTGATTGTTCATGACTTCCTCCTCATCATGGATAACCGTGTTCACGCCTGGTTTATTCCCCGCTGCGTTCCAGCTTTCGTAGAACACTTCCGAAACGATGTGGACTTCGAGCTGAGTTAAAGGAGGTAAACAAATTCCGGATTTAACTCTCGGACTTTTCTCAGGGCTCTGCTCGGAGGAGCAAATGGAAAGCAACTGCGGCTTCAAGCTTTGCTGGTATGCGTTCAGTTCTCGTGTGACTGACTAGCAAACGATGGAGACCACATCGAGAACTGGTTCAATATGCCGCGCGACGTGATTATTCTTCTCGGGCACGCCTGTCTGCAGTAATTGGCGCAGCCGTGCGCGAGCCTTATGCAACTGCGATTTCGAATTCCCTAGTGAGCACCCTCGAATGGCGGCAATTTCGTTGTGCTCGTATCCTTGCACATCGTGGAGAATGAAAACGGCCCTGTAACCCGGCGGGAGCTCCTTTAGAGCCCGCTCGAGATCCATGCGATCCACGGATCCGGAAAGCCGCTGGTCTTGGCCTCCGATATATTCATGGAGCCAGAGAGTGTTTTCCCCGGGTTCGAGCATTTCATCCATAGAGACAACCTGATAGCTACGCTTGCGTAGCCGCATCAGCACAATGTTGAAGGACAGCCGATGCAGCCAAGTAGAAAATGCCGATTCGCCCCGGAAGGTGCCTATCTTGCGGAATAGCTGCAGGAACGATTCCTGAGTCAGTTCCTCAGCCTCAGCCGCGTTTCCTCTCATCATCCTCAGGCAAAGAGCATAGACACGCTGGCTATGTAGCCCGTAGATCCGCTCAAAGCCCCTCTCGTCGCCTTGCTGGGCTAGTCGAATCGCCTCCGCCTCTGGCAGTTCACCCGCGCCGGATCGCGTGGCCTCTGGCGCCGTTTTGGTAGGAAGGCCCCCGTTCATATGTGTCCTCCTCAGTTGCTATCTGATAGACAAGGGAACCTCGACGCTTATTCCCACGTTCGGCATCTGCGCCGGTCGATGCGACTAGTTGCGGCTGACGAACTCTTGCGCGAGAGTTTTGGGAGGAGTCAACGGCTGGTAACCACGGCGAAGCCTAAATTCGGCTTCAGCAGAAACGCTCTTGAGGCTAAGGGCGTACGGTTTCGATTAAGCTAACCGGCGATAGCGTCGAAGCAGTTGCATCCGAAGCAAGGCCATTGGTAGCGGCACATTTTCAGCGATTGCTAAACTGTGCGCTCGCATCCGGCCGCTCCTCGGGTGACTCCTGTGAAACTTTTTCGACGATCAGCTCGCCCTTCATCCCTTTGTGCCCCAGCCCGCAGAAATGCGAACATTGAAACGGAAACGTGCCGATCTCATTGGCTGTGAATTCTATCGTTCCCTGTTCACCTTTCTTCACAAGCTCGTCAATGTGATAAGCGTCGATTTTGAATCCATGATCGTGGTCGAGCGCCGTGATGACGAGCCTGACGTGCTCACCTTGCTTCACCGTTATGACACCGGGGTCATATTCATACTTTTTCGCTGTGATCCTAATCTCTTTTACATCCTTGCTCGCGCTTGTCCCCGCGCCGCCATCCTGAAAGGCGGCCCGCATGGAGTAATGTGAGAGCATCACAGCTATAACAACCAGAACTGCCACTGCCACACTGCGATCTGATCGATTCATGTCGTCCCTCGATTCATTAAGTTCCCTCGACGCGGACTGTGGCGGCCCAGGTCCTCCAATGCGCAGACGAAGAGCTGCCACAGACCGAAAAGGAAAAGCTAGTTTGGCACTTCTACCCCACTCAGGATTCCGCCAAGATGGCCGGTTAGTGCAACGACCAGGACAGCAAGGAAGGCGAGCGCCCAATATCCAACAGCCAGGCCGTTGCTATCCGCACGCTCTTGGCGTCTTCTCCACCACGCGAGCATCCAGATGAGAATTGCGGCCGAGGCCCCCAAACCTAGGTGTAAGCGCAGATTCCCCCGAAGTTTCTCGCCTTCCAGTTGCAATTGCCATGCAAGCACGCCGGTGATGACGGCAGCCACCGCGGTAATTGCCGCCCCGATTAGGTTGTAGTAAGCGGCTTTGGCGAACGACCGAATGCCTGTCCCAATCGCCAGCACATCGAATACAAAGCTGGAGATAAACAAGGCGATCGGGAAATGAACTAAAACGACGTGTTGCGCATGTTTAGCCAACAGCGCCGATTTCAAATCGAAAGGGTTCACCGTCATGGCCGCTCACTTCACGACGATCTTGGCCGTCATCTTCGGATGGACGGAGCAAAAATAGTTGTACGTTCCTGGTTTTGTGAATGTGTAAGAGAATTTGTCGTCGGTATCCAACGCTTTTGATCTGAATACCTTGTCGTCGCTAACCACCGTGTGGGGTACATCATCGTTGTTTATCCACGTAATGGTCGTTCCGGAAGCGACGGTCAGACTTGGCGGACCGAAAGTGAAATTATCGATTTTGATCTGAGCCGACGCCGGTCCATCGGCGGCCTTAGCCGCCAAACCTGGTTGGGTCGACGCGATACCTGCGAATGCAGTCAAAACCGTTAGTACAGCGCCTAATATCCATCTCGTGTTCTTCATTTCCATTTCTCCTTTGACGATTACTCCAAGAAATCAGAATCAAATTGTCGCTGCCGCCAAAATCAAGCGAGTGTCGAATCCACGATCGCCAGACTCTGATTGCCGCGAACGAAGTTGACATCCGTAATGCCAAGCACCTGGCGCAGCTTGTCATCAGGCACCTTCATCGGTCCTGGTGAGTCCGCTTGACCGGGTTGTGGTTGAGGAAAGGCCGTCGAACACGCAGTGTGGAAAGTGACATTCCCTTCCACCTTCTGCATGGTCTGGTGAATGTGGCCGTTCAACACGGTGACGGAGCCAAATCGCTTCATATAGGAAAGCGCCTGCTCGCTATCGTCCGTGCCCCAACCCCACTGCGGATACACGGCCCAAAGCGGAATATGCGCATAGACGACAATTGGCGTGCTGCTCTTCAGCCCGGAGACATCCTTCTTAATCCATTCGAGCTGGTCGTTACCAAGCGTGCCGAGCCCGCCCGGTTTCAGATTCATGACGTTGACAAGTCCAATGAAGTGGATTCCGTTGCGATCAAAGCTGTGCCAACCATCACCCATGGACTCCTTTCCAAACCGCTCTCGAAACATCCCGCCATTGTCTTCGAGTACGTCGTGTTCACCCGGAACATAGAAGATGCGTTCCGTCTTTAAGCTCTTGAGCGATTCGGCCAGGGTGTCGAACTCCGACGCTTTTGAGAGATGGGTCAGATCGCCGGTGTGCAAAACGAATGCAGGGGGCGTTGCCAACGCGTTCACTTTGGCAATTGCTTCACGTAAAGTAGCAGTCACGTCCGGATTCGCCGCCTTGTTGAAGCCGATATGGCTATCGCTGATCTGGACGAAGCTGAGATCGCCCTTGAAGTCGCCAACCTTGTGTTGCATTACATCGCTCAGCGCGTATGACTTCAGAACCCCGCCTTTGAGCACGCACAGTGTTCCTGTGCCTACCCACGCCATGCATTTCAGGAAGCCGCGGCGGTCGATGCCGTCCTTGTTCACATTTTCCTTTATGTAATCCGACATGATTCGATTCCTCTCTTGTGGCACGTTTCCGTGCGGAATGAGTCCGTGTCCCTTCAAAGGAGATGACGCGGCGCAGGCGTGAAATATTCCGCGCGGAGCGGCAAAATCAGCGCCGGGAATAAAATGGCGCGGATTCGAGTCTTAAGCTAAATGGGAAACCGGCAAATGCGGAATGGCGTCCTCAGCCCGAGAGACAAACATGCCCGCGCGAGGATAGTTCGACATTGCAGATTCCAATTCAGTCCGTGGCTGGGGAAGTGTGGCTGGGAAAGAGGCCACGGAGTCTTACGGCATAAAGAGCTGCGCAAGATCGCGAAGTTCGGCCGTATTCAGATCCGAAACAGCGCGGAACTCAAAGCCGCCCTTCTTCCACGAAACGACGTTATATCCGTGAATCGTCTGGACGCGCATCGTGAAGCTTCCGTTATCCTGCGCGGGCCACACATAAAGATTGATGATGTGGAGCGCCCGATGATAGATGAGGACAGCGACCTTGCGGTTCTCAAGGTAATCGAGACGGCCTCCTGCCAGCGGATATCCATCCGCAGCAAAGTCCTGAACAGGCGGCGCAAAATCCAGCTTGCCATCAAACCACGGTTTCACCGTGTGCTGATCGGTTGAGACTACATCCATCAGGTGATCGGCCATCAGCGAACGAACGTGACTCGTCACAATATCCTGCTCTGGCGAAGGAGCCGCGGGACGCATGATCATGAGAGACATCAGGAGCACAGTAGTTGCGAAGGCGGCACCGCCCCCCGCCCAAATCCATCGCTGAAACCATGGCGTTCTTTCGGTTCGGCCTTGAGGCAGCAGCTTGCGGAGTTTGTTTTCGAGTTCCTCGGGGGCACGATGATACAGCTCCGGGGCCTGCATTTCCGCTCGAATGTCTTTCCAGCTTTGGACTTCCGAGGAACAGATGCGGCACGACGCAAGATGCGCTTCCACTTCGAGCGTGCGCTCAAAGCCGAGCTCTCCGTCGAGATATGCTTCCAGCAAATGCCGGTGAAGCGTGCAGTCCACGTCAGATCTCCCTTTCCGCAGCTGTACCAAGTTGGTCGCGCAATTTTTGGCGCGCCCGAGACAAGCTTGACATCACGGTTCCCATCGCGACGCCTGTCACCTCTGAGATTTCCTTGTAAGAAAGGCCTTCGATTTCACGCAGCACCAGGACCTCCCTGAACGAGAGTGGAAGCGCTTCGAGAGCTTTCCTCACGCGCTCACTTTCCGCGCGAGAAAGTAGCTTCGCTTCCGCATTTTCCGTCGTCGTTTCGCCACTGTGTATGGTCTCGTCAAACTCGTCCGCCAGTTGTGCGGGACGGTTCTTCCGCACCCAGGAATAGCTCGTGTTGCGTACGATCTTAAGAAGCCAGGCACGACTATCTCCGCCACGAAAACCGCCGAAAAACCGCAGTGCCCGGAGAAATGCCTCCTGCACTATATCCTGGGCGTCGGTGGGGCTACCTACAAGCCAGCGCGCAAGGTTGTAAGCCGCATCCAGATGCGGTAGCACCAGTTGCTCGAAACGCTCAGGCATCTCCCCCAGTTCTCCCATTTTTGTCGGCCGCTGAGGCGTTTGCGTTCTCGCTGATAAGACTCCAGAGCGACTGTTTTTATTCCCGGTCTATTTCCGCTCTTCCGTTCGATTTCTGCGCAAATAGAAAGGATCGTTGCACGAAGCCGTCAACATTCTAACTGTTGCGCCCTCATCAAACGCAACCATCGCGCACCAGGAATAAAAAACATCGAGCCAAGGTCTCCATATTCGCGCCAGCGGGTGCATCGATGGTCCGCGTTCCGGCGCTGCGCTCTTTCTCTGGTCGGTTAACCGACCGCGGGCGGAGAGTCGTACTTAAATTGTCGAATTTAGGTAACGGCGAATTTGGAAATTTGTGACGTTGCGGTGACAAGCGGTTCCGCATTAAAGGGCATGCTGACTTGCCGGTCCACCTGGTCGATGAGGTCAAGTGCAAAAACCATTTTTTGAGTTCACGAAAGACAAAGGAGAAAAGATGAAGCAATCCGAAAGCTTTACGAAGGGGAACGGAAGTCGGCGGTCATTTCTAAAGAAAGGTGCCTTCGGCGCAGGAGCAGCAGCGATAGCCGCAGGCATGCTTCCCGGAAGGTTGGCTGCATTCGGGCAAGCGGAAGATGACGGCGCGCCAGTTACGAAGGGCGACATCGCCATTCTGACGTTCTTAAGCGCTCTCGAGCAGGTGGAAGCCGATCTATGGATTCAATACGCGGAACTAGGCGGCCCAAACCCTAAAGTGCCCGGCGCCCAAGGGCTCTCCCCGATCGATTTGCAGCTCAATGGAAAGTCCATCAGCACGGGGCTTGCTCCAGATTACATTATCGCGCTTCAAGTGCTGGACGGTGACATGCCTCAGTACATTGCCGACAACACCGACGACGAGATCAGCCATCATCGATTTCTCAACAATTATTTGCAGTCCAAGGGCGCGAAACCCATCGACCTGAGCCAGTTTGCCATCCTGCCGCCGAGCCGAGTAACGGGCGTGCCGCAAAACGGGAGGCTCACCAACCTGAAGCATCTGACCGTGGATACGAAGTTTTGGACCCGATACCGCGACGCGAATCAGAATCCCGACTTCGGAGGCAGCTTCGAGAACGCGGTGCCCGACCTAGCTAGGGGGCAGCATCCGGCCATTCCCCTCAGCAATGATGATCTTGTGTTGAATGCGGACGGCACGCCATCGAACCATCTGCAGGCGATCGCCAACACGGCGGGATTTCACTTTTGCTTCATCGAACAAGGCGGCAGCAGCCTCTATCCAGCCCTGGCTCAGAAGGTCACAAATCTGGAAGTACTCAGAGTCCTCTTGAGCATCGGCGGATCGGAGATCATGCACTTTCAGGTCTGGCACGACAAGGCAGGAAATGCACCCAAGCTCACCGACGGTAACCTCTCCTTCCCGGATCTGAACACCGGGAACGACCCAAATACTGGGGCTTCGGGCTCCGCCGATGAGTTCCAGACCAATCTGATCATGCCCGAGCCAACGTTGTTTCTTAGCAAGCAGTTCGGTCCTGTGTCCATCATCCGCCCAACATCCACAGAACAGGGGGGCGCCGTAGCCTCTGTCGTCAGCTTCGTTGAAGACGGGCTGTTCTTCGACCCGGCGACAAACAAAAATACTGGGATTGTCGACGTTCTAATGCGCCTGGCGGAAGCGGCGGATGAAGCCAAGCGCCAGCTCTAATTCAATGAGCACAACAGCTTAAATAGAAGACAGTACCCGACATGATGGAACGGGCGAGGATGGGGTTAAGCCGCGAGCCGAGCGTCTCTGCTTACATCACCATCCTCGTACCATTTACCTGACCGGCGTGCGCCGGGTGGATGAGGTAAATCGGGAGCGCTTCGCAGGATAGATTGTGAAGCCTCCACAGTCTGATAAAGGTTGAATTTGTGCCGTAATGCGCGAGCTCGCATTTACGGAACCAGAACGATCTTGCCGTAGGCGCCGGGCTCCAAAACTTCTTTATGAGCGCGGGAAGCCTCAGCGAGCGGCAACTCCTGACCGACCACAGGCCGGAGCGTGCCATTCTCCATCCCGGCGATCAGTCCAGCGTGAGTTTCCCTTTCTTCGGATTCGGTCAAACCCCAGATCGTAAAGGCGTAAATTGAACCGCGTCGACTCATCAAGTCGCGCGGCGTAATAGTAGCGTCACCTCGGCTGCCAATCACGACAACACGGCCCTGAGTGGCGAGCAGCTTTAGGTCTTGGCCGAGATTTACGTTGGCAAGCATTTCCAGAATCAGATCGACTCCGTGCCCGTCGGTCGCTTTCAGAATCTCCTGCAAATACCCAGACTGCGAATGATCAAAGACGTGGTGCGCTCTTTCACGCGTGACGAGTTCGAGGCCTTTCTTGCTGCCGGCTGTACCCAGAACTGTCATGCCCATGGCACGGCCAATCTGAACGGCTGCGATGCCTACGCCGCCGCTCGCTCCGTGAACGAGCAGAGTTTCGCTGGCGCGTGCCCGCGCGCGCTGATATAGCGCGTGGTACGCAGTGCCATACGGCACCCAGACAGCCGCGCCTTGAGCACAAGTAATCTTCGCTGGCAGAGGATGAACTTGGGTTTCCAGCGCTAGCGCATACTCCGCGTACGCTCCAGTCAGGGTCTTTGCGGTGTAAACACGGTCGCCCCGCTTTACCTTGCTCACGCCCTCGCCGATCGCTTCGACGTCGCCCGCCGCATCCGAGCCGGGCGTGTAAGGCAATGGTGGCTTGACGGCGTATGTGCCATTACGCATATACGTGTCATAAGGATTCACACCCGCGGCGCGAACCCGCACAAGCACTCGGCCCGTCGCGAGACGCGGTGTCGGAACGTCTTCGAGCTTTAGAACTTCAGGTCCGCCGAATTCATGAACGACAATAGCTTTCATCGTCTGACCTCGATCGCTCTCGGCTCATCAGTCCGCAGACCTGAAGCAGTGTGCAAGGTCTACCTCGGCGTTTTTAATTGTCATTCTAAATTGCAGTCAGTCCTGGAGAAGCTTTCCTATACCGCTTTCTCCCTGGCGCCAATCCGCCGCAAAATGATTTTGGCGTGGTCGATCTCGTCTTGATTGATCGTGTGTGGCAAGCCCGGATAGCGCCTCAACGTTACGGCGGCGCCGAGATCCGAAAGCACGGCTGCCGATTCCTCGACCCTCTTCCATGGAACGTGGGGATCACGGTCACCCGCACCGAGGAAACATGGGGTGCCCGAAAGCTCACCAGAATAGGAGAATTTAGCCCCTGGTGGACCAATAAGTCCTCCGGTAAATGCCACGAGACCACCGTAACGCGTTGCATTTCTCACCACGAACTCCGTCGCCAGACACGCGCCTTGAGAAAATCCAACGATAGCGACGTTCTGCCGTTCGATCCCGGCAGCGATGGCACGTTGAACCGTTTCTCCCACCAGCTTGAGAGCTGAGTCGAGCCACGGCTGATTCTGTTCGATCGGTGACAGAAATGAATATGGGTACCACGTATGTTCGGCAGCTTCCGGAGCAAGATAGGCCAAATCCGGAAGTTCAAAATCCTGCGCCAATCCCAGAATGTCTTCCGCGGAGGCGCCTCGGCCGTGAAGGAGCACGACGGCGCCTTTTGCGGAATCAAGCGGTGCCCCCCGCTGGAGAATTGGCTGGTTGCGGTAGGGATCATCCGCATTGGATCTCACCATGCTTCTACTCTTTTTGCTGGTTTGTGCAGTTCAATCGGCGGAAGAACCTGTTCGATTCTCTTTCTATTTGGCTCCAGCCATGGCGGCAGCTTGAGGGCTTCACCCAGCTTTTCTGGCGATTCGTCAACAGCGAAACCGGGAGGATCCGTAGCCAATTCGAACAACACCCCGCCAGGTTCGCGAAAATAGATGGAATGAAAGTAGCAGCGATCAATTACGGGCGTAACGTTCAGGTGCTTGTTGACCAGCCGAGTCCGCCAGGATTTCTGCGCGTTGTCATCGGCCACTCGCCATGCCACGTGATGGACAATTCCTACGGCGACGTTCCCGTAAGAAGCCTCCGAGGCGCACAAAATATCGAGCCGAGCACTTGCGCCTCCCTTGCCGACTTCGAAGCGGAAGCGGTTTCCTTGCTCGCCAGCTTTCCTGAATCCCATCGTTTCAAGGACTTCAACCGTGCTCTCGTATCCTTGCTCGCATAGGGTAACGGAATAAAAGCCGCGGATGGCGTGCTGTGCCGGCACCGACGCTTCTTTCCACGCCCGATTTGCGCCAGCGGGTAGGGAATGAGCCACAAACTCCAGTTTCAGGCCATCCGGATCCGCGAACGTTAATACCTCTTCATCGAAGCGTTTCCCCGAACGTTCCACAGGGACTCCTGCAGAGAGCAATCTCTGTTCCCAGTAACTCAGAGACAGTTCAGGAATACTGAAGGAAGTCACTTCCACTTGTCCCACCCCCGGGCTGCCTCGTCGCGCCATCGGCCATGCGAAAAAAGTCAGAATGCTGCCCGGAGTTCCGACTTCGTCGCCAAAGTAGAGATGATAGCTGCCGGGGTCATCGAAGTTTACTGTGCGCTTTACTAGTCGCAGCCCTAACACTTCAGTGTAAAAATCCAAATTCCGCTGCGGGTCCGAAGCGATCGCCGTCACGTGATGAATTCCTGAGATCGGTTGTTCCAATGCCCCCTCCCTTTAGAAGCGATTCTCTATCCGGTAAATCGCCATCGAGACCGTTCGACGGGAATCATGGTGGTTAGATTGTGAGTGCTTGCCTAATGAGCACCTACTTTACTCGTACCTTGGGTTCAACGGACATACCGGGCCTCAAGAGATGCTGCGGGTCCTGGCCTTTCTCGAAAACGATTTTCACTGGGATGCGCTGGACCACCTTTACGTAATTGCCAGTGGCATTCTCGGGTGGCAACAAGCTGAAGCGAGAACCCGTCGCCCCCCCAATGTTGAGAACGTGTCCGTCATAGGACCGGCCGTACGTGTCCACCGAAATCTTTACGGGCTGACCCGGCTGCATATAGGTCAACTGGGTCTCTTTAAAATTAGCCGTAACCCAGATGTTGTCGCTATCGAGAGGAACAATCGTCATGAGTTGCTGACCTGGGGAAACGTTCTGGCCCGGTTGCACACTTCGCTGACCCACCACTCCACTTACGGGTGCAACGACGGTCGTGTATTGCAAATTGAGCTGAGCCTGTTGCAGTGCGGCTTGCGCCTGCTCTGCCTGAGCGTCGGCAGCCTGAGCCCGCGACTGTTGCAGAGAGATTTGTTGTGGACGAGTCTCAGCGTAATGCAGTTCGGCCTCGGCTTGCGCGACGCGAGTACGCGCCCCAGTCACGGCCTGCTCGGCGGCCGCCGCCGATGCGCGGGCGGCTTCAATCGCCGCAGCCGTGGCCTTTTGAGTGTCTACCGCTTGAGTGTATTGCTGCTGCGGGATTTCGTCTTTTTCGGCCAGCGGTTTGTAACGTGTCACATCGTCCTGCGCCTTGAGATCGTTTGCTTCTGCCTGCCGCAGCGTGGCTTGCGCCGCTTCAAACTGCCGCTCTGCCGCCGCCAATCCCGACTGAACATTTTCCACGTCGGACTGGGCCGACGAAAGCTGGCTGGAAGTGTTCACCGAGGTCAGCGGCACGTTGATGCGAGCCGCCTCGGAGGCGGCTCGGACGTTGGCCCAAGTTGCCTTCGCGTTCACGACGGCCACGTCATAGTCCTTGGGGTCGAGTTGGGCCAGCACGGTGCCCGCCTGCACAAACTGATTGTTGTCCACTGTGACGCGCACCACGTAGCCAGTTACGCGCGTACTCACCGGGTAAATGTAGCCGTCGATCTCCGCATCATCGGTCGATTCATAAGCAGCAAAGTAGCGATAAAGCAGGATGCCACCCGCGACCAGGATGAGGCCGATCACGGCGAACAACAGAATTCTGCGAAATCTCTTCCGCCGGGTAACATATCTTCCCCCACCCGGCCCGGACGTGCCGGTCCCGGTTAATCCACGCTCGGCGATTTGGGGCGCTGTGTTAGTAGCCATATCAATATGCTCCCAGGTACTGCAGTGCTGACTGCTCGGCGATACCGATCGCTTGAGCCAGCGAAACCTTCGCCACGTTGTAGGAGTACACGCTCGCGATGTAAGACTGCTCGGCTGAAGCGACTGACTCCTGCGCCTGGACAACCTCCAGGTTGTCCGCAACGCCAGACAAAAATCGGTCTTGAGCCTGCTTCAATGTCTCATTGGCAAGATCGACGTTGCTTTTGCCAACGGCCACCAAGTCCGACGAGGACTTCAAGTTCAAAAACGCGGTCCGCACTTGATCGTCAATCTTGCCTCGCAAATCTTCCAGTTCGGCTTCGCGTTGCCGCAAGGCGCTGTTCGTCTCCAACTTGTCTGCCCGCACGCGCGTGCCTTGAAAAATCGGCACATTCAAGCTCGCCTGGAAAGTGAACACTCCATGCGAGGTCGCAAAATTCGGGCTGCCCGCATCGCCGAAATCTCCACTAACAGACAGTGTCGGGTAGTTCTCCGCAGCTGCTGCTTGCAGCGTAAGCTCG
>Ga0210405_10004721_pt1 | contig 12691 bp, 12 predicted proteins | sample IncBWH11MmetaG_FD_155492 | JGI IMG/M metagenome (GOLD analysis project Ga0210405, IMG submission 155492) | Forest soil microbial communities from Barre Woods Harvard Forest LTER site, Petersham, Massachusetts, United States - Inc-BW-H-11-M | ecosystem: Environmental > Terrestrial > Soil >... | reverse complement strand
GTTGAGTCGATACAACAGAGACGATCGAATTCGCGGTCACGGGCTGCGATGTCGGTAAGGTTCTCGTTGGCCGCAGTAGTAGGGGTGTGTGCGCCATTCTATTGGGCACAAGCGCAGAAGCGCTGGAAATCGAACTCGGGAAGATATTTCCAGGTTATCTGCTCATCCATAACGAGTCTGCGGTAAAAGACGATACATCTCGGATACTGCATTTTCTGTCCTCTCCGAACGCCGGACTCGATATCGTTCTCGATATCCGCGGTTCGTCTTTCCAGCGCATGGTCTGGGAGGCACTCCGCACCATCCCGGTGGGCAGGCCGCTTACCTTCAACCAATTAGCTTGCCGCATACCGGGTTCGAAGTCGCTTCGGGCGATTGGCCAGGCTTGCGCCGATAATCCGATTGCTCTCGCAATCCCCTGCCATCGCGTGATCGGCAACAGCGGGTCTTTGTCGAATTATCGATACAGTGCCCGCTGCAAGCGATCTCTTATCAATCGCGAAGTGCTAGCAGCCTGCACGGCAGAGAAGTCTTCGGGCACATTCGAAGACAAAAACAACAAACGGAGTGTTCGCGCGCGAGCCAACCTCTACTTTCCGCGCGTGTCCCACTCGAACTGAAAACAAAAACAGAGGAGCTAACTACATGTCGAAAGAAAGTGACAACAAGGCGATCGTGGGTCGCTGGTTCACGGATTTTTGGGGCGAGACCTGCAACCTGAATATCGTGGATGAACTCGCAGCGCCGGACATGCTGTTGCAGTATTCGCTTCACGAGCCTCGTCGTGGCCGCGACGACATCAAGGCCTTCATGACCGACTTTCGAAAGGCGTTTCCCAACCTCAACTTCTGGGGTGCCGCTGACCTGATCGCAGAAGGCGATTACGTCGTTGGGCGCTGGGAGGGTGGTGGTACCCACACCGGCCCTGCCTTCGGCGACTTTTTGGCGGGATCACTTCCCGCCAACAGCGGGCGCAAGATGAAGTTCACCGGTACGACCGTTCTAAAGCTCAACGACGGCAAGATCGTCGAGGAGATCGGCCTCGATGACGGCGTGGCGGCTTTGACGCAACTTGGACTTATAAAGACGGCCGCATAAGTCTGTCGCGGATTCCTAGTGCTACCAGCAACGGGTCGGCCGTCTCCGGAGGGCCGGCCCGTATTTCCCTTCAGGACTGATGGGCAGATCGTGCCGGACCTCGACGGACTTGTATTGTGGCTGCCGGAAACGACAGGTTGAACCACTTTACGAGTGCGCCGCAGCTCACCCTCCGATTCTGCTTGTTTCCGAATTAGTCCAGACCCAAAATGGCTTGAACTCACGTCCGCTTCTGGCACGAAACCGACATAGCGCGATGTCCGCAGTTTGGTCGCTATCGGGGGGAAAGCGGACATGGCGGTTACGAGCGCCCACTTCCGAGTTTGACCCAAATGAGACATTCGTCGCGCCGTGTTTATCCTGGTCCGGACTGTTGAGCCTCGAATGTGATCCCTTCTTGCGTGATTGCGCTGGTCGTGGCGGGCAGGCCTGCTAGCGATAGTGTATGCCGATAAGAGTACGGAGAATTCCGCGTCTCGTCCTAAGCCTGAGGCGAGCGGTGCCGCAAAGCGACCCAAAGCAACGTCTCATTCTTTTCGGGTATCCAGCTTCGGAAGAATTTACAAAGGAAGTTCGTGCGGTCTTCTGGCCCAATTTTCGCTGTTCGGGCAACTTTTGATTGACGAATTGTCTGTAGGCTCGTGGTTTTCCTGGAGGTCCAATGACGACTCTTGAGTTGCCGTTTGTTCGCGCGGAGACGCCACTCCCGACATGGACCAAAATCCTTTGCGCTCTATTCTTTTGCTCAGGATTTCCAGCATTGATTTACCAGCTGACCTGGCAGCGAGAACTTTTCCGTATCTTCGGCGTCAATTCAGAGTCGGTAACCATCGTCGTCACGGCATTCATGCTCGGATTAGGACTCGGCAGCCTTGCCGGTGGTTGGCTATCGAAGCGCCAGGGCATCAGGCTGCTACCCTTGCTGGCGGCGATCGAGATCGCGACCGCCGCCTTCGGTATCGTGTCGCTGAGCATGTTCGAACAGATCGGCGCTGCTGCCGTCGATTGGCCGCTGCCGGCGATGGCCGCACTCAACTTAGTGCTGGTGATCGTACCTACGCTTCTGATGGGCGCGACGCTGCCAATTCTTGTTTCTCACCTCGTTCGATGCTCTGGCCAGGTCGGAGGTGCGGTCGGCTTGCTCTATTACGTCAATACGCTTGGAGCGGGTGCAGCTTGCTTGATATGTTGCACCGTTCTGTTCCCGTTCTTCGGCATGCACAGCAGCATCTATGCCGCTGCCGGGATTAACGTCGCGGTCGCCATCGGCGCATTGGCAGCATACGCCATCCATCCGGATGACGCGCGTCCTGTCGCCACTAAGTTCACCGGGGGGGTCGGCGGGGTAGCCCTCGATATGCGGTGGACATTGATGCTAGCTGCGCTCGGCGGTTTCATTTCGCTGTCTTACGAAATATTCCTGTTCCGAACGGTCTCGTATGCATCCGGATCGAGTGCGACCGCGTTTGCCGTTACGCTGGCATGCTTTCTGACAGGAATCGCAGGCGGGTCACGACGTGCGGGGAAAATTTGTGAAGAATTGCAGCCGGCCGACGCCATGCGCAAAGCCGCTGATGAATTGGTGTTGGCAAATCTGACCGGACTGCTGTTCCTTCCACTGATGGCGCAGGGCGCTTGGCTCGACCGTGGCGTGCTCGGCCTTGCGATGCTCATGGTTTATCTGATTGCCCGGCGCTGGGGCTCGCTGTTGCCGTATCTGGCCCAATTCGGCGTGCCGTCTGATGATCGGGCGGGAATGCGGATATCGCTGCTTTATTTCTCCAATATCGTTGGCTCGGCGGCGGGCGCCATTATCACAGGCTTTCTGCTGACGAACTATCTCACTTTGGTGCAAATCGCCCTGGCGCTTGCCTTCGTAGGAACGGTCTGCGCGCTGATCCTGATCACCAAATTGAATGCGGAGCGTGCCCAACGTCGGCGACGCGCGGCCTACGCCGTCGGCGTGCTGGCCATTGGCTTGATGGTTGTTCCGCTGATCTCCGGTCAGGTCCTCGAAAACCTGTTTATCAAGGGTAAGTCCGATCACGCCTTCGCCCACGTCATCGAGAACCGCAGCGGCATTATCACCGTCGATACGGACGGCACCGTGTTTGGTAACGGAATGTATGATGGGCGGTTCAATACCGCGCTGAGGGACGATCGCAACGGGATCATCCGACCCTACGCCTTGAGCCTGTTTCACGCCGCGCCGCAAGACGTACTCATGATCGGACTATCCTCCGGGTCTTGGGCGCAGGTTATCGCAAGCAATCCCGCGGTGAACTCGCTTACGGTAGTTGAGATAAATCAGGGGTATCTTGCCCTGATTGCACAGCAGCCGGAGGTCGCATCTGTATTACGCAACCCGAAGGTCACTATCATAACCGACGATGGTAGGCGCTGGTTAAGCCATCATCCCGAGAAGCGCTTTGACGCGATCGTGTCGAATACGACCTGGAATTTCCGTGCCAATGTCACCAATTTGTTGTCAGTCGAATTCCTCGATCTCGTACGGCAGCACCTCAACCCGCGCGGAATAGCATTCTACAACACCACCGATTCCGATCGCGTGCAGCGCACCGCGTGTCTAGTATTTCCTTATGGCGCGCGCTTCACCAACCATATGGTCGTCTCGGACAGCGAGATCGACTGGAATTTTTCGCGCTGGCGCCAGACGCTGGAGTCTTACGTCATCGATGGTCAGAAACAGTTCGATCCGCAAAAAGTCGATGACCGCGCGTTGGTTGATTCAGTCACGTCGGCCGATCAGGGTGCCGGGAACATGATCGAGGGTTGTCCGGAAGTCCTCGTAAGAACGGCGGGCAGGACGCCGATTACGGACGACAACATGGGGACGGAGTGGCGCCACTATTTTGGCCTCGATTAAGAAGAATTTTGGCTGATCGACGAACGCTTCGTGAAGTTGTAGGCGGACTGCCCCGGCATAACGCTGTAGGTCACACCACCGGACTTCCGTTCCTGGCACCTTTGAGACATGCAGACGGTCGGTGGCGAGGTCTGTTCATAGGGGTAGAGCGGAAGTCGTCGGTACACGGTCAAACCGGCGCGATTGACCCATAGCGGAAATTGAGCATCGCCTGTGCGCCGATCCGCACTGAAGGCGGTTCGGCCTCCCCTATGAAGCGCTCGGCCAAATCGATAGGATGCCTCGTCTTACATCTGGGTGCACATGAGACGGCGTGACTTTATATCGGTAGTAGGCGCGTCGGCCGCCGTTTGGCCATTTGCTGCACTCGCGGAACAGGCAGGCAGGCTGCCAACCATCGGGTTCCTCGGGACGCCCTCAGCTTCATTTTGGACGTTGTACACCGCTGCCTTTGTACAGCGGCTGCGCGAACTCGGTTGGATCGACGGTCGCAACATCGCGATCGAGTATCGCTGGGCCGAAGGCCATAATGAGCGGTTCGACGAGATTGCCGCCGAGTTCGTGAGGCTCAAAGTAGATGTCATCGTCACGTCGGGTGCCGCCGTTACCGCCGCAAAGCAGGCAACAGCCGTCATCCCAATTGTCTTCGCGATTGGGGCGGACCCGGTCAGCAGCGGTCATGTCGCGAGCCTGGCGCGGCCGGGCGGCAACGTCACCGGTTTGTCGCTGCAGGCCTCTGATGTTGCTGGCAAGCGACTCGAATTGATTCGTGAGGTGACGCCGGCCCTCCGCCGGTTGGCGATCCTGGCAAATGTTGGCTATCCCGCCTCGGTCATGGAGATGGCCGAGATTCAGACATTAGCGCGCTCGCTCGCCTATGAGGTCGTCAGATTGGAAATCCAGCGCGCAGAAGACGTCGAACCGACGTTCGCTTCTCTAAGGGGCGGAGCTGATGCCCTTTGTGTCTGTGGCTTCGATCCACTCGTGAGCACAAATCGGGTTCGCATCAATGCTTTCGCACTTGAGGCTCGGCTACCAACCATTTTCGGTGAGCAGCTTTACGTCGAAGCCGGAGGCCTGATGTCCTATGGGCCGGACATTCCGGACCTGTTCCGGCGCGCTTCCGACTACGTCGACAAAATTCTGCGCGGCGCAAAGCCCGGTGACCTGCCGGTAGAACAACCGACCAAGTTCGATCTGGTCATTAATCTCAAGACCGCAAAAGCGCTTAGCCTCACCGTGCCGCCGACACTGCTCGCCCGCGCTGACGAGGTGATCGAATGAGTGCGTTCACTTCCGCTTTTGGCACTTTTCGGACATCCCACGCTGGCGCATCAACGTCCGCTAACCGGGGAAGAGCGAACATCGCAATTCCACGCGGGCACGCAAAATCAGCGGACTCAGCCGCCTAGTCGTACTTGCTAGAGCCCATGCCTTCGGGTTTCGGAAATCTCGCGTCGGGCGATTCAGTCGGACCATTGCGGGGAATAAGACCCGGAAGATCAGCAAGCTCGAAGTCGGCTCGATCAAGGGCCGCGCTGTATTTCCCGGCGGTTGACACAGGCGAGTTTGCTCAGCTTTCTAACGGCTCCGTCCAATTAACATGCCTTAAGCCGGTATTTTCATCGTCGGCTATCGATGGTGCGGCATACGACGCCAATGCTTTCTGAAGGTCCCTTTCAAGGAACTCATTGGCAATGATGAGGGCCTTCAGCGCCCCACGAAGATCCCCGTTACACGTGGCAATTGCATCGTTAACAGCGGTGTCATATGCGTCCAAAGGTGGTGACAAGAAATGCAAGGTCATGACTTTCCTCTATGAATTTCTCATTCTCGTGTGAGCGAAGAACGTGTCTCCAGAGGTGCGGTTTCGTGGCAATTGTGGTTGTCCACTGAATCCACAAGCAAAGGCCTTCGGCGGAACGCCGCATGCAGTGGATTGTATTGAAACTCAGCCTTAACCGCACGATTGCGTTGAAGGCGAGCTGCGGTCGGCGACTTGACATAGCTTATCCACACCAGACCCAGACAGCTTGGTGACATCCAGCAGCAGACGTCGGAACTTTGCCACGAATCATGCTCACGCTCGGTTCGGCCATGCCTGTGGGGATGTTTGGTCCGGGCCCGACGTGTGTCGTCCGGACATCGTCGCGCGTCGGGCCGCTTCCGCCCAATGGAAATTGGGTTACTCCATCCTGATGGCATCTTAGCTCATGCGCGTGCTCACAATCCTATTAGTCATCGTCGTGGTGCTCTCGGCAATGGTGCGGGGGCAGCCTCATTTCGCGCCTCGACCGACCGGGCCAATGCCAGCGATCAACGTGCCCTGACTCGGGGCAAATCGACCTCGTTTTTTTAGGCGAACAGCTCGGCACCCGCAGGCGTGAACTTCACATAGGTCCCGGATTCGTGCAGCCACAGCCAACCCAACGTGATCGCGCGGGCCAAGGCGGCGGCGTACTGATCCGGCGTGCCGCCAGCTTCGAGGAACGGTCCGTTGACCCGCTCGATGTAGATACGGCCGTCCTGGACTGCCTCGACCGCGTTGGCGATCTCCACCAGCTTGCGGGCGGCGGTGTCGGGATCGGCGAAGGGGCGGACGTCCACGAACTTCATGCGGCAGCCTGATCTTCATTGTCGACACCGCGTGCAACGATCCTGAGTGCGTCATCCGCTAACGGCCGCTGCAGCGCCTTTGCCTCATCCCACGGGGCGCGTATCCAGACGTCTCGCTCTTCGTCGGTGGTCAGGATCACCGGCATCGCCTTCGGGTGGATCGGCTCGACGATCGCATTCGGCGACGTCGTCAGGAAGCCATAGACAAGGTGAGGGCCGGGAATCGGCTTCGACTTGGTGCCGCGATCGCCCTTGAACTCGGTCCAGATGCCAGCGAAAGCGGTTAGCGGCCTGTCGTCGCCGAGCGCGAACCAAACCACGTCTTTTTTCTTGGTCGCCGGGTTCGGCTCCGGCGCGTACTCAGCAAAACTATTGAATGGGACGAGGCAGCGGTTGTCAGGCTTCAGCCAGCCCCGCCAATGAGGGGAAGAGGTGTTGCGGATATTGGAGACCGGCGGGCCGCCGGTGCGCAATGGAGGCGGCATTCCCCAACGCATCATTGTCAGTTCGCGATCGGCTCCGGCATTGCGGACGACTGGCGCCGGATAGTCAGGAAATACGCCGGGCATCGGGGGTAGGTTTCCGACGTTATGGTTCATCGCGCGGAAGAGGGCGATGATGGCGGCTTGGTTGGTAGTGATTGAATAAAGGTTGCACATGCCGGTTAACGGTACCCCCTCGATCTGCTGCTTTCCAGTCAGGTGACAGTAAGCTGCCTCATGCATTGTGGACACGCGCCGTTCTCAGAGGCGTAGCTTCCGACCGGAAGTGGCCCCGCCCTATGGAGACATAGGGCGGGGTTTCCGAATTGCTTCGCCCTTTACGGATGTGCATTCGCATCGTCCGAGCAGTTGGCCGGGTTTCCTCCCGGTCGGACGCAGACCCGAAATAGCCACGGTTCGACATAACTACCCGACCACATGCCGAGGCCCGCGTGCTCGGCTTGATGCTGGATCGCGTCGAACTTTCCTTTCGAATATTGCGGCCAATCTATCGCAACTCCGTTGCTTACAAGCCATTCGGTGAGGTCAGTTTGACCGACCGAACAAGATGCGACCGTGCGCCCATACTGATCCAGCGAGATCGGACTGCAGCTCACGGGCCGTCTGGCAATGAAGGCGTCGAGATCGTTCGCGGCCTTCGCTCCGCACCGATACTGCAAGCTGTCTTCTCCCCGGCAAAGCTGGCTGCTCTCTGGAGCGTCGATGCCCCACAGCCGTATTCGCGTCCCGTGAATTTCCAGGGTGTCACGTCGCCGCGCGTAAAACGCATCAGCGGCTCTAGAACTTTTTGCTCCTCACCCCAAAAAGACTTTTGCAACAATATCGGGGACAAAGCAGACCTCGTGGTTACGAGCGCCGACTTCCGAAAATGACCACCCTGAGCGGACCTCCGTCCGAACGACCCGCCGCGTTCCTGAATTGGTCCATAGTCACGATTTGTTCCTATGGTGTCGACGGGTAGTGGCCTGTTTTAACCCTTTGTGGCCTAATTTGAATTTCGCAGTGGCCTAATTTGAATTTGGAATTGACGAAGTTCTGCCCCATTGGCAAAATCGTTCCTATGGGCCAAGCAAGACCGACTTGCCCCATATGCGGGGCGTATCTGATCCTAGCGCTGCCTCCCGGCGGCAAGGGACAACGCACGTTCCAGTGCTTCGATTGCGAGCGACCCGATCCCCTCAAATCAGAGTTGGTGACTGGCTGGTTTAAGGGCGAGTTACAGCCGCCAAAATAAATGGCGATGAAAACGCTGTCTTGAGTTGGAACGAATCCCCGCCCCATGCGTGATGTCTTCAAGGCAGACAAAATGCATGGAGAACTGCATTGCCCGGCAAACAACCCAAGTTCCAATCTGAGAACGTCATGGGCGGCCTGTATCTCGGCATCGCCGTTACCGGCGTGGAAGCCCTGGTCGCGATGGGGCTTGTTTTGGCGCTTATGTAATGCCGCCTCAGTTGGCGGCCTCTTTCACAGCCCCTTACCCTCATCATCATCGCTGAAATCAAAGGCGGTCTGCGTCGGCCCGCTGTATCTCAGATTGAAGTCATTGCCGCGCTCTGTGAAGGCGTCGGCATCCGGACCGCCGCGCGCCTGACTGGCGTTAACCGTGGCACCGTTGGCAGCCTCGCCCTCCGCGTTGGCCTCGGCTGCATGGAGCTGCACGACCGCTTGATGGTTGGCATCCGCACCGAGCGCCTGGAGCTTGATGAGGCATGGTCATTCATCGGCAAAAAGCAAAAGAACGTCCTGCGCCATGAGATCAACGCCAAGGGCGATCAATACGTTTTCATTGCGATGGCCGGGACGCAAAAGGCGATCGTCAGTTGGGGCGTCGGCAAGCGAAACATGGAGTCCACCATGGACTTCCTGCACGACTTGCGCGGGCGTGTGATCGGGCAGCCTGAGATCAGTACGGATGGCTTTCACCCCTACCGCGTAGCGATCCGCGATGCGTTCGGTGACAGCGCCTCGCATGGCGTGATCGTAAACTCCTACAGCGTAACGCATCTGGTAAAGGAAGCGCAGGGCCGGTACTCGCCCGCTGCCGTAGTAGCTGTAAACAGACATACGTTGCACTTGAATTGCCTCGCAATCTGCCAAAGAAGGGCGCACAATCAATCATCGCCGCTTCGTTCTGGTAGTCATCGGTGACTGAGAGTTTTGCGCTCCCGCCTAATCCGAGGGGTGCGTTTATGCCCAAAAATCCCCCACCTCCGACATGTTCCAAGTGTGGCAAGCCGATGCACTTTATGCTTGTCAAAACGGGAGGGCGTAAATTCCGTTGCATCGATTGCGACGTAAACGACCCACTCCGATTGCTTTTCACGAGCGGATCGCGGCGTCCGGAGTAAGGCCGCCTCAGTTGGCGGTCGTCATCAATACAACACACCCTGAAGGCAAGGTGCCGGTCGGCGAGCTTGGCTCCCGCCGTAGCAGATGATGACAGTGCAATCGGCAGCGTAAGCAGACCGATGTCTGCTTTCGGGGGTAATCCAGACATCCCATTTCAACGGCGTCAGGACCGTTTTTGACCCGTATGAGACATGCGTGATGAACTCCCGCCTTGAGTCAGGCACCGCGTACCGCGGCGGGGCCATCAATGAGGATGTCAATGCGAAATAGCAGCGGCTTGTTCCGGCGCGCAGTCTATGCGACGATGGGTATGTTAAGTTCTGGTCGGTGCATCCGCTGAGAACTCTCCTGGAGGAGGCCGGACTCAGATCAATGGAGTTCGTTCGGGTTGGGCGTATTCCTGCGCTCGCGAAATCGATGATTGCGGTAGCCAGAAAGAAATGAGAATGACGCGCGATCGATTTGTGGAACGATTGCGTCAGGATCGAACAGCCGCCAAGCGTTACGCACATGATCGATAGCGGGCAACTGCATAGACCCCAGCGGCCCGCAGGAACGGTCCTACTACGAGGATCGCCGCGGTGCCATCGACGAAAGACAGCGGAAGTCGAACTCTTCTAAGAGGAAGGCTCTCGAAAGGCTCGACGCATTTACAAATTTGGGGCGGAGAATCCTCTCCGCTCGCCCAACGCCGCGGCCGCCCGACGCAATGATTTTGAGAATTCCTTCTGTCACGCACCCTCGTCAAAGGGTGTACCAAAAGGAGTACTTTGAGCCCCGCCAGGTGTGGAATAGGGTCCGAGCTTGGCGAAGTGGAGAAGAAATGGCCCGATAACACAGTCAGAATAGGCGTCTTTTACATGCGCCAAGCGATCGAAACCGCACCGAGGGACGGGAGTGCCATCATCCTTGAGAATGATGCGGGTGAAACTTATGACGTCGCTCATTGGTCGGCTGAGGCGGGTGAATGGGTCGGTGAAAACGGCGAACCCGCCGAGATCACGCCGTCGCATTGGTATCCAATGAGCGACAAATACGCACTTATATACTTGGCAAAAGTGCAATTAGACAAATATCTAGAGTGCGAAGGATCGAGCAACCCCTCTCAGGTCGGACCGTCGGCCCCGCGTGCGCGGTGGCGATTTGCGGCTTCCTCGATCATCGCGATTCTGATCGCGGCGGCGCTCCTCGGCCTGTATTTCGAGCAAGAGACCCAGTTGCCGAGCCAGGACTCGCAGAAAACCGACTTATTGGCGCTTCAGCAGCAGGCCGAGGCCGATCAGGCGGGGGCGCGGGAGGCTGCGCAGGTCAAGCAGGCCGTGGAGCCGTCCGCGCCGCAAGCGCGACAATCCTTGGAGAAGGAGCAGCGTTCAGAGGTTTTGGCGAATGAGCTTGCCGACGCCCGGCGCACTATCAATACGCTCAATCTGCAGGTGCGGGCGGAGGCCCCGAAGACGGCACAATTGCTTGGACAGGAGCGTGAAAAAACCGCCGCCGCTGTGCAGGATGCCACGGCCGCGCGACAGGAGCTGACGGCGAGCGCGGTGCAACATCGCCAGGCGCTCGAAGAGGAACGCGCTCGCAGTGCAGCGCTGGCGAACGAACTCGCGATGGCGCGCCGCGAAATCGAGACGCAGGCAGCGCTGTCGAGCAAGACGGGCGACGAGGCGGCGCAGCTCAAGCAGACTGGGGAGAAGACGACGGCGGAGCTGCAGCAGGAGCGCGACAGGGCTGAGGCGTCGTCGCGCGAACTGGCGATTGCGCGCCGCGAAATCGAGACGAACGTAGCGCTGCTGAACAAGGCGCGCGACGATGCGGCGCAGCTCAAGCAGGCGGCCGAGAGCGCAATGGCGGAACTGCGACAACGGGGACAGGCCGTGGAACAGAAACCTGCCGCTGTGGAAGAGAGGCCCGGTGTCTCCTTGCCCGCCTGGGCAAACAGCTACGCCTCCGTGAAGCCCGCCCAGACCGCAATGCAACCGGACGTGGCCACGGAGAACAGCAAATCGGCAATTAAACCGGGTGAACCAGCTCGCGTTGAGCACAAACCGCGCGGGGGCTACAGCTGCCAGCACTACCGGACCTACGATCCGGCATCCGGAACCTACATGGGCTATGAGGGACGACGGCATTCCTGCCCATAAGTTCGGGCGGCGTTTTGGAGACAAGTCTAGCTGACCTGCCGCCTTGGGCAACAAAATGCACCCGCCCTCACCTCGGCTGCTACGGCTTCTTGACAACCCAGCCGAATGCAATCGTTGAACCCATCCATCCAAAGGCCATGCCAGTGATCCTTACAACGGACGAAGAGCGCGATGTGTGGATGCGTGCCCCTTGGGATGAGGCGAAGGCCCTACAAAGGCCGCTAGCGCACGATGGCTTGATGATTGTTAGGCCGGGTGCAGACAAGAAGGATGTTATCTGACGCCAGCGGCAACGGTCCGCACAAGGCCAAGTCGATAGATTGTATCGACCCGGCTTGCCGCGATCATCTTGACCTTTACCTGCCGCAGCGAATGCGAGCGTTTCAAGTAGCTACGTAAATGAGGAATGGGCTGGTGGGCTACCTGATCAGATTTATAAACCTTTAGGGGCTGACGAACGATGTCTGGGTTTGGCACTAAACGGACATGCCGATGCAGTCGGCCGGATGTCCGCTGTTGAGGGATGAACGGACCTAGCTTGGATAGGGTCCAAGCAGGACAAATCCGAGTTTCGCGTCAGGAGGGCGGTCTACCTCTTTCGCGGATCATTGGCGCAACATCGTCCCGAATACGCGATCCCACAGCGTTGTGCTGACGCCATAGTTTCTCGTCGCGAATTGATGATGACTTCGGTGGTGCTTAAGCAATAGTAGCGGCAACATATCGGGACCGTGATGGGCGCAATGATGCACGAATAGGTACCATGAATAGGCAAGTAAGCCGCCCGCAAGGAAGGCGCTGCCGGCGATCAAATAGATCAGTGCGAAACAGGCCCATATCTGCCAAAAAATATTGAGGACTGCCTCGTCCGGGTTGGCATGATGAAGCCCATGTTGGGTTGTTACGAGACCATGTAGCACAAAGCGATGAACAACATATTCAGCAAGCGTCCAGGTAACGACGCCGGCGACTAAAAGCGCGGCATCGGAACTCATTCTGAACGGAGAAATTGCCAGCAGGACGATTGCGATCAAGGACGCTACTAGCATTTCGCCAAAATAGATGAGGGCGGTCACACGCCATAGTATGCA
>Ga0210405_10004713_pt1 | contig 12702 bp, 15 predicted proteins | sample IncBWH11MmetaG_FD_155492 | JGI IMG/M metagenome (GOLD analysis project Ga0210405, IMG submission 155492) | Forest soil microbial communities from Barre Woods Harvard Forest LTER site, Petersham, Massachusetts, United States - Inc-BW-H-11-M | ecosystem: Environmental > Terrestrial > Soil >... | reverse complement strand
CTCGCCGGCATATTCGGTGCCGAGGATGATGAGCTGCTTGTCCTCAATGCTGAGGTCGATGCTCGTGGTCGAGCCCATGCCGGTCGTGAACTTGTTCGCGGGAAATGCGCCCGCGTTGATGATGACGAACTGCGGCTCACCGAAGCTCGCGAGTTCCTCTTTCGTCGGGCGGATGAGCATGGTGTGCATGAAGAGCGCGTGATACGGCCGCGAGCAGATGACGCGGACCTTGATGCGATACTTCGGGTCCCAGCCGGCGAAGCCGTCGAAGCAATAAAGGCGCTCCTGGGTGTTGAGATAATCGAGCGCGCGCTGGCGGTTGACTCGGAAGGTGTGCTCATCGCACGGGATGTTCACCGGCCCCCACCAGATGTCGCTCTTCGAGTCGGGATGCTCGACCACACGCTTGTCTTTCGGCGAGCGGCCGGTCTTGACGCCGGAGTAGGCGATGAGCGCCCCGTTCTCTGCGATGCTCGCTTTCTCGAAAAGAATTGCGTGCTCGTAGAGCGCGCTCGACGGGAGGTTGTGGTGCACGGTGGTGACGGTGATGCCGTGGGCGGTGAGGTCGAAGGTGGCGGGTGTCGTGCTCATAGGTTGTTGAGGTTTTCGATTGGTGGCATGAACCAGCAGCGGCAGCGCGGGCCATCGGACCAAAAATCCTAATCGAGCCGAAGCAACCGCGCAAACACAATGACGCTCGACCAAATGAATGGGCCCGCGCACAATTGCATCCGCGAACCGCAGAGTGTCGCGCCGCGACGCAAGTGGCAAGCCTCTCATTCCTCAATATCCGACACTCCATGAAATCCCCGTCTTCCGAATCACCATCTCAAGCCGTCGGCGCCAGCATCCGCATCGGTCTCACCGTCGACCATCCGCTACGAGTTCGGCATGTTCGATCAAGTCATCCGCGACGGCTGGCAGTGTGAGATCACCGAAAAATGGTTGAAGAACGGCAATCCGTGGGATATCGCGCGCTAGGAGATCGCGTATGAGGCGAGGTTTGGTGTGTTTTCAGGGCGCTCACACGCTTTGATGCAGCGTGGCATCTCGTCGTGGAGGAGGCGAATGACATCGGCACGGCATGGCTAGGGATTGCTCTGTTCCCAGCAGACGCCCAACCGTCCATGCGCGATCTCTTTCGCCGCTATCTTGACTCGCGGATCGAGGTCTATCGGAGGGTGCCAAACATTCCGAACACGGAAGCCGTAAGAGCTGCGCTGGCCGGATCGACAAATTTGCAAAGCGAGATATGGGCCCTCGCTGCGTCTGCGCCGGAGCCGATAATGCCCTACATGCACCAGCCCAGCGCACGGTAAAGCAGTGATTCATGAAGAAAACATCGTCGTACCGGCACCGCGCGATCGCTCACGGCCTGCTTTACGCGGTCCGCCATCGCCACTTCCGCAAACGCACGGTAGGAGCGCGGGTCATAGACTTTCTTGTTGCCCACCTCGCTTGTTTGACCCGACCGCTTTTGGGAAACTGAATCGCAAGAGGAACGGAGCTTGGGGCCAGAATGTTCGCTTGTCGACCCACCAAGATCGCCCTGACGTTGGTGGTGTCGGCGTCGAGCGCGAGAATAGCGTTCATAAGATTGAGACCCTCTATTCATCAACTAGTACATCGTCTCATAAGTGGGAGACATACCGCCGTCGGCGATTTGGCCGATTTTCAAGGCGCCGAGCGACGAGCATACTGAGATCCGTACGTAAGGAGCGAGCAACGCAGAAAATCGGCCAAAGCGCCATCGGCCCTCCGGGTTGGCTTGAAAAGGGTCCGTCTGCGTCGTTGCTCGTTCGTCACGTATCGCAGCGGATACGCTCCTCACTCGCGCCTAGCATCCAGACCCTTTTGAAGCCAACGGTATGTCTCCCACTTATGAGACGATGTACTAGTAGCCCTTTAGAACTAGTAAAAACGAGCGGTTCGTCTCATGGCGGCGAGCATCCCGCTGCGGTAAGATGGAAGTATCGAATCCTTGCATGAATGAAACCGACAAAGTCATTTGATCACCGGAAGGTGATCCTCTATCGCAGAGTCGGAAAGGAGCTTGGAGCAAAATGAAGCAGAATGATTCCGCCTTGCACGAAGGCATAGGCACGCGACCAACGCGCAGTTGGCTATTGACTCCGGCGACTAAACCGGAGCGTTTCGCCAAAGCGAAGGAACTATGAAACTAACCATCGCTGAGTTAATCGTAAGAACCCTCGCGGCCGCAGGTGTCAATCCAACCAGTTTCGGACAGCCGGAACTTAGCGTTGCCGGCCTGCTGGTCCCCTGGATCACGATCGTCGGTGCCCTGGGCTTTCTAGCGGCGTGGCTCGTGGCGGCCATCCTGGAGCGCACCGGCCTGTCCCGCCACGTCTGGCACCTGCCCCTGTTCTTCCTCGCGCTAGTCGTCCTGCTTAGTTCGCTCATCGGCACCGTGTTCTTCCCATGAAGACAAAGTTGTTCAACTACGTGATCACCCTGACCCTGGTGGGCTTGGCGGCTTGGGCGGCCGCCTCCCTCTACTACCGCTACCTGGAGAACCCCTGGACCCGCGATGGCCAGGTCCGTGCCAACGTCGTCGGCATCGCCCCGCGGGTTTCCGGCCCGATCATCCGCGTGGCGGTCCGGGATAACGAGTCGGTGCACCAGGGCGACCTGCTCTTCGAGATCGACCCGGCCGGCTTTCAAGCCCAGGTCGATCTGGCCGCCGGTCAGGTTCAGACCGCCGAAGCCAACCTCAAACAGCTGAGCCAAAACCTGCAGCGCCAAACCCAACTTTACCGGACGCGCGTCAACGCCCTGCAAGATTTTCAGAACGCCCAGGACAGCTTTGAGGCGGCCCGGGCCCAGCTGGCCTCGGCCAAAGCCAATCTCGAATTGGCCAGATTAAACCTCAGCTATACCAAAGTCCTGGCCCCGGTGGAGGGCGACGTCACCAACATGAACACCAGCCCAGGCACCTACGTCACGGCGGGCAACCAACTGATGGCCCTGGTCGACATCAGCTCCTTTTGGGTCGCCGGCTATTTCAAGGAAACCCAGTTGCCCCACATCCAGTTCGGCCAGAAAGCCCGGATTACCCTGATGGGCCATGCGGACCAACCCTTTGAGGGCGTGGTTCGCAGCCTGGGCTGGGGCATCTTCGTGTCGGATGGCTCCGGCAGCAATAGCACGGCCTTGTTGCCGGCGGTCAACCAGACCATCGATTGGGTGCGGCTGCCACAACGGTTTCCAGTGCGCATTCAGGTGATCGGCCCCACGCCGATGCCCTTGCGGATCGGTCAAACCGTCTCGGTGGCGATGACCTCCCAGGTTGAATCCCTCAGGGCACCTAACCAGCCGTCTCTGGCCGGACCGAGATGAGTGCGATGGTTACAGGCGCCGTCTCGATCGTACCCGGGTGGCCTTGGACGGGCCCCGCGCTCTTCGGCGACTTACGTGTGCGCTACGGGATCAAAATGGGCCTGGCGGGCGTGCTCGCTTTGTTTTGCACGCAGCTGTTGCGCTTGCCGAACGACAACTGGGCGATACTCACTGTGCTCGTGTTGATGAGCGCGCAGTTTGTGGGCACGGTCGCCTTCAAGGCCCTCATGCGCGTGACGGGCACCATTGCAGGCGCCCTGGTGGGCATCTGGTTGGTCAGCGATTATACCTCCACCCCGGAGGTCTTTCTGCCCATCCTGTTTCTGGTGATGGCGTTTGCCAGCTACAAGTTTGGCCAAGTCGGCGCCCGCCAGGGACCCTACGCCTACTTTTTGCTCGGCCTTACCACCCTGGTCATCGCCACTGACGGGGTCACCGCCCCAGATCAAGCGTGGCAGATCGGCCTTGACCGCACGGAGGAGATCGTGGTCGGCATCCTCAGCTCGCTGCTGGTCACCACCCTGGTCTGGCCCCGCTACGCGCGCGAAGAGTTCCTCGACGCCGGCCGGGCCGCCCTGAAGACCGTCAGCCGATTGGTCTCGGCGCACGTCCAGGCCTACCTGGATCCGGCGGCGGTCCCCGCAGAAGTCGACACGCTTCAACAGTCCTTCGGCCAGCAGTTGGCCGCCTTAAGGAACCTGCAGCAGGCCGGCGCCCGGGAGAGCACGGTTTTTGCCGCCCGCCTTTCGCATTACAACGCGTTCCTGGTGGCCCTGAGCGGCCTGTTTCAGGCCGGACTCGATCTCGGCCGACATCCCGGCTACACGTGGTTGCTGGACCAGATGCGGCCGCAGACCGAAACGTTGTTGGCCGCCATCGACAAGGAATTCGACCTTTTAAGCGCCCCGCGGGCTCCGGGCGAACCCTTGCGCCCCGGCCGCCTCGATGAGGCCTTTGCGACGTTTGAGGCCAAGGTCAATGCGCTGCGGGCAGGGGGCCTGTTGCTGGCTGCCCCGGTCGACCAGGCTCTGGCTTTGGCCGGACCTCTTGCCGCTCTGCGGTCGCTGTGCGATGAATTGAATCAACTCCGCCGCGCGATGGCGGGATTACCGCGGGTGGGCCAACCGCTGCCGTTGGAGCCCAAAGCGCACGGGGAGGTTTTGCCTGCGCTCGATTGGTTTTGGGTGAAGATCGCGATCAAAGGCGGCCTGGCGGCGGTCCTTGGCATCCTTTGCCTGGAATGGCTTCATCCCCCTGGGTCAGGCTCTTTCCCATTGATGGCGTGGCTCGTCACCATCCTGGGCCGGCCCTTTTTGCGGGCCGGGGGCAGCGGGGACCTGCGGGCGTTTCAGACGGCCCTGGCCGGCTCACTGGTGCTGGCCGGCTGCGCGGTCCTGCTGCTACTCACCACGCCGTTTTTAGCCAATTATGCCCTCATGAACCTGGCGTTGTTCCTCGTGCTGTTTGCCTTCGGGTTCCTGACGGCGCGCATCGCGGGCATTAACTTTTGGATGCAAGTTGCTTTTCTAACGATCAGCGCGTTTGTGGGCTTAAATCCCCAAGAGCCGGTCGCCTCGCAGACCATCATTAACACCTTCCTTGGCCTGATGTTCGGCATCTGGACCGCGACGGTAGTGGGTAGGCTCATTTGGCCAGTCTTGCCCCAGTGCGTTCTGCGCGATGACCTCCTCGGGCTTTGTGGCCGGCTCCAAGCGTTGCTCAATAGAGAGCCCCATCGAGAGAAGATTCAAGCCCAACTGGCGGTGCTCCCCCTTGAAGCGCTCCAAGCGGTCGGTCAGCTTCGCATGGCCGGCTGCTCCGAGGAAGAACGGGCCCGGCTGGCCGCCTTGGTGCGCGGGCTCCAGGTGTTGGTTACTCGCATGAGCCGGTTAGTGTCGCGCCGGGCGCTTTGGCGGGAAATGGTCGAACCAAGGCTGCGCCTGGAGTTTGATTGCTTAGATGTGGAGTTCAAGCAGGTACTGGAGGCGTTTGGGGCTTGCTTTCGCCAGGGCGACGGCCGGCGCCCGCTGCCGGCGCTCCAGGGCGCGTTGGCCGGCCTGGATCAGGCCGTCCAAGCGGTTCGCGACCGGCACCGGGTCGCGGGCCAGATAACGGCAGAAGCGCCGTGGCAACCGCTGGAGCTGGTCGATCGATACCACGCCACCGCCGAGGCGCTGGAGGGGTGCGGCCGCTTGCTGGGCAGCCTGCAGCTCCAGCGCTACTGGGGCGATTACGCCTTGTAGCCGCCTCCTATGCGTTGGTGTTTCCTTCCACAGCAGTTCCTACCAAATTGATTCATTTTATGAGCCCTTCTGCTACAGGCCCTGGCAAGCAACCGCCATACGGATCCTGATCGCCGATGATCACACGGTGGTCCGCGAAGGGTTGGTGACCATTCTGGCGCTGCTATCCTGGTTCATGGCTGGTCGACCGAACAGACGGGCTTCATCGCAAGAGCTTGCACGAGGCCTCGCTCTTACACGGTATTTGGTCTCATGGTCTTCGCTTTTGTCAGATGTCAGAAACCAGCACTAGTTAATAGGCACTTCTATAGTCTTAAAGAGCGATAAATTTTCATACTAACCGCGCATTCGCGCACCTCGCCAGGTGGGTTACGGGACTTCGGCGAGCTCAGTCGAGCCGCTCCCGCCTAGCCTAGGTTCGGGCCGTGCGAAGCCTCCTGCTTTGGTTTCTTAAGAACCGTGCGAATCGAGATAGTGCGCTTACATCTTGGTGCTTCCGCGCAACTCATGCTGCGGACTTCGCTACTATGGTCTTTGTGAAGCCTTTCTTGGAGTGAAACGATCCGCCCCCGGGCGGTTATGGCCTTACATTGGAAATGCGGTTCTGCAGTGGTCCTCGTCTCGGCAAGAAATAGGTAGCTTTGCTGGGATTCAGCTGCTGCTTCGACGGGATGGGCGCTGATCAGCTTGTCGGTGATTAAATCGATATAGAGGGGACGAAGACGTGTCCTGCAGTGGTGTGCATACCGTAGAAAACCGACGGCGAGGTCACTACGTTTAAAGAAATCGCGCGCTTCTGAGCGGTGATAGCCGTTTAGAGCTAGTAAAAACCAGCGGATTGTCTCATGGCGGCGGGCATTCCGCTGCGGTAACATGGAAGCATCGAATCCTTGCATCAATGAAACCGACAAAGTGCAGGAATGCATCGGCAACGTTTTAACCTGGTAAACCTATGACCAGTAACTGTTTCGAAGTAGGAAAAAATGAGTCCCTCGGCTAATAGCGCAGCGAGACAGCTATCGACTAGAATAGGAACATTGCGATGTCAGATAAAATTCGCAGCTATGCTGAACTACGAGAGTTGATTCGGGTCTCACTTCGGATCCAGCACCCCGAATGGGTCAAGTCTGACGGTAACTCACCCATCTGCGATTTCTACGACGCTCGGTTCGCTGAGCTCCTTGGCCTTGTCCCTTCGCGGGAAGACGAAGCGGAACCTCCGGTGCGCGATCGCGTGGAAAAATCTAAAAACAACGCACAGTGAAGATCAAAGCGAAATGAAAGCTACGCAATTACTTCATAACCTAGGCCAAAGCATTTGGCTCGACAACATAGCTCAGTTCGCCAAAGTAGGGGTCAACATTGAAACTTTGGCGACCCAACTTCAAGACGAAGGTGCCGAGTCGTTTGTTAAGTCCTGGAAAGAACTCATGGGGGTGATTGCGTCAAAGAGTGACGCTTTGAAGGAGGCGGCCTGAAGGCTTTGCAAACGGGGGATGAACGATGAGCGTGCTTGCCATTGATATCGGCGGAACCCACGTGAAGATCCTTGCCACGGGACAGAAGGAACGCCGGGAGTTTCAGTCCGGTCCTAAGCTAACTCCGAAGCTAATGGTCGCTGGAGTCAAGAAACTCGCCCAGGACTGGAGTTATGACGTGGTGTCTATAGGGTATCCAGGGCCGGTCCGACACAATCGACCCATAGCTGAACCCCATAACCTTGCGAAGGGGTGGGTTGGCTTCGATTTCGAAGCCGCCTTCAACTGTCCGGTCAAGGTCATTAACGACGCGGCGATGCAGGCGCTGGGAAGCTACAGGCGAGGAAGAATGCTTTTCCTCGGTTTGGGAACCGGCCTGGGCAGTACATTCATTGTGGATGGCATCATCGAGGCGATGGAACTTGGCCATCTTCCCTACAAGAAGGCGACCTATGAGGACTATGTCGGCCTTCGTGGGTTGAAGAAGCATGGCAAGAAGAAATGGCAAAAACATGTCGCGGATGTGGTCGAGCGCCTGGTCGCTGCGCTCGAGCCCGACGAAGTCGTGCTAGGCGGCGGCGATGTCAAGAAACTGAAGAAACTACCAAAGGGTTGTCGCGCCGGCGACAATGCTAATGCTTTCCTCGGGGGTTTTCGCTTATGGGAGAATACCACCCCAGTCGCCAGCAGCACAAGGGCTCGTTCCCGAGGTCAACAGTCAACGCGACTTGGCCAGCAAATTGAATCTGCGGTTAAGGAGTTGCTTCCAAAATAAAAGTCATTTCATGACATGAAAGTCATTTCCTTCTCGCGAACTGTCAACTTAGACATTCTTTACGGGGAAGCGTTAAAAACCGCGCTTATCCTCAATGCCGGGCAAAAATATATTCTGCAGGACAACTACGTTAAAGGGTTGCAGGACAAGTACCCTTATTACCATGATCACCTAAGGGAATTGTCCGATCCTGCCGCTTATCTAAGAAGGGATTTTGATTGGATGCAGGGACGTGACCCCAAGGATTGGCGCGATAAACGCGTGCTGTTGTCGGTTCATCCAAGCGGAGGACCAGGTTTTGGTGACGAATTGATGGCGGGATGCCTACCAAGATATTTCAAAGAAGTCCTCGGAGCGCGACCTTTCCAGGTTTTCAGTCCGATCTTCGCGGAAATTTGGGCAGCAAATCCTTTCGTAACAGGGCCCCCGGTATTTGCTCCGACGACCTTGGATCCTCTTTTAGGGTTTGGTGAAGAACCTCCGTTTTTCGATTGGTCGCTGTTTGTAGAAGGGGTCGATGGGATGCCCGGTTGGGGATTGTCTGATACTGAAAGCACTTACGACGCACTTTTTAGATTCGCTGGCGTGGATCCCAGCACAGTTGCTCCAGAATTCAAACGCCCGGTCTTCGCTTTAAACAAGACTAAGATCGTCGAGCGCGATCACTGGTTGAAGCAAATCGGAGTTCAGCGTTATTTTGTCCTGCAGCTCACTTGCCAGGACAAATTCCGGACCCTTCCCCTGAGATTAGTGGAGCGGGTTCTTGAAGTAGCCAGTGTGGAAGCAGCTCGAATAAAGGCTACGATATTTTGCGTCAAGAATTCCGCTTTCAGTCCGGAGATATCGGCCCTAATAAAGAAAACGCCCCATGCCGTCAACTTGGAGAAACAATTGCCGACCGTCACGCATTTCGCGGAACTGATAGCCGGTGCATCTCTCTTTATCGGCCCTGACTCCAGCGGATTACACTTTGCCGCAGCGTTTGAGACGCCGGCCCTGGGACTTTGGGGGTCATTTCATCCTGACTTACGAGTGAAGTACTATAAAAACCAAGTACATATCTATCACGACTCGGGGGTTAACCCATCCCAGAATACGAGCCTCCAAGCGGCCTTGGCGTCATCGACACTCTCGTCCATCACCACAGGGGAAATCTCGGCGGCAGCTCGGGAATTACTTGCGTTTCGAGCGTAGCTTAAACCTGGAGGGTTATTGACCTGCCATCGGCACGCCTGCTGCATTAGGCCAACTGCTCAGAACAGGCTAAATCCCGTTTTCCGGCGACGTTGAAAGTGGATGGTGTACGGCTGTTAAAGGTGCTTCGACCCGGAGTCCTTACCGTGCTCCTTCAGATGGTGAATACGATTCTCGCTTGCCGATCACTTGCATTCCATACTTCGCCGATCTGGGCTAACGAACTTGCAAGGGTCGGAACAGAAAATCCCTTTCTCTCGGCTGCAGCAAGGAACTCGCCGCACACCGACATCAATTCTCTGAAGGGTATACTGCCAATTCCGCTACCCATCAATTCCACCGCTGTGCTGCGGAGAACGAACCGGATTCTAGGCTGCTCGGCGTTCGGGTCCCGTTGGGCGATTGCCTCCAAGATCCTTTTTGCCGGTTCACCCCAGAGATAGTCGAGTACGACTCGTATATCGTGATCTTCGATGGCCGCTCTGAGACGACGCACGGTCTCCTCCCGAGTGCCGTCCAGGGGGGATAGTATCGTCAGCGCCGAGGCCGATAAGCGATGAGATCGTTTCCGCATTTCGGCCTGGAGCGAAGCTAGACGAGCTTCGCTCCTATTTGTATGTGAACCGTGAATCAGTCAGGGGATATGCCGAAGCGACCGGAACGGAGAGCGTATTTCGACCGCCCATGTGGAGTGTACCGTCAATCAATTGATCAACCGGCGCATGTGCAAGAAGAAACAAAGGTTGGAGCCGAGCCGGAGCGCAGTAGGAGTGGGCGCCTGGGTTGGAGTAGCGGCGGCCTTGGGTGTTACGCTGGCGCTAGGTTTGGCTGTTCCCTGGGCAAGCAAACTGGCAGCCATAGTAACCAGCGTCAGCGAAGCTAGAAAAGACTTGGGCACGTAGTTCATACTCGATAGGCAACCTACATAGGGTTTGATACGCTTCCTAGCTTGTATTGCTGACGAGCAGGGCAGGTTCGGACGTGAACGAGGTCCTCCTGGTGCCCTCCGCACGGCGGGTCGCTGTTAGCCTCGTGATTTACCCGAAAGCCTCCGTACGGGCAGCGTTTTAGAAATCCAAGAACGAGATCTGTTCCACTTCATTGCCCTCAAAAAAGCGCTCTTTCACAAGGTATCAATAGTTCTTCATGCTTCTGCGATTAGCTTTAAGATTTCCTGATCAGCATCGGCGATTACACCATTGCGTATGCGAACCAGCCTTCTGCACTCAGCCATGCCAACGCGGCTTTGCGCTGATTGGCGCTGAGAACACGATTCCCGTTCCAGAACAGCTCTAAAACGGTAGTGTCAGATCTAAACGCGATATAGACATCGCCCCAAGACGGCGTTGCGACGAGAATAGAATGTTTCATTCCGTACATAACAATTTACATGTGATTGGGACTCATTGATCAAAAGCGTTAGAAGTAGTTACTTGATGCCCTGCTGTTTGCCTTCGATCAATGAATCATAATCATGCGGAAATGCTATGCTCAGAACGGGTGGTTGCTTCTGACCCGACCGAATGGCTTTAAATAGCTCGCATTGGTCATTAAGAAAAGCTCTTTGGAACGATAGATCGGATGGTGATAAGTGATACTTTTGCCATTAATGAAACAGAGAGAGAACAAGCTACTAACGACGTTGCCTTCGCTCTTAAACGAACATCCACGGTTTGTCGGTCCAAGAAAATACCGGTATCACTCACCAATCATCTCTGCGGAGTGGGGAGGATTGCAAAACCAGGCTTGTGGCTAAAGCCTGATTAATTTCGAACAGCGATTCGAGCTCTGGGCCATAGAGACATTCGATTTATGGATAAGCGTGATCGAACAATTGCCGTACATTTCGTGGATCATCGATCGGTTTCACCTTTCCACCATGATTCATCAAGCGCTCTACTATCGCAGGACACAAGAAACGACCAAAGAGTACCTGCTTCAAGGTCCGGCAGTAACAGTCACCCTTTGAGCGAAAATTCCACCTGGACCGCCCTTCGAAACCCGGTGTTTCGAAACATGTGGTTAGCTAGTTTAATTTCCGGCATATGCGTCGCCGCGCAAGATACCGCTGCGACCTGGACGATGAACCGAATGAGCACTTCGCCATTGTTCCTTTCTCTGATGGCGACCGTGGCCTCGCTGCCATTCTTCTTTTTCACGCTGCCGGCGGGCGCACTCGCCGACATGGTGGACCGGAAGCGAATGATGTTTGTCATGACCGTTTGGCTGGCGATCGCGGCAGGAGGGTTGGCTCTCACAGGTTGGTTCCACCTTATCAATCCCTGGATCCTCTTGATTGCTGTTTTTTTGATTGGGACCGGTTTCGCGTTCTATTCGCCCGCGTGGACATCGATCCAACCCGAGATTGTCTCTAATGATGAGCTGCCTTCAGCCGCAACGCTCGGTGGTCTGCAGCTGAACATCTCCGGAATTATCGGACCGGCAATCGGCGGTGTGCTTCTGCGCTTTGTCAGTCCGAATGCTGTCTTCGCAATGAACTCCCTTTGCTTTCTGCTACTCCTTTTCGCAATCTACCCGTTGAAGCACCCAAAGCCCCCTTCAAACCTTCCGCTAGAAAATTTTGTGGAATCCTTCGTTTCGGCGATCCGTTATGTTCGCTATGCTCCTGGGATCCAGGTTGTCCTGGCTCGCAATCTCCTGTTTGCGTTTTTCATCTCGATTATCCCAGCTCTGATCCCGGTGGTCGGCCTGAAGGAGTTGCACTTAGATCCCTCGAACCTGGGGTTGGTGTTTACCTGCATGGGCATTGGTTCTGTGCTTGGCGCCGTGTTTATCCTTCCCTGGGCGAGAGCCAGATTTCACTCCAACACGGTCACTCTTCTGGCAAACATTCTGGTCGCGGTCGTTTTTTTCATGATGGCGACGATCCGAGAGCCGATGCCTTTTATGATGGCGGCCGGTCTTGGCGGAACTGCCTGGACTATGGCGGCGTCCGAGCTCTGGGTTGCCGGTCAGCGAGCCATGCCAAGCTGGGCACGAGGCCGGATGAATGCCACGATCATCATGGCTGCACAAGGTGCCATGGCCCTTGGCGGGATCGTCTGGGGATCCTCAGTTTCCATGTGGGGTGTGAAATGGACTCTGCTGGTTGCCTGCATTCTACAGCTCGGAACCTTGCTGCTTCAACTCTGGTTATCGATTGATTTCACCGGTAAGCTCGATTTTGCGCCGGCTCCGGTTGCCGGGTCTTCCCAAAAACTCATTCACATTCCGGCGCCGCATGACGGCCCGGTGGCGGTCATGATTGATATCGAAGTGGACCGTACGCTTGGGAGGGACATGCTCGATGTCTTGCGTGTGGTCCGTTTGATTCGCTTGCGGAATGGCGCCTTCAGTTGGCGACTGCACGAAGACCTCGGTCGTCCAAATACCTACCGCGTGGAAATGACGTATCCATCCTGGACCGAATTTCTCCTGATGGAGGAACGCATGACCAAGAGTGAACGCGAGATCATCGAGAAGGCTCGCGGATATCACGTTGGCGAGAGGCCGGCGGAATACAGGCACTTCTTGTGTGTGAACCGAGAGTTGCACACTCAGCGCCACCCGGTCACGAGGCCAACGGCAATGCCAGAAGCGTCACTCACTGTCGATCGAGCCCCCGCATGAAGGAGCATTGAACAGCGGGTTCCAC
>Ga0210405_10004712_pt1 | contig 12705 bp, 9 predicted proteins | sample IncBWH11MmetaG_FD_155492 | JGI IMG/M metagenome (GOLD analysis project Ga0210405, IMG submission 155492) | Forest soil microbial communities from Barre Woods Harvard Forest LTER site, Petersham, Massachusetts, United States - Inc-BW-H-11-M | ecosystem: Environmental > Terrestrial > Soil >... | reverse complement strand
AATAGCAGAGGTCGGTGCGACCTCTTAGTCTGCGGAGTGGCGCAAGTCTAAGGTCTGGTTGTCGGTGGTGACACGATGAAAGCAACGCAATTACTCCACAATTTGGGTCAGAGTCTCTGGCTTGACAACATCACACGCGACTTGCTGAACAGCGGTACGCTCGATCGCTACATCGAGGAACTGTCGGTGACTGGGCTGACCTCTAATCCGACGATCTTTGACCATGCTATCAAGGGCAGCACTGACTATGACGTCTCGATACGCGAGAAGCTGGCAAACGGCGAATCAGGTGAGGCGCTCTTTTTTGACGTGGCGCTCGAGGATCTTACTCGGGCCGCTGACTTGTTTCGACCAATCTACGACCGCACAAATGGCGTGGACGGATGGGTATCGCTGGAAGTGTCACCACTCTTGGCCTACGATACAGCCAGCACGCTCGCCGCGGCCAAGGACCTATTTGCGCGTGCGGCGCGACCTAATCTTCTTATAAAAATCCCTGGAACCAAAGAAGGCCTGCCCGCCATCGAAGAGGCAATCTTTTCGGGTGTCCCGATTAACGTCACTCTCTTGTTCTCGCGTGAGCACTACGTGGCGGCCGCTGAGGCGTTTCTCCGTGGTATCGAGCGACGCATTGAGGCCGGACTCGATCCGAGTGTCGGTTCGGTGGCTTCCGTCTTTGTTAGCCGCTGGGACGCTGCTGTCGTCGGCAGGGTTCCCGCCGAACTGAGCAATAAGCTCGGTATCGCCATCGCTGAAAGGACATACAAGGCATGCCGTACTCTGCTTGGCTCGCCACGCTGGCAGCGTGTCTACAATGCGGGCGCACGACCGCAACGTCTACTATGGGCGAGCACAGGAACCAAGGATCCGAAGGCTTCCGACATCCTGTATGTCAAGGCCCTCGCGGCGCCGTTTACCGTGAACACTATGCCCGAGAACACCTTGAAGGCACTCGCCGAGCACACCGAACTCGGCACAATCTTGCCTGCAGACGGTGGCGATTGTGAAGAAGTGCTTGCGAAGTTCGCCAAGGCGGGCATCGAAGCCGAATCACTGGCTGCTCAGCTTCAGGACGACGGAGCCAAATCGTTCGTAAAATCCTGGAACGAACTCATGACCGTGATTGCGTCCAAGAGCGCCGTGCTCAAGAAGGCCGTGGCTAGTTGAAGCTTGGGCTTAGTTCGTCCTGAAGAGACAGTGCGGTAACATACTGTTTCGGAGTGAGGGCTTGTCGTGAACGTGCTGGCTATCGATGTGGGTGGCACCCACATTAAGGTCCTTGCCACGGGTGAAAGCGAGCCGCGAAGGTTTCCGTCCGGACCGAAGATGACACCTAAACAGATGGTGAAGGGGGTCAAACAGATCACCAAGGATTGGAAGTACGATGCGATATCGATCGGATACCCTGGGCGAGTCTTTCGAGGCCGGCCAGTCGCGGAGCCACATAACCTGGCTCGTGGCTGGGTCGGATTTAATTTCAAAGCTGCATTCGGATGTCCGGTGAAACTCATCAATGATGCAGCCATGCAGGCCTTAGGTGACTACAAGAATGGAACTCTGTTGTTCCTTGGTCTCGGAACCGGCCTTGGTTCCGCGCTCGTTGTTCAAGGCATCATCGTACCGATGGAACTAGGCCACCTGTCCTACAAGAAGGGGACATTCGAAGACTACGTTGGCCTCCGTGGCTTGAAGCGACTGGGAAAGAAGAAATGGGGGCACCACGTGGCATTCGGCGTGGCCCGCCTGATCGACGCCCTTTACCCCGATGACGTGGTTATTGGGGGTGGTAACGCCAAGAAACTTAAAAAATTCCCTCCAGGTTGCCGACAGGGCAACAACGCCAACGCCTTCCTCGGAGGATTCCGCCTCTGGGATGAACCCGCCGATGGGCGACATCCTACCCGCGCAAAACCTCGTTCTCGTTGAAACCGAACAGAACGGAAGGAAACGAGCATGGCTGCACACGCCGAAAGAACTACAAAGAGCCAGGGCATCGAACCACTCACAGAACGTAAGGCATGGAAAGCGCTCGGCGACCATTACAAAAATCTAGAGAAATTGCATCTCCGAAATCTCTTTGTGGATGATCCCAAGCGCGGGGAGCGGTTAACTCTCGAAGCCGTTGGAATCTTTCTTGATTACTCAAAGAATCGGATCACCGACGAGACTATCAAGCTCCTGCTTGAACTGGCCGAACAGTCAAACCTGCAAGCGCGAATTGACGCGATGTTCCGGGGTGAAAAGATCAACATCACTGAAAAACGAGCGGTGCTGCATGTCGCTTTGCGTGCTCCCAAAGGTTCGTCCATCGTCGTTGATGGCCACAATGTAGTGCCTCAGGTTCACACGGTGCTCGACAAGATGGCTAACTTCTCCGACCGCGTCCGCAGCGGTGCATGGAAAGGTCACACTGGCAAACGCGTCCGTAACATCATCAATATCGGTATTGGCGGCTCGGACCTGGGGCCAGTGATGGCCTACGAAGCTCTCAAGCATTACAGCGACCGCGATATGAAATTCCGTTTCGTTTCCAATATCGATGGCACCGACTTCGCGGAAGCTGTCCGTGACCTCGATCCTGCCGAAACCCTATGTATTGTTTCTTCGAAAACTTTCACGACATTGGAAACAATGACGAACGCGCACACGGCTCGGGCATGGGCTCTTGCGGGATTGGGCGGCGATGAGAAGTCGATCGCCAGGCATTTCGTCGCCGTGTCGACGAACGCGGCTGAAGTCACCAAGTTCGGCATCGATACCGCCAACATGTTCGAATTCTGGGACTGGGTAGGTGGACGCTACTCGATGGATTCGGCGATCGGCCTTTCTACGATGCTGGCGATTGGCCCTGAAAACTTCCGTGCGATGTTGGATGGCTTTCACCAGATGGACGAGCATTTTCGCACTGCCCCGTTCAGTCAGAATCTGCCCGTGCTCATGGGACTTTTCACCCTCTGGTACAACGATTTCTTTGGCGCTCAGACCGTTGGAGTCTTTCCGTATGAGCAATACCTCAAGCGGTTTCCGGCTTATCTGCAACAGTTGACGATGGAGAGTAATGGAAAGCACGTTACGCTCGAAGGTACCCAGGTCACTTACCAGACCGGGCCAATCTACTGGGGCGAGCCAGGAACTAATGGCCAGCATTCTTTCTACCAGCTGATTCATCAGGGAACCAGACTCATCCCCTGCGACTTTATTGCATTTAGTCAGCCGCTGAATGCAGTTGGCCGACACCATGACATGCTTTTAGCGAACGTTTTCGCACAGGCCGAGGCGCTGGCTTTCGGGAAAACACCCGCGCAGGTCAAGCAGGAAGGCACTCCGGATTGGCTTGTTCCCCATCGGGTTTTCGAAGGCAACCGTCCATCGAACACAATCCTCGTAGATAAGCTCACGCCGGAGACGCTCGGCACACTCATTGCCCTCTACGAGCACAGCGTGTTCACACAAGGCGCGATCTGGGGAATTGACTCGTTCGACCAATGGGGCGTTGAGCTTGGCAAGGCTCTCGCACAACGCATCATCCCTGAAATTGAGAACAGCACGGAACCCAGACTCAGCCATGATAGTTCCACCGACAGTTTGATCCGTCGCTACCGCAAAGTAAGGGAGAAATTGCAGTGACTTTCGGCTTTGTCGAGCCACTCTACATCCTGTCATTCGCAGGGGGATGGGCCACGGCACCGTGAGGCTTCATTGATTTTCGCGTCAGACACCGGCAACTGCCTAGCGGGATCGTCGATCGAGCCGTAGCGCTGAATACAACGAGCCGCCATTAAGTTCGAGAAAGCATCTCAAGGATTAGCAATCAACTTTTGAAAAGGAGCCGTTATGCAACTGGGAATGATTGGCCTCGGAAGGATGGGAGCGAACATGGTCCGGCGGCTTCTCAGGGGAGGCCACCGGTGCGTGGTCTTCGACAGGTCGGCGGACGCAATCAACGACTTGGTCAAGGAGAAGGCAGTTGGCGCTTCTTCGCTGCAGGAATTGTCAAAGAGCTTGGAGAAGCCGAGGGCTGTCTGGTTGATGGTCCCGGCGGCAGTAGTAGACAAAACCATAGCGGACCTCGTGCCTTATCTTGAGGCCGGGGACATCCTCATCGACGGTGGCAATTCTTATTATGTAGACGACATCCGGCGGGCCAAGGAACTAGCGTCAAAACAGATTCACTATGTGGACGTGGGAACAAGCGGTGGCGTCTGGGGCCTTGAGCGCGGTTACTGCATGATGATCGGCGGCGAGCCCGAAGTCGTCAAACATCTTGATCCCATCCTGGCTCGGCTGGCGCCCGGCGCCGGCGACGTGCCGCGCACCCCGGGACGAGAAAAGCTCGGCGGCACAGCCGAGCAGGGCTATTTGCATTGTGGACCCAACGGCGCTGGCCATTTTGTGAAGATGGTTCATAACGGAATCGAGTACGGGATCATGGCTGCGTACGCTGAGGGCATGGGAATTCTGCGCGCCGCCAACATCGGCAAGCAGGAACACGCCATCGACGCTGAGACGACTCCACTCCGAGATCCCGAGCACTATCAATACGACATCGATTTGCGGGACGTCGCGGAGGTATGGCGGCGCGGTAGCGTGATCGCCTCGTGGCTGCTGGATCTGACTGCTTCTGCGCTGCTCGAAGATCCTACTCTTTCGCAATTTGCAGGCCGTGTATCGGATTCCGGTGAGGGCCGCTGGACTATCAAGGCTGCAATCGATGAGGCCGTGCCGGCGCATGTCCTTACGGCGGCGCTTTATGAACGATTCAGCTCAAGGGGCGAGGCAGATTTTGCGAACAAGCTTTTGTCCGCGATGCGCTATCAATTCGGCGGACATCTTGAGAAATCCGCAAGCAAATCGCAAACCGCCTGAAGGAGATGACAATGAGTAATTCCCACTCGGACGCTCTAGTCTTCTTTGGCGCAACCGGTGATCTCGCCTTTAAAAAGATCTTTCCAGCGCTGCAGGCGATGACCAAACGCGGCCACCTCAATATGCCGGTTATTGGCGTGGCCAAAGCTGGTTGGAACCTCGATCAGCTGCGAGCCCGCGCAAAGGACAGTGTCGAAAAACATGGTGGAATCGATCTTGCGGCGTTCGACAAGCTCGCTGGCCTGCTGCGTTATGTGGACGGTGACTACGAGGACTCTGCGACATTTCAGGCTCTTTTCAAGGAACTCGGCGGCGCCCAACGACCCGCTCATTACCTGGCAATCCCTCCGGTGCTGTTCGCGCCTGTCGTGGAGGAGCTGGTGAAATCTGGTTGCGGTAGGGGAGCTCGCATCGTCGTTGAAAAGCCTTTTGGAAGCGACCTCATCTCGGCTCGCAAGCTCAATGAAATCCTGCTGGGGGCCTTTAAGGAGTCACAAATCTTTCGGATCGATCATTACCTCGGTAAACGGCCGGTGCACAACATGCTCGTCTTCCGTTTCGCGAACGCGTTTATGGAGTCGTTCTGGAACCGCAACTTCATCGAGAGCGTGCAGATCACGATGGCGGAAGACTTTGGCGTCCAAGGCCGAGGCGCGTTCTATGATGAAACAGGTACCATTCGGGACGTGATTCAGAACCACCTCTTTCAGGTGCTTTGCAATCTGGCCATGGAGCCTCCGGCCAGAGCGGACAGCGAGTCGATCCGCGATGAAAAAGTTAAAGTCCTGAAAGCAATCCCACCTCTCGATGAGAAGAACCTGGTGCGTGGTCAATTCCGCGACTACCGCAAGGAGAAGGGCGTCGCACCGAATTCACAAATGGAGACCTTCGCCGCTCTGCGGCTCGAGGTCAATACCTGGCGCTGGAAAGGCGTCCCCTTTTATATTCGGGCCGGGAAGTGCCTGCCGATTACGTGCTCGGAGGTCACTGCCCGGTTTCGATTACCGCCTACGTTAATCCGTGACAGTGCTCTAACCAAAAACCATCTGCGGTTTCGGATAAGCCCTGAGGTGACCATTGCCATGGGCATGACAGTAATGGCTCCGGGCGAGGAGATGGTTGGTCAAGCGGCGGAAATGGTCGCTAGCCGCCACCCTCAAGCCGAAGAGATGGATGCTTACGAGCGCGTACTTGGAGATGCGATGGCCGGCGATGCCACGCTGTTTGCGCGACAAGACTACGTGGAAGAGGCATGGCAAATCGTCGACCCTGTGCTGAAAAAAGTGACACCAGTATTCGAGTATGAACCCAACACCTGGGGCCCAAGTGAGGTTGATGAAAGAGTCTCACCCGAGGGAGGTTGGCTTAACCCGGTCGCCACAGCCCATGGAGAGCAGGCCAGCGCGGTTCGCGCCGCCTAATCAAAGATAGCCCCAGGATTTGCAAGATTCGGGCTTCGTCTGTTGCATAGGCGCATGAGATATCGGACTGACTGGGATCGAGGGGGACTACATGGAAATTGAGGTGCTCGCCGATCCCGAATCAGTGGCGCGGAAAGCTGCCGGGGTGATTGCTGCAGAGGCACGGGCGGCCATTGCCGCACGCGGCCGCTTCGTCGTCGCCATTAGTGGCGGACATACTCCTTGGATTATGCTGCGCGAATTAGCCCATGAAGACATCCCCTGGACAGCTGTGCATATTGTACAAGTAGATGAAAGGGTTGCCCCCACGGGACATTCGGACCGAAACCTCACTCATCTGCAGGAAAGCCTGCTTGAGCATGCTCCTCTCCGACCGGAGCAGATCCATGCCATGCCGGTTGAATCATCTGACCTGGAGTCCGCAGCCAAGCATTACGCGTTGACTCTTTCCGAAATCGCCGGTTCGCCGGCAGTACTCGACATGGTTCATCTCGGTCTTGGGCCCGACGGACACACCGCCTCCTTGGTGCCGGGAGATGCAATTCTGCAAGTCACTAGTCAGGATGTCGCCCTGACCGGGGTCTACCAAGGCAGGCGTCGGATGAGCTTGACGTATCCGATCATCGACCGATCTCGGCGCGTGCTTTGGTTGGTCACCGGAGCTGAAAAGATCGAGATGCTTGCTCGGTTACGCAACGCAGATGTTTCGATTCCGGCCGGGCGCATTTCCGGAAATAAAGCCTTGGTGCTGGCCGACCGTGCGGCTGCAGGGGAGCTGCAAGAAGTTCGGATGCAAGCTGGGGTGTAATCAGGTAGCAGATCTTCTGGTGTTAACTCAATCATGATTGAGTGTTGCAAGGAGAGAGCCATGAATGCCACCCAAGTTTTTAGGGAGAGAACTGATTCGCGATTGGACCAGCTCTGCGTCAACACGATCCGCACACTTTCGATGGACGCGGTCCAACAGGCAAAGTCAGGGCATCCAGGCACGCCAATGGCTCTCGCGCCTCTTGTCTACACGCTCTGGAACCGCATCATGCGCTTCGATCCAAGGGACCCGATCTGGCCTAATCGCGATCGATTCGTACTCTCAAATGGTCACGCTTCAATGCTGTTGTGGTCCATTCTCCATCTCACTCAGACTCAGGCGGTCGATGCCGACTATGAAAGACTGGGTCAGCCCTCAGTGACACTCGAAGACATCCGTCGGTTCCGCCAGTTAGACAGTAGGGCGCCAGGACACCCTGAATACCGTTGGGTCTCGGGCGTTGAAACCACGACCGGTCCCCTCGGCCAGGGCGTCGCTACCAGTGTGGGCATGGCCATCGGAGAGAAGTGGCTGGCCGCACATTACAATCGGCCGGGTTTCGATATCTTCGACTACCACATTTACGCCGTATGCGGAGATGGTTGCATGATGGAGGGTATTTCCTCTGAAGCGGCGTCACTTGCGGCTCATTTGGGCCTCGACAACCTTTGCTGGGTCTACGACAACAACCACATCACAATTGAGGGGGACACGAGCATCGCTTTCACCGAGGACGTCGCGGCCCGGTTCCTGGCGTACGGATGGAATGTCCTACGCGTCGGCGACGCCAACGACATCGATCGCATCGAGCGCGCTTTTGAGGTCTTTCGAAAGACAACGGGCCGGCCCACGTTCATTGTCCTGGACAGCCACATCGGTTACGGTTCTCCGAATAAACAGGACACCCCAGAGGCTCATGGCGAGCCGCTGGGCGACGAAGAAATACGTCTTACCAAGCGCAGCTACGGTTGGCCCGAGGAAGCGAAGTTCCTGGTGCCGGACGGGGTGTACGACTACTTTCTTGCAGGAGTGGGCGCGCGCGGCGCACAAGCTCGGAATCAGTGGGAGGAAAATTTCGTCGCCTATCGCGCCAAGTACGCTGACCTTGCCAACGAGATCGACCTGATGCAGCGCCGCGGACTACCACAGGGATGGGACAGAGACCTTCCCGTGTTTCCAGCCGACCCGAAGGGAATTGCTGGCCGGGATGCTTCGGGCAAAGTATTAAACACACTCGCCCAAAACATTCCTTGGTTTCTCGGTGGTTCGGCGGATCTTGGACCGTCGAACAAGACCACGTTGAAGTTCGATGGCGCGGGAAGTATCCAGGCTAATAACCCCGGCGGGAAGAATCTCCATTTCGGAATCCGCGAACACGCCATGGCCGCAGTTGTGAATGGGCTCTCCCTTTCAAAACTTCGTGCCTTCGGCGCGACATTTTTCATCTTCAGCGATTACGCGCGCCCTGCAATTCGGCTCTCGGCATTGATGGAACTGCCGACCATTTTCGTTTTCACCCATGACGCCATGGGTGACGGCGAGGACGGGCCGACTCACCAACCCGTCGAACACCTCGCGTCCTTGCGGGCCATCCCCGGCCTAATCACAATTCGACCGGGTGACGCCAATGAGGTCGTGGAAGCTTATCGCTACATCATGCAGCTCCGCCACGAACCTGCTGTACTGGCACTTTCACGCCAGCCCTTACCAACTTTGGATCGAACAAAGTATGCCCCGGCGTCTGGACTAGCGCGCGGCGCCTACATTCTTGGCGATGCGCCTGGTGGAAAACCTGAGGTAATCTTCATCGCTTCGGGCAGTGAGGTCAGTCTCGCAGTGCAAGCCCATGAAAAATTAATCTCTGAAGGCATTCGCTCACGAGTTGTCTCGATGCCATCCTGGGAGATTTTCGACCATCAGACACAGGAGTATCAGGACGGCGTGCTGCCACCTCACGTGAAGGCGAGGATCGCCGTGGAACAGGCCTCAAGCTTCGGATGGGAGCGATACGTCGGCGCGGGTGGCAAACTCACGTGCATGAAAACGTTTGGCGCCTCTGCGCCGCTCAAGGAGCTGCAGACAAAATTTGGTTTCGAGCCTGACCGCGTCGTCGCGGCCGCCAAAGAATTGCTAGGTAAGAATTGAAACAACCATGCCGAAACAAAATAGGTCGCGAGCAAGTTGCCCCCGGCTCCATGCGCCTGCCAGACGTGTAAGTCTCAGATGAGCATTTACGACACCGTCGAAGGCGCTCGTTTACTAACGATCCAGAAAAAGAAGGGGCACTGGAATCGTTGGGGCCCGTTTCTTTCAGAGCGTGCTTGGGGAACGGTGCGCGAGGACTACAGCGCCGGTGGCGACGCGTGGAGCTACCTTCCTCACGACCACGCCCGTTCGCGTGCGTATCGCTGGAATGAGGACGGCATAGCTGGCATCTGCGACCGGCACCAATTTCTTTGTTTTGCTGTAGCTCTTTGGAACGGACGAGATCCGATTCTGAAGGAACGTCTGTTTGGTCTGGCTGGTCCCGAAGGAAACCACGGCGAGGACGTCAAGGAATATTACTTTTATTTGGATAATACGCCGACCCACTCGTACATGAAGTACCTCTACAAGTATCCCCAGGCCGAATACCCATACGATCGGCTTCTTGAAGAGAACCGTCGGCGAGGCAAACTCGAGGCGGAGTACGAGCTCGTTGATACCGGAATATTCGACGAGGGACGCTATTTCGACATAGTTGTGGAATACGCCAAAGTCGAGGCTGAGGACTTAATAATTCGCATTAGTGCTAGTAATCGCGGTCCGGATGCGGCGCCGATCCATCTACTCCCGACCCTATGGTTCCGAAATACCTGGAGCTGGGGACGCGATGATAGTCGACCGTCGATTGCTGCGCAGATTCGCGGTCGTCCGAAACAGGGCAGCGTGAGCACGCTCTTGGCACGGCACTCGCAGTTGGGCGATTACGCTCTGTATTGTTCAGGTCCCGACGAATTGCTATTCACCGAGAATGAAACCAACACCTTGCGACTGTATGGGGTACCTTCCCCGGTCTCCTATTGTAAGGACGCGTTCCATTCGTACCTCGTTGAAGGCAACCGCGAGGCTGTGAACCCGGCTGCCACCGGAACGAAAGCGGCAGCACACTACATTCGCACCATCGACCCAGGTAAAACCGTCACTTTCGAACTTCGCCTGGCATCTCTACGCGACGAACATCAGCTCAAAGCGCCTTTTGCTGATTTCGATTCTTTGCTGAAGCAGCGCCGCAAGGAGGCTGATGATTTCTACGACGTGGTCATTCCCGCAAAACTCATAGCGGATGAAAAATTGGTAGCACGACAGGCCTTCGCGGGAATGCTCTGGTCCAAGCAATATTATCACTATGTCGTCACCGACTGGCTGGAGGGGGACCCAGCCGCACCGGCGCCGCCCTCGGCGCGCACCGTAGGCCGCAACCACAACTGGCCTCATCTGTTTACGCGCGACGTGATTTCAATGCCGGACAAGTGGGAGTTTCCGTGGTTCGCATCCTGGGATCTCGGCTTTCATTGTGTTACCTTGGCAAATATCGACCCTCACTTGGCCAAAGAACAGATTCTCCAGATGCTGCGTGAGTGGTACATGCACCCCAATGGGCAAATCCCCGCCTATGAATGGGATTTCAATGGCGTCAATCCACCCATTTTGTCTCTTGCGGCGAGGGCTGTGTTCGAGATCGAGCGCGAGCATACGGGTATAGCTGATTTCACATTTCTAGAACGTGTCTTTCAGAAAATGCTCCTCAACTTTACCTGGTGGGTCAACCGCAAGGACGCCCTGGGCAAAAACATTTTCCAAGGTGGATTTCTGGGGATGGATAACATTGGTGTGTTCGATCGCGACAAACTCCCGCAAGGCTACTTGTTAGGACAGGCGGATGGCACAAGTTGGATGGCTGCTTTCGCCAAAAACATGTTTGCTACCGCACTTCTGTTAGCCGAAAAGAACCCAATTTATGAAGATGTCGCCAGCAAATTCTGGGAGCACTACATCTTCATCGCCAATTCCATGAATAGCATCCGGAATCCACTCATGTCACTCTGGGATGAGCAAGACGGATTTTTCTATGACCACTTGATCTCTCGGCAAAACGAGCCCATCCCCATACGCGCTCGTACTATGGTGGGCTTTGTTCCGATGTTTGGCGCGTCTACGGTGGCGGCTGACACGTTCGATCGCTATCCGGATTTTCAGCGACGCCGCCAGTGGTTCATTGAGCATCGCCCAGACCTGATCGAGAGCGTCGGGGCTATGGTGGTACCTGGACCTAACAAAAACTTGATCCTTGGTCTAGTCCGCACTGATCAACTACGTCGCATGTTGACATATATGTTGGACGAAAATGAGTTTCTCTCCCCGTATGGAGTGCGGGCGGTCTCGCGCTATCACAAGGATCACCCCCTAATCCTTAGCTTGGATGGAGAAGAATTTCGGTTGGACTATGAGCCAGGCGAATCCTTGACGAACCTCTTCGGAGGCAATTCCAACTGGCGCGGGCCTATTTGGCTCCCAGTTAATTTTCTAATCCTTATGGCGCTCAAGCAGTACCACCTCTATTACGGCGATGAATTCAAGGTGGAGTGTCCGACCGGCTCTGGAAAGATGAAAACGTTGGGTCAGGTGGCTGAGGAATTGGAGCATAGATTAAAGCGAATCTTTCTTCGCGATCAGGACGGCAACCGGCCAGTTTTTGGCTCCTGCCGCTTATTCAACGCGGATCCCCATTGGCGCGATCTTGTCCCTTTCCATGAGTACTTTCACGGAGACACCGGCCGAGGCTGTGGTGCCAGTCACCAAACCGGTTGGACCGGGCTGATCGCCCAGATCCTGGTTGACTTAGGCGAACACAACTCCCGCACGGACCCGGGTCAAGACGAAGGTTGAGCAGCTACCAGATGTGTTGGAATATGAACGGGAACTCTCCTCTCGGTCACGGTGAGTCAGGTCGGCCCTGGGAAGCATTTGTCCTGATTCCGCTTTTGTCGGACCTGTTAGTTTTGACAGTTGATTCCCTTCTATTCTTGGCTCATATCTGGTCGCGACTCTACGACAACGTGCGCCTACTTACTCGAGCTCCGTTCGAAGTCTCTATCGGTTTCGAGCAACCGGCATGGACGAAAAATGAAAATGCGGCAATTCGAGATCTTGAGTCCGTTAATTTTCAAAGTTGTGGGCAGGTTGTTTCGTCGGAAGGCCTCCCCGCCATGACAAGCAATCCCGTTTCCTCACAGGAGCGATCAAGGCTTGAAACAGGAAGCCGGTTGCTACAAACGTGCGAGAACCAGCTAACCAATTCTGAATACTCAACTACTGAGAATCGCCAGGTTCTAGTACAGGCGTTTGGGAAGGGTCAGAATCAGGGCCTAGTCAATCTCCCCAGTAGGATGCACGCGGTGGGTGAGATTTCGTTTATGCCAGGACCAACTAATAGACCGGGGAGGTTTTGTGCCTGAGACTCGACACCTTCACCTAAGCCTTCCTTCGTCATCTACATCTTTTAAGTCTGCTTCATTTGTTCTGGCGATAATCGCGTTGACGTTCGCGGCTGGGTGCGACAAAGGAAAG
>Ga0210405_10004711_pt1 | contig 12707 bp, 12 predicted proteins | sample IncBWH11MmetaG_FD_155492 | JGI IMG/M metagenome (GOLD analysis project Ga0210405, IMG submission 155492) | Forest soil microbial communities from Barre Woods Harvard Forest LTER site, Petersham, Massachusetts, United States - Inc-BW-H-11-M | ecosystem: Environmental > Terrestrial > Soil >... | reverse complement strand
TGGCAAAATCGATTCTGGAGCGGCGTGCAGGCGCCAAATCCCCCATTTCGATTCGGCTGGTTCCCGAACAGATAGAGGCCGCGAAAAAGATCGCCGCCGCGAAATCGGTCGGCTACCAGACACAACTGCGCATGTGGATTGCGGAAGGGATTCGGCGCGAAGCGAAGCAGCATGGGTCCGCCATTCGCGGCTAATAATCCGGGTGGCGTTTACTTGTCCAATTGGAACGCGATGAACAATCGCGTTTTTCATTACCAATCCACATCAACTCGGGCTATGCACTATTCCGGTATCACGAATTTAGGGCTAGTCATCCGCCTCTTCGGCGCTCTCCTCGAGCGGCGCGGATACACACCATGGAAAACTTGTGGCGTCTTTGTCCATAGCGTCTTGGAACGATGAGAAGTCTTCGGCCGTAGATAAACTAAAGCGAAGTTGAGTACCGTTTCGTCGGGTGCCCACAGAATCAGGGTGTGACAATCGCGAGCGCCAGAAATCCTCATCACCGGAAAAACATTGTCTTTGCGCTACATATGCGTGCTTGGTGCGCATAAGGACTTTGAAACGTATCTTTCCGGCTTCGGGGTACACGAGCGAGCCGCTGCTTGTGCGTTGGCCTGGAATGGCCCGCCGAAGTCTAAAGAAGTTGGCTTCATGCTCGTTTTGACAGGAGTCGATTCGATCGTCGTCGTGTGAAAGCTTCCGAACTGCAGCGGCAACTCTGGCAGCGCCGCGTTTGACCGCCTGATCGGCCAACTCCTGAGCCGGCAACACCTGTGTACACGAAACGTACTCACTTTTGGACACAGGATCGTGTGCGAGCGAAATGCGGCAGCAGGCTATGTTGATACCGTACATCTCACTCAGCCATTCAGCGGTCGCGAGCACCTCGTAGTCGTAACCCTCGGCTACGAGAATGACCCGCTGCGCCCGATTCAGGTCGTCAATAGTACATTCGAGAAATTCTTCGAGAGCCTCTTGCCGTGACGGGCTAAGGTGCTTCAGAAAATCTTCTTACCGTGTGAGGCGATCCCGCCAGTGGCTGCTGAGCGGTACGCGGAGGTCAAGGTTTCTCAACAGCGCCGCGGGCATCCACTGGATGAGAACGACCTCTGGATCGCTGCAACCACCCTCGCCCTGGATGCAACGCTCGTTAGCCGCGACGGCGACTTCCAAACAGTCGGAGGGCCCGCATTGGTTGAACCCTAGTCTGTCTGTGATAAAAACTACCAACGACAGGCGAAACCGCCTGTCCCACCACGAATGATCGGCACTCTACAAAGCTGGTTGGGACAGGCATTCAGCTTGTCGGTACTTTTGCCACGAGTGAGACTACGAGCAATCGGCTTCGGAACACCGTGATCGAACAGGATTTTCATCAGCCGAAGGTTGGCGCCTTTGCCAGGCTCTCGCTGGCGAAGTGCAGAACGGCTTTTGCTTCCTCCGCCGTCACGTCGAAGACTTCCGTAATCTCTTCGACCGACATACCAGCCTCAAGATTCTCGAACACCGTCTGAACCGGCATCCGCGTTCCCCGGAATACCCACGCGCCGCTAACCTTACCAGGGATGCTCTCTACGGCTGGGCATTGTGACCAATCGAGAACCGCCATATTCGATCTCCTCCTTCTCAGGTTACGCTAAAAGATGCAGGAAAACCGGTGCTGCGACAATTTTGGAAAAGTCCCGCGGCCGGAGCTCTTCCTCTTTGCCTGTCCGATAAATCTGTTCTCAAACGAAAGGCGCCATCATGGGAGTCCGTTCTGATGACATGATATTCTGGGCGTGTGGATAAGAGGGTACAGAACATCTCGTCGCCACGATCCGACAAGATCGCGCCTCCCTCGTTTGAGGAACTAGCCCGTCAGCAGGGCGTCACGCCGATTGACGACTTTGAAGCGCTGCTTGGAAAGCCGTCGCCCGAGGGTGAGTCCGCCGAAGAGTTCTACGGTATGTTGCGCCAATGGCGCCGTGAGAACAACGGCCGATAGTTCGCAATGAAGGCAGCAATCGTTGACACCCATGTGGCGTCGATGCTGTTCAAGGCAGACACCACTGAGGTGGCTTATCGCGTCCACATTGCTGGCAGGTTGCTTGGAACTTTCATTCGAGAATCTAGCAAGCGAACGAGCCTACGACACGGACAAAAATGAACGCGACCGGCCCTCAGGTACTATAATTGATATAAGAAATCGATGGATACGATTACGGTAGAATCGATTCCGATCGTCGTAGGACGAGAGGACGACGGCCGCTGGTGGGCCGATATAGAGTCCATGCCTGGAGTCATGGCGTATGGCGATACTCGCGACCAAGCGATTGCCGCCGTGCGGGCATTGGCTTTGCGCGTTGCCGCAGACTGCATTGATCACGGGGAAGATGTTCCCAAGCCTTTCGCGCAGGTCTTCTCGATTTCATGAGTCGATGGCGGTCGATCAAGGCGAAGCAACTCTTGGCTGCGTTGCTCCGCATCGGATGGACCGTCGCCTGGCAGAATGGCTCACATCGCCGACTCAAACGCTCCGGCTGGGCTAACTACACACTCGCGTTTCACGATGGCGACGAGGTGGGTCCTGGCCTTCTGGCGCAGATCGGGAAGAAAACCGGGCTGCAACCTGAGGACCTGTAGGCGCGGCGCATGAGACCAATCTTCATCCGACGTGAATGCTACGCCAAAGCGGCTAGACTGGCTATGGAACGAGGATTTGATCCTTTGCTATTGTAAGGATAGAACCGCGTATGGCCAAGGTCACTTCTAAGTACCAAGTCAGTGTTCCTAAGAAGATCGCGGAACAGTACGCTATCCGCCCAGGCGATGAGATCGACTGGGTAGCGGCCGGCGAAGTAATTCGCGTGGTTCCTCCGGGCAAACAAGCGATAGCCGAAAATCGGGAGTCACAGCTCCGTCTGTTCGACCAAGCGACTGAACGCCACCGGAAGCGTTCGGCGGCACGTCCGGCAAAGCGGCCTCGCGAAAGAGGTTGGAGAAGAGAGGACCTCTACGGGCGTGGCCGCTCTCATTGACACAAACATTCTGGTCTACAGGTTCGATAGCCGCTTCGCAGACAAGCAGCGCGCCCGATTCGCGGCCACATGATCCTCAAGCAAGCTGGCGCACTGCGAGAAGTTGAAGAGTTCTTGAAGCAGTTTTAGCCGGATCAGCGGATCTCCCGCATCAAACTGCTCGGTGTCGGGGAGAGCGGTATAATCTTCACTGATTTAAACCTATTAGCTTGTCAGCCAAGCTTTGGTTGGAGGTCAGGATGATGGAAGTCCAGTCCACGCCGAACCGCGCGGGTTCGATCGTCGCATTTTGCTTCGTTGCCGCCTCCGTCGCGCCTTTGTTCATTGCCGGCCCCCTAGGGGCACAGACGAATGTCGGCCGAATATTGGGAAAGGTGGTCGATCCCTCCGGTGCCGCCGTTCGCGGCTGCAAAGTCGAGGCGATCAATACCGGCACAAAAATCAGTCAGATCGTTCAGGCCGATGAACTCGGGCTGTATGTATTTCCCAGTTTGCCGGCGGGCGTTTATGACGTTCGGGTTGAGAGCAAGGGCTTCCGGCGCAGCGAGGAATTGGGAGTGGTTCTCGATCCTACGTCAGAGCGTGTGATCGATTTCAAGCTGGTGCTGGGCGCCGCAACCGAGACGGTGACGGTGTCGGCGGCAGTGCAGCAGGTTCAGACGTCCTCTGGAGAGGTCAGTTCGGTTATCGACAATGTGCAACTCAGCCAGATTCCCCTGATCGGCCGCAACTATTCGCAGTTGCTGTGGCTGGTACCCGGTTCGGTAGCCACCCCTGTGACCACAACTGGAAGCGCTACTACGAACGCTATCCCGAACCCCTTCGGGCTGAATCTTTCAGCGCTTGGCCAGCGGATTAACGGAGTCCGTTCGCAGTCTACTGAATTCACGCTCGACGGGGCGCGGAACATAGATCAGGGCACGGCCCAGAACCAGATGATGAATCCCAGTTCTGAGGCAATTGAGGAGGTCAAGGTCAATACCGCCAGTTACAGCGCAGAGTTCGGCGGCCGTGCGGGCTCGTCGGTGAACGTGGTTACCAAGAGCGGTACGCAGCAATTCCACGGCACGTTGTTCGAGTACGTGCGGAATAACTGGTTCGACGCCCGCACTTTTTTCACGGCGGTGGCTGCGCCCCCATTACACTTCAACAATTTTGGCGGGGTCGTCGGAGGGCCCGTTTTCATTCCGAAGAAGTGGAACATGGAGAAGAACAAGCTATTCTTCTTTTACAGCCAGGAATGGAAGTACGACCATGAGGGCGTTACAAATAACAACACCGTTCCGACCGCTGCCGAGCGCCAGGGTAATTTCCAAAACTCCTCCCTGACGGCGCCGGTCGATCCGCTCAATAATAACGCGCCGTTTCCCAACAAGGCTATTCCGGCGTCGCGCTTTTCGACGAACGGCCCGCTGTTGCTGACGCCTATTCCACTGCCCAACAGCCCCCTTTCGAGCGGCCACACCTACATATCGACCGGCACGAATCGGACGAACCCGAGACAGGAGTTGGCGCGGGGCGATTACTACCTGTCCCGTAACACGGAGTTAACTTACCGTTGGACATCCGACAGGTATCAGTTTTACGATGATTTCCTGAACGACACCTTAGGCGTTCCGGTGGGCCAGCGATCCCGTCCCGGCTATATCACCTCGATCAGCCTGTCACAAACCCTTTCACCAACGGCATTCAACTTTTTCACGTTCAGCGTTGCGCATAACGGTATCCACGCCACAGATCTCGGCAGCGCAATCGACCGCAGCACGTTGGGGCTTACGTTTCCATCAGTCTTTCCCGAGAACGGTTCGCGCGGATTTCCCGCGGGCGAGGTTCCCGGTCCCACGGTGAGTATCGCGGGTTTCACCGGATACGGCGCAGGCCAGCGCGCCCAGTATGGCGAAGTATTCTTCTTCTGGCGCGATGGTTTCAGCAAGGTTGCGGGGTCGCACACGTTAAAATTCGGCGCGGATATTCACCACGGGAACCGCCAGAACGATACTTATGCGAACGACCAAGGCGTTGTTACTTTCAACACATCGGCAACGCTGAGCACCCGCAACGCGATCGGCGACTTGCTGCTGGGCAACTTCTACACTTACCAGCAAGATCAACTGGACACGTATACGTTCGATCGCTGGTGGGAGTACGATTTCTACGCGCAGGATAGCTGGCGGGTCAACCACCATCTGACTCTGGAAGCCGGCCTGCGGTACAACCTGATGCCGCCGTACATCAACGCACAGGGCAACAACGCTACGTTCGTGCCCAGTATCTTCAACCCCGCTAACGCTCCCGCAGTGAACCGGGCTAACGGAGCGATCCTGAATTCAGGGAATCCTTACAACGGCATCGCGATTCTGGGAAGCAGTTGGCCGGCGGCGGCCAAAGGCCGGCTTCCGCAATACAACAATCCCGCTCTGCAGAGCTTGTTCATCGGCCTGCCGCTCACGGGGTCGAACATCAACAAGAACGACTGGTCGCCGCGGCTGGGTATCGTTTACGACCCGTTCGGAAACGGCAAGACCGCGATTCGCACAGGATTTGGCATATTCTACGATCGCATGGGCACCGATGTGAAAGTCGACCTAACCTCCATGCCGCCGTTTGTCAGCTCGGCGAATATCTTCAATGGCAATATCGACAATCCCGGGGGCGGAGCATCCAGTGTCTTCCCATCCAACCTGGCTCTCTGGCCGCTGCACTTGCCCGATCCGACCGTGATGACGTGGAATTTCGGCGTCGAACAGCAACTCTTCGAGAATACGATTTTGGGCGTGTCCTATGTGGGCACTGCCGGGCGGCACTTGTTTCGGACCGACGACATTAACCAACTGCCGGTAGGGACGCTGCTGAATCCGGCGAACAGCGGCGCGAACGTGAACGCTTTACGGCCTTATCCAGGCTACGCCGAGATAGACGGGCGCGATAACGGCGACAATTCACACTACAACTCTTTGCAGGTGAAGCTCAGAAAGCGAACGCGCAGCGGCCTTTCGTTTGGCGTCAATTACACTTTCTCCCGTATGCTGGATGACACCGCGGGAAGTGTAGCGCAGGTCACCGTGGGCGGGTCGGCTCAAAACACTTACAACGCCAACGCCGACTACGGTCTCTCGGCTTTTCAACGCAAGAATGTGCTGAACTTCAATTATATTTACGAATTGCCGTTCTTCGCCAAGAGTCACAACCTGGTGCTGCGAAAGGCCGTGGGAGGATGGGAAATTGCGGGGGTTACCACTTTCCAGAGCGGGGCGCCCAACAGTGTGACCGTGTCGCAGGATATAGCGGGCATCGGTGTAGGCTCCAGCCGCGCTTCTACCAACGGGCAGGACCCGAACCTGCCGGCAGGCCAGCGCACGGTGTCCCAATGGTTCAATACTCAGGCGTTTTTGCCCGCGGCAAGTATGGTGAAGGGCCAGTTCGGGAACACCGGGCGCGATATCCTGATTGGGCCAGGCTTTCAGGTGTGGAGTATGTCGATGATCAAGAACCTGTCGTTTGGCGAGAAGGCGCGCGTACAGTTTCGCGCGGAGTCGTACAACCTCTTTAATCATCCGAATTTTGCGGGTATTGGTACGACGGTGGGAACCTCTAACTTCGGTAGTGTAACTGCCGCCGGACCGGGCAGGATTCTCTCGTTCGGACTCAAACTGATGTTTTGATGCGCTTGGACAGGCGGCTCAAGGGTGGGTGTCGTACTCTCGCCCGATCCTATAGGCGACAATCTCGGAGTCCTTCCAACTTCCAGCCATCGTGCTTGACCTTAGTAGTACCTCGAACGACCGAGGCCTGGACTTCGATTGGAATCCAATCATCTTCAGCAGGTTCGAGGAGAATGTGGGGTTGATTATATATTCGCCGGCGGCCTCCGTCCCCTCCATCGAGCTCCCGGCAACAATCAGCACATAACCGGTATAAGTCACGTTCGGGACGAACGCCACAAAACTGAAAGCGTCACCGGGTTCCCCGACTCTGCCGTTTATGTACTCAGCTCGCTCTCCTGCCCGAGGCGAACGGTTCCGTATGACGGGCACCCGGCGTGTTTGATCGTATTCGAAGAGAAAGTTAAGCTGCGACTCGAACAGCTCGACCCAAGGGATGGCCCTCTTACTGCCCAGCAGAACAAAGTTCCCGCTTTTGAAATCGGGCAACTGCATCGTCCGGGCGGACCGCACCGAGGTTCTACTCCAGAACGACTGGTTCATCTGCGTAATTTTCGCGACCAAACGCACATCCGCTATGCTCGTGTATTGTTTGTTCTTCAATTGGATGGCGGATCCATCGGAGGCTTTCAGGCTTGAAAGCAGAGAGGGGTAAGCCGGGTTCAGATAGTCCTCCAGAGAAATCGGTCGCCGGAGGAATTCCTGAAGGAGCACAAGGGTGGAGTCTGCGCACACGATTGTGGTTTGGTGTTGATCGTTGAACAGTGTCGACCAGAGCACGTCCCTTGCGGCGGGTACTGGCCGCCCACGATTCCACAGCCAAAAGGACGTTAAGGCTAATAGAATAATTAATACGGGCTGCACCAAAACCCAGGCCCTGCGTCGCGGCGTGGCTGTTTCCGGAGGTCGAACCGAGGGCGCCAGAGCGGTAGGTAAAGGCATTGGTATTGGTTCAACGGTCCTTGGCGTAAAGATTGGGACGTAGGAACCCTTAGGAATTTCGATCAACACTGGCTCGCCTCGGCCCTGCGACGTAAAGTATTCTTCAAGCCGCATTCGCAATTTGCGCGCCTCAACCCTGACGATGTTGTCTTCGCTTGTGTTGTACTCTGGGCGGCGGCCGAAGACGGTGCACCCAATTTGTTGTTCCCGGAGCTCGTCTTGCCGGTCCTGCAAGGCGCGGTCACACACAAACAAGAGGAATTCGCGCAAGCGGGGAGACTTCCGGAACTGAGGAGCGTCCGACACCCTCTTGGCCAGATCCCAACGCCAATCTTGGGGTAGGGTGGGAGAGTGATTCATCGACATCGAGCATCCCTATCGTATTGAAAATAAATACAATTCACTGTAAACCCACTGTGAATTTTACCGTGGATTATCTTGCCAGCGAACAACTAATGGTGTATAGCTTAACATTAATTGAACACTCGGATCGATCAAGCTTTATGAAACGTCTCTCGCACTGCTTCGGCTTCGTTCGCCGAGGGCCCAGGTGTGGCCGTTTGCTATCTCACGGTGCGACCGGTTTAACTTGAAAAGATAGCCAAGAAGGGGTGGTCCATGAACTTCAGACGTTCCTTTATTCTAGTGAGTCTCGTTGGTTTAATGAGCCAATTGGCGCTAGCCCAGGTAACCACGGGGACGATTACCGGATTCGTAAACGATCCGGCCAGTGCGCCTGTGCCTGGCGCCACCGTAATTGCCACCCAATTGGAGACCGGCATTCGTGGCCAGACCTTGACCTCCAGCGCTGGGAACTACGTGATTGTCAACCTGGCGGTCGGTCCTTACCAACTTAGCGTCACCGCACCGGGCTTCAAGACCTGGACTCGAACGGGAATCTCCCTCTTTGCCGACCAGACCGCCCGCATTGACGCGGCCCTTGAGATAGGCGCAGCGACGGAGAGGGTCGAGGTTACCGGCCAAGCTCCGGCATTGAAAACGGAAGCGACAGACGTTTCGACAACCATGGAAGCAAAACTCGTCGAGGACCTGCCAATTGCGGTTGCCGGCGTCGGCGGTGGAATGCGGAACGCCTTCGGACTGTCCATGATGATGCCGTTTGTCAGAAGCGGCAACGGACAGACTGCCGGAGATGATTTCCAAATCGCCGGCGGTCAACTTAATGACTGGAACCTCAGCATTGACGGCCTGACAGCCGAAATTGGCTGGCGAAACTTTGTATCTTATAACAACTCATTGCTCCCAAACTTGGACACGATCCAGGAGTTCAGAAACGATACGGCTGCTTTCAAGGCGGAACAGGGCCGCATGAGTGGCGGCTCCATGACCGCTGTGGTAAAGTCGGGCACTAACACGCTACACGGCAGGGCTTTCGATTACTACGATACTCAGTACCTGGACGCCAATAGCTGGCTGAACAACAAGTTGGGTCGCGGGAAAGCGATCTATCACCGGAATGATTTCGGGGCGATGGCCGACGGGCCGGTGTTTATTCCCGGGCTGTACAACGGCAAGAACAAGACCTTTTTCCTCCTTTCGTACGAGGGATACCGCTTCCCCTCGACGGCTGGCGCCAGCCTATTTACCGTTCCGACTCCGGCGATGCTGAAGGGCGATTTTTCCGGCTGGACGAACTCGAGTGGCGGCGTGATTCCCATCTATGATCCACATACCACAACGGTAGATAGCAGCGGGAACGCGGTGCGGCAAATCTTTCCAGGGAACGTGATCCCGTCGAGTCAGATCAGCCCCATTGCTCGCAACTTGGGAAGCTTCTATCCGGCTGCCAACCTGCCCGGCATCGTTAACAATTACACGAACCCCGGTAGCGCCCCAAACAAGGCGTTCCAAAATGCGTGGACAAGCAAGATGGACCAAGCCTTTGGAGTCAAAAGCCGGGTGGCGGTGACCTGGACCAGGAACTACAGTTACACCTGGCGGGCCTATACTGACGATCCATCCAACCTCAACAACTGGCCCGGCCTGCCTGCGCCAATGATAAGTGGCCTCCAATCGACGAATTCTTTTCATTTTGGCGAGGTGTTCCGCGTCAACGACACGTATTTGATTACACCGACGATTGTCAATACCTTGGTGTTGGGCTTCACCCGCATGCACGAAAGGGAGCGCTATGCCTTGGCTGATCCTCCCGGACAGAACTGGGGAACCAAGCTGGGGGGATTCGGCAACTACCCCTACTCCAATGTGGGCGGCCCGTCGATAACGTTCGCCGACGGCAATTACTCGAGTTCCTCCGCCCTATCGAACTACGACGAATTTTCCACTAGCTACGGTCTGGATGAATCCTTGTCCTGGATCAAAGGCAGCCACAGCTTCAAATTTGGTTTTGGGGTCCAGATACTCGATTACGATACGGTACAAGCGCCCAGGTCCAGCTTCACTTTCTCCCGGCTCGGAACGTCTGTGCCCGGCAACAACAACGGAAATTCCGGTAACGCCTATGCCAGCCTGATGCTTGGCGCCGTAAATAACGCAAATTTCTCAACACCAAGCAACTCGGATTGGAAATGGTCAACCTTCGCGATGTACGCGCAGGACGATTGGAAGATCAGCCCGAGGCTCACCGCAAACATCGGTTTGCGAGTGGAGGTGGTCCCCGGAATGACCGACCGGTACGACCACATTACGTACCTGGATGCGGCTATGCCGAATCCGGCAGCCGACGGCTTTCCCGGAGCGCTGCGATTCTCCGGCTCAGGCCCCGGCTCCACCGGTAGCCGAACCCCTATGCCCGCTGCCACCGGGTGGGGACCACGCCTTGGTCTTGCATACAGACTGTCGGAGAAGACAGTGATACGGAGTGGCGGCGGAATTTTCTTTTCGCCGAGCAAAGAACGAATGGGCGGTAGCTCGCTCGGTTACGTAGCCTCGCCGAGCTTCACCTCGCCGAACCAGGGCATCACTCCTGCATTCTACTGGGACAATGGCTATCCGGCTTGGCAGGCGCCACCCAACTTGACTGCAGGGTTTGGTGTGGGCGCTTCCTCTCCCACCTGGTTCCAATTTGGCGACTACAAACGTCTGTCGAGCCAGGACTCCTGGAATTTTGCCATATCGCATCAGTTTCCGTTCGGGATGGTCCTGGATGTAACGTACGAAGGAATCAAGGGCACCCACCTGGAAGACTATCGGGGTAACTACAACCAGATTGACCCGAAGTACGCCTACCTGGGAAGCCTCCTGACTCAGCCGATTAACAGCCCGGCCGTGGTGGCGCTGGGATTCAAGCCGCCATTCCCCGACTTCCAATCGGTTATGGGGAGCAACGCCACGCTCGGCCAATCCCTGCGCCGGTTCCCGCAGTACATCAACGTGGCGACGGAGGGCCGGTTCGGAAACTCCACCTTCCACGCATTAGTCATAAAGGGTTCCAAGCTGTACTCCAACGGACTATCGCTGGTGGCCGTTTACACCTGGTCGAAGCAGCTTACCGACTCTGACTTTGCCGCGTCGGTGCCGACCAACGTCGGCTCCAGCCTGGCTTCCGAGGGAGGCGCGGCTCAAAACGCCTATAACCTCCGTACCGATAAATCGTACGCCTCGTTGGACGAGCCGCATACGATCAAAGTGACCGCGAGCTACGATCTTCCGTTCGGGAAAGGAAAGAAGTACTTGGGCTCCGGAATCGGGAGCTACATCATCGGTAACTGGAATGTAGCCACGTACGCTTACGCGCAAAGCGGCTTTCCATTAGGGGTACTCGATACCGGTTACGCAAACAATTTGAATTCCGGCCCGGCTCGTCCGGACGTCACCTCGGCCAACTGGCTGTCGCCGACAGCCGGGACTTCTTTCGATCCATCCTCGGGCACGTGGCTCATCACGTCGCCCTTTGTGCGCCGAACCAATCCTGCCGCGGACCCGTTTGGTAACGCTCCCAGGTACAACGGAAACGCGCGGTCGCCGCGCACGGTCCGGCAGAACTTCTCTATCGCGCGAGCGTTCTACGTCAGGGAGAAGGCCTCGTTGAATTTGCGCATCGAGCTATTCGACGCCTGGAACAACAAGACCTGGGGTGTACCTACCCTGGATCTCGCCAACTCCCAGTTTGGCGTCATCACCAGTGCCACGGGGAACCGGACCGGGCAAGCCAGCTTGAAATTCGTGTTCTGAACTGGTTCTATGGCACGGGAATCCGGGAACCGACAGGTGAAACCGCCTGTCCCACCACGAATGATCTTGCAGGTTACAAAGCCGGTGGGACAGGCTTTCAGGCAAATATTTTATACTTTCCCGAAACTTGGAATCCTGCAGAAATTGTGGGGCGGACCCCCTGGTCCGCGCGGGTCCCCCCGGACCCGCACTTTGCCAAGAAGATCAGGCTCATCCAACCGCGAACAAGGCCGACGTGGGCGTCGGCCGCGGACCAGGGGGTCCGCCCCACAATTTATGCAGATATTCGATAATGGGAAAAGTATGCGGCATTAGGCTTTCAGGCCCTCGGGACTTCGGGCGCGGGCCGCTATTCAGCAGGTTTCACGCCTACGCGGAACAGTTCGCGGGGTTCTCCTCTGCGCTCCATGGAGTAGGAGGCTGGGCCCCAGATCCCCGCGAAAAAGCGGTCGAGCTCGGGCTTCAAGGCTTGATACGTCTCTTCCCGATTGGGCGCGAGCAGACGATCGTTGATGGAGAATTCGCACTCCGAATTGAATTTCAATTTTCCGGCGAAGGCAGGCTCCTGCTCGAGCCTGGCGCAGGCGGCCATCGCCGCATCGTAAGCCTGTCGCAGATTTTCCTGAGCGTCGCCGCCGGGTTGCTTTCGATAGTAGAGCAGACCGAGGCGGCCCTTCGTCATGTCGAGACTGTAATTCGCCTCATGCCCGATCAGCATGACGCCGGGGCCGTTCGGCACATGGCGGTAATCGGCTACGTCGATGAGCATCTCGGGGCAGACGTGATTCTGGATCCAACTATGGAAGATGGGGATTGCAGCGCCTAGATCGATGGACGCGGGCTCGTGGGCGAAGACCTTTACGGTAACGTGTTGGATGGGATTCATCGGGTCTCAGGCGGAAACCGTCGCGGGCTGCGCGGCCAT
>Ga0210405_10004709_pt1 | contig 12712 bp, 9 predicted proteins | sample IncBWH11MmetaG_FD_155492 | JGI IMG/M metagenome (GOLD analysis project Ga0210405, IMG submission 155492) | Forest soil microbial communities from Barre Woods Harvard Forest LTER site, Petersham, Massachusetts, United States - Inc-BW-H-11-M | ecosystem: Environmental > Terrestrial > Soil >... | reverse complement strand
CAAGTTGCAAGTGCACCTGGATTTGGACAGGCAGCCGCCGCCGGTCGTCGGTCAGCCATATATAAGCGCGGCCGGAGCGGCGATAAATAACATTGTTGAACAGGAATGCTTCGTACTTGATCGCCTTGAAAACACCGGCGGGAGTCTTAACGGTCTCGACTCGCTGGAACTCGACCCGTACCAGGGCGCTCTTTTTTCCATCGCTGATGGGGACTTGCCCTGTCTGTCCCGGCTCCAGATTGAGGGTGCGCATTCTGAAGAGCCCGCCGGCGATGTCGGAAACGCAAGCCGGTATGTCGATATCATGCGACAGGACGACCGAGCTCTTGACGGTGTCGCGCTCCAGGTAGCTCGCCTTCTTGCGCTCCGGGTCGAAAGTGATTTTGGTTTCGCGCTGCCGGCTTCCTTCGTGCGTCTTGAAGAAGGACGAACGCGCGCAAAGGCCCTGGTCGAGACTGGACGAGTATTCGTCCTCGACTTTGAAAAGCTTGGAAACCAGCCCGGCCGATTCCAGGTGGATCTTAGTTTGGAATCCGGCCGCGCCCGTAGCGGCGAAGTTCATGCGCATTTTGCCGGCTGTGATCAGCCGCCATTCGACGTTATATTGCAGCGTTTCCGAGGATGGCAAAGGGCCCGGCGGGACCATCGCGGACGGCTGCGCCTGGAAGGACTCGACCGGCGGGCAGAACGTGGCCAGTAACAACACAAGCCCGCGCCTGTGTATCCGCAAACTAGGCATCCAAAAGGTCAGTGTCTCAGAAAACAGGGTCCAATGTCAGCGTCCAGCGCTTCGGGAGGTAGCTGGCTCACTGCAGCCGCGTGAAAATCAGTAGCACATTGGTGCCGTCGGAGTTGTTGGCGCTCGAGCCGATCAATATCCGGCCGCCCGCAGCGACGGCTAGGGGCGGGGCTCCCCCCTGAACAGTGACAGTCCCGTCGGCGTAAGTCCACGTAGTAGTCCCAGTTCCGCCTCCGCTGCCCATGAAGGGAGACACCGAAGAAGAGGAGCCGATAGACAGGGTATTCCCGCTTGGCGGCACGCTGGTCAAAGATGCGGTGCCGTCCGCCGCCAGCACCGCAGTCCCCACATACACGTAGGACGATACTTGGGCCGAATTGCCGCTGCCGCTCAGTTCAACCTGGATACCGTGAATTGCATAAGTGCCGACGAGGTCGGCCGCCACGATCTGCCCCTCCAGCTTGGCGACACGCGCCGTCAGCGCCGCCAGGTCGCTGGCGAGCGAATCGATGGTCGCGCCGGAACTCTGCGCGTTGGCAGAAAGTGCAGTGAATAAGGCGGCGAAAAACAAGGAAGTGAACCGCCTTCCATCGAAGGTCTTGTGCATTGAAATCTCTCCTACGCGGGATTTCTCATTTGGTATCCCGGATCAGAGGATTGTACACCATTATGGTTTTGGAGCGCTCAGCGGCCCGCGAGGGACAGCCGGAACGCGGCCATCTCCTCGCCGTTGCGAACCAGCAGGACGTCGCCTGCCAGCACTGGGTGGTTCCAGGTCTTGCCTTCGAGCGCCTGGAACCGGGCTAGCTCGGCGAACCGATCGGCTGTCGCCCGGACCAGCGCCAACTCACCTTCTTCCGACAGCACCAACAGTACGTCCTGATCGGCCAGGAGGACGAGCTGGCCATTGCCGTAGCGTCCGCCCTTCCACTTGCGTGCGCCATCCTTCAGGTCGATACACGAGAGGATGCTGCCGTCGAAGCCGTAGGCATGTCCGTTGTGAACGACGAAGTCGTTGAAGTAGGGCTTCAGTCCGTTCGAGGTCCAGCGCTCTGCGGCGGTCCATCCGCCGGCGCCATTGCCGGGCGCATGCGCGAGCGTGAGGCGGCGAATGCCACTGCTGTCGCTGACACTCATCAGGACATCGCCTTCCGCGGTCAGGTTCGGCTGCACGATGGGATAGCCCTTCCAGGGGTGCTCCCAGAGCAGCGCCCCGTCGGCGAGCGCGACGCTGGTCGCGCCGGTGGCGCTCAACAGCAGGACCTGCGCGATTCCGTCGCTGGTCATGAGACGCGGCGAGCTGTAGCTCGGGCCGCGGGATGGGCCCATCCAGCGCGCAGCGCCGGTAAGGCGGTCGTAGGCGACAAGTCTGCCGGAGACGCCAACGATGACGAGGTCGCCGACTACCAACGGCGAGCTCGCGAAGCCCCACTGCGGAGTCTTCATGGCGGCTTCCTTCGCCGCGTTGTGCGACCACACGACTGTGCCGTTGCCGGCGTCGAGCGCGTTCACAATTCCGGTCGCGCCAAACGTGTAGGCGCGGCCATGGCTGAGGGTCGGCGTCCCGCGCGGACCGGGACCGCCATTCGACTCCCAGAATCGGGCTGTGTCGCGATGCGCCCACACCGGCTCGCCCGTGGTCAGTTTGTAGCAGGCTACCACCTCGTCGGGACCGCGCTGCTCCTGGGTATAGATGAGTTCGTCGCGGACCGAGAAGGACGACCAGCCGGGTCCGACCGGCCGGCGCCACATCGCGACCGGCGGCGACGTGGTCCAGTCGGTCTTGATCTGCACGCCGCGGACGACGCCGTCGCGATGGGGTCCGCGAAATCCCGGCCACACGGCTTCCGCCTCAGCTCGGTCGGGAGCCACTGCGGCGGCAGTCAATGGGAGCGTCGCGGGCTCTTTGCGGGATTTGGCGCCGGACTCGACAATGACCGGTTTCTCGGCGGCAGGAGCAGGAGCCTCCGCTTCCGGTCTGACCGGAAGCGGGGCCGGCGACACGGCGCCTGACTGGGCGACAAATCGTTCCTCAGGAGTTGGCGTCCACCGCCAATGCAAGTCGTGACGGAGGTTGGCGGTAAAGCCACCGGTACGGACGAGCGCCCAACCTCCGCACGCCAGCAGGATGGTCGCGACCATCGTGGCGCGCCGAATCCCGTCCGAGAGATTACGTGTAGCCACCGCCCACACTACGAAGGCGAGGCAGAGGCCCGGGATAGCCAGGATATACAGCAACATTCCTTGTGCCCCTGTCGCCAGCGAAGGGTCGAGGATGCTTTTTGCCGCGAACATCCCGGCGACCATCAGGACGATTGCGCCGACACGCTCGGACCAGGCCGCCCGGCTAAAGAACAACCACCACAGGACAATCGCCAACGCGCCGCCGAAGATTCCTCCAAGCAGCGCATAGACCAGGGCGTCGGGTACGACGACAGGGAGGACAAACCTGACCAGCCACTGCAGTACCACGATGACCACGCCGGGCCAGAGCCGGAGCGGGCGGGTATCAGTTGATCTGGGCATGGCCATGGCTAATCATACGATAGGGAACGGCGGATAGTTCCCCCGTTTGGCGCCAGTAGTGTGTAAAATCACTGCATGCCCGAAACCATCACCCGTCGCTCGCTCCTAGCCGCCGCAGCCGTTCCCGCCTTGCGCTTGCCCAAGAAAATCAGAATCGGCGTCGCCGGCATGGAGGGTCACGTGGGCGAAATACTCAAGCCTATACAGGGCCTGCCGGACATCGATCTGATCAGCGTGTCCGACCCCGATCGGGCCAAGATGGCCAAGCTCCCCGCGGGTGTCAAGCGCTATGCCGATTACCGGCAAATGCTGGACAAGGAGCAGCTCGACGTAGTCGGTATCGGCGGGACCAACGATGTGCGCGCGGCCATCGTTCTCGCCTGCGCCGCGCGCAAGGTGCACGTGGCGGCGGAAAAACCGCTGGCCATCGAACGCGCCGATCTGGATCGGATCCGGCAAGCTGTCCGCCAAAACGGCATCCATCTGACCATGCTGCTGCCGATGCGGTTCTCGGCCCACTATCTGGCGATGAAGCAGGTTGTCGAGTCCGGCCAGATCGGCGAGGTCGCGCAGATCGATGCGCAAAAATCTTACAAACTGGGCGAGCGTCCGGCGTGGATGCTGCGCAAATCCAGCTTCGGCGGGACGATTCCCTTTATCGGAGGCCACATGGTGGACCTGATGCGCTGGTTGAGCGGCCGCGATTTTGTGGAGACAGTATCGCTGCAGGCGCACATCGGTTTTCCCGAATACGGGCAGATGGAGAATACGACCGGCAGCCTCTTCCGCATGGATAACGGTGGTGTCGCCGTGCTGCATATGGATTTTTTGCGCCCTGAAACCGCGCCCACGCACGGTGACGACCGGCTGCGCCTGGTTGGAACCGGCGGAGTGGTGGAATACCAGGAGGCGACAGGCGTGACCGTGATCACCGGCAGCCAGAAGCCGCGCACCATCACGGATCTGCCCAAGGATCGATCGCTGTTCCTGGACTTTCTGGATTCGGTCTACAATCAGAAGCCAGCGGGGTTGTCGTTGAGCGATATTTACCGCGTGAGTGAGATTGTCCTGGCCGCGCGCGATTCAGCAGAGCGGCGCGTGTTCGTGAAGTGTTAGCATCCGTGGCCTATTTGGTTTTCTCTATTATCTGATCGGCGAAAACGGCAAAGGCCGCAAAATCGCGTTACCGATGTTCGACACAATCTCCGGATCGGTAAGCCCCGGCGTCGCTCTCAATTTCTGCCACTCCGGATCGGCGCCAAATGTCTTCCAGACCTTATCCCGCATAGCCAGATCGGCGAGCTTTCAGCGATCAGCGATCGGCCGTGTGGACGAGGCTGACGGCTGAACGCTGTCAGTCTGACAGCTTTGGCCAGAATACGTCACCGTAATTCCGAATGGGCGTACTAAGCTCGCTCGTCGAATTATACTCGCCGACCCCTTTTGAAATTCTTTGTCGACTGCCAGCTTTTCCCTCGCGCTCTCCATCTCGCCGCGAAAATCTATCGGTCGACGTCTCGCCGGTTGGTCGAGGTTGGCTATGAGATAATCTAGCAAACTCCATGATCGGCAAAACGCTGGGACACTACCAGATCCTCGAGAAACTCGGCTCGGGAGGAATGGGCGAAGTGTACAAAGCGCGCGACACTAGGCTCAATCGTCTCGTCGCCATCAAGGTGTTGCCGCCGGACAAAGTCGCCGATGCCGGCCGCAAGCGCCGCTTCATTCAGGAAGCGCAGTCGGCATCCGCGCTCAATCATCCCAACATCGTCGTCATCCACGACATCAACCAGGAGAACGGCGTCGACTACATGGTGATGGAGTACATCGCCGGCCGCACGCTCGACGCGGCCATTCCCCGCCAGGGCATGAGATTGGGCGAAGCGCTCAAAGTAGCAATCCCGATTGCCGATGGCCTGGCCAAAGCGCACTCGGCCGGGATCATCCATCGCGATGTGAAACCGTCCAACATTATGATCGCCGACGATGGCCGCGTGAAGATCCTCGATTTCGGCCTCGCCAAGCTTACCGAAGCTGGCGGGGGCAGCGAAGATGAAACCCGCACCGAGCGCGCCCGCACCGAAGAGGGCGCCATTGTCGGTACCATCTCCTACATGTCGCCCGAGCAGGCCGAAGCCAAGAAGCTCGACGCCCGCACCGACATCTTCAGCTTCGGCGCCGTGCTCTATGAAATGCTGACGGGACGCAGGGCGTTCCAGGGCGACTCGCGTGTCTCGACATTATCCGCCATCCTCAAGGACGATCCCAAGCCCCCCGAGAACCTCCTCGCGGAAGTGGATCGTATCCTGCGCCGCTGCCTTCGCAAGGAGCCAGCGCGTCGCTTCCAAAGCATAGCCGATGTCAAGGTGGAGCTCGACGAAGTCCGCGAGGAGTCCGATTCCGGCAGGCTCGCCGGGCCTGCCGTGCTTGCTCGCCCGCACCGACACCGGATTCTTCTGGTCGCGCTCGGATCGTTGTTGGTAGCCGCGCTGGCCGGCATGGTCTGGTTCGTCAGCCGACCCAAGCCCGCCGCGGAACTTCGCCTGCGCCAGTTGACCGCCGACAGCGGTCTCAGCACTACTCCCGCGATCTCGCCGGACGGCAAGCTGGTCGCCTACGCGTCGGACCGGGCCGGAGAAGGGAACCTTGACATTTGGGTTCAGCCGCTCACCGAAGGCGCGCGGCCGATTCGGCTCACCAAGGACCCGTCCGATGACCTGGATCCGTCCTTCTCGCCCGATGGAGGCCAGATCGTTTTTCACTCCAGGCGCGGGGACGGCGGCATCTATCTGATTCCTTCGCTGGGCGGTGACGAGCGCCTGCTGGTCCGTGGCGGCTACTCTCCTCGATTTTCGCCGGACGGGCAGTGGTTCGCCTATTCGACGAGTTACACCGATCTCAGGGAGTCCAAGGTGTTCGTCGTGCCGGCTGCGGGAGGCTCGCCGAAACGAGTTGGCGAGGATATTGTCCTGGCGCTCGAGCCTGTCTGGTCGCCGGATGGGAAGAGTCTCCTCATAACCGGGCAGGATGGAGTTGGCGATCGAGGTAGTCGCAACTACTGGCTTGCGCCCGTGGCCGGAGGTAAATCACAAAAGACCGACATCGCCGCGTTATTAACTCAGAACAAAATTTTGCCTTTCCGGATCAACGAGGATTGGCGCGGACAGACTCTCCTCTTTACGGCGGGGCCAACCGTCTGGGGCCTGGACCTGCCAGTTGATTCGTTGCGGCCAGTGAACTTGCGCAGGATCACAACGGGGACCGCGAGCCTCAGTGGAGTTCGTGGAACGTACACGCGGTTTGTCTTTTCCTCCGGGACTGACGCCGACCACCTTTGGACCCTTCCGTTGGATCTGAATTCGGGAAAGGTCACCGGTCCGTTGCGAGCGCTCCCGCACGCCGGAGGCCGCCAAATCTACCCCGCGTCCTCCGCGGATGGCAGGGTTCTTGCCTATGGCCAGTTCAACCCTGATGGTGGCGAACTGCGGGTTCGCGACAACCTCTCGGGCAAGGAGTCCGTGCTTATCACCCAACGTGCCCGTCCGAAGGTCTCTCCCGATGGATCGAAAGTCGCTTATTCGATTTCCGCGAGCACTGGTTCCGCGATCTATCTCATGGACTCCACCGGAGGCCAGGCAAGTAAGCTGGCCGACCTCCACTCGGGTGGCATGATCTACGGTTGGACCGCGGATGGCAACTCGCTCGTGTATTATCGAACGGCCCCCATCCGATTTTATCTGTTCGACCTGAGGACCGCCAAGGAGCAGGAGCTGACTTCGCATCCCACGCTCGATATCCACGGGGCAGAACCTTCACCCGATTTGAAATGGGTGGCCTTCCATCTTCCTGCAGTCCGGAATTCACCGGTGAAAATTGCCTCGCTGCATGACGGACGTGCCGCCGGTGAATCCGAATGGATCACCGTGGCGGAATACCCGGGCATCAACAGCCGCCCCTGGTGGTCGCCCGATGGCAATCTTTTGTACTTCCTCTCCATGAAAGATAGCTATCCCGATATCTGGGCGCAACGGCTGCACCCGGTGACCAAACATCCTGTGGGCGAGGCGTTCGCGGTCTATCACTTCCATGAAACTCGCAAGGCTCCGAATATTCTCGGCGCGGCGTCGTTCGGACCCGCTGTCGGCAAGGACCAGATCACCTTCTCCCTGCTCGAACAGTCCGCCAACATCTGGATCGCCGAGCAGTCGCAGTGAGTGGAATATGCTTTAGCTTGTTCGAAATTACCGGACCGGCGAAAATGGCATCGGCCGCAAGATCGAATTACTGATGTTGGATACAATCTCCGGATCGGTCAGTCCAGGCGTAGACCTCAATTTCTGCCACTCCGGATCGGCGCCAAATGTCTTCCAGACCTTATCCCGCATAGCCAGATCGTCATACGCCAGCATATAAGTGAGGTTAGGTAGATTCCGGCCAATCAGCGTTTCCCCAAAGAAAACTGGCAGCATCCCGCAGCGCCGGAAAATCTTGATCTCGGCGTCATCAAACATTTTGATTTTTGTCTTAGAAGCTTTTACATTAGGAGATTCGTAGGTGCGCAATTCAAAGATGCGCGGCGCCCGCTTGCTATCGCTGGCAGGAACCTCGATGCCGGGAATGCTGTCAAAGGCGCGCAGCACCGAGTTCTCCATGCGGATGTAGCTAAGCTCGCTCGCCGAATTATACTCGCCAACCCCTTTTTGGAATTCTTTGTCGACTGCCAGCTTCTGCATCGCACTCTCCATCGACGCGAGGCTGGGATAGCTGGCCAGCGCGAGCACGAACGGACTCTGTTCGCCGATCAGAGCGTTAAAAAAGCCCAGTGGCCCGATCCCCAGCCGCTGGGCCGCGGGCAGATAGAATTTCGCCAAGAAATCTGCGGTGCGCTGGATCTGCGCGCCGTTGCGCATGCGAAAATAACGAAGCTCATAGATTGCGTTCCTAGCCGCGGCCCCGGGCGCAGGCACGCTAAGCGCGGCGGCGGCGGTTATCAGGTTACGACGATTCATAGGGTTTTCACTTTACACCAAAAACGGCTCGAATGCTGTAAGAATGGAGTAGAGGGGGTCTTCTGAGGACTCGTTTGGTTTTTTGGATCGCGGGTTGTCTCGCCGCCATCGCGGCGCTCACCGCCAGTGCGCCTATGGCTCTGGTGATCTTGAATGCCACGGCGGCGCCTCCGGGCCGGCTGCCCGACGGCTGGCAGCTCAAGGTGAATCGCGGCACGCCCGACCTTTCGACCATCGGCGACGGGAATAGTCGTGTGCTGCGCTTTAAGAGCCGCAAGTCCTCCTTCGCCCTCGAGCGCGGCGTGGATGTCGACCTCGCTCAATATCCGGTGCTTGCCTGGAGCTGGAAGGTGACCGAACTGCCCCCCGGCGGCGACTTCCGCTACCCCCACACCGACGATCAAGCCGCGCAAGTGCTCGTTGCGTTCGCCGACCGCCACATTCTCACTTACATCTGGGATACCTCCGCGCCCAAAGGCTCCTTTCAGAGCGCTAGCCACGTCCCTCTGATTCACATTTTCGCCCTGGTCTGCCACTCCGGTCCGGAAGAATTGAATCGATGGCTGTCGGAGACACATAACGTGGCGCAAGATTATCAGAAGGCGTTCGAGCTGCCGGCGGCCCGCGTGAAGGGCATCCGGCTGCAAATCAATTCCCAACATACCGGCACCTCCGCCGAAAGCTATTTTGGAGATATTTCGTTTCGCGCGGCGCAGTAGGGTAATGGGTCAAACTTCGGTTCGCCAGCACTAAGTTACCGACCGCCTGATTTTGTTTTCGATAACCGGCAGCCCCCGCGCTGACGCTTGGGCTGTAATTCTTACGCACGCGGGGGCTCTTCGGAATTGACTAGCCTTCCCGCAGAGCTGCGGTTGGGTCGATGCTCGCGGCGCGCTGCGCGGGGATCCAGGACGCAATAGTCGTGATGGCCGCAAACAAAACGGCGATCGCGGCGAAAGTGGATGGGTCGGCTGGTTTGACGCCGACGAGCATGGTAGTCATGAGGCGGGTAAGGCCGAGGGCCGCAATCTCACCAATGGCAATGCCGATAGCGCTGAGCAGCACGCCTTGGCCCAAAACAAGCCGGAAAATTCGAGATGGCTCCGCGCCCACGGCAATCCTGACTCCGATTTCCGCGGTGCGCTGACGGACGGAGGTGGCGAGAACTCCGTAAAGCCCCACGGCTGCCAGCAAAGCCGCCATAGCCGCGAAGAAGCCGATCAGGAGGAGATGGAACCGCGTTCGCGCCTCGGCGGCATCCACGATCGCCTCCATGGTCTGCAACTCGGTAACTGCCAGACGTCCACCCGAAACTTTGGCAATTGCGGCGCGAACGGCGGGTGCGATCTTCGTTGGATCGCCCTGCGTTCGAAGAGCCCATTGTCGCGAAATGCCGATGCCCCAGAAACCATCGGTCACGAAGATCTGCTCGAGACCCGGTTCGGCGAGCGAGGCCAGACGCTGATGCGCGACCACGCCAATCACACTGAGCGAGATCGGAGCTCCGGGGCTAACCAGGATTCGCTTGCCGATGGCGGATTGATTCGCAAACGCCTTCGCTGCCATCAGATCGTCAATGACCGCTACCTTGCGGTCCGGCGCATTGTCGCTTTCTGTGAACGTTCGCCCTTCAATCAGCCGGGTTCGCAGAATCTCGAAATAGCCCGGCAGCACATAGCGCATGTCAGCTCGCTGCGGTTCACTGGCAGGCAGAAGGTCCGTACTCCAACTCACACCCAGGCGCGAGCCTCCCGTGCCGCCGAGCGGCAGGCTGGGCGCTCCGCTCACTGCCTGCACTCCTGGGATCGAACGTAGGCCACCCTGCACTTCGCGGAGGAAAGAAAGCCGGCGTTCCGATTGCTGAAAGCCGTGCGCGTCGCCGATCGCCAGGACGGTAAGCAGGCCATGAGGATCGAAGCCGGGATTGACACGGCGCAATTCGAGGAAGCTTCGGAACATCAGTCCTGCGCCGGTCAGCAGAACGAAAGACAATGCAACTTCAGCCACGATTACGCTGTTGCGCAGGAACCCACCCTGGGCGAGAGTCGCGCCACGGCCCTCCCCACGCAGTGTTCGCATGACATCCGCCCGCGCCGCCTTCCACGCCGGCATAGCGCCGAACACGATCGCTTCCATCAGACCGGCGGCGCACGAAAAGAGGACTACCCGCCAATCGATTTCGATGGAATCCACTCGTGGAACATTGGCCGGCAGAAGGTGGATTACTACGCGCAGACCCAAATGCGCGAAGCCGATACCCGCGGCTGTCCCGCCAGCGGCAAGCAGAATCGCCTCGGCCAGCATCTGACGCATGAGCCGGCCTCTACCCGCGCCGAGCGCTGCGCGCACCGCCAACTCGCGCTCGCGTTGGGAAATCCGGACCAACAACAGATTGGCCACGTTGGCGCACGCGATAAGAAGCAGAAACATTACCGCACCCATCAACGCTTCGATCGCCGGGCGGACTTCAGCGGTGAGAGCTTTGCGCCAGTTCACCAAATGGATGCGGAATCCGGGATAGTCTTTTCGCAGATCGTCGGCGGCCGCATCCGCTTGTGCCTGAGCGTGGTTGAGTGTGACGCCGAGGCGCAGGAGCGCAACGACGCGATACGGGTAATCGCTCATGCGATGCGTAGCGTCGTAAGCGCGATTGTTGACGATCCAGACATCGGGCGACGGCTCCGGGCTGCCGGGCAGAAGTAACTGGAAGCCAGGAGCGAGCACTCCCACGACGAGAGGTCCGCGTTGGCCTGAGCTCCGCATTTCATGGTTCAGGATTGCCGGATTCGCGCCATAGCGCCGTGCGAAATATTCGTGACTCAGGATCGCGACCGAACCATCCGGCGGTGGGAAGAGGGGTTCCGGATGCGCGGGTGGTATAGCGTCGGCCGATGTGAAATCGCGGCCGAACGCGATCGGGGCGCCGAGCATGCGGAAGAAGTTAGCCGTGATTTGTCCTTTGGAAATCTTTTCGGCGCCGCCGTCTTCGCGCGGGACGATCGCCCGATAGACCACTACCGATGCGGCATCCGCAAAGACGGATTGCGTTCGGCTGTGGAGATCGACGTACTCTGTGTTGAAAACCGGTGATTCGACCAGTACCAGCCGTTCCGCATCGCGGTACGGAAGAGACCTGAGCAGGACCGCGTTGGTGACGCTGAACATGGCAGTGGCAGCGCCGATACCGAGAGCGATGGTTGCAGTGGCGGCGCACGCGAATACGGGGCTCTTGCGCAGGATGCGGATAGCAAGCGCGAGGTCTCTCACGAAATCGTCTATGATGTTGATGCCGCGCACGTCGCGGCATTCCTCCTTGGACCGGGCGATGGCGTGAGCTGTGAGGCCCGAATGGATCTGAAGCTCTTCATCAAGCTCACGCTCGACCTTCGCGCGCCGGAACAGCGACCGCAGCCGCAACCTGACGATGTAGAACCACCGCTCGAACGACATAACGTTCACGCCTCGTTGAGCGCAACCACTCCGCTGATCGCGTCCGACAGCCGCTGCCATTCGGCGGCTTCGCGTTCCAGTTGTTTGCGCCCCGGCCGCGTCAGTGAATAGAACTTGGCGCGGCGCCCGAGCTCACTTGTCTTCCATTCGGCTTTAATCCAGCCGGATTGCTCCAATTTGTGCAGTGCCGGATAGAGCGAACCGTCGCTGACGTGGAGAACGTCGCCTGAGACCTGCTTGAGGCGCTGGCCGACCGCAACGCCGTGGAGCGGTTCAAGCGCGAGGATCTTCAGCAAGAGAAGGTCGAGTGTTCCCTGGACGAGGTCGGATGGCCGGCTCATTTCAACTCTCGGTTACCGAGATCATAACAAAGCGACCGCCAGGCGTCAATATTGGATTTCAATATTGGATTTCAAACTGGCCGGCTACCCGCAGTAGCACAGGGTCCGCATCCCGCCACATGAACGACAACCTGGGCGAGTGACCTGTTGTAGACTCGAATCATGCCGAACCAGCGACGGTTGACCGCCATCATCGAACGGGAAGACGAGGCCTTTGTGGCTTTATGTCCAGAGCTCGATATCGCGAGTGAGGGCAAGACGATTGAAGAGGCAAGAGCGAACCTAGTTGAGGCGCTCAGCCTTTTCTTCGCAACGGCGGACCCGTCGGAAGTCGTCCGGCGGTTCCACGACGAAATCTTCATCACACAAATCGAGGTACCGGTTGGGTAGGCTCCGAGTTCTTTCGGGCTCGGAAATCTGCCAAATTCTCGAACACCACGGATTCATTGCCGTCCGTCAACGCGGCAGTCATCGGATTACGCAGAAGCGGATCGAAGGAACAACCAGATATTTCGTTTCGCGCGGCGCAATAGCAATTTGTCCAGATGGGACTGGCGCGCACGAAGGAATGCAGGGATCAGGTACGCTTAACCTTCCCCTTGACCCAATGGAACCTGGGAGCCGGAGGATCAGTCAGACTCACCTCC
>Ga0210405_10004708_pt1 | contig 12713 bp, 10 predicted proteins | sample IncBWH11MmetaG_FD_155492 | JGI IMG/M metagenome (GOLD analysis project Ga0210405, IMG submission 155492) | Forest soil microbial communities from Barre Woods Harvard Forest LTER site, Petersham, Massachusetts, United States - Inc-BW-H-11-M | ecosystem: Environmental > Terrestrial > Soil >... | reverse complement strand
CCGAGAACGCTCGTTATGCGACGTCGGTCCAATACGGGACCCATATCGGCGCGTTTCGACTGGCCGCGCTCTATCAATTCGGCGGGTACAGTCAGGGCAACGGCTCGAACGGCGCCATTGACGTGCAAGTCGGAGGCGACTTCGGCGGATTCTCGTTCGACGCCGTCGCCAGCAAGGTCAAAGATGCAGTGTCGCTGTCGAATTATGGCATGTCGCCGCTGCCCGCCGGCGTTTCCGTGGACAATTTAAAGGCGACGCTTTCCAACAACACCAGCGGCGTCATCATGCTGCGATATAACTACCGGGCGCTCACGTTCTACGGCGGCTTTGAAGTTATCCAATTTCAGGATCCCAGCGACACCTACCCGCAAGGGTTCACCACTCTCGGCGGATATACTGTGCTTCCGGGCGCCGTAAAAACAACGCAATATGACATCGCCAAAATCTTGCACATTTTCTGGATGGGCGCGAAATATGGCGTTCGCGACGATTTGGACATAATAGGCGCGGTGTATCACTACAATCAGAACAACTACAATACGGCCACCTGCACCAATGGCGGGCTTTCGGATTCGAAGTGCGCGGGAACGCTGGACGCTGCTTCCGCAATGGTTGACTACCGGATAACGAAACGATTCGATGTGTATGCCGGCGTGATGTGGTCGAAAGTTGCGGGGGGCCTGGCGAGCGGGTATCTCAACTTCGAAAACGTCGGCCCCACTGTTGGTCTTCGCTTCCAGTTTTAAGGCCAACGCTAATCCGCGAGCGGCAAGAAGCGCCAGTATGACGGACATGCCTGTGATTCGCCCGGTAAATTTCCGCAAGCGCTATCGAAGTTGTTCCACTTGCGCCGCCATGTCGGGAAAGCGGCTTATCCTGTAGGTCGCGTTGCTACATTTGAGAACCCAGACTTCGTGATCCGGCTTCGAGCGCTTCGCGTCCCTCACAGCGCTGAGTGGTTTGTCGCAGGCGACGCCTTGCATGCGTATCTGTGCCGCGAGCACGTCCTTCGGCGTTTCCCCCGCGTCATGTGCAGGATATCCGATCAGGCCACCGCCTGAACCGTCAACAATCAGAATGGAAACGATAGAGAAGATGCTGACGCCAGGAGCCAAAAGAACAGGAGTCAGAACAGCAAGGGTCTGGAGATGTTGACGGGCTTTCATGGGACGCGCTCCACCGTAAGACGATCCGAACAAAGCGCCTCGAACAAAAAGTCTGCTTCCGGACTGTCGCAACGACGATACTTATTTGTTTAGCTTCTTTGCGAGCTGTTGGCCCTGAAGACATGTCAGTAATTCAACATAGCTCGGCGGCACACCTCCGCCTTCTGTAGTTACACTGGTGCACATCGCCTTGTCGGACGGGGCAAATTGCGACCATTTCGTTTGAAGCTGTTCCTGCGCTTGTTGCTCATCGCGCACGCATGTCTTCATCGTCTCGTCTAAGCCTGTAGCGAGACTGGACGCGGTACTGTCGACTTTGCATCCCCGTTCAATGTTGAAGTTTGGAACATTGTCGGCAACCGTAACGATCAGTTGCGAAGCGAACACTAGGGTAGAAAATGAAATCAACATCCTTTCCTCCCGGCTAAGTGAGTCTCCAGTCGCCAAGACGCTTCGGAGGCGCCCGACACGGGTGCCCGCAATCTCGCGTCAGCAATTCGTTCAGCCGGCCGTCGGCTTCACCTTTGGGAGGCCGGGCGGGCATTACGCTGCAAGAGCGTAAAGCAACGTTGCGATCGACGAATATGCAGAAACGGCAAATCAGCAAGAGAATGTCGCGGATAAGGGCAAAGCAGCGCAAGAAACAATGGAAATGCTCTTGTTTAGGGCCGTTCGTTCGGGGCGAGCCGGTTCATGCCGATCTGCGCATTTTCGACCTGAAAATCTCCGCTCTTTGTGGGGAGTATCAGAACTTGAACGGCCGCCGCGCAGGGCAGCGGGTCGGCAAATCCAGGAACTCTGTTCCAGGTATTTGCGGAAACCCTCGGTGTCTGGTTCAAGCGGCCCTCAAGTCTGCAGCTGCGAGCGATGACGGGCGATTGGGACAGACTTCCGGCTGCTCCGCGGGCCGCCGCAGCGTCTTCGAAGGCGACTCTCCGAACAGCATGCGGTAGGCAACCGAAAAGCGCCCGAGCTCCCAAAAGCCGTGGTCGGCAACAATCTGCGTGACAGTTGCCTTGGACGGATCCGAACGCGTGAGCGCCCGCCGCACGAGGTGCATTCGGCGCAAGGTGAGATAGCGGATTGGCCCCATGCCGAGATGCTCCTCGCAGGAGGCGCGAAGTGTTCGCTCCGCGACGCCGATCGCTGCGCAAATTTCGGTGAGATAAAGCGGCCGGTCGGGATTTGCCTCCAGGAATTCCTCAAACCGCGCGACGATGGTGTCGTGACGACAGCTGCCGGCGGTCGGCTCCACGGCGGCGCCTTCCGCAAGGCACCTCACCATGGTATGAATGAGCTCATTCTCTAACGCCCGAAGCACCGGCGGCAACTCCAGAATATCCGGGCTGTCGTGGGCAAGCTGCCCGACGCTCTTGTGCAGTTTTAGCAACCGGAGCATCAGTGCAGAATTCGGGCGAATAATTCGCTTGTGCGGCGTTTTCGGAAGCTCACGACCGATTATTGCATCAGCAGCAGCATCCAGATCATCAATCGGAAGAGACATCGTGCCATAATGAAAGTTCGCGTCGGATCGTTGATGCGTGACGTCGAACCCGTTCACGATGATGTCGCCGGGCAAGACTTCCAGGCCACAGTGCAGGAGTGGTGACGAGTTAGGTTCGATAAGGAAGCCAATCGCTCTACGGCCGGGCTTGACCGTGACAGTATTAACCTGTGGCAAGGATACCCGAATTCGGTGCATCCAAAGCCCGTTCATGCCGATTTGTGTAAGCTCGGCACGAAAACTTCCTTTCGCTGTGGGAAATAGTTCGCAATCGGCAGACCAAATAACCGCCTGGCACTCCAACGGATCGCCAAAACTGAAAACTCTACTCCACGGCATTTCTGTTCTCCTGCGAAACAGAAATCACTATTTGGCCGGACAACTAATTTTGCAGCGACGAGCGTCAGGAGGACTTAGTTTCGGGTCGCAAAAGCAGAGCAGGGAATGTGATCGCGGCGACCCGAAATCGCAATGGTACCTTAGCTCCACTGTTACCTCTGATCAATGAACGGATTATGACCTAAGTGACGAAAATTGCGCTGCAAGCATGGTCTGGTGGCCCAGTTCGGTATGGGACTGCTTGAAGCGCGGACCGCGCGTCGGTCGGCTGGCATCCATTCTGGTGTGGATCAGCTCTTGCACCGCGTATCTCTAAAGGATGTCGTTCGGCCTGGATCAAGAGCGGTTCGATAGCCGTGCGAACGCCGGATCTCGCCATTCGGCAAAAGCAGCGCGCGACAGGCGCGATTCTGCCGAATTCGCATAGGCGCCGCCGCAGGTCAGCGATACTGTTTCCAGCAACGTCTCAAACCTTCGGAGGCGAGCATGTGGCTGCGTTTCGCATTTGGTCTTGTTTTGGCGTTCGGTTTGGCTGAGGCCGCCACGGCGCAAGGTCCGGCCGGCTCTACTGGCGCGATCGCGTCGATTCCCGGACCCATCGTACGGTGGCAGCCAGGCGATCCCGTGCCACCAGGCCTCTTCACAATCCTGACCTCGCCGAGCTTCCGCGACCAACCAGCTCCGCAGCCCGTCAGGCGAGAAACCAGGGTTCGCAAGCAGTAAGAACAACGGTTGCCGATCACAAGAAGGTATGCGGTTGCGGAGATCATCCAGATATCGGCTTGCTTGTTGCGCGACCGGTTGGCTCAAGGCTCGGATAATTGGAGCGCTATCATGCACCTCGGGAATTGGCTGCGGAGCCTGGGTCTCGAACGCTATGAGGTAGCGTTCCGCGACAATGCGATCGACGAGACCATCCCATCGTCAGCGAGCGAGTGGCTTTTTTAATCGAGTTAATCCGATGCAAACGTGGGTCCGAACGCTCGTTGCGATTATCTTGGCGCTCACTGCATTGAGCGCGATCTCCGAGCGAGTGCGCGAACAAGGCGCGACCGACACCGAAATTCGTATCGGCAATCTTATGCCTTATAGCGGAAATTTGGAGGTCTTCGGGGCGATTGGGAAAGCCGAAGCAGCGTATTTTGAGATGATCAACGAGCGCGGCGGGATTAGCGGCCGTAAGGTGCGCTTTATCTCATATGATGACAAATCCAATCCGGTGACCGCCCTGGAGCTTACGCGCCGTCTTATCGAGGAAGACGACGTCTTGTTGATGTTCGGCTCTTTCGGAACTCCGGGCAACTTTGCCGTTCGCAGTTACTTGAATGATAGGCAAATTCCTCAACTTTTTATCGCCTCGGGAGACGATCATCTGAGCGATCCATCGTTGTTTCCGTGGACAATGGGTTGGCAGCCCTCGTTTCGGGAAGAGGGGCGCATCTACGCCAACTACATACAGGCGTCCTACCCCGGAAGCAGGATTGTAGCTCTTTGGCAGAACGATCAAGTCGGTCGAGAAATAATCAGGGGGTTGGAAGACGGGCTCGGTAACGTCGCCCGTATGATCAGGGTCGATATCGCGTACGATATCGCAGATGAGCATCTGGACACGCACGTATCGATCTTGAAGCAATCAGGAGCCGAGATTTTTGTATTTGCAGGAGCGCCTTCAAACGCAGCGAAAGTAATCCGAATAGCGGCGGAGTTCAATTGGCACCCTGTGTTCATCTTAAGCCATATGGCTTCATCGATTGCGACGGCGCTAAAGCCCGCTGGCGTTGAAAATGCTGTTGGCGCAATTACAGCCGCCTTCTTGAAGGATGCAAATGATCCAGCCTGGAAAGACGAACAAGCCACAAAGGACTGGCAGTCATTTGTTGACAAATATAGCCGGGCCGGAGGCAAGGACGACGGCGCCGCCGTCTTCGGCTACGCGGCGGCCGAGACGCTGGTGCAAGTGCTCAAGCAGTGCGGCAATGACCTATCTCGCGAGAACGTCATGAAGCAAGCAGCGACCCTCAAAGACTACCAAGGCTCCGTTTTGCTGCCTGGGATCAAAATCAGCACTGGGCCTTGGAACTTTCGGCCGATCAAACACCTGCGACTGGTTCAATTCGACGGCCGCACGTGGCAACCAATCGGTGATGTCCTCGAAACGGCTTTCTCCAACGTCGACAGGTAGCTGTGACCGTTTAGTGCGAAGCGGACCTCCCTGTCACGCGAGCCTGTGTCTGGAAATGGATTGCCGGCTCAAGCGGTCGACGCAACACAGGCGTTACATCTCTCTGCGGGGGTTTCAAATTGCAAGGTCTCACGTGGTCGTTCATTGAGCTGACGAGCGGCCTTGTTCAGATAGCACCGACAAGTCGGTGTCCTTCGGAAAGTGCTGTCTCGGCAGGCCATTCGTGTTCTCGTTCGACCGGCCCGACGTCTCTTCCAAGTGTTGAGTTTGGCGCGGCATGCCGATAGTCGATTGTGCGATCAAGGTTCGGCTCGCTCGCCGATAACGCCCGTTTGATATTTCAAAAACGCATTTTGTTGGGGATGCGAAAATTGTTGGGGATGCGAAAAGCGCTCCTATGTCAGCCGTGAAACGAGAACGGTCATAACGAAATTCGGGTTGATTGGTTGGTCTGAACGTCGATGTCGTCGTGACCGCCGCGTCGGGAGTTCCATCTGATCAGCGCCCTGGCCCGATAGCTGTCTTTTATCACTCGCTTCAGGGTTCCGAGCTGCTATAGTTCAGCGATTGCGCTCGGCGGTGTCACATGCGACGGCGCGAATTCATCAGGCCTTTCGGTATTGAGGCGGCCGCTTGGCCGCTCGCGGCGCGTGCGCAGCAACGGGGCATGTTGAGGCGGTTGGTCATGGCCGCTTGCCTGGTCCTGCTGGCAGCGCATCCTGTTGCTGCGCTCGATCAGGTATCCCTGCAACTCAAATGGAAACATCAGTTCCAGTTTGCGGGCTACTACGCGGCGCTCGAGCAGGGTTTCTATCGCAACGCCGGTCTCGACGTTAGCATCCGCGAAGGCGGTCCCGATATCGATGTCGCCGAAACGGTTGCCGGCGGCAAAGCGAATTTCGGCGTCTGCAACTCCAGCGTTCTGCGCGAACGGGCGATGGGTCACCGGCTGGTCGTACTGGCCGCCATCTTCCAGCACTCACCGGCAATCATTCTAGTGCTGCGGCGGGCCGACATCAGCAGCGTGTCAGAATTGCGTGGTCGCACGCTGATGGACATGCCCGGCAGCGATGAGATCGCCGCGATGTTGAAGCGTGAAGGGGTGGATCATGCGGCACTGCCGCGCGTCGTCCACGACGGCAATCCACGCGATCTCCTGGCCGGCAGGGCCGACGCGATGGTTGCCTATAGTACCAACGAGCCGTTCGTTCTGGAACAGCTCGGCGCTCCGTACCGCACCTTCTCGCCCGCCGCCTACGGAATCGATTTTTACGGCGACAATCTCTGCGCCTCCGAAGCAGAGGTGAAAGCCCATCGGGACCGGGTGGCGGCGTTCAGGGCGGCCAGCCTGAAGGGCTGGGCCTACGCCATCGCACACAAGGAGGCGACGGTCGATCTGATCCTCAAGACCCATTTGGGGAAGAAGAGCCGCGAGGCTTTGCTGTTTGAGGCGGAGCGCATCGAGGCACTGATCGGACGCGACCCGGACCGTATCGGCGAGCAGGATCCTGTGCGTTGGCAAAGCATCGCCGCGACCTATCGCAAGCTTGGATTGCTGACAGACGACACATTGTCCCCGGTACTGCTATGGGACCAAAATGATGGCATCGAGAGGCGATGGTTGTTTCCGCTACTGTTCGTCCTGGTCGGTTTGGTGATTGCGGCTCTGGTTGCATACGGGGGTCGCCGCTCCTTGCGGGTCGCACTGGTCTGGTTGGGGGCCCGTCCGCTGGTCGCCATGATGGGGCGGCCAAGGCTGAGCCTGATCATGTCGTTGCTTTTCATCGGCCTCAGCATTCCCATTCTCATTTTCATCTTGATCTACAATTACAACAGGAATTCGGCAGGCATGGTGTCGATCCTGAACGACGCGGTCTCACAGACCAGCCAGGCCGGCATCGATCGCACTGAGAACTTGATCGAGAGCACGGAAGGCCCGCTGCGCTTTCTCGCCCAGGTCGCAGCCGCCGATCCCGGTTATTTCCGCACCGAGCAAAGCAGTGATCTGTTGTATCGTGCGCTAACTTCTGCTGCTCATATCGACGCCGTCTACGTCAGCTTCGAGGATGGCTATCATCGGGTCGTGACCCGGATCGACGAGGATCGCAGGCGCGCCGACCCGCGCATTCCGGCGGCCGCGAATTGGCACTCCAGCTACATCGATGCGATCACCTTTGCGTTCTCACGGACGCGCCATCGCAAATTCTTCGACATATGGCCCCATCAAGTCGGCGCGTATGATGTTTCCACCGACACCGATATTCGTTTCTTGCCCGGCTATCAGGCCGCCAAGATTACGCGGACGCTTGCGGTGACCGCTCCCTCAATCAACCCTGACACCGGCTATCCGATTCTCTTTTTGCGTGTTCCAATATTCCACGGTGTCGACTTCCTCGGCTGCGCGACGGCCAACATTACCATCGACGTGCTGTCGCGCTTTTTCGACAAGTACCGAGCCAGCCCGCACAGCACCACGCTCATCGCCGACCGCAGCAACGGCAAGATCATCGCCTTCCCGGATAAGCAGAAGAGCGTTCGTATCGAGAATGGATCGCTCAAGATAGCAACTCTGGCTGACATCGACGATCCGGAAGTGCGCGAGGCACATCGTCAACATGCTCTCCTCGGTACCGACAGCTTCGTTTTCCACTCACCAGTGGACGGAGCGGAATCGATCGCAGCCTTCGCCAATTTCCCTGATGGCTTCGGTCAGCCCTGGCAGGTGATCACATTGACGCCGGTCGACGATTTTGTGGGGACGTTGAAGGCGACCAATCGATTGATGATGGCGGTCATCATCATCCTGACGGTGATCGAGCTGTTCTTCATATATTTCGCTTCCAGGTGGCTGTCGCGGCCTGTCGAAAATGTGTCTCGGCAATTGCAGGCCATCGAAAGCCTGCATTTCGACCCGCCGCAGACCAAGCCATCCAATATCAGAGAGATCGCGAGGCTGGAGTCCGCGGCTTCGCTGCTTAGAACCTCGCTGCAATCCTTCTCCTCCTTCGTTCCCCTCGACGTGGTCCGCCAACTCGTCAAGTCCGGCATCCCGCTTGTTCTGGGCGTTGAGCCGCGACTGCTGACCGTGTTCTTTTCCGATCTCGAAAATTTCTCAAGCCACTCCGAAACGCTCGCGCCAGATGACCTTCTCGTCCAGATATCCACCTACCTCGAGCAAGTCTCCGGCGCGATATCGGAAGAGGGCGGCACCGTCGACAAGTTCATTGGTGACGGTGTCATGGCTTTCTGGAATGCACCGGTTCAGCGCCCTGACCATGTTCTGCGTGGCTGCGCCGGCGCGTTGCGGGCGGCGCGGCGCATGGAGCACGTCAATGATGCCTGGGCCGCGGAAGGACGGCCGCGAATCCGGATACGGATCGGGCTTCATTGCGCTCCCGTCCTGGTCGGCAATGTCGGCTCTTCAACCCGGCTGAACTATACTGCCTTGGGCGACGGCGTGAACGTCGCCGCCCGCCTTGAAGGCGTCAACAAGCCGTTTGGCACCACCATCTGCATCAGCGACAGCATCTACGACCAGGTGCACACCGAGATATTGGTGCGACCCATGAAGCGGGTTCAGGTGAAGGGCCGGAAGGCCGAATTCATGATCTATGAATTGCTCGCCCTCCGTGCCAGCGACGATCCGGAGCTAGGAATCCGAGGTCGGGAAGAACAACTGAGCGCGATGACCTGGCAAGCCTCGCAACACTTCGAAACTGGCGAGTTTGCGGCGGCAGAGCGCGCCTATCGCGATATCCTTCACAACTTTCCCGACGACCCCGTGGCGAAGGTCATGTTGAAGGAATGCGAGGAGAGCCGAGCAAACAGCCAAGCCCGCTCCGGCCCCGCTCAAGCGGCAGTGACCGGAAGGCGCAAGTTGTCGTGAGTCCGCCCCACAGTGCCGGGTTCGTCTTGCTTCTTGCTGCGGTGCACGAGTCCGGAAGTGGGGCGCAAAGCGGACGTTAGCATAATGAGCGGTTAGAGAAAGCCAGACGCTTTGCCGGACAAGAGCTGCGACTTATCCGGCTCCGCGCATAACGTGATAGCTGAGTTCGCCTGGATCGCTGAGATCGGGGACCTTCCAGCCATCCAGGTCGTACTCGGCCATGCATTCCTCGGCGAATCCTTTGAATTTATCGGCGTTGCCGGAGGCTTGTGCGCCGAACAGGCAATAGCGGCGGATTTCCTCGGTCGAGCCGCCGTAGTTAATCTCGTAAAGCTCGTGCCGGCCGCCGAACTCGCTCGCCAAACAGTCCCACAACAGCTTGAGGAGCTTGACGCGCTCTTCCGCCTTGTAGCCGTTCGAGCCGCGCAGATATTGATCGAGATAGGGCCGGATTTCCGGATTCTTGAAATCAAGCGCGTGGCTGTTGAGATAGATGAGACCCGAGGCGACGGTCTGCTCGATGAGGTGCTTGACCCGCGTGTAAGCCATCGTGGCGATGATCTGATAAGCATTGCCGGGATCCATGTTAGGCAAGACATAATCTCCGATCCACGGCTTCGGATCGCGGACCATGGCATCCGAAAGTCCCCAAAACAGGTTGCGCCAGGCGATCACCTCGCCGACATTCGCCTGCACGCCGCGATAATCCTTGGTGCCCGCGGCTTCGGTGGCCTTGAGCAGCAGGCCCGCGATGAAATCGAGCTTCACCGCGAGGCGCGTGCAGCCGTGCACAACGAAGCGGGGCAGAAACCCGGTGCGCGGAAAGAAGTTGTTTGCCTTCTCGAGGTCGCCGTAGACGAACACGTTCTCCCAGGGCACAAGCACCTTGTCCATGATGAAGACCGCGTCGTTCTCATCGAGTCGACTCGACAGCGGATAGTCGAATGGGCTGCCCATGACCGTCGAACTCATCTCGTAAGACGTGCGGCAGATGAATTTCACGCCCGGCGAGTTGGTCGGCAACATGAACACCGCGGCGAATTTCTTGTCCTGCACCGGGATCAATCCGTGGTGGGCGACGAATGTATAGTTCGTCAGCACCGAGCCGGTAGCGACAACCTTCGCGCCCGAGATGATGAGACCGGCATCGGTCTCCTTGTCGACGTGGCAACAGACGTCGCTGACTTCGTTCGGTGGCCGGTCGCGATCGATCGGTGGGTGGATGATGGCATGATTGATGAACGGCAGGCGCTCCTGGCTGAATTTGTACCAGCGCCGGGCGTTGTCCTGGTACGGATCGTAAAAGTCCGCGTTGGCGCCGAGAGTCGCGAGAAACGCCGCCTTGTAATCCGGCGAACGGCCCATCCAGCCGTAGGTCATGCGCGCCCATTCGGCGATGGCGTCGCGGCCGGCGACGAGATCCGCCACGGTCTTTGGTGACTTGAAGAAGGCGTGCGTCATTCCCCCATTGCCCGTGTCTGTCGGCAGCAGCAGCTTGTTCTTTCGTTTGTCATCGTGCAGGGCGTCGAACAGGCGCGCCACCATCCTTGCGGTATTTCGGAAGGCAGGATGGGTTGTGACATCCTTGACGCGTTCGCCATAGATGAAGACCTCGCGGGCATCGCGCAGCGACTCAATATATTCCGCGCCGGTCTGCGGCTTGGTTACCTTCATTTGGCCGATGTTTTCCGGTCGCCGCGCGACGGCCGCGCGGTCGTCGCCGCCATTGGTTTTCGCCATCTTCGCCTTGGCTGCTGTTGCGCTGGACGCCCTGGTTGTCGTCGCTTTTGCCATCTTACCCTCCCGTGGAATTCGACCGTCCTTCTTGGTGTGTCCACACCCCGTTTGTTCGATATCCGAAAACGGAAGCTAACCCTCGTTAGCTCCAGTGCTGAACCCAGTCGCCTCCATATAAACTACAGGATGCTACAGGCGGGGGCGCGCCGAAGTCGAAAATAACAAAACCGCCCCGAGCCAGGAAGCGCGGAGCGGTCATCGTCGGTTTGACAGGTTCGCCGACCTTCAAGATCGGCGACTCATCGATCCCATTACTGGTGAAGGTGGGTCTTCCGGGTGCGAGCGTAGGCCGCGCGTACTTTCGAACGCTGGACGTCCGGAAGCTGCGCGATGTCATTCGACGGTCGCGGCGGATCCAGACGGAGCAACCCGGCCGGAGCACTCTGCGCGGCGGCAGGCGCGACGGGCGCGACCGATATCAGGGCGATGAGGGCCAGCGAGCCGAACAGAATGCTCGGAAGGCTGGCGGCTTTGATGTGGGAGTTCTGCAGGAATTTCGACATGGTGATCTCTTCCTCTCGGTTGACGCGCCGCTCAAGGCGTCTGGAGTGTGATAATACCGTCCTCCCTTAAGTAAGGTGACCGGTCAGCTTATATCGAGAACAGCTAGTGCCAATCCCTATTGCAGCGCACGCCTGTCAATATGACCGATCGGCTTGGAATGTCAATGATGACTAATCGTTAATGAAGATCACGTTTACTTCAACAGCACCTTGAAGGTGACGTTGAGGAAATCGTCCATCGGGCCACGATCCCGGTCGATCTTGAGCCGAATCGTGGCGCCCTCCCAACCGTTCACGACGAAGCGGGCCAGTTGGCCGGGATCATGACGCGGATCGATGTCGCCTGCGGCCTGCGCCTCGCGGAGAACCGTCTCGACACCGCCGCACCAGGTTTCGAAGACCAGGCGGAGTTCTTCCCGCATCCGGGGATATTCATGCGCCATCTCGGAAGCGAACAACCCCAGCATGCAGCCGCGCTCGAAGCCGCATTCGATCAGTCTGTTGGCCAAAAAGCTGAAATGATTTTTGATCCGCTCAAGCGGCGGCACGCCTTGTTCGAACAGCAGATCCGACCGGCTACGCTCGAGGTAGCGCCGCAAGGCGTCGATCGCCAGATCTTCCTTGTTTTCAAAATGATTGAAGAAGGAACCCTTGGGCACGCCGGCGGCATCGGTGATGTCCTGAATCGAACACCCGTTGAAGCCGTTGGCATGCAGCGTCTCCACCGCACTGCTGGCCAATTTCTCGCGCAAACTCGGTCTAGCCATCCAGACGCCTCCGAGAGAATCCTTCTCGAAAACATGACAGATATACGACCGATCGGCTTAGATCAACCCTAACCGCACAAAATATGACCAGTCAGCTTAATTTGAGGCAGGCCCCTGCATTATATTACCTTCAAAGACCGGGACGATTCCCAAAGGCCGGCGATCGCGGTGCTCCCCGGGGTTCGGCGCAACTCATGACGCCGTCGCGCCGTTCCCGCACCTCACAGATGACCGACACCACCCCTTCACGCTATCCGCCACCGCACGCATTCGGCGCAGCCATCACGATCAAGCTGGCGCGATCGTGACCGACCATGACGTCCAGTTGCTTGCCGGCGCGAACCTGGATCGGCTGCGGAAACGGGTGCAGCACCTGCAGCCACCCGCCATCGCAATGGTCGTCCGGGTGGTTGGAAAACCCGACGCCGTCCGCAAGGTCAACGTTCATCCACTGGACGACGCCGACGGCAACGCCATCTTCCAGCACCGGTATCGTCAGTTTGCGCATGTCGGCCGGATGTTCGCTGGCCGCCAGATCGATCCGCAGGAGATCGATACCGCCCGAGAGC
>Ga0210405_10004706_pt1 | contig 12720 bp, 13 predicted proteins | sample IncBWH11MmetaG_FD_155492 | JGI IMG/M metagenome (GOLD analysis project Ga0210405, IMG submission 155492) | Forest soil microbial communities from Barre Woods Harvard Forest LTER site, Petersham, Massachusetts, United States - Inc-BW-H-11-M | ecosystem: Environmental > Terrestrial > Soil >... | reverse complement strand
AAATAGGCCGTTACCGAGGCGCCCGGCGGATACCCCTCGCTCGCCGCCGGGACGATGACAAAGCCGTCGGCGCTAGCGGCGGCCATCAGCCCGATTTCGGCAAAGGACGCGATCGGCTCGGCCTCACCCGCCGGGCACAGGCGCACCGGACAGATCTCGGTCGTTCCGATCGTCGAGACGATCTTGCGGGCCGTCATCATCCGGCGCGCGTGATAGGGCAGACCCGGCTCGCGCCCACCGAGCTGGCGGATGGCGCGGCCGGCGAACAGCTCGTAGCCCCACAGGCAAGCCGCCGGCGGCCCCGGCAGCAGCACCGCCGGCGTCCCGGCGGCGGTGCGGCCGAACCCGGTCGTCTCGCCCGGAACCAAAGCGACGCCCCGGATGTCGAGCGAGCCCGCCGCGGCGAGTGCGGCGGCCGATCCGTCGTCGCGCCTCGGCCCGGCGCCGCCGACGACGAGAACGAGGTCGGCGTCGGCGCCCGCGAATGCGCCGGCGAACGACGCTTCGGCGATGTCGCCGCCGTCGCGCGCAATCGCCGCGCGCAGCATCGGGCCGTTGCCGGCGCCGGTGGGCCGATCCGCCGCTTCCCCCGATAATAGGGCGCCCGCCATCGCCAGGCGCACACGCGGCCGGCGGACCACCGGCAGGCAGGCCAGGCCGGCGGCGGCCAGCAGCCCGACATGATAAGGCATCAGCCGGGTTCCGGCGGTCGCGAGCAGCGCCCCCACGGCGGCCGCCGCCCCCCGTCGGTCGACATTGACGCCGGGAGCCGCCGGCTCGACTACGACGAGGTGGCCGCAATCCGTGGGTTCCGCCTGGTCGAGCGGCACCACGGCGTCGGTCCCGGCCGGCAAGGCGGCACCCGCCGCCAACGCGACTCCGGGGATCGTCATCGGGTTGTAGGCGCCGGCGCCGATCGTCGCGGAGGCGCTGACCGCGAACCCGTCGAGTGCCGCACAATCCTCGCGCGGGATCGGCGCGACGGCGCGGATGTCCTCGCCGAGCACGCGACCCCATGCCCGGTCGAGGGCGACCCATTCGGTTTCGAGACGGCCGGTCGCGCCGTCGATCCAGGCAATCGCAACTTCGACCGAAACCCGCCCAACGTCCGCAGAAGGGGCGAGCCCGCTCACGATATCGCCGCCAGGGCTTGCTCGAGATCGGCGATCAGGTCGCCGGCATCTTCGATCCCAATCGACAGACGCACCAGGCTGTCGCCGATGCCGATGGCGCGGCGCTGTTCGGCCGGGACCGAGGCATGGGTCATGATCGCCGGATGCTCGATCAGGCTGTCGGTGCCGCCGAGGCTCTCGGCCAGGGTGAACAACCGCACCCGTTCGAGCACGCGCTTAGAGCCGGCGAGATCGGTCGCCAGCTCAGCCGTGACCATGCCGCCAAAGCCGCCATTCATCTGCCGCCGCGCCAGCGCGTGCTGCGGGTGGCTCGGCAGCCCCGGGTAGATCGTGCGGCGCACCGCCGGATGACGGTCGAGCCATTCGGCGACGGCAAGGGCGTTCTCGCAGTGGCGCTCCATGCGCAAGGCCAGGGTCTTGACCCCGCGCAACGTGAGGAAACTGTCGAACGGGCCGGCGATGCCGCCGACCGCGTTCTGCAAAAACCCGAGCCGCTCGGAGAGCTCGCGGTCGTCGCCGACGACGGCGATCCCGCCGATCACATCGGAATGGCCGTTCAGGTATTTGGTGGTCGAATGCACCACCAGATCGAACCCGTGATCGAGCGGCCGCTGCACAAACGGGCTGGCAAAGGTGTTGTCGGCGGCGGTCCACACCCGGCGGCGGCGGCCAATCGCGGCGATCGCGGCGAGATCGACCAGCTTCAGCATCGGGTTGGTCGGGGTCTCGACCCAGATCAGCCTGGTCTGCGGTCGGATCGCGGCCTCGACGGCGGCCGGATCCGACATGTCGACGAGGGTCGTTTGGAGACCCGCCGAGCGCCGGCGCACCCGCTCGAACAGCCGCCAGGTGCCGCCATAAAGATCGTCGGTGGCGATGACATGGGCGCCGTGGTCGAGGCATTCGAGCACCGTGGCGATCGCCGCCGAGCCCGAGGCGAAGGCAAACCCGGCAGCGCCGTTTTCGAGATCGGCGACGCAATGCTCGAGCGCCTCGCGCGTCGGGTTGCGGGTACGGGCATATTGGTAGCCCTGGTGCACCCCGGGGCTCTTTTGCGCATAGGTCGAGGTCGCATAGATCGGCACCGTGACCGCCCCGGTGGCGGGGTCTGGTCCGCCGCCGCCATGCACGGCGCGGGTGGCGAAGGCTCGTCGGTTACGTTCCATAGCGGGTCGCGGCTCGGGCGAGTGAGAGCCCATCTTAGCGGCAGCGGCACCCGGCGCGAGGTTTGAAATGCTAGCCGCCAGTCATGGCGCGGCGCGGGCCTTCTTTGACAGGCTGCGAAAGGTGATCGACCAGCGCGTCACCGCGATCTCGGCGATGCTGTGCTCCCACGCCTGCCGAGCTTCGCCGGCCAGGTGGTAGATCGAGCGGGGCGCCAGCAATACCGATCTCCGGTCAAAGCCGCCCGGCCGGCGGCGCCGGAACCGCATCGTCGCCGGAGCTCCGAGCGAGATGCCGACGACATGCGCGAAGACCGGCCGGTCTCGATGCCAGCCGATGCCGGCGCCAGGATCGTAGCGGATCACCAGGGCCTGCACGAGCTGGCCGGGCGCCAGGCGGGCAAACCCGGCGGCCCTCTGGCGTAATGGCAGCAGCCAATCCGGGATCGGGTCGGCCGGGCCGAAGCTCGCCGTGTCGAAGTCGTAGCGCCAGCCGTAAGAGGCGGTTAGGCGCTTCCCGAGCCATCCGTGGAAGCGAAACGGCGACAGCTCCGCCCGATCGATCGACGCGATCAGCGCCGGTTCCTCGCTCGGCGCAACGATGGCCTCGGCCAAAGTCAAGCCTGCGAGGCCGGGCCGGTTGAACAGATCGGATTGCGCCGCAGACACGTTTTGTCTTCATCCATGGCTCAGGGCCGGCAGCCGGTCAGATCCGACCCGTGCCGCCCTATATGGGAGGTTATGCCCGACCGCCAGCCGGCCCACACACCGCTGTTCACTTTATGTTTACACCCTGATATAGTGGCCGCATGTCGGTGCGCAAGATCATCCATATCGACATGGACGCGTTCTACGCGTCGGTCGAGCAGCGCGACAACCCGGCGCTTCGTGGCCGCCCGGTCGCGGTCGGGCACGGCGCCAAGCGGGGCGTGGTGGTCGCGGCGAGCTACGAGGCCCGCGCCTACGGCGTGCGCTCGGCGATGCCCTCGACCACCGCGATGCGCAAATGCGCCGAGCTGGTGTTCGTGCCGACGCGCTTCGAGGTCTATCGCGCCGTCTCGCGCCAGATCCACGCGATTTTCGCCGATTACGCGGCGCTGATCGAGCCGTTGGCGCTCGACGAGGCCTATCTCGACGTGACGCAAAACCGGCGCGGCCTGCCGACCGCCTCGGCGACCGCCAAGGAGATTCGCGCGCGCATCCTGGAGGAAACCGGCCTGACCGCCTCGGCCGGAATCTCCTACAACAAGTTCCTCGCCAAGCTCGCATCCGGCGAACGCAAGCCGAACGGCCAGTTCGTCATCACCTCAGAGATGGGACCGGATTTCGTCGCAGCGTTGCCGGTCGCGAAATTTCACGGGGTCGGTCCGGTCACCGCGGCACGGATGAAGCGGCTCGGCATCGAGACGGGTGCCGATCTGAGGGTGAAGCCGCTCGCCTTCCTGCAGCAGCATTTCGGCAAATCCGCCGCCTGGTATCTCGGCATCGCCAATGGCGAGGACGAGCGCCCGGTCGTGGCCGATCGCCAACGCAAATCCTCCGGCAGCGAGACCACCTTCGCGCGCGACCTGACGGCGCCGGGCGAAATCGTGGCCGGCGTCGAGGCCATGGCCGACGATGTCTGGGCCTGGTGCGAGAAGGCGAAGTCCTTCGGCCGGACCGTGACGGTCAAGGTGAAGTTCGCCGATTTTCGCCAGGTCACGAGAAGCCGCAGCTTCTCCGCTGCGGTCGCGCGCCATGATCTCTTGCGCCAAGTGAGCGTCGAGCTCGTGCGCACGATCCTGCCGACGCAAAAGGGCATTCGCCTGCTGGGGGTCACTGTCTCGAATTTCAGCCAGCCGCCGGCCGCCGCCGTCGATGAGCTGCCGCTGTTCGGTGCCGGCGAAGCGATCATGCACGAGGCTGACGCCGCTCCGGACGTCGCCTCGACCGGGGCGCGCTGATGGCCAGGTGCACAAGGCAAAGCTCGGCCGGCCCGAAGAACTCGCTGCAATCAAGCGGCTGGACCAACAGGCGCGTTGGCTGGAACGCCACGCGTCCGGCCCGTCGGTCGAGGCGCTGTTCGCCGCGGAGCGCACCCGATCGCACCAATTGGGCGGGCGAAGCGTTTTCAGGTCGGCGCCGCCGCCCGAGGGGGCTGCACGCCGCACCGGAGAACGCAATCGATGAAGGTCAAGTGCATCGCGCCACCTGCATGAGGCGCCGGGTTGCGATGGCCATGGAGCGGCGATAGGTTCGGGCGATGCCGATCGCGTCCGATCCCGTGCGCTACCTGAGCACCCGCGACCCTCGGCCGCAACCCTGCACCTTTTCGTTCGAGGACGTGCTGCTCGCCGGCCTCGCCGATGATGGCGGGCTCTATGTGCCGGACCATCTGCCGGCGCTCGACGCGGCGGCGCTGCGGGGTTTTGCCGGCCTGCCCTATGTCGAGCTTGCCGCCCAGGTGATGGCGCTGTTCACCGGCGGGGCGTTCTCGGCGGACGGGTTGCGGCCGATGGCGCAAGCGGCCTATCGCGGGTTTGGCCACGCCGCGGTGGCCCCGCTGGTGCAGGTCGACCGGGGGCTGTGGCTGCTCGAGCTGTTTCACGGCCCGACTCTGGCCTTCAAGGATCTGGCCCTCCAGCTCGTCGCCCGGCTGTTCGACGCGGCGCTGGCGCGGCGGCGCGAGCAGGTGACGATCGTCGGCGCCACCTCGGGCGACACCGGCTCGGCCGCGCTCGCGGCGTGCCGCGACCGCGCGGCGATCGACATCTTCATGCTCTACCCGCACGGCCGCATCTCCGAGGTGCAGCGGCGCCAGATGACGACGGTCGCATCGGCCAATGCGCACGCGATCGCGATCGAGGGCACCTTCGACGATTGCCAGGATTTGGTCAAAGCGCTGTTCGCCGACGCCGAGCTGCGGCGCACGCTCAATCTCGCCGCGGTCAACTCGATCAACTGGGCGAGAATCGCCGCGCAGACGGTCTACTATTTTGCCGCGGCCGCGGCACTCGGCGCGCCGGCGCGGCCGGTGTCGTTCAGCGTGCCGACCGGCAATTTCGGCAACGTCTATGCCGGGCACGTCGCCCGACGGATCGGATTGCCGATTGCGCACCTCGTCATCGGCACCAACCGCAACGACATCCTCGCCCGCTATATCGCCGGCGGCGACATGACGATTTCCGGCGTCGAGCCGAGCCTCAGCCCGAGCATGGACATCCAGGTGTCGAGCAATTTCGAGCGGCTGCTGTTCGAATTGAAAGGCCGCAACGGCGCCGCAATCGCCGAAGCGATGCGGTTATTTCGCAGCGGCGGCAGCCTGCCGGCCGACGCGCAGGCATGGCGCGCGGCGCGCGGCTTGTTTTCCGCCCACAAAGTCGACGACACTCTGACGATGCAGACGATCGCCGATACTTACGCCTGCTCGGGAACCCTGATCGACCCGCATACAGCGGTGGCGCTCGCCGCCGCCCGGGCCGAGCTCGAAGTGCGGCCGGACGCGGCGCCGATGGTGGCGCTCGCCACCGCGCACCCGGCCAAATTCCCCGACGCGGTCCTGCGCGCGACCGGCATTCGCCCGCCGCCGCCGCCGGCGTTGGCCGAGCTCTTCGACAAGCCCGAGCGCATGACGGTGCTGGCGAACGATCGCGACCAGGTAAAACAATTCATTCGCGCCCGTGCACGGCGCGCGGGAGCAGCAATATGACAGTGCGGGTTTCCACTCTGGCCAACGGTCTGCACATCGCCACCGACCGGATCGACACTGTCGACACGGTCTCGCTCGGCATCTGGGTCGATGTCGGGACCCGGCACGAGCCGCCGGCGATCAACGGTGTGGCACACTTTCTCGAGCACATGGCGTTCAAGGGGACCGAGCGGCGCTCGGCTCTCGCCATCGCCGAGGAGATCGAGGCGGTCGGCGGCCACCTCAACGCCTACACCTCGCGCGAAAGCACCGCGTTCTATGCCAAAGTGCTGAAGGAGGATGTGCCGCTGGCGCTCGACATCCTCGCCGACATCCTGCAGCACTCGACGTTCGCGGCCGAGGAGATGGAGCGCGAGCGCACCGTGATCCTGCAGGAGATCGGCCAAGCCAACGACACGCCCGACGACATCATCTTCGATCATTTCCAGGAATGCGCCTACCCCGACCAGGCGATGGGCCGCCCGGTGCTGGGACGCCCGGAGATCATCCGCCGGCTCGGGCGTGACGAGGTCACCGGCTATCTGCGCGACCATTACGGGGCGCGGCGGATGGTGCTGGCTGCGGCCGGCAACCTCGACCACGACCATATCGCCGGGCTTGCCGAGAAACTGCTCGCCGAGATGCCGGCGGAGCGCCCGGTGACGACCGAGCCGGCGCGCTACGCCGGCGGCGAGCGGCGCGAGGAGCGCGATCTCGAACAATTGCACCTGGTCTTGGGCTTCCCGGGGCTGGTGCTCGACGACCCCGATTTTTATGCGGGGTCGGTCTTGTCGACCGCGTTTGGCGGCGGCATGTCGTCACGGCTGTTTCAGGAGATCCGCGAAAAGCGCGGGCTCGTCTACACGATCCATTGCTTTGGCCACAGCTATCGCGACGGCGGGCTGTTCGGGATTTATGCGGGCACCGGCGAAGAAGAAGCAGCCGAACTGGTGCCGGCGCTGTGCGAGGAGGCGCGCAAGCTCGAAGACGGGCTGAGCGGGGTCGAACTGGCCCGCGCCAAGACGCAGCTGAAAGCGGGTTTGCTGATGTCGCTCGAAAGCACGTCGGCGCGCTGCGAGCAACTGGCCCAGCATTTGTTGATCCACGGGACGCCGTTTGACCCGGCCGAGATCGTGCGCCGCATCGAGGCGGTGGACGACGCCGCAATCCGGCGCGTCGTCGCGCGCTGGCGGGCCGGCCCGCCGACCCTGACGGCGCTCGGGCCGCTCTCCCGGCTCGAAGATTTCGACCGCGTGCAGGCGCGGCTCGCCGCCTGACGCCCCCGCCGCGATGGCGCCGCAGCGGAAATCCTTTCCCCGGCTGTTTCTGGCGCGCGCCGATCCGTTTCGCCTGACCGGGGAGCGGGTTTATCTGCGCGCCCCCGAACGCGGCGATTGGGAGGCCTGGGCGAGCCTGCGGGCGCGCTCGCGCAGCTTTCTTGAACCGTGGGAGCCGAGCTGGCCGGCCGACGCGCTGTCCCGGCTCGGCTTTCGCTCGCGGGTTACCCGCTATGCCGAGGATTGGCGCACCGACCAGGCCTATAATTTCTTTATTTTCGCGCATGACGACGCCCTGGTCGGCGGGATCGGGCTCTCCAATGTCCGCCGCGGCGTGTCGGAGACGGCGAGTCTCGGCTATTGGATCGGCGAGCCGTTCGCGCGCCTGGGCTTGATGACCGCGGCCTTGCCGTTGGTGCTCGATTTTTCGTTCGACCGGCTGCGTCTGCACCGGGTCGAAGCCGCCTGCCTGCCGAGCAACGTTCCGAGCCGCGCCCTGCTGGCGCGCACCGGCTTTGAGCAGGAAGGCTATGCCCGGCAATATCTGTGCATCGCTGGAAAATGGCAGGACCACCTGCTGTTCGCGATCCTGCGCGAAAAATGGCGGGCCTAGCGCCGATCGCCAGCAGCAATTGTCAAATCCGTCCAAGACGGAAGGGTCAGTCGATGCGCATCAAAGAAATCACCGAGCGTAATGTGATGCCGGAGGAAGCCGCCGCGACGGAAACCGAAGACCTATTTGAGATGGCGAATCTCTACCCGGACACGACGGGACTGCCAATGACGGTTTGGGTTTCGCCTCGCGGCAACGCCCGACATGACGTTCTGGTCAAGGTCAACACGACGCATGGTAATCAGATGAACATCGCGAACACAGCGGTCGTCGGGGTGCGACCCGCGCCGCATATGATCACTAGTTTGTTATCGCCGGTCGATGCGCAGGCTGTGTTCCAATGGGTGGCGATGAACACGGATACGCTCGTCGAATATTGCGACGGACGGATCGACACGGCACGAATGATTCGGGCGTTAAAATCGTTGCTGCCATCCCGTCAATCCAATCAGCCCCGTACGCCATAGCTCGGGGCTGCCGGCAATCAATGTGGTTTGGTAACGAGGCGGTGAGGCTGCACCATCTGAACGCACCCGGGCACTAACAGCCGGACCGGTGAAGAGCTCCGGTGGCTGGAATGATTAGATCGCGATGCGGCGCTTGTCGAGTTCGGCTTCGTTGACGCGCAGCCCGAGGCCCGGGTCGGTTGGGAGGGGAAATAGGCCGTCGGTCGGCTTTGGCGGACTTTCGAAGACCGCGTGCTGGCGCGGCGACGGGTCGTTCAACTCGCACGGTTTGGTCATGTGCAACAGGCTCGCCATCAGATGCAGATTGGCGGCGTGGCCGATGGTCGGCTGCGTCTGATGCGGCACCAGTTCGACGCCGTGCGCATGGGCCACGGCGGCGCAGCGCATCAGCCCGGTAATGCCGCCCATCTTGACAATGTCGGGCTGCACCATTCGCACGCCGGCCTCGATCAGATCGACAAGGCCTGACAATGTGTAAGTCTGCTCGCCGGCGGAAACGGTGATGTCGAGCCGGCGCGCGACCTCGCCCATTGCCTTGGCGTGATAGTGCTGCACCGGCTCCTCGAACCACCAATAGCCAAGATCCTCGAGCGCCCTGCCGACGCGGATCGCGCCGCCGAGCGAATAGCCGTTGTTGGCGTCGAAGGCGAGCGGGAAGCCGTCGCCGACCAGGCGCCGGACCGCGCGCGCCTTGGCGATGTCGCCGGGGATGTCGAGGTCGGGCTTGGTGCGGTCATTGTCAAAGCGGATCTTGACTGCTGCCGGCTGGTCTTTGAGGCGCGCCTCGACAACGCGCAGCATCGCGTCGACGCTGCGCGCGCCATTGCCGCCGATCGAGGCGTAAAACGGCAGCTCGCTGCGCCAGGCGCCGCCCAACAGCTTGTAGATCGGCTGGCCAAGGAGTTTGCCCTTCAAATCCCAGAGTGCGATGTCGATCGCCGCCAATGCGCCGGTCAACGCGCCCTCGGGACCTAGCTTGGCAAATTTGTGCAACATCGTGTCGTGAAATACCGCGTGATCGAGCGGGTCGGCGCCGATCAGCATTGGCGTCAGATCGCGCGCAATCATACCGAGCGAGGCAAGCCCGCCCTGCATCGGCGACGCCTCGCCAATACCGCTGTGGCCTTTGTCGCAATGGACCCTGACCCAGGCGCTGCGCTGCGCCGGCTCGTCGTCGGGCGCCCACTGCACCTGGAAGGCCTCGACCTCACGAATTTTCATGACCCCTCCCACGTCAGATCAGAACTGCTTTGGCAAGCCCGCTTGCTTCAGAATAGCGTTGGCGGTGTGACGCGACTTGATCCTGTTATCGACGACGATCGGCCGACGTGAGTGTGGACACAGCCAGATTTCGTGATCACCCTTGCCGTAGCGGTCGACACGGCAGCCGGCCCGTCGCAACGCCTCGCGAATCGGCTCGGCATAATCGGCCATCAGGCCGCTGCGAGATCGACCTTGTCGCGACGCAGCAACGTGACGCGGATCTCCGGCAACAGCGCGGCTGCGAGATCCGGACTATAGGACAGCAGCTCCGGAACCATGACTCGCAGTTGCTCGAACAGCCCCTCGACCGTCTCCGCCTCAGTGACGAGGCCAGGCAGATTGCTACTCTCGGCAACCCAAACTTGCGCCTCGTCGTCCCATTCCGCCCTCACCCTGACCGCCGCTCTCTTTTTGCTCATCAGAATTACTCACATGTCACCGGGAAGAATTGTGCCACGCGCCGCGGCGCGCAAGGATGGCTCACCACGCAGCGGCCCAGCCGTCGCGGCGCGGGTCGGAGCCGGCCAGCAACATCCCCGTGGCTGGGTCGCGGCGGATGATCTCGATGCTGCATGGCCCGTCGAGATCGCCGACTGTGGCGACCGGGTGACCGCGGCGCGCGAGCTCGTTGCGCACCGCCTCGGGAAAGCGGCGCTCGATCATCAGCTCGTTCGCACCGACATGCGGCCAGTTCGCATATTGGCCCGACACATGCGAGGTCCAGCGCGGCATCTCGGCCGCCTGCTGCGGGTCAAGTCCGAAATCGATCATCGCCGTCAGCACCTGCAGATTGACCTGCACCTGATTGTCGGCGCCGGGCGTGCCAAAGACGCACCATAAGACACCGTCCTTCAGCACGATGGGCGGGTTCATCGTGTGGCGTACGCGGCGGCCGGGCGCGAGCCGGTTCGGGTGGCCGGGTTCGAGATGCCAATACGCCATGCGGTTGTTGAGGAGGATGCCGGTGTCGCCGGCGATGATGCCGGCGCCAAACCCGCTGTTGATGCTTTGGATGCCGGAGACGGCGTTGCCGTCGCCGTCTGCGGTGCAGAAATAGGTGGTGTCGCCGGCCACCGCCGGCTCGGCGAACGCGCTCGGTGCCGCGCGGCGCATGTCGATCCGGGCGGCAAGCTCGGCGGTGTAGTCGGCCGACAGCAGGCGGGCGAGCGGGGCCTCCAACGAGCGCGGATCTGCGGCCCAGCTCTCGCGGTCGGCAAAGGCGAGCTTTTTGGCTTCGACCAGCGCATGGACCCGATCGGCCGACAGCAATCCCATCCCGGCGAGATCGAGCTGTTCGATGATTTTCATTTCCTCGAGCAAGACAAAGCCGGTCGAATTGGGCGGCGCTTCGAGCACGGTGTAGCCGCGGTAGTCGATCGCGATCGGCTGCTGCTCCTCGGCGGTGAAGGAAGCAAGATCGCCGGCGCGGACCAATGCCCCGGCGGCACCGAGCCCGGCCGCAAGGCGTTGTGCTAACCGGCCGCGGTAAAAGGTTTCGGCGCCTTCATCTGCGATCTCCTCGAGGGTGCAGGCGAGATCGGGCTGGATGATCGCGGCGCCGAGCGCCGGCGGCCGGCCGTCGGCGAGAAACAGCGCGGCCGTGCGCGGATCGACGAGCAGAGCGGGGCGGTATTCCTCGGCGAAATGGCAGTAGGCGCGGGTGGCGCCAAACCCGTACCGGGCTTGAGTGATCGCCTCGGCGAACAACTCGCGCCACGCCAAGCGGCCAAACCGACGGTGCATCAGCTCGAGGCCCGCGAGCATGCCCGGCACCGAAACCGACAACGGGCCGGTGCGCGGGATGCCGCCGGCATATCGCTCCGGCGTGGCCGCGGCGGGGGCCGGGCCGGTGCCGTTGAACACGAGCGAGCGGCCGCTCGACTGATCGAAGACCTGATAGAACGCGTCGCCGCCGAGACCCGACATCATCGGCTCGACGACGGACAGCACGAGCCCGGTCGCGACCGCGGCATCGACGGCGTTGCCGCCGCCGCGCAACGCCAACAACCCGGCCTGGGCCGCGAGCGGATGGTTGGCGGCGACGGCACCGCGCCGCCCGATGATCAGCGGCCGGTAGGAACGCATCTCGACAGCCACATCCCCTCTCCTCACACCCTGGTGGTCGGCGCACCCTGGCGATCAATGCCGATCCCAACTCCGGGAGGCAACGCAATCCCGCAGCGCGGCAAATCCGATGCGACTGCGAACCGTCAGCCGCCAGCCTCGGCTTGCGCGCACGGCCCGAGAAACTCCGGGATCGACACCGCGACGCCGGGAAGATGGCCAAAGCAGGGCTCATTTGGCCGGCATTGGTACATATAGGCCCAATGGGTGAGCAGCAGATCCTTGACGGCCGCGGTGGACATTTGATTTTCCATGGTCCAGCCGACCCGCTGGCGGGTCATCGTGCCAAGCCCGACCGTCGGCGCGCTGTCCGAGCTGCCGGCAGCAGTCTCCGAGGGCAGCAGGGTAAAGGTGAGGTGCACCTGGCCCTCCGGCGTTACCGACCCGACGAGCTGCAGGCACGAAACCTCAGGCGCGCTGGATCCTCCCGGCGGCGAATACGAGACCGCCGTCGTGCCCCAGAAATATCCGTCTTCGTACCGGGCAATGTGATAAACGGTCTGGTCGGATACCGGGAGCGGGGATTTGAGCGCCGGGCTCGATGCAAGCGCCAGCAGATAGTCGTGGGGCACGTACCAGTACGTGCCCTCCAGCCATTGCCAACGATCGACCGACGCAGCCATCGCCGGACACCCGGCGGCGAGGATGGCAACGCCGGCCAATACAGTTCGTAATGCTCGCCTCAGTAAAATCCTGTGCATGGGTCAACTCCTGGCGTCGCCGGCTGCGGGTCGCGGCACCGGGGCGGTGGATCGGGTCGCCGGTGCTTGACGCGATTGTCTGGAATAAGGGTCCCGGCCTGAAGATTTCCTTGCGGCGCCGTCCGATCGCCGCCAGCAAGATCGCGCTGGTTGGTCTATTGCTGGGGCTGGCGAGCTGCGACGCCGCCGGTTCCGTCAATAATTCGGATAATGAGAAAAACAGCGGAGCCAAAAACGGCGGGTTTTACGGCGGCGTGACCGGCGGCTGGAGCCACCCGTGAATGCGCCGAAGACAAGCTGCGGCGTCATTGT
>Ga0210405_10004705_pt1 | contig 12722 bp, 8 predicted proteins | sample IncBWH11MmetaG_FD_155492 | JGI IMG/M metagenome (GOLD analysis project Ga0210405, IMG submission 155492) | Forest soil microbial communities from Barre Woods Harvard Forest LTER site, Petersham, Massachusetts, United States - Inc-BW-H-11-M | ecosystem: Environmental > Terrestrial > Soil >... | reverse complement strand
CCCAACCGAAAGGTAACAAGAGCACAGGAAGACAACCTGTTTGATAGGACGGATGTGTAAGTGTGGTAACATGCTGAGCTGACCGTTACTAATTGCTCGTTCGGCTTGACCATAAAATTTATTGTAAATACAGCGGTACTTTCTTAGCTGTTAGCGATTAGCTTTCAGCTTTTAGCTTGGATTCGCTCCAGGTTGAACATTTGCGTCTGTTGCATTGTTTGTAGTGGCCCGTCAATATTCAAGGAAGCTGTCAGCGTTCAGCTGCCAGCTCTCAGCTTGCGTGACTCCGAGCTGAAAGCTGATCGCTGAAAAGCTGATCGCGCTTCTGGGTGACCGTAGCGAGGGGGACCCACCCGTTCCCATCCCGAACACGGAAGTTAAGCCCCTCAGCCCCGATGGTACTGCACGCGCGAGTGTGTGGGAGCGTAGGAAGTTGCCCGGTTTATCACATGGCCCGACCGAAAGGTCGGGCTTTTGTGTGTCTGGCCACAAGCACTCTTTCTCACCACCATAGGGTGGGGAGACCTTTTTCATGCGCTCCGACATGGCGAAAATCATCGTAGAACGTCCGCGCCACGGCTCGCGCCTCAGGAGCGTGAAGTTCGCAGCTCGCGTCAGGCCGGCGGGCGACGTCGAGGATTTCGACCTGGCGCCTCCTGGCGATCGGGATGAGAAATCGCTCAACGAAAACCTGGCGCCGTTGAAGCGCTATCTCGATCGGCAGGTCGGCCGGCCGTGGGACAAAGTGTACTCGGAGATCCGAGCGAACCTGGATACGCGGAAAGCCACGCAATTACATATCCTGCAGCATCTCCGCGACTATGTTCAGACGCATTGCTGGATGGAGGGCAGGACTGTGATGGCTAACCGCCGTTGGTTCGGCGTCGATCCGGTCGAGGGGCTGTATGTGCATCCCAAGACCGGGATTCTGCGCCGCGCGCCGGAACGGAAGTGGAAGCTCAAACGGGAGCCGGTTACACGCGTAAGGCTGAGCGAGTTGGCGCACTGCGAACTGATCGAGCGCGTCTGGTTCCGCTTCGATTATCGCAAGCGCGATGCCGACGAAGTGCTCGAGGTGGTTCGATTCCACGAAGACCAGCCTGAGCGGAATATGAAATACGGTTTGCGGCAGCCGGGGGATCGACGGATCGTCCGCTATCGCGACGCGCCCGAGCAGAATCGCCTGGTGCTGGTGTCGAGATGCCAATGCACGCTGGTGGAGGCGGAAGCCGCCACGGCAGCGGCAGGCTAGAGGCGGGCTCCTCTACTTTCCGACCACCAGGACGTGGAAGCTGTCCGGCAAGACGGGCGGACGGCTTTTCTTCTGGCCTTCCTTCGCAGCCGGCGCCGGACCGTACTCGGCGGCTAGCAGGTACACGCGATGCGCCTTTTCGTCCATAGCCATTGTGCGAGCGCCGCGCTCCGTGGTGATCGTTTCGACGGGTTCATACTTGCCGTTCACACGCTTCACGACGGTGAGAGTGCCTTCGCCATTCGAGCTGAAGGCCAGGCCGAGGCCGGAATCGTAGCCCGCGGCGTCGGGTCCCTGGCCGATCGCCGGCGTGGCGATCACCTTCAGGGTGGCGATATCAGTTACAGCCATCATCTTGTTGCCGCACGCGGAGAACAACACCTTATTCTTGGTATCGATGTCGAGGCCAGTTGGGCCATCGCAGGGCGCAAGCGATGCACGGCGAGTCACCGCCGGCTTAGCGGCGTCGATCTCCACGATCTCGCTCGATTCTTCGACATTGACGTAGACCTTGCCGGCGCCGTCCACCGCGCAGAATTCCGGCGCCGGTCCAACCGGAAATGACGCGATGACGTCCCCGGTCTTGGCATCGATCACGGTCGCATCGTTTCCGCTGTGGTTGATCGTCAATACGCGCTTGGTCTTGGGCTCATAACAAATGGCGTCGGGGTTGGCGCCGGTCTTCGACTCGCCGGTCTTCTGCAGCGTCTTGAGGTCGAAGGCGATCGCGGCATTCTTGCCACGGCTGCTGATGAATCCCTTATTGAACTCATGCGCGATCGCGATCCCGTGGACTCCGGGCGTGTCGGTGACCGCTCCGATCACCTTGCCGGAAGCCGTATCGACTACGTGGACCTGGTTTCCATGCGACACATACAGCCGGTGATTGGCGCTGTCCATCGTCGCGTAATCCCAACCTCCAGTGCCGCCGATCTTGATCTTGTCGATGACATGATAGCCTTCAGCGGCAATGGCCGCGGCTACTACTAAAACTGCGGTTAAAACCTTCTTCATTGTGTTACTCCTTTCTGTACTCCCTTCACGACCGGTAGGTGCACCACAAAAAACAGTATCCCACGCCAGCAGAATTCACGCGGTTCAAAATCGGTTGGGGGAGAATCATGGAAAAGTACTGAACGTACTTGCCAATGTCATAAGCGCAAAAGTAGTGTATTTTAAGATAGATGTGTGATGCGCCGGTTCGACTCTGAATAGGGGTTCCATGAAATCTGTCTTCGTAGTCCACTTTCGCTCACCAACAGAATCCCTACAGAACGTCTTCATAGCTTCGGACGAAGACACCGCCATTTCCTATTGCCTTCAATGGACGAGTCTCACAAAATTTAGCAAGGAGCCGGAATGGCAGCTTCGTATCTACGAGCGTGCCTTGGACGACCTGCATTCGGATTGGCAAAACATCATTACCGTTTTCGATCAGGATGGGTTCACCGTAGACGTCCCCGACATCGACATCAGCGGTATCTGCAGGCAAATCGGTCGCGGGGAAGAGTAAGGCCATCCTTAAGGCAGCTTGCACACGAAGTTTGCGGCTTCGTCGGTACTGCCGGAACCTTTGTACTGCGCTACCTTTGGATACGCGCACAGCGGGCGCGTCCGGTCCACCGCGCCGCCCGAGACGTGCGAGGCCACAATCTGATCGGGAGCCTGTCCCTGTTCCACCCACTTCTCGATTACGCTGACTGTGTCGATGACGCTGGGCCCATCGCCGCCCGCGCAGTGATTCATCCCAGGCGCCATAAAAAGGCGGACGGAATCGGCAACCCTCGACGCGCCGCCCATCGTATCCAGCACGCTCTGGTAGTAGTTGACAGCGTTCCGCGGCGCTATGAGCTGGTCGTTCCAGCCGTGGTATAGCAGAAGCTTTCCGCCGTGCCCGAAGAAGGCTTTCAGATTTGGATCGGTCGCGTTGATGGTCCCATTGTCGATCTTGTCGGCGAGCGCCACATCGCTGTCGAAATTGAGGGTCCGCCAATCGTAATTCGGGTCCTTGAACACGACGTATTTGAAATGATCGACCGGAATCGGGAATGGCTGCGCGCCGGTTAGCCCGGCCCAACCGAGCTCGCTGCCCGGTTCCAGACCCGGAAAAATTTCCTGCCCGGTGCGCGGATTTTTCGACGCCGCGTAGATCTTCCTGGCCGTCTCCACCTGCCCAGCGGTGAGGCAGTTCGAGGTGTCGTCACCCTTGCACTGGATTACTTTCGGATCGAAGTGACACTTCCTTGGATCTTCGAGGACGCCGTCTTTGACTCCATCCAATGCATCGCAGGCCTCCAGCACTGCCTTGTGGATAATCGGGTACTTGCTCGCGGGAATCAAGCTGGCTTCGTCTTTATGGGTTGCCTGGGCGATCCAAAGCTCACCTGTCATGAGGTGCGTCCAGTAGTTGGCCGGAGCGCCCGCGATGATGCCGTCGTAGTCGGCGGGAAAACGCTGCGCCTCTTTGAGCCCCTGTTTGCCGCCGGACGAACATCCATTCCAGTACGACAGCTTGGGACCGTCGCCGTAATATGCCGCGATGATGGCCTTCGCTTGCACGGTCATTTCGTGGACTGCTCGATAACCGAAGTCCACCAGCTTTTCGGGATGTCCCAACGCGAAGCTGCCACTGCCGCCGGAGTGCCCGGTGTCGGTGCTGGCGGTGGCATAGCCGTGCGCGAGCGCCCTAACCAGGCTCGGATAAACGATCGCACCGGACCAGCCGCCATTTCCGACAGCTTGAAACTTGCCGTTCCAGTCCGAAGCCGGCATCCAGACTTCGATCTTGATATCGGAATCCTTCGACGGCGCAAGCGTAGCGGCCACCCGGCAGAACGCGCGCATGTCTTCGAAGTTGGCGCCGGGGGGCGTCGGACCTGGTAGAGTGAACTCGCCGGCGGCGACAGCCTTCGCCATCGTAATGGTGGTGTTCGGCAGCGTAAGCGAGGTCAAGCTCTCGCACGTTGCTGCGCCGGCGGGCACGGGTAGAAATACAGCCGCCGCGAAGACGAGGATCGCCGTTGCCTTTTGCATAGGATGTCTCCTGACAATTATCACTCACTGGGCCTGCTGCGAAGTAGGGAAAGAGGTGGGACAGGCGGTTCGCCTGTCGTTTTTATTCGTAGCGAAGCGCCACAACCGGATCGAGTTTCGCGGCTTTGTTCGCCGGCCAGATGCCAAAGAACAGCCCGACCCCCACCGAGACGACGATCCCCAGCACGGCCGACCACAACGGAACTGTCGCCGGCAGCGAGTCGAAAACGAGTCTGGTGATGAGAGAAATGATCCAGCCAAAAATGATTCCGGCTACGCCGCCTAGAGCGGTCAAAGCCGACGCTTCCAGCAGAAACTGAATCAGAATGTCGCTTCTTCTGGCCCCGATCGCTTTTCGGAGACCGATCTCGTGCGTGCGTTCGGTGACCGAAACCAGCATGATATTCATGACGCCAATCCCACCGACCAGCAGACCCACCGAGCTGAGCGCCACCATCACCAGAAAGGTCATCGCGGTGATCTGGCGAAAGTCGGCCACCATCTGTTCGGCGGTGGAGAGGGCGAAGTTATCGGGCATCTTGAAAGGTACCCGGCGATCGATTCGCAGCGACGTCCTGATTTCGTCGAGCGCCCGCGGAAGTTCGCCATCCCGTGCCGTGACGACGATGGCATTCTCTCTCGCGTTCGGGTACATCTTCTGCATCGTCCAGTAAGGCAGAAGAACGCGGTTGTCGGTGTCACCGAAGAACGATGCCGCCGGCCGCAGCATCGTGCCGATCACCTCGAACTGATGTCCATCCACAACGATAATTTTGCCGAGCGGATCGATCGTGCCGAAGAGGCCTTTCTCGATATCGGCGCCAATCACCACGACGGGCATTCTCCGCTGGCTCTCTTGTTCGGCGATGAACCGGCCGCGACGGATGTCCACCTGGCCACCGTTGGCGTACGCTTCGTCCACGCCCATGAGATTGACATCGTACATGTCGTTACCCTTATACCGGGCGTTGATGATGCCGCGGTTGGCGAAAAGCATGGCTGAGACGTCCTGCGCCGCCCCGCACCTCTCCTTTATGTGGACGGCATTTTCGTAAGTGAGATTCTTGCGGGTTCTCTCTTCGGGGCTCAGGTTCGTTACCCGAAATCCGACAGGAAATTTGAAAACGATAATTGAGTTGGGGCCAAAACTCCGCAGGACGCCCGTAATCGTAGCGTCAAAGCCGGTGAGTATGGCACTCACTCCAATGATCGTCCCGGTTCCGATAATTACACCAAGCACCGTGAGGAAGGCGCGTAGCTTGTGCGTTCGGATGGTTTGAAACGCGAGCGTGATACCGTTCGCGAAAGCGAGCCACGTCATGCCGCTATTTCTCCGCTCGCAAGGCTTCGATGGGATCGAGCCTGGCCGCCTGGCGCGCCGGATAAATGCCAAAAAAGAGGCCGACAACCGCTGAAAGTCCGACGCCGATAAAGATGGAGGACCAGGGCAAAGCCATCGGCACCGGTGTGGTGCTGCGAACTGCGATCGCAATGAGCCAGGCCACTGCAACGCCCATCAGGCCGCCCGCGCCGGCCAAAACCGAGGATTCCACCAGATACTGATTCAGAATGTCCCGGCGTCTGGCGCCTAGTGATTTGCGGATGCCAATCTCATGCGTGCGCTCCGTGACCACCGCCAGCATGATGTTCATGATGACGATGCCCCCGACGACCATGAAGACGGAAACGATGCCAACCGCCATCGCTGCAATTGTAGAGGTCAACCGCTCCCAAAGACTGACGAAGGTTTCCGACGCGAACAGCGAGAAATTGTCATCCTGCCCCGGCCCCAGATGCCGAAAGGATCGCAACAGCACTCGAGTCTCGTCCTGAGCCTCCATCAAATGTTGCTGGTCGATCGCTTTGGCTGCGATTCGGATCCCGTTACGCGAACCGTACGTCTTGAAATAGCTGGCAATCGGGATCATGACGAAATTGTCCAGGGAATTTCCGAAAACGCTCCCCAGGGCTTTGGCAACGCCCGCCACCTCATAGGGCCGGCCCTCAATCTGAATGGTCTTGCCGATCGGCTCGATTCCTTCGAAGAAGCGGTTCCGAATGTCGTTTCCGATGAACGCGACAGGTGCGTTGCGCCGCGCCTCTTCCGCGGTGATGCTGTGGCCGGCGTCGACTTGCACGTTGTTGATAGCCGCGATGTCCTCGGTGACGCCTTGGATATCCACACCCATCGTGGAATTACCCTTGTAGGAGACGCGCGCCTGCCGCGACACCGTCATCCCGATTCCTTTCACCAGCGCCGCTCTTGCTTTGATGAACTCGTATTCCACAGGTTTGATTTCGGGATTCCTTTTCTGCATCTCGAGGAACTTCTTGGGATCCCAAGGGCCAAACCATGACATTCGAACAATACGGAATCCGTCCGCGCCCATATTGGACACCTTCTCGGCAATGTACACGTCCATTCCGTGGATGAGGGCGGTGACGGCGATTAACGTAGTAGTAGCAAGAATGATCCCCAGCAATGTCAGGAAGCTTCGGAGCTTGTTCTTCCGCAGCGAATCGAAAGCGATGCGGGCCGCCTCCCAAAAGGCAGCATGTGAATGGAACTGTCGCGTGTCGGCCACGTAGGTCTTACAATCAGACGCACGCGTACGGGCGGTTGTTCCGTTAAACTTTCTCCGCTCCGTGGTGTATACTTGCTGCTACCCCTATCTCTAATGCCAGCGTCATGACCGGCAGGACACTTCTTCAATACCAGATCGGCGTCAAGCTCGGTGCGGGCGGCATGGGCGAAGTCTACAAAGCCAAAGACACGCGTCTCGGCCGCGATGTGGCTATCAAAGTCCTCCCTGCCGGGATGATCGACAATCCGGAGCGCCGGCAGCGCTTCATTCGTGAAGCTCGAGCCGCGTCGCTTCTCAATCATCCCAACATCGTCACCATTCACGACATCGCCGAAGCTGACGGCGCCCACTTCATCGTCATGGAGTATGTGCCGGGCAAGACCCTGGCCGATGCAATCCCCGCCCGGGGTATGGAGCCCGCCGTGGCATTGCGCTATGGGCAACAGATCGCCGGGGCGCTCGCCAAAGCCCACGGGGCTGGAATCGTGCATCGCGACCTCAAGCCCGCCAACATCATGCTCACCCCGGAAGATACCGTTAAGGTGCTGGATTTCGGACTGGCCAAGCTGGCCGACTCCAGCGTCATCGGCGAGTCCGACGCCACCCTCACCGCCCAGACGCAGGCGGGTGCGATCCTGGGCACGGCGGCCTACATGTCGCCCGAGCAGGCGGACGGCAAGCCGGTCGATGCGCGGTCCGATATTTTCTCCTTCGGTCTCGTGCTGTACGAGATGCTGTCCGGACAGCGTGCCTTCGCGGGCGATTCGCCGATCACCACGCTGGCCGCCATCCTCCGCGAGGAGCCGCCCCAGTTGCGGAACATATCGCCAGAGCTAGATCGGATCGTCATGCGGTGCCTGCGCAAAGATCCGGCGGGCCGATTCCAGACCATGCTGGACGTGATGCACGCGCTCGAAGACGCGGCGTCGAGACCCGCGCCCGTAGTGGAGAAAATTCCCTCCATCGCCGTGCTGCCATTCGCCAACATGAGCGGTGACAAGGACAACGAATACTTCAGCGACGGCTTGGCCGAAGAGATCATCAACGCGCTTACTAAACTGCCGGGACTCAAAGTGACGGCTCGCACCTCCGCCTTCGCCTTCAAGGGCAAGCATGAAGACATCAGGGGGATCGGCGAGGCGCTCACCGTGGCGCACATCCTCGAAGGCAGCGTGCGCCGGGCCGGCAATCGGGTCCGCGTTACAGCGCAGTTGATCGCCATTGCCGATGGCTGCCATCTGTGGTCCGAACGTTACGATCGCGAAATGAGCGATATCTTTGCCATTCAGGATGAAATCTCCCAGGCGATTGTGGACGTGCTCAAGGTGAAGTTGATCCGGCAGCCGAACCAGCCCATCGTCCCGCGGCGGACGGCCAACCCGGCCGCCCATCAATCCTATTTGGAAGGACGCTATCATTTCATGCAATTCACAGCGGCCAGTCTGGCACGCGGTCTTGAGTGTTACCGGCGCTCTGTTGCGCTGGACCCGGATTATGCCGCCCCGCACGCGGGACTAGCGGAATGCTACCTGTATCTGTCGCTCTACGGTCCTTCGCCGTTTCGTGATGCGATACCGAAGGTCCTGGCGGCCGCCGAGCGGGCGATCCAGTTAGATCCCGGCGCAGTGGAGGGTTACTTACCTCGCGGCATCATTCGAGGGGCCTACGAGTACAACTGGAGCGCGGCGGATCAGGACTTCGACAAGGCCCTCCAATTGAATCCGGATGACGCGATGGCGCATTATCGCCGGGGGATTTGGTTTCTGATGCCGACGGGCCGAATGGATGAGGCCGTGGCGGAATGTCAACGCGCGGTCGAGCTGGATCCGCTGTCGATCCTGACACGCTGCATCGAGGCGTTCGTCCTCAACATCGCCGGACGGAACGAGGCGGCCATCCAGCGCGCCCGGTCCGCGCTCGAATTGTTCCCAGACTCTTTTCTGGCGTATTTCTTATCTGGCATGACCTTGGGTGGCTGCGGATGGTTCGAGGAAGCTGCGGCGATAGTGGAGCGTGGCTCCAGGGCCATTCCCGGAGACGTATGGCTAGCCACTGTTCAAGCCGCCATCTATGCGCGCCAGGGAAGGACCGAAGAGGTTTCGGGGATTCTGGGCTGGGTCGGGGAGTTGTCCGGCCGGGAAGCGGCGCCGCTTGTGATCCTGGGCATGCTGCAGGCCGTTTCTGGAAATCTCGACCAGGGATTCCGCCTGTTGGAAACGGCTGTTGAACAGCGCCACCTGTGGACGGTTCCGATGCTGCGAGCGCCGCTCTTCGCCGAATTCCTGGCGGGGCCGCGATATCAGGATTTGTTCCGCAAGATGAACCTGACGTGACGCCGACCGAAATCCGAAATCCACCTGGTGTATACTTGCTGCTACGGTGTCCACCCGCTCCGCCCCTATCCCTAGTAGCAGTGACATGACCGGCAGTACGCTTCTGCATTACCAGATCGGCGTGAAACTCGGCGCGGGGGGCATGGGCGAGGTCTACAAAGCCAAAGACACGCGCCTCGGCCGCGAGGTGGCTATCAAAGTTCTTCCCGCGGGCATGATCGGCGATCGGGGCCGCATACAGCGCTTCATTCGTGAGGCTCAAGCAGCGTCCCTTCTCAATCACCCCAATATCATCACCATTCACGATATCGCTGAAGTTGGCGGCGCCCATTTCATCGTCATGGAGTATCTGCCGGGCAAGACCTTGGGCGATACGATTCCGCCCAAGGGCCTGGAGCCCGCCGTGGCGGTGCGGTATGGCCAGCAAATCGCCGGCGCCCTGGCCAAAGCACACGGCGCCGGAATCGTGCATCGCGACCTCAAGCCCGCTAATATCATGCTCACCCAGGACGACGCCGTGAAGGTGCTCGATTTCGGGCTCGCCAAACTGATGGAGTCCGGCGCCATCGGCGAGTTCGACGCCACGCTCACAGCGCAAACGGCAGCCGGTACGGTTATGGGAACGACGGCCTACATGTCTCCAGAGCAGGCGGAGGGTAAGCCGGTCGATGCGCGGTCCGATATCTTCTCCTTCGGTCTGGTTTTGTACGAAATGCTGTCCGGACAGCGCGCCTTCGCGGGCGACTCGCCGATCGCCACACTCGCCGCAATTCTGCGCGAGGAGCCGCCGCGGCTGCACAACATTTCACCAGAGCTGGAACGCATAGTCGCGCGCTGCCTGCGCAAGGATCCCGCCAGCCGCTTCCAGACCATGCTGGACGTCAGGCACGCGCTGGAAAATGCTACGACTAAGGCCGCACCGCTGGTGGCGGAAGAGGTTCCATCCATCGCCGTATTGCCGTTCGCCAACATGAGCGGCGACAAGGACAACGAATACTTCAGCGATGGCTTGGCCGAAGAGATCATTAACGCGCTGACACGGCTGCCCGGACTCAAGGTCATCGCCCGCACATCGGCTTTCGCTTTCAAGGACAAGAACGAAGACGTCCGGCAGATCGGCGAAGCGCTCAACGCGGCGCACATCCTCGAAGGCAGTGTGCGCCGGGCGGGCAGCCGGGTGCGCGTCACGGCGCAATTGATCGCCGTCGCCGATGGATGCCATCTATGGTCCGAACGATACGACCGCGAGATGCACGATATCTTCGCCATCCAGGATGAAATCGCGCAAGCCATTGTGGGCGTGCTCAAGATCAGGCTTGTCCGGCGGGCCGATCAGCCGGCTCACACGCCCAACATCGAGGCTTACACCGCGTATCTGGAGGGCCGGTATCTTTTCGGCCAGTACACCGCGACTGGAATCGCCCGCAGCCTCCAATACTTTGAACGAGCCATAGCGCTTGACCCCGATTACGCCGCAGCTCACGCCGGATTGGCCGAGGCATACATTTACATCACGCTCTTTAGCCCCATGCGTCCGCGCGATACTGTAGCGAAAGCGCTGGCCGCCGCAGAAAAAGCGATCCAGTTGAATCCAGGCGGCGTGGATGGCTATCTGGCCCGAGGCTTCATACGGGGAACATGCGAACATGACTGGCCAGGCGCCGCTCAGGACTTTGACCATGCTCTCCAGTTGAACCCGGATTCTCCGACGGCCCACTACCGCCGGGCGATCTGGTACCTGGTCCCGGTAGGGCGCATCGAGGAGGCTGTCGTAGAAACTCAACGCGCTCTTGAGCTGGATCCATTGTCGGCGCCGGGGCGATTTGTGGAAGCCTGGATTTTGCATCTCGCCGGGCGTGGACAGGCAGCCGTGGAGCATGCCCGGGTCGCGCTGCAAATGTTTCCTAACTCCATACTTGGAAGCTGGCTGTCGGGCTTTGTCCTGGCCGGCGAGGGATTGTTCGAGGAAGCGGAGTCGGTTCTCCGGCGCGCCTTGGACATCGATCCGAAAAACATCTGGGTGAGCAGCATCCTGGCCGTGGTTTACGCGCGACAGACTCAATTGACAGACGACTGGGTTGGCAGCCTGCAGCAGGCCGGCGAGGTTTCGAGGATTCTGGATGAGCTCGAAGAGTTATCCACGCGGAAATATGTAACGCCTCTCGCCTTCGCCATGCCCCATGCGGCGTTGGGGGATGTGGAAAAGGCTTACGAATGGTTTGAAAAGGCCTTTGAGGAACGCGAAACCTGGCTGGCTCCGGTCCTTCGAGAGCCGCTTTACGCCGAGGCGCTGGCCGGTCCGCGATACCAGGCATTGTTGCGCAAAGCTAACCTAGCGTAGCGCCGATCCACCAAACTACTGCCCGCACGCCGAGGACGTGGAGCGGGCCTCCGGCCGGCTATGCCGCCTTTCGTGGCGGCATTCTTCGGGTCGAGGAGAATGCCCACATGAATGTGGGCATGGCAGACCGAAGGTCCGCTCCACGGTCGTGACTCGTTGGAGGAGTTATCAGCCCCAGCGACGTCAAAACTGAAAGTATACAAACGGAATCGAAACATCCACTACTCCAAAAATCTCGATACAAAACAACAGCAGTGATACCGCCGCGGCGTAGGCCCAACCAGGAGCCTGCATCAGCCGCTCAAACCAATCCCACTGCTCCTCGGCCAGCGCTGCAACCAGTGCAACAGCCGCCAGGCCGATATGCCAGCGCTCCAGCAGGATCTTGCCGTGCGGCGCGCCGAACATCTGATGCAGTACGGCTAGACTTTCCGGCAGATCCTTCGCGCGGAAGAATACCCAGCCGATCAGGACAAGCGCAAACGTCGCCAGCGCCTTCCCCGGATAAAGCCACGAGCGATCCTGCGTAACCGGCTGGTCGCCCCTTAACAGGCGCTCCAGGCTGAGCAGTGCTCCGTGATAGCCGCCCCAGATGACGAAATTCCAACTGGCGCCGTGCCAGAGTCCGCCCAGCAGCATCGTCAACATGAGATTGCGGTACGTCATCAGAGCCCCGTGCCTATTGCCGCCCAGAGGAATGTACAGATAATCGCGCAGCCAGGTGGAAAGCGAAATGTGCCAGCGGCGCCAGAATTCCGTGATACTGGAAGCCAAGTAGGGTCGCCGGAAGTTTTCCGGAAAATGAAAGCCTAACAGCTTCGCCATCCCGATGGCCATGTCGGTATAGCCGGAAAAATCGAAGTATATCTGCATCCCGAAAGCGAACACTCCGCTCCAGGCGGCAGGGATTCCCGGATACTGCGCGACATGGCTGAAATAGTTATCCGCCACCCGCGCGAACGGATCCGCGAACGCCATCTTCTTGGTGAGCCCGAGCGTCATCAGAAACAGGCCGCGCGCCACATCCTCGCCGCCCGGCGGACTCCAGTGCAGCAGATCGCGAAAGAAATCCCGTGCGCGAACGATGGGTCCCGCCACTAGCTGCGGGAAGAAACAAATGAACAGCGCGTAGTCGATGGGATTGCGGATCGCGCGCTGCTCGCCCCGGTAAATATCCA
>Ga0210405_10004703_pt1 | contig 12724 bp, 11 predicted proteins | sample IncBWH11MmetaG_FD_155492 | JGI IMG/M metagenome (GOLD analysis project Ga0210405, IMG submission 155492) | Forest soil microbial communities from Barre Woods Harvard Forest LTER site, Petersham, Massachusetts, United States - Inc-BW-H-11-M | ecosystem: Environmental > Terrestrial > Soil >... | reverse complement strand
ATACGGAAGGCCTGCGAACTGCCAACCTGCTTTGCGTGGCGGCTGAGCCTCGGCTTTACGCTACTTTCTGCCGGGTGGAAGCTCCAGTTTCGACGCCATTCTAACCAATTCTGCCAGCGACTCGGCCCGCATTTTCTGCATCACGTGCCCTCGATGGATCTTCACGGTGATCTCGCTGATTCCCAGCTCAAAAGCTATTTGCTTATTGAGCATGCCCGAAACCACCAGGCCCATGACCTCTCGCTCGCGTTCGCTCAGGGCCTCGTAACATTTTCGCAGCCCGGCAGAGTTACTCTGCTGGCGGCGCGTCACGCGGTCGCGCTCCAAAGCCTGATGGATCGCGTTCAGCAGTTCATCGTCCAGGAAAGGCTTGGTCAGAAACTCCACGGCGCCGGATTTCATGGCCTTCACCGTCATCGGAATATCTCCATGACCGGTGATGAAGATGATGGGAATGCGGATGCCCGCGTCAGCCAATTCGCGCTGAAAGTCCAGTCCGTTGACGCCAGGGAGGCTCACGTCCAGAACAAGGCAGCTGGGCCCGTCAGGCCGCTTGCTGCTCAGGAATTCTTCCGCCGTTCCGAAACATTCTGAGCGCAAACTCGCCGACTTCAGCAGCCCTTCGATGGATGCACGCACAGAGGGATCGTCATCAACCACGAATACCGTGGGAGTGTCTGGGGCCGTCATTCCTTTGCCTCTGCATTCGTCGGCAGAGTGAAACAAAAACTTGCCCCGCGCGGAGAGTTGTTGGCAGCCCACAAGCGCCCGCCATGCGCCTCGACGATTGAGCGGCTTATAGACAGTCCCATACCTGTGCCATGAGGTTTGGTGGTGAAAAACGCCTCGAAGACCTGGTCCGAGTGCTGCGATGGCAGACCCACGCCGGTATCGTTGACGGATACAAGAACTCGGTCGGTCTCGGCCCGCTGGGATTTGATGGCGAGCTCCCGCGTCCCATGCGCATCCTTCATCGCATCGATGCCATTGAGCATGAGGTTCATCAGCACCTGCTGCAATTGCACACGATCCGCCATGACCCCGGGAGCGTCTGCCTCTAGTTCAGTCCGCACTAAAACGGAGTATCGCATTGCCTCGCCGCGCAGAAGGACGATCATCTCCCGAATAACTTCGTTTACGTCCACCAACTCCCGTTCCAAAGTTCCCTTCTTGAAGAGCAAGCGGATTCGCTTGATGATTTCTGCCGCACGCGTTCCGTCTTTTACGATTCTCATGGCCGCCGCGCGTGCCTCTTCCACATCTGGTTGATCGCGCGTAAGCCAACGCAAGCATGTATTCGCGTTGGTGACAGCGGCGGCAATGGGTTGATTCACTTCGTGCGCCAAGGAGGCAGTCAGCTCGCCCATGGTGGTCACACGGTTGACGCGTGCGAGATCCGATTGCGCCTGGCGCAAAGACTCTTCCGCCCGTTTGCGCTCGGTGATGTCGGTCGAGCTACCGACGAATTGCACCAATTCGCCATGTCCGTCAAAAACAGGATGGCCAACGGTGTGAATGTACTTGACCGCGGCTCCCGGAAGAGCAATTCGGAAATCCAGATCGTAATCCGATTTTTCGCCGACTGCTCGGTCGATTGCCTCCTGCCACTTGGCTCGATCCTCCGGATGAATGCGCTGCAGTCGTTGTTCCAGAGTCGGTACGCCATCTTCCGGGTCGAAACCATAAATCCGATACCATTCGTCGGACAAGTACGATGCATTTCCTCCCGCTACCTGCCAAACCCAACTCCCCGTGTGCGTGAGCCTCTGTGCTTCTGCCAGATAAGTCTCGCTCCGCCGCAACGATTCTTCCGCAAACTTGCGTTCACGACTCTCCGCTTGCAATGCCTCGTTGGTGTTCTGGAGCTCTTGAACTGTCGCTCTCAGGTCATCGCGCGCGCGCCTGAGCGATTCCATGGCAATCCGTTGGGCAGCGCTCAGCGACCCGACAAACAGGGCTGACACCGTGAAGATGACAAGCCGCGGTATTTCATCGGGCTTTGGACCCAACGAATGGATCGGAGGCAGGAAGTAATAATTGAAAGCGAGAGCCGAGAGAGCTGTCGCGAGCAATCCCGGCCCGACTCCGCCGAACCACGCACTCAATATGACGGCGCAGAGGAAAAGTGACACGGGAGCATCTTGTAAATGAATCGCCGGCAACCGTGAAATGATCAGGGCTGCGCCCACTGAAAGAACAGGAATCCCATAGCTCCAAATCGTGGGCGGCTTGGACCACAGAAGAGAATTTGACCTAGGCATACTTCTGCTACGGTAAAGCAGGGCTGCTCCCTCCAGTCAAAATCTTAACACCAGAGAGGTCCTGCTCTGGCCAGGTCGGTCTTGTGGCGCATGCCAGCCTTCTCTCGCGGAGAGATGGCCGCCCTCGGTTCGTCCAACCCCATAGACAGAATGCCAACACTCGGACAGGTTTGTATATCGACTGACGTCGCCATGGCGCCTTTGAAACGGTGTATCTCTCGCTCTGCCAGTCACTTCCAAGCTGCCTTCGCTACCCATAGTCTCCGGCACTCCAATTGCTTTTTTCAATGCCGGCTATTGGGAGGAGGGTTGGATTCATGGAAACGTCTTATGCAACCTGTGCAGGCAAGGACTCCGACGGCGTACTGGTGGCTGCCGCCAGGAGCGGAGATGACCAGGCATTCGAGGAACTGGTCTTTCGTCACAAGCAGAAAATCCTCGCCATGGCGGAACGGATAACGAATAACCGAGAGGATGCCGAAGATGTGGTACAGGAGAGTTTTCACAAGGCTTTTCTTCATCTCGACGCCTTTCAGGAAAAGTCGCGGTTTTCTACATGGCTGACACGCATTGCCATGAATGAAGCGTTCATGTTGCTGCGTCGAAAGCGGGGATTTCTCGAAGTCTTGCCGGAGAGCCCTGACGATGATGTAAAGTCCGGCTCGGAGGCATTCGTTGACCAGAGTCCAAATCCCGAAGAGTCTTGCTGGCGGCGTGAGCGCAAGCAACTCTTGACTAAGGCGATCAACCGCTTAGGTCCAAAGATTCGAAGAACAATTTTGCTCCGCGACATCGAAGAGAGATCTGTCGAGGAAACGGCGCAGATTCTAGGCACTACAATTACCGCTGTAAAAGCACGTGTTTTTCAAGGACGCCGGAAGCTACGCCGGACCGTGAATCCCGGGCTCCTTCCGGGAGTCTACGGATATGGGCGGGCGCAGGCACAACACTGCTGACATGCCAATCGAAAATTTGCGAAGCGGCCGAGCAGGTACGGCTTTTTTGAATTTAGGTTGATAAGAATACAGCCACCAACAGTCGGCGCCCATAGCAGTGTGCCGTGGGCGCCGATTCGCCATCGATGGTCTGCTAGGCGCCATTATCTGTGTCGAGGGAGTATTCGGCATACCTGTGAAGAAGTGACAAACTCCATCACCGCGATGCGACCAGCGCGGGGACTCTAGAAAGCTTTTGGTAGTCTTCGTCAGCTAAGCGCAGAGAAGCAGCCGCAACATTCTCCTCAAGATGCTTGATCGAGGAAGTACCTGGGATGGGAAGCATGATGGGAGATCGCCGGAGCAGCCAGGCCAGCGCTACCTGCGTGGGGCTCGCACTGTGTGCTTGCGCGATTTGGTTGAGCACGTCTCCGGCAACTTTGCCTGCCCCCAATGGGAACCAGGGAATAAAGGCAATTCTATTGCGCTCACAATGATCCACAACGTAATCCCATTCGCGGTCCGCAAAGCTATAGCGGTTCTGTACGGAGACGATAGGGACAATTTTTCGTGCTCGCTCGATGTGCTCTTGCGTGACGTTGGACAACGCGACCAGGCGAATCTTGCCTTCGTTTCGTAGCTGCGCCAAAGTTTCCACCGAGGCCTCAAACGAGACGACGGGATCCGGAATATGCAGTTGATACACGTCAATACGGTCCAGGCGCAGCCTCTTAAGGCTTCCCTCAACCGCTTTGCGAAGGTGCGAGGGAGTTGCATCGTGGGTCCACTGATTCGGGCCGGGGCGATTCCAGCCTCCCTTGGTGGCAATTACAAGGCCCGCCGGGTAAGGAAACAGCGCTTCGGCAATTAGTTCCTCGCTGACGTTTGGGCCGTAGGAATCCGCGGTATCGATGAAATTGATATCCAGCTCCACGGCCCGGCGAAGAACCGCTAACGCCCCTTTGCGATCTTTTGGCGGCCCCCAGATGCCTTCGCCGGTAAGGCGCATGGCCCCGAAGCCGAGACGATGCACGGAAATCTCACCCCCAAGCAAAACATTTCCAGCTGCATTTGCAGAAAGTTCTTTCTTGTTCATGATTGTCCTCCGACATTTTTCCTTTCCTTATCTCCTTGCTTATTCGGAAATCGGTGTGTTTCTACCCAAGCCACTGCGGGTTGGCGTATGTGCCATCGAAGTGGTGACTTGTTTTATAAAGCTCGAACTGCCCGGCTTCCGCGGCTTTTGCAGTTTTTGCAAGAAGCATCCCAACTTGGGAGGATTCCATCGGCTGAAAACTGCGGGCAGCGTCGAGAGCTTGCTGAAGAATCGGCAGAGAATCACAGCCAGTGATGACCACGCTGGTGGGAAGATTCATCGCGTAGTGCAGGCACTCCACGGGGGTCGCTGTCTTGCTATCCAGGATAAAGTGATCGCCAAAGGGCTTCATGCCCAGCACGCCAATAGCGCTCTTGAGCAGCACAGGCAGAACTTTCTTTTCGAAACTATTGAAGTGCGCGTCCATTACGTTGAGAGGCATCTGAACGGCATCGAACGTGAAACCGTGCTTCGCAGCGGTGTCCAGCATTTGCAAGTGAATGTCCGGATTCTTGTGGCCGGTGAATCCGATGAGGCGGATCTTGCCTGCCTTTTGCGCCTCTAACACTGCCTCTAACGCTCCGCCGGCAGCAAAAATGCGGCCCGGGTCGGAATCGCGAATTACTTCGTGGAACTGGAGCAGATCGATGCGGTCAGTTTGAAGACGGCGCAACGACTCGTCGATCTGGGCCGTCGCGGCGATCTTGGTGCGGCCATCGATCTTTGACATTAGAAACGCCTTCTGGCGATAGCCGTCGCGCAGTGCGTTGCCCATGCGGATTTCGCTTTCTCCGGCATTGTAGTCCCAGCAGTTGTCCAGGAAATTGATTCCGGAATCGAGTCCCGTACGAATGATGCGGATACTTTCCTGAGCATCCGCCTGTTTGCCAAGGTGATAGCCACCGAGCCCGATGAGCGAGACTCTCTCTCCGCTGCGGCCCAGGGTTCGATAGGGAATGCCATACCTGGATTCCGATCGCCGGGATTGTTGCTCAGCGTGCGCCATGAAAATGGACGCCGCCGCGAACCCGAGGAATCCACGCCGGGAGATGTTGGAGTCCGCGGCGTCGTGAATTCGTGAAGTTGGCGCGAGATGCGGGTGGAGTGAATCCTCTTGGCTCTGTTGATTTCTCTTGTCATCCATTACGTACCTCCTGCTTTAAGCGGCTCGTCTTTGAAAGCACCAGCGCGCTTTCTCGTGCAGCAATGCTGTCTACAGAATCCGCACTATTTTTTCCCACGCAGCGAGCGAACGTACGCTACCAGAGAATGAACCTGATCCTCGCTGAGCGAACTCTTGAAGGAAGGCATTCCCCCCTTGCCGTCGGAAATGATTTGAGCGAGTTGTGCATCAGGCAGCTTTTGGACTACCGGTGAGCGAAGGTCCGGAACGTTCATGCTCTTTCCGACGGCGGAGCCGCTTCCGTCTGGACCGTGGCACATTGCGCATTTCGTCCGGAATGTCGCACTGCTCGCGGCGCTGTCTGGACCGGGGTCAGCCCGCACAATCGAAACAACAAAAAACGTGAGGCCAACAAAAATCAGCAGCAGAACTGTAGAGGCAAATATCACGTGAGGTTTAGTCTTGTCTTGCGTCATGGCTCTTCCTTTAATTGCAATTTTTCACTCAAGTTGCGGACGCTTCTCCACCCAAAGGCGCAGAAACCGTTAACTTAAGCCCAGCTTTGTGATCGGCAAATCCCTTACTCTTTTCCCTGTTGCAGCGAAAATAGCGTTGCAGAACGCCGCGATAAACGGCGGCACTCCTGGCTCCCCGACGCCCGCCGGTGGAGCGTCGCTATCGACGATGTAAACGTTCGTCTGGGCAGGCACCTCATTAATTCGAGCTACCGGATAGTCCTGGAAATTCGACTGGTCGATTGCGCCCTTCGTAGCCGTAATCTCGCCAGTTCGCGCCACACTGGTCCCGAAAACTGCGGCGCCTTCGAACTGGGCGCGCGTCGCCTCCGGATTTACGACCAAGCCCGCATCCAGGGCCACATCCACTCGAGGAATTCGCACCTCACCTTGATCGTTGACTTCCACTTCAACGACCGTGGCTACGTACGTCAAGAAACTCTTGTGTGCCGCAATCCCGACCCCAGTTCCCTTTCCGTACTTGCGCTTTCCCCATCCGGATTTTTCAGCCACCAACTCTGTAACGTGGCGTAGACGACCCGTTTCCCAGGGATAGGCGGCCATCGAAGCGCCATAATTCGGGTACTCCACACCGTTAAAATCGATCGTGCGCGGGTGTCCGATCAGATCGAGCAGATAGTCGAGCGGATCGCGTCCGGCGGCATGGGCCAGTTCATCCGTGAAGCATTGAATACCAAACGCGTGATAGATGTTGGCCACAGAGCGCAACCAGCCGATGCGGACGTGAGCTTTCGCCGGCCCATTCTCGACGCGGAGATTTGGCAAATCGTAAGGAATGTCTGTCCAGCCCTGCTGCAGATGGGCAGGATCGCCATAAACCGCATTCACATCAAAAATAGATGGAATTGGAGGGAAGACCGACCGTTGCAGCCACGCGGTCGGTTTGCCGTTCGCCCCCAGAACTGCCTTCATATACATCGAAGCGACGGCGTTGTAGTAGTCGAACTTGATGTCGTCCTCGCGAGTCCAAACCACCTTCACGGGTCGGCCCATTTTCTTGGACAAAACTGCTGCCTCAGCAACGTAGTCGGGCTTGGACTTGCGCCCGAATCCCCCACCGAGCAAAGTTACATGGCAAATTACATCTTCTTTCGCGATTCCCAGCTCTTTCGAGACAATGTCTTGCACAGCTTGAGGATTCTGCGTCGGAGCCCACAGCGTCGCTTTGCCGTCTTTGAATTCCGCGAGGGCCGCCAACGGCTCCATCGCGGCGTGCGCTAGAAGCGGCACGTAGTAGTCCGCCTCATGGATCTTTCCGCCTTTGGCGAACTCCGCATCCGCATCGCCGATATTGCGCACCACTTTGCAAGGATTGTGCGAGGTCGCTCGCAATTCGTTCTTGTATGAATCCGAGTTGTACGCTTCGTTTGGTCCGTTATCCCAGGAAATGTTTAGCTTCTTGCGACCCTGAAACGCTGCCCAGGTGTTATCCGCAATCACGGCGATGCCGCCGAGCGGCTGAAACCCCGGTGCCTGCTGGAATGGATCGATCGGAATAATCTGACTTACACCAGCGACCTTTAAGGGTTCCTTGTCGTCGTACGATTTCACTTTGCCGCCAAGAACGGGCGGACGCTCAAGTGACGCGTACACCATGCCGTCCATGCGAGCATCCATGCCGTAGATAGCTTTCCCGGTCACAAGTGCTTCGAGGTCGTAACTCACTTGCCCTTTGCCTACGTACCGCCAGGCGCTCTTGGGTTTGAGCTTCAGTTCTTCTCTTTTGGGGACCGGCAATTTCGCCGCAGCCTTCGCGAGTTCACCGTAGTCCGCTCTGCGGTTTGTCGAACGGTGCACAACGACGTGCAAGTCGGTTTCGCACTCCGCTGGCGGAACGCCCCACTCCTTCGCGGCAGCTTGAATCAGCATGAATCGCGCGGTTGCTCCCGCCACACGCATCGCGTCGTAGAACGACCGAATCGAGTGTGATCCGTCCGTATTCTGGTCGCCGTATCGGCTGTCGCCAAGCGCCTGCTCGATCTTCACCCGCTTCCAATCCGCGTCCAACTCATCGGCGACAACCAGTGGCAGTGTTGTGCGGCTTGTCGTGCCCATCTCCGAGCGGCTGGCCACGATCCACACCGTGCCGTCCGGGTCGATTCCCAGGTACACGCTGGGATGTAAGGTGGCATGATCCGCGTTTGTATCGTGCGGAAGTTCGTCGCCCGACGACAGCTTGTGGTAATAACGCACTCCCAGCACAAGCGCTCCTGCCGCGATGATGCCTCCCGTCAAAAATCGGCGTCGGCTGACGTTCTCAATCGTGCTCATGCCATTTCTCCGGCCGCTGCTTTGATCGCTGCGCGAATCCGCTGATAGGTTCCGCAACGGCAGATGTTCCCGGCCATGGCCTCGTCGATCTCGTGATCGCTTGGATTCTTTTTGCTGTTCAATAGAGCCGCCGCTTGCATGATTTGTCCCACCTGGCAATACCCGCATTGCGGGACGTTGATTTGCATCCACGCCTTTTGGACCGGGTGCAATCCATTCTTCTCGAGGCCTTCGACTGTCGTGACTTCCTTTCCCGCCGCATCGCGCATAGCCGTCACGCAGGATCGCGTCGCTTGCCCATTTACGTGGACAGTGCATGCGCCGCAAAGTCCAACGCCGCAGCCAAATTTCGACCCCGTCAGCCCCAAAGCGTCGCGCAGATACCAGAGAAGCGGCATTTCCGGATCTCCGCTGAAGGATTGTTTCGCTCCATTCACCGTTAGTTGGATCATTTCGTGCATCTCCACAAACGGATGTACGTGATAAGCCGCGCCGAACGGATGAACCTTCATGGAGTCTAAATCTCCTTCCTCGCCGAATCGGCAGCGACTGGCGTGAGGCCATTGTCCTTCGAAGCTAGATGAGCTTGCTTTTCCATTTGCAGAATGACCGCCGAAAAATCTTGTTCCGCTCCTTCGTCCGACTGCCTCGCATTGATCTCAAATGCCGCACCCGCGGCGGGCATTCGCGCGCCAACGGCAGCCGCAAGATTGAAAATCAACCCAAAATCCTTGTTCATTAGCCGGATCGGGAATTGCGGGCTGTAGTCGCTCTTCATCGCCCTTTGCAGTTTGCCAACGTGCGCTGGGGCGACCACTGCCGTCTGGGACAACACGTCCAGCAAGCGATTGCGATCAAGACCAGCTTTCTCGCCGAGCGCGACAGCCTCGGCAATCGCCTGCATTCCGATTCCCAGCAAGGTGTTCACGACCAACTTCATCGTCGCTCCGGAGCCGCTCTGCCCTAGAAAAAAATACTTTCGGGCGATAGCGCGAAAGATTGACTCGGCGGCAGCGAAGCATCCCTGGTCTCCACCTCCGAACAGGGTCAGCAGCCCCTTTTCGGCGGCCGGAGTGCTCCCGGATATAGTCACGTCGAGGACCTCGACTCCACGTTCTGAACCTAGTCTTGAGAGTTCCTGCGAGGTCTCGGGGTATACCGTGCTCAGGTCGATGACCAGCGACCCTCGACGTGCATTGGCCAACACACCGTCAACTCCCGTATAAACGTCTAGAACGGCTTCATCGATTGGTAGGCAAGACAACACGACACTGCAAGTGGAGGAAAGTTCCGAAACGCTCTGCGCGACTTTGCCACCGTACTGAATCAGTTCCTCTGCCTTGCTCTGGCTCCGGTCGTACGCAGTCAGCTTGAAGCCGGATTCAAGCAACCTTCGCGCGATCTTCCGGCCCATATAGCCGATCCCGATAAATCCAAGCCTGTCGTTTTCCTGCGTGATTGGTTTCATGACGAATCGCCTTTAGACTGAGCTGCGATTTCAACTTCCACCCGGGTTAAAAGCACGTGCTGTACCGTTTCGCGAGGGGAGCCAAATGTTCATGCAAGATGTTGGTAGCATGGAGAATACGAGTGGCAAGCAAAGGGGCTCAACCCTCAGATGGTGAGAGCCGTCTGTCGAATCCCTTGGACACTGTCAGCCTGCTGGAAATTGGATGTTTATTCCGCGAATGTTTGCGAGAAACGCCCAAGACCAAATCTCGGCGCCCTAACCACTTGCTTCTCCACTTTCCATCCGTCGTTTTTCGAGCTGGCTGGGGTAGCTACACGGCGCGAGGCGCTCTTTACCGCCCGACGCTGCTTCTCCATTTACCGCGAGCAGCAGCTTCTCTGCATGATTCCTTTACTGTTTCGGATTCTTGCGGTTGGGATTTGGCATGAATCTGTATCCTATTCCCCGAACGGTAAGAACGTAGCGCGGTTTGGCAGGCTCCTGCTCGATATATCGCCGCAACCGCACGATGAAGTTATCGATCGCTCGCGTGTCGGTGTCTTCGCGCAGATTCCAAACCTCCTGCAAGATCTGTTTGCGAGAGACGGGCCGGCCGCTATTCCGGATGAGACAACGCAACAGGTCGGATTCCATCATGGTCAGTGGAATCACTTGGTTGCCTACACGCAATTGCAAGTTCTGAAAATCCACGACTTTGTCGTCAAAGCGAAAGACTTCCTGTGAAGGTGAATCGCCGCTTGGCCGGGCGTCTTGTTCGGACGCGGAATTGGTGGCGGCCTGCCAATTCTTCCGGCGCAAGAGGCTTTCGATCCGTGCCATCAGAATGGCGAGATTGAAGGGTTTCGGTAAATAGTCGTCGGCGCCGGATTCAAATCCTTTGAGAACATCTTCGGGGCGGCCACGTGCGGTCAGCATTAGAAGCGGGGTATAGTTCTGCGATTTGCGTAATTCGCGCGCAACCAAAAATCCGTCCTTGCCGGGCAGCATCACATCCAGCACGAGAGCATCGAAGCTCTCGCGGTCCTTCAGCAGGCGCTTCAGTGCATCTTCGCCATTTTCGCTGATCTGGACCGCGTGGCCTTCGGCTTCCAGATTAAAGCGAAGTCCCTCTGCCAGGTGCGTTTCATCTTCGACGATGAGGATGCGGCTCATGCCTGGTAAACCCTGGGAAGACGGATAGTGAAAGTGCTGCCCCGCCCTTCTCCTTCACTTTCGGCAAAGGCGTCGCCACCATAGCGGCGGGCGATCGAGCGCACGATGAACAGGCCAAGGCCAGTCCCCTTGACTTTATCTGTCTTGGAGTTCGATGCACGGTAGAAGCGTCTGAAGATTCGCTTCACTTCGTTGCGCGGAATGCCGATGCCACGGTCATGCACCCGCAGTAATACCGTGTCGATATTTGGCGTGAGCAAATCCACAACGATGTCTTTTTTGTCGCCGGAATATTTGATGGCATTGTCGAGCAAATTGAATACCGCGGTCCGCAGTTCCTCGGGGTTGCCCAAGACTACGATTTCATCAGGCGGGGTCGAACCGAGATTCAGCACGTCTGGAGAAAGATTCTGGCGCAGACGCGCGAGCTCGAGGACTTCGCGAACAATAGCGGAAAATTCCACTTGCTGCCAATTCTTCCGCTCGCTCGCATGCCGGACTTCTCCCGCTTTTAGAACTTGTTCGACAGTGCGAAGCAGCCGGTCGGTATCATCCAGCATGATGCGATAAAACTCGCGGCGCTTCGTTTCATCCAGGTTCCGGCTTGCCAATGTTTCCAGGTAAAGGCGAATGGAAGCGATGGGAGTTTTTAGTTCATGGGTTACGGCATTGAGGAAGCTGTCTTGCTGCTCATTTCGCCGAATCTCCCGGACAAGAAAGATTGTGTTGATGACCAGGCCTGCTATAAGCAGCCCAAAGAAGATGATCCCAAGTACGAGCGGAACAACCTGGCGCCAGTGGAAGATAATCCAACTGACGTTGAGGACGATCGTTAGAGCAACGAGGCAAGCCCCAAGCGCGATGAAGAATGCGATTGCTTTGGTTCGCCGCGTGATGCGCATGACGTCTTAGTTTACGCCAGGGCTGAGTTAGCGGCATATGGGATGGTGTATCAATGACGGCGTGTGGTTCTAAGGATCCAGCACGCCGATTCCGTGGGGTGTGTTTCAGTCGCCGCTGGAAATCGCCAATGGAGCGGCTGCTCGGGAAGCGTCAGGAGGAATCGCGGCGTGCCGCTCGCCGGGCCGCGCATGCGGTGCAAGCTTGTGGCGTTTGATGTCTCGCGCAAGGCCGAGCGCACGTAAAGCACAGATTCCGTACCAGTTCATGTCGATCTCATACCAGACAATTCCGTGACGGGCGGATTGCGGAACGGCGTGATGATTGTTGTGCCATCCTTCGCCGAAGGTAAGTATGGCAACCCAAAGACTGTTTTTGGATGTATCGTCCGTCATAAACCGCCGCGAGCCCCACATGTGGGTCGCCGAGTTTACGAGCCACGTGGCGTGCAGGCCGATAACAGTTCGCAAGAACACTCCCCACAAAAGAAAGGGCCAGCCGCCAATCGCAAAAAGTGCGATGCCCAGCAACGTGAGGGGAACCCAGTGCCACTTGGTGATCCAAAGATGAAACTTGTCCTTTCGCAGATCTGGAACGAAGGGCAGAAGCTCCTTGGCGTTGCTGTGCATGGCTTGCCCAGTCAGAATCCAGCCCATGTGCGCCCACAGGCCGCCGTCTTGTGGCGAATGTGGGTCACCTTCTTTGTCGGTGTTCTGGTGGTGAACCCGATGCGTGGCTACCCAGGCGATTGGTCCCCCTTCGAGAGCCAGCGTGCCGCAGACAGTCAGAAAGTATTCCATCCACTTCGGCGTTTTGTAGCCGCGGTGCGTAAGCAAACGATGGTAGCCCATGCCGATGCCTAAACTTCCCGAGATCCACCAAAGAAAACTGGCCAGAATCAGTACTTTCCAGCTGAAAAAGAACAACGCGGCAATCGCGCCGATATGAAATGCAAACATGAAAAAGGATGTGGTCCAAT
>Ga0210405_10004702_pt1 | contig 12725 bp, 7 predicted proteins | sample IncBWH11MmetaG_FD_155492 | JGI IMG/M metagenome (GOLD analysis project Ga0210405, IMG submission 155492) | Forest soil microbial communities from Barre Woods Harvard Forest LTER site, Petersham, Massachusetts, United States - Inc-BW-H-11-M | ecosystem: Environmental > Terrestrial > Soil >... | reverse complement strand
AACTCCAAGAACAACATCGGCGTCTCGGGCAGCCCGAGCTTGGAATGAAGATTGACCGCACGCACCTGCAGCGCGTCGAGCAGTTCGATGCGCGCCACCGGAATGCCGGACTGGATGGTCAGGATGGTGGCCCGGCAGCAGGCCTCGACCGAGGGAAATGGACACACGCCTCCCGATATCGCCTCAGGGATGCCGGCGAGCTTGAGGGTCAGCTCGGTAATGATGCCAAGCGTGCCTTCCGATCCGACGATGAGCCGCGTGAGATCGTAACCGGAGCTGGATTTTTTGGCCCGGCTCGCCGTCGTCATCACCTCGCCGTCGGCGAGCACGGCTTTCAGCGACAGCACATTGTCCTTCATGGTGCCGTAGCGCACCGCATTGGTGCCCGAGGCGCGCGTCGCCGCCATGCCGCCGAGTGAAGCGTCCGCGCCAGGGTCGATTGGAAAGAAGACTCCCTGATCGCGCAGCTGCTCGTTGAGCGTTTTGCGCGTGATGCCGGGCTCAATGACGCAGTCGAGATCCTCGGCGTGGACCGCGAGCACGCGGTTCATGTCGCGGAAATCGAGCGAGATGCCGCCGCGCGGCGCATTGACCTGGCCTTCGAGCGACGTGCCGACGCCGAACGCGATCACCGGCACGCGCGCCGCGGCGCACAGCCGCACCACCTGCTGCACGTCTTCGGTCGTCTGCGGGAACACCACCGCATCCGGCGGCTGGTTCGGAATCCAGGTCACCGTATTGCCGTGCTGCTCGCGCACCGCCTGCGAGGTGACGAGGCGGTTGCCGAATTGCGCGGCAAGCGCGGCGATGACGCCGTCGACCGCCTTGCGGTCGTGTTTTTGCTCGGTCTTTGCCTCGGCCAATGCCATCGCGTGGTCTCGTATCACTCCTCGGGCCTGAAGCCCGATGCTTTAACAGCCGGCGCCCATTTTTCCGAGTCGTGCTTCTGAATGTCGGCAAACGCTGCCGCAGATGTGCCGGTCGGCTGCAATCCGAACGCCAGAAACCGATGTTCCACGTCGGGCGACCGCACGGCGTCGACGATCGCCTTGTTGAGCCGCTCGATCACCTCCGGCGGCGTCTTCGCCGGCGCGAACATGCCGTACCAGCCGGACGCGACCAGATCATAGCCCGCTTCGCGCAGCGTCGGCACGTTCGGCAGGAACGGCGAGCGCTGCCTGTTCGAAGTCGCCAACACGCGGATGCGGCCGGCCTCGGCCATTTGCACCAGATCGGCTGTCGTCGTGATCTCGATCGGGATATGCCCGGCCACGAGATCGGTCAGCCCGGCGGCCGAGCCATGGTACGGCACCGGACGCAGATCGATCTTGGCGGCGCGGCCGAACATCACGCCCAAAAAGTGCGGCAGCGTGCCGGCGCCGGGAACGGCGTAGTTCGCGTCCGCGGGATTGGCTTTCGCCCAATCGACCAAATCCTTGAGCGTCTTGGCGTCGGTTTGCGGCCCGACCGCGATGCCGAAATCGTACGTGCCCAGCTGGCTCAGCGGCGCGAAATCGGCGATCGGGTCGTAGTCCAGGTGCGTGTAGAAGTGCTGATAGATCGCCAGCGGCGCGATCGGCGTCAGCAGCAGAGTACTGCCGTCGGGCGCCGAATCTTTCACCATTTTGACGCCGATGCGGCCGTCGGCGCCGGTGCGGTTCTCGACGATCACCGGCCGGTTGAGCGCGCCATTCATTTTATTGGCGATCAGGCGCGCCACGGTATCGCCGGCGCCGCCGGGGGCAAACGGAAAGATGATGCGGATCGGTTGCTCGCCGATTTGCGCGTGCAGCGGGGTGGCAACAAGCCATCCAACCAGAACCGCAAGCACGAGACGCAACAACCCCGGCATCATGCTTCTCCCGGTTATCGCTTGTCCCCAAGATAACCGCTCCACAGCTCTGCAGGAATGTCTGTTTCATCCCAAACGCCGATCAAAATGCCGCGCCGGGCCGCCTTGCCGCGCGCATTGTCGATCTGCTGCTCCGAGCGCGTGGTGCGTTGCGAAACGCGAAGGCCCCATTGCGCCAGCGCCGCCGACAGCCGCTCGCATTGGTCGGCGTGGGCGGGATCGGCGCCGAGGTCGTGCAACTCGTCGGGATCGTTGACGCGATCGAACAGCATCGGCCGGAAGCCGATGGCGTGGATCAGCTTCCAGCGCTTATCGGCGATCATGAACAGACGCGCGTCGCGCGGTTTTAGCCCAAGCTTTGCCGACGCCGGCATCATGCCGTAATCGTATTCGCTGATGGTGAACGGTCGCCATGCCGGCGGCCGCTCGCCACGCAGCAACGGCAATAGCGAGCGACCCTCAAGCCGGTGCGATTGCTGCGCCGGATCGCCCCCGGCAATTTCCAAAAATGTCGGCGCGAGATCGATGGCTTCGACCAATTCATCGCACACCCTACCGCGCGTCGCGTCGGCGTCAGTCGACGGATCGTAGACGATCAGCGGCACCTTCACCGAGGCGTCGTGGAAGAAATCCTTGTCGCCGAGCCAATGATCGCCGAGGTAATCGCCGTGATCGGCGGTGAAGACGATCATGGCGTTGTCGAACAGCCCGTGCTCTTGCATGTAGCCGAACAGCACGCCCATCTGGTCGTCGATCTGTTTGATCAGGCCCATGTAGACGGGAATGACCTCGGCGCGCACTTCGTCGCGCGAAAATGTCTTGCTGACGTCGTGCGCCATGAAGGCGCGATAGACCGGATGCGGATCGCGCCGCTCACTCTCCGAACGCACCGCCGGAATGACATCGCCCGGCCCATACATGGTGTTGTACGGCGCCGGCGCGATATAGGGCCAATGCGGTTTTATGTAGGACAGATGCAGGCACCACGGTGTGTCGCCAGCCTCGCGGATGAAATCGATGCCGCGCCGGGTCATATACGGTGTCTCGGAATCCTCCTCGCGCACCCGCGCCGGTTTCCGCGCATGGCGCATCGCCCAGCCTGAGGCCAAGGCGTTGCCTTCGCCGTCGGCGGCGTTGGCCCAATCGTGCCACGGGTTCTCGCCGTCATAGCCCTTGTCGTTGAGATAGCTGTTGTAGCGCGGCCGTCGCGGCGAGTAGCGGATGCCGTCCGGGCCCATGCCGTGCAGGCCGTCGTCGCGCTCGTAGGGCTCAAAGCCGCATTCGGCGACGCGTACGCCGATGATCGAATCCGGATCGATGCCGAGCCGCTGCATGCCCTCGACGTCGGCCTCCATATGGGTCTTGCCGACCAGCGCGGTGCGCATGCCGAGCGGGCGCAGATAATCGCCCATCGTCATCTCGCCGACCTTGAGCGGGAATCCGTTCCACGCCGCGCCGTGCGACTGCACATAGCGGCCCGTATAGGTGCTCATGCGCGAGGCGCCGCAAATCGGCGATTGCACATAGGCGCGGGTGAAGCGCACGCCGCGCGCCGCCAGCGCATCGATGTTCGGGGTTTTGAGCCGCGGATGGCCGTAGCAGGACAGATAGTCCCAGCGCAGCTGGTCGCACATGATGAAGAGGATGTTCTTGGCTTTTTTCGACACGGTGCGCGGCAATCCCGGGATGGCGCTGCGAGAGACTGGTAGGCGCTCGACGTTAGCACATCACTTCAGCCGGCATGAAATTGAGCCTTGCCAAAGCCGCCTCGGTCGGCTGCATTGCACGCCCGATCGTCGGACATGACCATGCTCGAACGGCCCGAAACCGCAGTCCCCACGCCTTTCGTCTCCTCGATGATGCGCGTCGAGCCCGGCTGGATCGATTACAACGGCCATCTCAACATGGCCTATTACAATGTGCTGTTCGACCGCGCCGTCGACGAAGTCTACGAGCTGTTGGGCCTCGGCTTGGCCTATGTGGAAGTCAGCCGGCACTCGACCTTCACCGCGGAAGTGCATGTGCGCTACTTACGCGAATTGCACGTCGACGATCCGGTGCGCGTAACCTTCCAATTGCTCGGCTACGACGCCAAGCGGCTGCATTATTTCGAGGAGCTGCATCACGCCGAGGAAAACTGGCTCTCGGCCACCTCAGAAAACATGGCGCTGCATGTCGATATGGATGCGCGGAAGACGGCCGCTTTTCCGCCGGATATCGCCGCGCGCCTCGAGCGCATGAAGGCGGCGCATGCCACGCTGCCGATCCCGGATGGCGCCGGACGGCGCATCGCCATGCCGGGCGCAAAGTGACAGGTCTAACGATGGTGACGATCCGCGAGCACAAAATTCCGAGCGCCGACAGCAAGCCCTATATTGCCGTCGAGGGGCCGGATCGCTGCCTGTGGTTCTGCGAAAGCGGCGCGGCAAAAATCGGCCGTCTCGATCCCGACCGCGGCACATTCACGGAATTCGCGTTGGCGGACAAGACCGCGACGCCGATCGGCATCACCACCGGCAGCGACGGCAATCTGTGGTTCGCCGAAAAGGCCGCCAACAAGATCGGCCGCATCACGCCGCGCGGCGAGATCACCGAATTCGCGCTGCCGACGCCGAATGCCGGACCTGACGGCATCGTCCTGGGTCCGGACGGCAACGTCTGGTTCTCCGAGAGCGAGGTCAGCCGCATCGGCCGGATCACGCCCGACGGACGCATCACCGAATTCGCCGACGGCATCACGCCGGGCGCAAAACCGCTGTCGATCTCGGTGCGCGACGGCGCGCTGTGGTTCAGCGAGGCCGCCGGCAACCGCATCGGCCGCATGACCATGGATGGCAAGGTCACGGAATTTCCGATTCCCTCCCATGACAGCCAGCCGCGCGCCACCGTTACCCATCCCGACGGCGGCATCTGGTTCGTCGAGACTTCGACCAACGCGCTCGGCCGCATCGATCGCTTGGGCCGCATCACCGAGCATCCGGTGCCGACGCCGAACGCGTCGCTGCGCGGCGTCACCGTCGGCGCCGACGGCGACCTCTGGTACACCGCGAATTTCGCCAACAAGATCGGCCGCATGGCGCCGGATGGTACGGTGCGCGGCGAATACGACATTCCGACGCCAAACAGCGGCGCGCGCTGCATCACAGCGCTCGCCGACGGCCGGCTGTTCTTCACGCAATACGATGCCGGGTCGATCGGCGAAGTGATGGTCAAGTAGGGCGGATTAGCGCAGCGTAATCCGCCAAGCGACTCCGGACGGCGGGTTACGCCTTCGGCTAACCCGCCCTACGCAAATAATTGGGAGAGAAATGCCATGCAAAAAGCCGTGCTCGTTATCGCTTGCCTGGCCGCGTCGTGGCCCACGGCCGGCATCGCGCAAAATTATCCGACCAAGCCGATCAAGATGATCGTCCCGATCTCGGTCGGCTCGATCACCGACGTCGCGTCGCGTTTGACCGCGCAGGAGCTCCAAGAGCGGCTCGGCCAACCGGTCATCGTCATCAACAAGCCGGGCGCCGCCATGGTGCTGGGCGGCAGCGAATGCGCCAAATCGGATCCCGACGGCTACACGCTGTGCGTGGTCAGCCCCGACACCATGTCGTTCAACCCGCTGACTATTCCCAACCTGCCGTATAACCCTGAGAAAGATTTCACGCCCGTCATCGACATGTATCACGTGGTCGAAGGCCTGATGACGCCGGCAGCCTCAGGCATCAATTCCATCGACGCGTTGCGCGCCAAGGCGGTGGCGGAGCCGGGCAAGCTCAATTACGGCACGCTCGGCGAACGCACCACCACCGACGCGTTCCGGCAATGGCTCGGCGAGCATTGGAAAACAGGTCTTGTCGCCATCCCCTACAAGGGCGGCTCTGAAATCATTGCCGCGCTCCTTGGCAACACCATCGACGTCACAAAGATCGGCGTCGGCAACATGACCAGCCAGTTGAAGGAGGGCAAGATCAAGGTCTTGGCGCTGCGCGCCTCGCATCGTTCGTCGCAGCTTCCCGATGTCCCGACCTTCGCCGAAGCCGGCTTCGGCGCGTTCCCCGGCGGCCCGATCTTCTGGGGCGCGGTGGTGCCCACCGGAACGCCGGCGCCGATCGTCAAGCGCCTGCACGACGAGCTGTTGGCGATCTTCCGCGGGCAAAAATTCACCGACTTCGCCAACCAGAACTTCCTCGATCCGGCCGCCGGCTCGACCGAAGATTTTGCCGCGTTCCTCAAGAAGGACCGCCAGGACGCCGCCGTGCTGGTCGACAAGTATATGAAGTGATGTCGTCGTGGCGCTCACGGGACGCTACGGGCCATAATCAGGCGCCGCGATTGCGGCCCGCGACCCCCTCCTTGATCCTCCCCCTTTCAGGGGGAGGAAAGTGAAAGCCGCTCGCTCTTCCTCCCCCTGCAAGGGGGAGGATAGGTGGGGGTCCGCTGACTCGCGGCATCCACTGACGCAACTGGCCTCAAGCCTCGTAAAAGCCGCGCCCAGGTGCCATCTTAGGCGCGTGAGAATCAGCAATAGCGGTCACCTTGGCTGACCCTTTGAAGCGCAATATCGAGCCGACAGCGCCGGCGGGCCCCGCCCCCGGCGGCATTGCCGCGCGCGCGCAGGCGGGAGCCGGCGCGCCGTATCTCGCCGGCCTCAATCCGGAACAACGTCTCGCGGTCGAGACCCTCGACGGCCCGGTGCTGGTGCTGGCCGGCGCCGGCACCGGCAAGACCCGCGTGCTCACCGTGCGCATCGCCCACATTCTCGCCACCGGCCGCGCCCGGCCCGGCGAGATTTTGGCCGTCACCTTCACCAACAAGGCGGCGCGCGAGATGAAAACCCGCGTCGGCGACATCGTCGGCGGTGTGGTCGAGGGCATGCCGTGGCTCGGCACGTTCCATTCGATCGGCGTGAAGATCCTGCGCCGCCACGCCGAGATGGTCGGGCTCAAATCCGATTTCACCATTTTGGACGTCGACGACCAGATAAGGCTCCTGAAACAGTTGCTCGAAGCCGAGAATATCGACGAGAAGCGCTGGCCGGCCCGCGTGCTGGCGATGCTGATCGACGGCTGGAAGAATCGCGGCCTCACGCCCGAGCAGGTGCCGCCCGGCGAAGCCGCCGTGTTCGCCAACGGCAAAGGCTTAAAACTCTACAAGGCGTTCCAGGAGCGGCTGAAGATCCTCAACGCCGCCGACTTCGGCGATCTCCTGCTCGAAAGCATCCGGCTGTTCCGCGAACAGCCCGAAGTGCTGCGGCAATATCAGGGCCGTTTCAAATTCATTCTGGTCGACGAATACCAGGACACCAACGTGGCGCAGTATCTGTGGCTGCGGCTGTTGGCGCAGCGGGCGAGTAAGCCCTCTCCCCTTGCGGGAGAGGGCGGTTCCTCGCGCAGCGAGGAACCGGGTGAGGGCCCGGGCGCCGCTGCCCTGCCCTCACCTGGCGCGCTTCGCGCGCCGGCCTCTCCCGCAGGGGGAGAGGCAAATTCCAAAAACATCTGCTGCGTCGGCGACGACGATCAGTCGATCTACGGCTGGCGCGGCGCCGAGGTCGACAACATTTTGCGCTTCGAGCACGACTTTCCCGGCGCCACGGTGATCCGGCTGGAACGCAATTACCGCTCGACCGGCCATATCCTCGCCGCCGCCTCGCACATCATCGCCCACAACGAAGGCCGGCTCGGCAAGACGCTGCGCACCGACGACGAACTGGGCGAGAAGGTCACCGTCACCGGCTCGTGGGATTCCGAGGAAGAAGCCCGCACCATCGGCGAGGAGATCGAGCAGTTGCAGCGCGGCGGTCATCGCCTCAACGAGATCGCCATCCTGGTGCGCGCCTCGTTCCAGATGCGCGAATTCGAAGACCGCTTCGTCACGCTCGGGCTTCCTTATCGTGTCATCGGCGGACCGCGCTTCTACGAGCGCGCCGAAATCCGCGACGCGCTGGCCTATCTGCGAGTGGTCAACTCTCCGGCCGACGATCTCGCCTTCGAGCGCATTGTCAACGTGCCCAAGCGCGGCCTCGGCGACGCGACGGTGCAGGTGCTGCACGATCACGCCCGCAAACGCCGCGTGCCGCTCACCGAAGCCGCGCGCGCCATCGTCGAGACCGACGAGCTCAAACCAAAGCCGCGCGGCGCACTGCGCGGCGTGCTCGAAGCCTTCGACCGCTGGCGCAAGCAGCGCGATGCCCTGCCGCACAACGAGCTCGCCGAGATCATCCTCGATGAATCCGGCTACACCGAGATGTGGCAGAAGGACCGCTCCGCCGACGCCGCCGGGCGCCTCGAAAACCTCAAGGAATTGGTCCGCTCCATGGAGGAGTTCGAGAACCTGCAAGGTTTTTTGGAGCACATCTCGCTGGTGATGGACAAAGACAAGAGCGCCGACGCCGACGCCGTCAACATCATGACCTTGCACTCGGCCAAGGGTCTCGAATTCAACACCGTGTTCCTGCCCGGCTGGGAGGAAGGCCTGTTCCCGCACCAGCGCACGCTCGACGACCAAGGCCGCGCCGGCCTGGAAGAAGAGCGCCGCCTCGCCCATGTCGGGCTCACGCGCGCGCGCAAGCGTGCAAAGATCTATTTCGCCACCAACCGCCGCATGCACGGCCTGTGGCAGACCAACATCCCGTCGCGTTTCTTGGACGAATTGCCCGAAGCCCATGTCGAAGTGACCGAGTCCCAAGGCGGCTTCGGCGGCTATGGCGGCTACGGCGCCTCACGCTTCGACGCCACCACCGCCTTCGGCTCCAACTACACGACGCCGGGCTGGCAACGGGCGCAAGCGAAAAAGGGCGGCGGTTTTTCCGAGACCGGCTCGCGCTACGCCGCACACGACGACAGCGACGGCTTCGACGACGCCTCATCCCCCTCCCCCTGGCGCGCCCGCGAGGACAGCCCGCGCCGCCTGCCGGTCACCATCGAAGGCGAGCTGGTGGCCAAATCCACCGGCACCATCTCAGCCTTCACGCTCGGCGACCGCGTGTTTCACCAGAAATTCGGCAATGGCAATGTGACGGCGATCGACGGCAATAAGCTGACGATTCAGTTCGATCGGGCGGGGGAGAAGCGGGTGGTGGATAGTTTTGTGGAGCGGGTGTGAGAATCTTATTGCGTGGCAATTTGGCGTGCCCCGTTATTGCTTGCACAATGATTTGCGGCCACTCTAGATTGACCAACAAGCGAGTTGTGCGGGCCTAGCTGGAGATAGTAATGGCAGTCCAGTTAAATCCAATTGAAGCGCATGAAAGAACAATTGGACAAATCTTTGATGATGCTTATGCCTTTGAGATTCCCGCCTATCAACGGCCCTACGCTTGGGAAATAGATCAAGCGAAGGAGCTATTGAATGATTTGATTGAAGCCATGGACGACACCGAGACGAGCGGTGGAGTGTACTTTCTTGGCAGTATTGTATTGATAAAGATACCGAACGACCCGCAGTCCAAAGTAATCGATGGTCAACAAAGACTCACGACCCTTACCATTTTGTTGGGTATCTTGCGCGATCTTACGACTGACGAAGAAAAGCGTATTGATCGGCGAAGATATATTTTTCAGAAGGCTAACTCCGATCGCGGAACGAGCGACCGCTTTCGTGTCTTGCTGAGGACGCGCGACCGACCGTTCTTTCTAAAGACTGTGCAGCAATCCGGGGCAACAAATTCTTTGCCTGACGTGGAAGCCTTAGAGGGAAGTCAACGGCAGATTGCAGCGAATGCCCGCTATCTTCGTGAACAACTCGAGCTAATCCCCGAAAGCAAGCGCGACTCCCTTATCGCATTCATTCTCCAACGTTGTTACCTCGTTGTTGTAGCCGTCCCGACTGCTGAAGCAGCAAGGCGAATTTTTACTGTCCTCAATGCTCGCGGCCTTGATCTCACTCCTACAGATATTCTCAAGGCCGACATGCTAGATCGCACAACCGCATCGGCTGAAGCCACACTCGCCGATCGATGGGAATCTATCGAACAAGTCACCGGACGAGATGGCATGGTTGAGCTGTTTGGTCACATTCGCATGATGTATGAGCGAGAAAAGCCGAGATTGGCACTTGAGATCGCATTTCCAAAGTTCGTAGAACCATTCCAAGGCGACGCCGAAAACTTTATATCGAATATACTGGAACCTCTAGCAGACTCGTTTGCTCTCCTAAAGGACGACAAAGCAATAAAATTTCATTTTGGTCCAGAGGCCGCCAAAGCGGTACGCTCACTGGCTCGGATCGACAACAAAGATTGGCTCCCACCAGCACTTTTAAGATTGTGGAAACGAAAGCCGGGAGACAACCCAGCAGTTGCCGAGTTTTTGGTCAAGCTGGAGCGAATTGCATATTACCTCTTTGTTATCCGGTCTGGCGTGAACGACAGAATTGCGCGATTTAATGCGGTAATGAACGAATTTGATCCGCGCGGAAATACCGCTCATGTCAACGGCCTGACACTGACTGAAATTGAACAAGCCGAATTCATCGACGAATTGGATGGCAATCTTTATCAAAAGAGTCGCGTATGTAGGCCCGTACTTGAACGTTTAGATGAGGCACTCTCCACCGGAGGCGCCAGTTATGATGAGCTTATTTCCATTGAACACGTGCTTCCTCAAACTGTTGAAAAGGGAAGTGAGTGGGACGTACTTTTTCCTGACGAGAGCCAAAGAGCAGCGTGGACGCATAGATTGGCAAATTTGGTGTTTCTAACTCATCGAGTGAACACGCGCGCATCAAATTGGGATTTTGAAAGAAAGAAAGCGGAATATTTTTGCTCTGACGATGGGTCATCCCCATCTGTAATTACTCAGGAAGTACTTCGAGCACCTCAATGGACATTAGAATACCTGGCAGATAGGCAACAAAGGCTTCTAGGGAAACTATCAGAGGTATGGCAACTGGACTTTTCAAAATTCCAAAACCTGGAGGAAGTTGCGGAAGATTCCACGCAAAAGGGGACGCGAGGATTTACCGAATTAAACTTGATTGAGGCCAAGCGCGAAGCAATCATGCGCGCCTTAGGTGAGCGCGAGAACTCGAAACTTATGCAAAAAAGAGGGGCGCTGTACTGCAACGCAGAAGGAAATATCCGCGTAGTCTGCGCAATATCAAAGCGATACGCCACCGGAGCGCCATATTGGTATGGATATGCCCCTCGTTGGGACGAGTTTCTTGCCGGAAGCAAAACCTCATTTCTTGTTTTGGGGTGTATGGATCGCGACCGTGCATATGCAATACCTCATGAGCAAATCAAGAAGCTCCTGAAACATCTTCATAGGACGTCGAATCGACACTGGCACGTTGCTCTTGAGGAGGACGATGTGGGTAAGATCGCGCTTACTGTTCCAAAGACAAAGACAAAAGTCGGCCTTACGGAATTCGAAATAAGCGGAATTCTTGGTTGATATTGACGTACAGTCGAAGAAGACACTATTGAAGGCCATCACCATCTACATCGACGTAGACGCTTGCCCCGTAAAGCAGGACATTTATCGCGTCAGCGTCGCTACCGCGGATAATACGACACGCCGCGGGCCGGCGGTCTACCGGGCGGCGGCGGCGGCTGATTATAACCGGATGAGCCGAACCAACCGCCGAAGTGCCCGAAGAACCCGCCGTCATCGCGCGCGATGTTCACCTTGGGCGACGGCGCGCGGGTGATGAAGCCGCCCTGCGGCTGGTTGCTCAATACCGCGACGAATTCGGTGCGATAGTTGGTCTCGCTCGACAGCGGCTCGTCCGAGATGATGATCGAGGACAGCGCCACTGCCGTCGGCGCGATCTTGTCGAGCACTGCCTCCGGGAAGGTGATGCGCTCGAGCGCGTCCTTGGCGTTGTCGCCGTTGTCGATCGAAACCTCGGTCCAGCGCAGACCGCCGCCGTCGCGCGCCACCGCGGTGAAGATGTGGGTGCCGATCGGCTTGTCCGGGTCCTTGATGGTGACCGGGAACTCCTGGCTGAAGTCGTACAGCTCGCCGCCGTCCGACCATTTCTTGTGCGTGGCGCGCCGCACGTAAAGCTTCTGCGTCGCACGGCTGATGTAGATCGACACCGGCACGCCGGCGAGCTTCGCGGCCGTTGCGGCGCTGGCGGTCTCGGCCCGCTTCGCCGCGGTGGCCTTGGCGGCGGCTTCCGCGGCTGCGGCGGCATCCTGCTTCGCCTTCAGGTCGGCCTTGGCGGTGTCGAGCTGTGCAGCCAGCGCCTGCGCTTTGGCGGCGGCCTTCTGCTGCGCGTCCTGCGCCGCCGCCTTGGCCTGATCGGTCATTTTCGGGTTGGCGTTGGCGGCGGCGAGCGCCTTCTCGGCATGGGCGAGCTCGGCATCGGCGCGGGTTTTGAGCGCCGTCAGATTGCGCGCCGCCGCAAGCGCCGCGGCAGCCGCACGCTTGGCCGGCGCGACCGCGGCCTTCGCCGCGACTGCCGCCTTGGCGGCATCGTCGGCGTCGCGGGCAGCCGCTGCGGCGAGCCCCGGCGCCGCGTCAATCGAATCCTGCTTCGGCACGAACAGGGCCGGATCGGAAAACGCCACCGGCTCGGAGTCGGTCGGCGAAATGATCACCCGCATCCCCATCGGCGCCTTGTCGAACACTTTTGCGGCGAAATCGAACGGCATGCGAATGCAGCCATGCGAGGCGGCGTAGCCGGGCAGCGGGCCGCCGTGCAGCGCGACGCCGTTCCAGGTGATGCGCAGCATGTTCGGCATCGAGGCGTCGTCATAGAGGCTCGAGTGGTGCTCCTTGTTCTTCTCGAGGACGGCGAACACGCCGGCCGGCGTCTCGCGTCCGGTGGTGCCGGTCGAGACCGGCGCCCGCAGGATCCAGCCGTCGGCGTCGTAGAAGGTCACCTGCTGGCTCTTGATCGACACGATGGCCATGATCGGGTCTGCCGCCGGGCGCGG
>Ga0210405_10004701_pt1 | contig 12727 bp, 15 predicted proteins | sample IncBWH11MmetaG_FD_155492 | JGI IMG/M metagenome (GOLD analysis project Ga0210405, IMG submission 155492) | Forest soil microbial communities from Barre Woods Harvard Forest LTER site, Petersham, Massachusetts, United States - Inc-BW-H-11-M | ecosystem: Environmental > Terrestrial > Soil >... | reverse complement strand
TACGAGGTGTGTACCAGCGCGAACCTGTATGAGCTGGTTGCGGCTCTGCTGCGCAGCCAGCAAGTCGCGGCGGTCGGAGAGACGGGGAATTAGCCTGCCTTCAATTGCTCTTTCACGTGAGTACGTCTTTTAACTAGCTAAATACCTGCAAAACATTTTAGAAAGCTGTCAAGGGCATGGCAGAATGTGCCCCATGGTTTTGGCCGATATTTACCGGGCACTATTGGGTGTGCCGCCGCAAAGCGTTGCGCACGACGTTCGGCATTGGATCGCACAACTTGGTGGCGTCGGACTAATACCGCTGGGCCTGTTGGACGCCTCCCTCGTGCCCATCCCGGGCAGCATGGATGTACTGACCATCGTGCTGGCGGCGCGCGATTCGAAGTTGTGGTTTTACTATGCAGGCATGGCGACACTGGGCTCGGTGATCGGGGCGCTGTTGACCTTTCGGCTGGCTCGCAAAGGCGGCAAAGAAACATTAAAGAGAAAAGTTTCGGCGGCGCGCGCGGAACAGATTATAGAAATTTTCTCCCGTTGGGGATTCTGGTCGATTGCCATCGCGGCGTTGTTGCCACCACCGGTGCCTATGGTACCGTTCGTGATTGCTGCGGGCGCGACACAGTACTCCACGCAGAAATTTCTGATAGCGCTGACGCTGGGGCGAGTGATTCGCTATAGCTTGCTGGCGTTGCTGGCCGCGCATTATGGCCGGCAAATCATAAATTTCATAGCACATCCTGCGCATCCGTCTCTGTATGTAGCTTTCGGAGTGGCGGTGATTGCCGGGGTGATTACGTTTGTAGTGCTGTCAGCGAGAAAAAAGAAACGCGTGCACGCTTAGAGTTGCAAGCCGTTGCTTGCAGTTTCACAAAATTCCAAAGATAAATTCGGTACTCACCACGCTGGCCGCGAACCCTGCGCCGTCCTGCGCGAAAATGTTGTTCCTTTCTCACGGATCAACGCCAGGAAATGAGCCTGTGAATTCGCCGGTTAATCTGGCAGTAAATCAGTGAGTCGATCGGACGCCCAATCGTGGTGGTCTATAATCCATGCGGAGGCGAAAATGGTCCGGTGACTGTCGCGGCCTTCAAAGCCGCCGATTCGGCCCTTCGCGGATCGAATGGTGGGTTCGACTCCCACACGCCTCCGCCAACAAATCGCTAGTGTTTATGCGGGTTCCTAGCAATTGACATTTCGTGCTACACCGTGCTACGCTTTTGATGTCGATTACGAAGCTTTACGGAGCCTTAATGCCCAGCCTATACACCCGCGAAAAGGTACCTGTAGCCCAGAAAGACGGCCAAACGCAGCTCCTATGGCGCTACCAGCGCGTCCGGGAAGGCCGTGGCGTCAAGACATCCAGTCTCCTCGGCCCGTTCTACTCCCGAAGGAAATTAAACGGCAGGACGGCTTGGTCGAAGCTCCAGCAACAAACCTTCACCGGTGCTAAGGCCGAGGCTGGAGCGCGCCATGAGGAAGTATCAGCAGAGCGCCTTCACGTCGTCTCCGGGAACCGCACGACCATAGAATCAGCGGTCGAGACGTATCTAGACTACAAATCCCGCAAAGCACGCAAGACTGTTATGCAGTATCGAAGTACCCTGAATCAGTTTGCCGACGCCATAAAAGAGCATGCGCATTTTATGGATGAGATCACGCCGGACGTTCTTCGAAAATACAAAAAATTTATGGAAGCTGAGGGATACGCAGGAAAGACCATCGACACTCGATTAAATATCGTATCGTTCCTCTTGAAGAAGAACGGCGTCACGGCGCGAATACCGCGCGATGAAATGCCCACCGTCGAGACGGAGACGGCAATTCCGTATTCCGAAGCGGATTTGAAGAAGCTGTTCGCAGAAATGGATGAGGAAGAGACGCTGTTGTTCAAATTCTTTCTGGCTACTGGCGCTAGAGATCGGGAGGTGACGTTCGCATCGTGGGCCGATATCAACTTCGAGAACAAGACCTACACGATCCGAGGAAAAGCCGACGTAGGCTTCTACGTCAAGAATCATGAGAGCCGCACGATTCCACTTCCAGATTCACTGGTGGCGCTGCTAAAGAAAGCACATCAACACAAGAAAGACGACAGATGGATATTCGTGAATAAGGATGGGAAGCCGAGGGATCATAGTCTCAGACGGTTGAAACAGCTCGCGCTGAAGGTGGGACTAAACTGCGGACATTGCAAGACCACCATAAATGTTGGTCGCTACAAACCAGATATCCGTGAGGTATCGTGTGAGAAACATCCGACCTGCGAGCATATCAAACTGCACCGGCTGAGAAAGACGTGCGCCACACGGTGGCACGACGCCGGGGTCACGTTGAGAACGCTTCAATATCTTCTCGGTCATAAAAAGCTAGAGACCACGCAGCTATATCTCGGAACACAAAACTCACAAGAGCTGCGAAGTCTAATAAACCAAGCCGCTGGAGATTGAGTCAAGCGCATGATCGCAGCTCGCTCTCGGCTTGCTTTAATTGCCGCGCGCGCTCTTTCTGCGCCCACACCAGAAGATCGCTGTAATAAATAATTTTTCGTTTGCCCAAGCGCACGAACGGCAATTTACCGTCGCGCATCTGCTCCTCGATGAAGCATATGGTAGCTCCGGTTAACGAGGCCGCAGCGTCGGGCCGCACCGAGATGACCGCGCCGGTTATCGAGAGGGAAGGATAATCAGGATCGGGTGCAGCGACGGCTGTCTTCGCTTTCTGTGTCTGGGGCATTGAACACACCTTCGCCAAACGAAACGATTGGCATTATTTATTTGCGGTGTGTTCCAGCGGTCTGTTGCCGGAACTTTTGCCAAGTAGGACTTAGACCCATTAAAGGGATGTCTTGGCGTTTTAGCCCATCTGCGACATCGAAGGCGACCGTAGACACCCGAAGGCGCTGCCTGATCGATGTTTGACGTTACGACTGGTCCGTCGCGCTTGGCATTGCGTAGTGTCGGCAAGAAGGCTTATGCCGACATGGTGCGCAAGGTCGGCAAGACAAAGCTCAAGAGCATTGCCAGAGCACAGGGTAAGGTATGGGAGAAGCTAAAGAAACAAGGCAAGCTCTACCATCGCCCGGTGCTTTACGAACCGTGTCCAGATCGTCCCCGGACCGAGAAGACACCTAGTCGGCACCGATTCAAGAATGGTTTTTGTAGTTGTGGTGAGCGGAAAAAGTCGTAGTTCGTTTTGATTAACGATTCGACATTTTCTGGGCCATGTGCAGAAGAAGCTTGCGATCACCGTCTTCGGTTTTAGCCAGCAGCTGGCGAAGCTTACTGAGATAACGAGCCTCTTTTCCGGTACTTCCCCAAGTCGTATCGTCAGAGGACTTCCGCTTTAAGAGGTTAGGCAGTTTTGGTGGCTCTTCACCATCGTAGAAGAGTTGATAGAGTGGGATCTCAAGCGCACGCGCCAGCTTTTCCAGTGTTTCAATAGCCGGCACAGTGTGGCCATTCTCTACACGGGAAACATAACAACGAAGCAAGCCGGTTCGCTTCTCGATGTCGCCCTGAGAGAGTTTCTTTTCTTCGCGGATTTCGCGGAGACGTTCGCCAATAATCATGGGCCATTATTGCATCCACATATGGACCGAGCAAGTACCTGGAACGAGCGGGCTTGGTTCTTTACCAATGTCGGCTTGACCTGGGCAACTGGTGATGTCAAAGGCGGCTTCGCGATGCAATGTGACAAGAACGACTATCGTGCCGTGCTCACCGGACTTGAGGGCGTCACCGGCAAGAAAGCCGTCGATTCCGAGGCAATGAACGTCAAGAACTAACGCGGACTACAGACGTTACCGGGCGTGTAACAGCATCCACTCTTGGCACATGCCCGATAACGCCACTACCAAGAACTTGGAGGCACCTCCTAGCTTGCTTCCCAGCGGGGATTTTGTGTAGTTACAGTATTCCGGCAGGCGCAATCGCTTATCAGCACAGTCTTTTTGGGTCCCTACGCAGGCTACATGTTCTTCTTGAACGAAAGAAGCAACCTCATGCAATCCGCCGGGCTATCCGAGAATTCGACTCCGGTAAACGGAGTGTTCAGAAAATCGGAGAATCCGGGAATGCGCTTAGGAGAACTGTCCGTCAGGTCCCGGAATCCCACGGACCAGTTGGTAAAGAGGCGATGCTCCGATGTTCCGCGCAAAAGTATTTGAAAGTCTTTGTGTCTGTAGTGTTCTTTGATGCTGCTGACGAGTTTCATCACGGTTTCCTGATCGCCTTCGAGGACTTGCAGAAAGGTGCCATCCTTGTAGAGAAGTAATCCGGTAACGCCAACCTGAGCATTGGTTTCGCGGGTCTCTTCCAACATGGTTTGAAGTTCAGCCTTGGTGAGGAGATGAGAGGAGGTGCTTCCGCAAACTACATGAAACATGTTCCCCGGCTCCTTGATGGCAGGCTCAGTTCGTCCATTGCTGGGAGTCTGAAATAGCCTGCATTAGAGAATCGTAGGAAAGCATGGCCTCGTCGACGAGGGGTTTGGCGCTCTCGATGGCCTGCTTCAAATGAGTTCGGTAGATTTCGATGTTATCCGAATTGTCGAACATCGTCTTACGGGTCGCCGCAATGTCAGCCATGACGGCGCAGAGGGTGATATGAAGGGACTTTACACAACTGAGAATCTCTTCCAGATGGGGTCGAAGGTCACTACGGTGTTGCACTTCCAACCTTGAGTTGGGCATCGGTCTTTTCCTTTTGTTTTCTAGTTTGTCTCGCGCCAGCGATCATGATGACGCGATCTAACCGACTTGAACTATTCGTGGGCCACAACCAGCCAACGATGTTGATGAGCAGGACCGACAGTCCAAAACAAACCGTCGCCATTAGTCCTGCCAGCGCAATCAACAACGCTAATATCATCGATATTTCAGAATGGTCCTCATCGCCGAACCGAACAAAATAACTCCGGCTATCACGAGAGCAGCGCCAGCGAGTAAATTGACGCCTGAATTAGAATCTTCCATGGAGATCCATAGAAAGAGGCCCAGAGTTATAGCCGCAGCTGAAATAAATATTTCAAGCGCGTGCGCTCTTACAATCAGAGCGCGTGGTGGAGTTAATGGCATTCGCCCTGTTCGTCCCGTCTCAGTGCTGTCGTATAGATTGTCGTTATATAAAGGCATTGATAGCTTCACGATTGGTTTCGTTAGATACTTATTAACACCGGTTTCACGCGGTATTGACACAGTATTTACCCACTGCCCATCACCCGGTGTTCCAAATCGGGGCCTACACCGGTTTCGGTTCACGGTGTCTTCATTATCATTGACTGAAACTCGCAAATCAGCGAATCGTCCCACCAACCTCGCTTTGCTTCGTCATGCATAATCGTAAACACCTCTTCGGGCTGGATGGCCTTGCGGTAAGGTCGATCCGTTGCTAGCGCATCGTAAATGTCTACGATTTGCAATATCCGGGCCGTCAAAGGTATTTCTTCGCCTTTCAGCCCGTCAGGATATCCTGAGCCGTTTAGTTTTTCATGATGATGTCGAATGATGGGTAGAACATAGCGAAGAGACTTCAGTGGCGCGCAGATACGCTCCCCAACGAGCGTGTGTTGTTCCATGATCTTTCGCTCTTCTGGGGTTAACGGTCCGGCCTTCAGCAGAATGTCCTCGGGAACAGCCACTTTGCCGATATCGTGAACGATCCCACCGAGATGCAGCGCCCTACACAAGTGCGAAGGAAGTCGAAGGCGCTCAGCTAAAGCTACGGAATATCTCGACAGACGGTTGCAATGATCTTTTGTGTAGGGGTCTTTCGCCTCAATGCTTAGGACGAGGCTAAACAATACCTGTTCGGCACTTTGCAATTCATTCGTGAATTCTTTGAGGCGAACCAATGATTTTACGCGCGCTACCAGTTCTTCTGCGTTGACCGGTTTACTAAGAAAATCATCGGCACCACAGGTGATTCCGCGAATTCGATCATCGGTGCTAGATAAGCCTGTCAGCAGCACGATAGGAATGAGTCGCGTCTCCGGGTTCGCCTTCGCGGCCTGGCACACTTCAAATCCCGTGAGTTTTGGCATCATGACATCCAAAAGCGCGACGGCAGGGTCATGAGTCAGCAGGAAGTCCAGCGCCTCTTGACCGTCCTGCGCGCCGAAGACACGATATCCCTGAGCTCTCAGCAGTCCAGACAATAAATTGCGAGTCGCACTATCATCATCTGCGACAAGAACCATCGCCGAATGGACTACCTCCTCAGGCATCTCAAATTTCTTGGGTATCGGTAGTTCCTCTCTCGACGCAAGGGGAACCTAGCATCAGTTGGCAAGGTGAATCTATTGTGCGTTGGTGAGTGTGATCCTTACCTTAGTTAGTTCTCAGGATTGCTCCGCGCCGGGAATCCTATCTTGCCAGCCAGCCGGACTAAATCAGGTAGGGAATCCGCACGCATTTTACGCATGAGTTGACTGCGGTGGACCTTGGTAACGGCCTCACTGATTCCAAGTTCGGCGGCGATTAGTTTGTTAGGTAGGCCGGAGACCACCAGGGGGAGGACCTGGCGTTCACGAGGTGTGAGCGATGCAAGCCTGGATTCTAGCTGCGCAACTTCCGCACTTCGCTGGCGGTTCTCGCCGTCTTTTTCCAACGCGACGTGAATGGCGTCCAGCAGTTCCTGATCGCGGAACGGCTTGGTCAGGAATTCGATGGCTCCTGCCTTCATGGCCCGTACCGACATGCGGATGTCGCCGTGCCCGGTGATGAAGATGATCGGGATCGCGATGCCACTGTCGCCCAGCTTACGCTGGAAATCCAGCCCGCTCATTCCGCGCAGCCGAATGTCAAGGATCAGGCAACTCTCCGTGTCCGGTCGACTGCTCTCCAGAAACTCCTTCCCGGAACCAAAAAGCTGCACGCGCAATCCGACGGAGCGGATCAGGCTGCTGAGGGTCTCACGGATGGACGCGTCGTCGTCAATCACATAAACGATTGGCTGCCGTTCCGTCATTCCACACCAGGTTCAATCGCCAGTTTGAACTCGAACACAGCGCCGCGCGGCGGGCGCGGCAAGGCTCGCAGTTGGCCATCATGCGCTTCGATGATCGAACGGCTTATGGAGAGTCCCATTCCGATACCGCCCCGTTTGGTGGTGTAGAACGGATGAAAAATACGGTCCAGGTCTTCTTCATTCAGCCCCAGCCCCGTGTCTTGGATAGAAACTTTCACGCCATCAGAATCCGGCGCCGTTTCGATACGCAATTCTTTTTCGCCATCCTGCACCGCTTGCATCGCTTCGATGGCATTCACGACCAGATTGAACACTACCTGCCGGAGTTGTACGCGGTCTCCCTGAACGGCGGGTAGGTCAGCGCTCAAGTCCATCTTGACGGTGACGCGCGCTTTTGCAATTTCGCTGCCGGCCAGCGCTAGCACTTCACGGATCACCTCATTGATGTCGAGGCTTTCTATTCGTGGCGGCTCCTTTTTCAGTAGCGCACGGATTCCCGCGATGACCTCGGCGGCGCGATCGGCCTCGCGGACTGCCTGTGCGATGGCTTCCCTCGCTTCCATCAAATTCGGCGGATCCGCCGCCAGCCACCGCAAGCAAGCGCTTGCACTGTTCACCACTGCTCCCAGGGGTTGATTGAGCTCGTGCGCGATGGACACGGTCAATTCATCGAGCGAAGCGTTGCGGCCAACGTAAGCAAGTTCGATATTGGCTTGCGCGTAAGCCAGTTGGAGTGCCTGGGCATGAAACCGGCGATCCACGCCCGATGTCACCACGGCGGTCGTGAGCACGATCAAGGTAACGGCTGCAATTGCATTGTTGCCGAAAGGGGAAATGTTCACGGCATGGGAAAGATCGGGAAGCGAGGCGGGGAAGAAACTTGCCGCCGCCATTCCGGTGTAATGCATCGCGGAGATAGCGACTCCCATAACTGTGGCGCTACCAACTCTCCGACCGACAGTCCATCTGGTCTCCTCTCGCAGATCGAAGACCATCAACAGCGCAACCAGAGAAAACAGGATTGCGAACAAGACGGAAAGGCTCACCAGAAGAGGGGAGTACCGAGTGATGGCAGGCAATCTCATTGCGCCCATGTTGATGTAATGGAGGCCGACGATACCACCTCCCATAAATACGCTGCCGGTCAAGGCGTTGACCCAACCCATTTTATCTCGGCCCACCACATTCAGCGCGACCCCCGACGCAAAGATAGCCACCAACAGTGCGGCCAGGAGCGTCGGCCAGTGGTACCAGACGGGCACGGGTAGGTGGAAGGCAACCATCCCCTTAACATGCATCGTCCAGATGCCGATGCCCATCGCCGTGGCGCCGCTGACCAACCAAACTAGGCGGGCCAAGCCTTTCGCGGCGGATACACGTCCCGCGACATCGAGCGCGGCAAAGGACGCAGCGATGGCGATCAACACTGATCGTGCCACTTCGCTATAGTCATACGAGCCCGACAGCGCCTGGTTTGCTGGAATGGTCATCAAGAGCCCCGGTCGCTTTGGATTGTAGGCTGGCAGGTCCTTCTCACGGAAACCGGGGCGGAGGAGTCTGAGCTTTTTCCAAAACTCAAACAGGACTTCCGTTTCGGCGAACCACACTTTCAGAGCACGCCCGTCAATCTTCGTGGCTCGGCGGGCATCCGTCGCATTTGCCTGCAAAAGCCTTGTGGGCCGACCATACACTCTCGTTTGAGCACAGTAAAGTCATCAGTGGATACGGTCCACTGAACAACTTCGCTTGTCGGTTTCAAGTAAGTAGCGATTAGTGTATTGACTTAACAATAATCATAGTGGTAGTGTGTTTCGATATGGAGGCAATCTTTTGGCAATGCAACTAACATGCTGTTATGAAGTCAGAAATGTATAATTCGCAAAAACTGAAGCTTAAATGGGCCTATCTGCCCAAAACGTTCATAACGACTGTCATGCTGAAAATATTCTATTGCGGCTCAGACTAGAGGGACTGCCCTGGTTGATGCTGCTCAAACTTCCCTTGGGACTGGTTATGGGGCGCTCTGTTGCGATGATGCCAAATGGGTTTCGGCCAGTGAGACACGGGGTTACCCGACTTAAAGTGAAACGGGGCGTCAACTCCACCTGCGCCGCTGCAAACGCCGCCAATGACACCGTAGAACATGACCATCGTAGAGTTTGTTCCGTCGCTGTTGACTCCAGTCGGGCCAGCATTAGGATTATCTTCGCCAATGGCGGCTGATACAGCCCATTCTGTGGTTGTAATCTGGGCTGCGGTTGGATCGGTGTTAGTGCCGGTGACGTAAAGATTTGCCGAGAATGAATTAAGGAACAGGGTCGTCGGAACGCCATATGGGTCCAAACCATCTGCGAACATGTATTCAAAAATGCCGGATTGGGAAGATTTACCTGAATTAAGAGTTAATGGATCGGTGACGCCGTTTGTAGCAGCGAAGCAAGGGTTTAAATGGAACGTTGGGTCTGGTGACAATGCAACCGTGCCTGCAAGCTGTCCGAGGGCGGGTGGCGTACTAAAGGTGATGGTCGTGTTCACAGTCGAATCGAATGCTGAGCCGTTATCCGCCGAGTAAGCGTCGAGGGACCCGGCAGCGGAGCCGTCTGAGATGGTTGGCAAGAACGTGGCCACGAAATTCCCCGGACTGTCTATCGTGGTAATGCTGCATGCCGAAGCATCTCCCACGGCATAATATGTCCCAGTGATTGCCGGGATAGATAGACCGCTACTGCCAGGGACCGAAGTCGTCGCACTGAACACTCCTGTATAGATAAAAGAAAAATTTGGCCCCTGCCCGAGATTGTTGACCGCGATTGTAATCTGGTAAGTATTTGCGCCCAGTTGAATCCATGACGGCACTTGATTAAAGGTCTCAGAGTCACGCACACACAACGACGAATCGCTGAACGTTCCGTAGGTGTAGCCTGTGCCGTCCGGTCTAAGGAAAGTCGAAAAGTTGCCCGGCCCGTAAGCCGATTGTGCAGTATTGTCTCCCGTTGTGTGAACAATCTCCCAGCGGCCAACAGGTATCGGGTCTGCCGCCCGCGCAGAAGTCGGATAGAAATAAATTAGTGCGACTAGAGCAATAATTCCAGCTTTGAGTCTCATCAGGTCTCCCCGTTTGTCTTAATAAGACTGTGCAATTCAGAGGCCTTTGACAGCACTCTAAGTCCTAGCAAGATAAGGACAAAAAAGGATTCCTGTTTCTCTGAAGGTTCCAGTTCGGTCAAGCTGCCCGATTTGGCACACTTGCAATCGTTTTGCTAAGCGGACAAGCTAATGAGAGGCGGCTAATGAATGATCGCTAACCGACGTTGTCCAGTTCCGGAAGCCGCCAGATCAGGAGTCTGCCGTAGCCCTCATATTGTATGCCTTCAACTTGCGATACAAGGTGGTTTTTCCTATTCCCAACATTCGCGCCGCGGCGATTTTATCTTGAGTGTGGCGCAGAATGTTAACAATTGCGCGACGTTCCAATTCTGCGAGCGGTAATATTTCATCGTGAGCTGGCATGTGTCCGCTTCTGGAATTGACCAAAGTGCTGGGTAAGTCACCGATTTCTACGACGGACCCAGGACCCAGCGCTAGCGCTCGTTCAATACAATTCTCCAGTTCGCGTACATTCCCGGGCCAGTCATAAGCGATCAGCACCCCCATCGCTTCTTCGGAAATTGTTGGCGTCGATCCATGCATCCCAGAAAACTTTTCCAGGAAAAAAGTCACCAGCAGGGGAATGTCGCTTTTGCGCTCGCGCAGCGGCGGCAAATTCACTTGCACCACGTTCAAACGGAAATAGAGGTCTTGGCGGAATGTCCCGGCCCGAATCTCGTTTTCCAAATTGCGGTTGGTCGCCGCAATGATGCGCACGTTGATTTGCCTTCTTTCCGTCGATCCAACGGGTTTTACTTCTTGCTCCTGCAACGCTCGCAGTAGCTTGGACTGCAGGGCTATCGGCATGTCCCCTATCTCATCGAGAAACAACGTCCCTCCGTTCGCCGCTTCGAGTAACCCGCGCTTCGATTGCACCGCGCCGGTAAATGCGCCCCTCACGTATCCGAACAGTTCCGTTTCGATCAGTGTGGATACCAGAGAAGAGCAATCCACAGGTACAAACACTGCTTTTTTACGCGGCCCAGAGGAATGAATGCTACGCGCTATCATTTCTTTCCCGGTACCAGTTTCTCCAAGAATCAGTACGGGGTATTCATGCTGGCTTACTTTATGAGTGATCTTATACACAGATTGCATTTTAGGCGCGAGACCAATGAGGCCGCCAAAGCCTAAATCAGTTCTGACTTGTTCCCGCAGAACCCGGTTTTCATTCTGAAGATCGATGCTGAGCGCGGCTCGTTGTAGGCGATAGCGAAGTTCGGCGATACGAAAGGGTTTAGTGAGATAGTCAACCGCTCCCAGCCGGGCGGCACTGATAGCGGAATCAACCCTTCCGCAGCCGGACAATGCAATCACCGCAACATCACCGTATAGCCGGTGAACCCGATCTATCAGATCGGGGCCGTTTGACTCGCCGAGTCTTAAATCTGTGATCAGGATGTCGACATTTGAATTGTCTAAGATATCCATCGCTTCTTGGGCCGTGGCGGCGACGGTGACCTTCATGCCGCTCTGCACCGCGACTTGCGCGCATAATTGCCTGACGCATTGTTCGTCGTCCACCACCAGAAGACTCATTCTCGGAGTAATCGCCACCGCCGCTATTCCCATAAAGTCACAGGCTTTCTGGGCGCGGCCTGGTGGTTGCAAGTTGTTGGCCTAGTCATATGCTATTGACGAACAGTTATCATGACGCCAAATGGTCGTAAAGACGCCGCAATTGCTAATTTTGGGCCGTGTGGTGTGTCGAGGCGCAGGAGCAGTAATCGCGCGACCTATTCCCAATATGACCTAATTGTGCAATTTTGGGAAAAACTAAGTGCAGATACTTAAGCATGAATATATTATAAAATCTTGACGGCACTACATATACTATAGAGTATACAGGCATACGACGAATGTGTTTGATCGCCCTTATTTTGGCGATTTCCGGCATGTTACTGCTAAGCAAGCGCATCGATCCCCCGGGAGAGAATGTTTTAGTTCGTACATAATTATTCGATGGGACGCGGTCGAGTTACGAAGGCCGATGGACGTGTTAGCCGTGGATCGTTGTGGCCGCATTATATCCAGTATGGTAGTAGACGTATATGGTTAACTATGGTACTGGTAAGTACAATTTCCTGTGTATGTCTAAGCGGTTAACATAGAAAATACCGATTTGGGACGAATGGGCACGAAATTGAGAGCCAAGTCCGCCGGAGACGAGCCTTGGTGTGCCGCGCTGCAAATATCGTCAGGGCACGTTAATATCGGATCGATAACTTATTGCGATAGGCATATAATTTAGACCTAGCCGTAAGCCCCGAGACGGCAGGAATTCCGCGCACATGCCTCCCTGGGTGAATCCGCAGTGAATTAATCGGTGTTCGGTATCGGCGTCGAATGGACCATTTCTTCCGTGGGGCAACGATATACAAGATCATCTACACGCGGAGTAAAATTCTGATCATTGCTGAGATTACCTATGATTATTGGGGATCGGTTGCGGGAAATAAGGGAATTAAAGAATCTGTCGCAAAGTGACATCCAAGCGCGGACTGGACTACTGCGATCTTATATTTCCAGAGTAGAAAACGGTCGTACGATTCCCGCTATGGAGACCTTAGAAAAAATTGCGCATGCTCTTGAAATGCATCTCTATCAGGTGTTTT
>Ga0210405_10004698_pt1 | contig 12733 bp, 10 predicted proteins | sample IncBWH11MmetaG_FD_155492 | JGI IMG/M metagenome (GOLD analysis project Ga0210405, IMG submission 155492) | Forest soil microbial communities from Barre Woods Harvard Forest LTER site, Petersham, Massachusetts, United States - Inc-BW-H-11-M | ecosystem: Environmental > Terrestrial > Soil >... | reverse complement strand
ACACGCTGTGACCGGGCGACTATCGTTCGAAGTGAATTTTGCGCGAGGCATTTTGAATGAAGATTTTGGTGATTGGCGGCGGAGGGCGCGAGCATGCGCTGGTTTGGAAGCTGAAACAGAGCGCTCGCGTGGAGAAAATCTGGTGCGCGCCGGGGAACGGCGGAATCGCCGATGATGCAGAATGCATTGCCGTGGACGCGGGCAGCGTTGCGGCGCTTGTAGCACTGGCGGAAAGAATAGCGCCGGATTTGACCGTGGTGGGACCGGAGTTGCCGCTTGTAAACGGAATTTCCGACGCTTTTGCGGTGCGAAATTGGCCGATGGTGGGCCCTTCGCGGCAGGCGGCCCAACTGGAAGGGAGCAAGATTTTCTCGAAGCAGTTTCTGCTTCGGCACGGCATTCCGACGGCGAAAATGTATGGCGCCTATGACTCGGCGCGCGACGCCTACGCTGCCTTGCCCGGCGTTGATTGGCCGCTGGTGATTAAAGCCGATGGGTTGTGCGCGGGCAAGGGCGTGGTCCTGGCGCCCGATGCTGAGTCTGCTCAACAATTCATGGAAAGTGCGATGGAGAAGAATGAGCTTGGACCAGGCGGGCGTCGTGTTCTGCTGGAAGAGACGCTCGAGGGCGAGGAGCTTTCTTTCATCATTCTGACGGACGGCGAACGGTACGCCCCCATGGTGCCGACGCGGGATCACAAGCGCGTCTTTGATGGCAACCACGGTCCCAATACGGGCGGAATGGGCGCTTACTCCTCCGACGAACTGTTGCCGGCCGGTTTGCGCGAAACCGTGATTTCAAAGATTGTGGAACCCACGCTGCGAGGCTTGGCGAAGGACGGGATCACCTACCAAGGCTTCTTGTACGTAGGGCTCATGCTGACCAAGGATGGACCCAAGGTGCTGGAGTTCAATTGCCGGATGGGCGATCCAGAAGCCCAGGCGATCGTCGCGAGGATGGATTTCGACCTTGCGGAAGCTTTGGCGGATGTCGCTGCGAAGCGGCTCAATCCTGCAAAATGGAAATGGAAGAAGGGTGCAAGCGCTTGCGTGGTGCTAACCTCTGGCGGATATCCAGGAAAATTTGAGGTTGGAAAGAAAATCGAGAAACTAACCTCTCCTGTCAGGAATACCGGTGTGGAGATCTTTCATGCCGGAACGAAGCGCGAACGCGATTCTCTGGTGACCAGCGGTGGCCGCGTCTTGGGTGTCACGGCCGCGGCAGATTCCCTGGCGGCGGCTTTGCGTCTGGCCTATCAAGCGGCGGAAAATATTCATTTCGACGGCATGCACTATCGCAAAGACATCGGTGCACATGTCGGCCGCGTCAAGGCAGCGCGAGACTGAGCGATACCGTCTGTCGTCCGCCTCTTGCGTGCCTCAAAGCGTGGCTTGCCTACGGAGGAGCTGCCGGAAGCGTGGCAGTCCAGGAGACCCGGGTCGAGGACTGCGCGCATGCCCAGCCGGGAGGAAAGCGCCAAGTTTTGCTGGTGGACCGGGAAACACTGGATGCGCTGGAACTCGGTCCAAGAATGATCCGGGAGAACATCACCACGGAAGGGCTCAACGTAAATGGCCTCCAGCAGGGTGAATCCCTGAGAGTGGGCGAAGTGCTGCTCGCCGCATTGTCAAAGGCGGAATGATCCGGCAGGGCGACAGCATCCAAAAACGGGCTCTAAGTCTGACTTAGGGTTTCACCCTGCGGTGTAATGACGGAGCATCCGGGGGCTGGTTTTTGTCTTCTTTGGCCTTTTCCACGGGCTCGTCAGGCGCAAGGATCCATTCGAAACCGTGTTCGTTCATGGTGCCGAGAATGAAGTGTTCCTTCTCCACAATGAGCGGCAAGACAGCTCGAAGAAAATCCGTGGCATCCTCGGGGCCCGCTTTGTTCGCTTGGCCGCGTTCAATGCTTTCCGAAACTTTTAAGAGTTTTGGGTCGCTGCGCGACAATTTCTCGATCTCCGGATCGTTTCCCTCAATCAGCTGCTGCAACGTTGGCCCCTGCAAGGTTTCTGGATAGCGGATTTCGACGAGCTTCTTGGGGGCATGTTTTTCAGGAGGATAAAGCTGGGTGAAGCGCGGGCGGAGCAAACGGGTCTGCCAGAAGTCACCACGGGTCGCAATTTCTTCCTGCTGAATGCGGTATTCGACCGTCCAGACTTCGGGACCGTAATCATCCGGAGCGTAACCGATCATGACGACTTCCAAGAGAGCTTCCTCTGGCTTGAATTCGATTTTGTGGTGAAGCTGGGAGACGAGCGGGCGCAGCCTTTCGAGAAAGGCGACACCCAGTACGTCCAAATCGGGGGCGACTTCCTCGGGATCGGCGGAATAGTGGGGATTTCGTCCTGTCAGGCGTGGAAAATCTTTGTCGAGTCGCACAGGTTTCGGATCGGACGTGTGCCGCCATTCCGAGGCGCCCAAGAGAATACCGATGTGCGTTGAATCAATGCTCAAGACGCGCGGAGGAATGGAGTTGGCTTCGACGGGCTGATCGATGGCTGCGAAAACGATCTTGTCGCGAGCGACGTGTACGATGACGCGGCCTCCTGCGAGATTGGCGACGATTTCATCTCCGCGTTCGCGGTCCTGCGCATGTGCGATTTGCACGGCAACGAAAGACGCGAGGAAACACAAACACAGCAAGACCCGGAACTTGCAGGGGCGTCGGTTTGTGCCAGCGGCTTTCATGGACATTTAGTAGGATGCGGGCATTCTCCGGGAACATTGAGACTAGCACGCTTATTCTATGGCTTCTCCTGGGGAAACGGCAGCCGCGGCCTCTTTCGCCCGCGCCAGCAACCCATCGAGAGCCGTTCGGTCATGGTAGCCGCCGTTCTGAATCACGGCCCAAACTTTGCGCGTATTGGCGATGTTCTCCGCAGGATTTGCGGTTAGCACGACCAGATCAGCGGCGTGGCCTGCTTCGACGGTGCCCAAATCTTTTTCGCGACCAAGGAACTGCGCGGCGCCGCGGGTGGCGGCCTGTAGGGCTTCCAAAGGCGTGAAACCGGCGCGGACCAGCTCGGCTAGTTCGTGATGAAAGCTATCACCCGGAAAGACAAAGGGATCGAGCGAATCTGAGCCGACCAGGAGCGGCACACCGGCGTGATGCAATTCACCGGTTAGCTTCCAATCATTGGCGGCTTGACGGCCAAGCCACGCCGCCCGCTGCTTCATCTCCGCGTCGTGGAAGGAATCGCGCCATTGTTTTGCCATTCCAGGCGGGACGAAAGCGAGGAGCGGGTCGTCGGCCTTCCAATTCTCGGGGTGAGAGGTGATGTCCAGAGAGGCTAAGGTGGGCGTGACCCAAGTGCCGTTTTTCTTTAAGGTTTGGATGAGCGCCGCGGCTTTCTCCGGACTGTAGGTCGCGTCGGCTTCGTGCGCGATCTGTTCCCACGCCACGGAGTCGCCATTTTTTTCGGCCTGAACGAGGCGCGGGCGGAGGTCGGTTTCCTTCGAGGAAAAAGACAGCGCAAAGGCGCTATAGAGAAAATGTTCGATGCTGCGCATGCCGGCGTCGCTGGCCTCAATGGCGCCGATTTCGAAGGGCAGGTGGCCGACAAAGGGAATGTTTTGTTTTTTGGATTCGTCGGCGACGGCGAAAAAGGCATCGCGCGACGGCATGGAAATAATTTTTATGAAATCGGCACCGCGCTTTTTGACGTCATCGACGGCAGCTCGCGCTTCGTCCGCGTTGTGGACGGGATACTGTTCGGGAGTTTTTTTACCGCTCGCAGCAAGGAATGGACCGCTGCAAACGATGTGCGGCCCGAGCAGCGCTCCGGACTCAGCGTCGCGCTGCCAGGAAAGGAGAGCCTCGATATCACCGCCCATGTCGCGCACGCCAGTAATGCCATTAGCGAGAAGCAAAGGGAGAAGGACCTGCTTGCTCCAGGCAGGGTCGGCATTGATACCTGCCAGATGGACATGCATGTCCCAGAAGCCGGGGAGCAAGAATTTTCCGGAGGTGTCGATGGTGCGCGCCGATTTGGGGACTTTGATACTGGTCGCCGCTCCCACTGCGGTGATTCGGCCAGCTTCGATCAGAACAGTTTGGTCCGCTTGCGGCGGGCGGCCGGTGGCGTCGATTACTGTAACGTGAGTGATCGCAAGCCGGGATGAAGGCTCGGCCGAAGAGAACCACGGCACCACCAGGAGCGCCACAAGCAGCGGGAAGAGTATCTTTCTAATCCTCAAAGGAACGCTCACCTTCCGGGCGACCGGGCATTTCTAGAAAGCTACCACAAACAGCGGTAGGCGGCGGGGGTTCTTGCGGAGTGGCGCTGGGCCGGCTGAGACTTGGGAAGCGCTCGTCAGAGCCGAAAGGAGCGAGTAAAATAGAGCATCGAGCATCGGAAGAAGGAGTGGAAAAACACACCATGGGATTGCGAAAAGCGAAAAGTATTCAACACAATGGCAAGCGATTGACGGAGATCATCGAGGCGCACGAGCGGTTCTTCCGCGGGAAAGAAGGCGGAGCGCGGGCGGACCTGGCTGGCGCTGATCTTTCGCGTGCCGATTTGCAGGGAATCAATTTGAGCGGAGCGATTTTGCGGGGCGCGAACCTCGAGGGCTCGGACTTGCGCAAAGCCAAGCTGCCTGGTGCGGATTTGTCCGGCGCGAATCTTCGCAACGCGGATTTGCGAAACACGGACATGACCGAATCGATTTTGCCGGGCGCGGATTTAACGGAAGCGCAGGCCAGCGGAGTGGAGTTTTTTCGCTGCGACCTTTCGAACGCGATTTTCCATCGCGCGCGTCTGCGAAACGTGAACCTGCGGCTGGCCAATGTCAACGGCGCGAAATTCAGCGGAGCGGATATGGGCGTGGCGATTCTTCGCGAAACGGATTTGACGGGAGCGGACCTTTCCGGCGTGGACCTTTCTACCACTCTTATGCCCCGCGGCTACGCTGCTCAGCAGGCCAAGCAAAAAAGCGCGTAGCCCTCAACGCACGATGCTGTATATATTTGGAGCGTAATGCTGGCAAATGTTTTCTTGGTGGGTAATGCTGGCGCGTAATTCTTGGGGCAGCGGGCTGCCCGCATTAATGGCAAACGGCATCTCCGCGTGGTAGCCTCGGGCTGAAGTGGAATCGTTCTTCGCGCGTTTCCTGTGACCTGTGGCCACTCCTGCGACACAACTCGCCGCCGCCGAAATACGTGAACGCGTACTCGGGGTAATCCGCAGCCTGCTGGAGGAATTAGGCAGCCGCGGAGCTTTGCCGATACTCAACGGGGCGTCGCAGCTTGACCGGGATTTGGGACTGGGCAGCTTGGAGCGGGTGGAATTGCTCGCGCGTTTAGAAACGGCGTTTGGCGTGCGGCTGCCCGATCAAGTTGTAGCGGAAGCGAATACTCCTGACGATCTGGCGAAAGCGCTCATTGCGGCGCCGGGAGCCGAGACCCAAGAAGACGAAGCGGCTTCCGCTCTGCGCGCGGCCATTGCAATACAAAAACTACATCGCGAAGCTCGGGATGCCGACATTTTCTCAGCGGAGACGCTGCTGGACGTGTTGCGCTATCGCGCGGCGCATGACGCCGAACGCACTCACCTGCTGATCAGCGAAGAAACAGAAGGCCAAGAGCGCAGCGTTACGCTGACGTTTGGCGAACTGTATGCTGCGGGGCAGCGTTGCGCGGCGGAGTTGGCGCGGCGCGGCGTGCCTGCTGGCGGCCGAGTGGCGCTGATGTTGCCGACATCGCGCGCGTTTTTTGTTTCGTACGCGGGCATCTTGCTGGCGGGCGCGATTCCGGTGCCTATCTATCCGCCGTTCCGCGCCGATCGCATCGAAGAATATGCGTCGCGGCAGTCGGCGATTCTCAGGAATGCGGGAGTCTGTCTGCTGCTGACGTTTCGTCAAGCGGAAGCGGTGGCGCGTTTGCTGAAACCTCGCGTGCATTCGCTCGCGGAAGTGGCCGATGCGGAGAAGTTGATTGACGCGGCGGATAAAGCGCCGCCACCGTCGCCGGGCGCGCTGCCTTTACATCTCACGGGGAGCCGCGCGCGGAAGGCGAGCGACATTGCGTTGTTGCAATACACGTCCGGGTCAACGGGCGATCCCAAGGGTGTCGTGCTGACGCACGCAAATTTGCTGGCAAACATGCGAGCGATCGGCGAAGCGGTGGAACTTGGGCCGAGCGACGTTGGCGTGAGCTGGCTTCCGCTCTATCACGACATGGGTCTCATCGGGGCTTGGCTCACACTGCTGCACTTCGGAGTGCCGCTGGCGGTGATGTCTCCGCTGGCGTTTCTCACGCGGCCGGAGCGATGGCTGAAAGCGTTTCAAAAATATGGCGGAACGATTTCGGCGGCACCGAATTTTGCTTATGAATTGTGCGTACGAAAAATTGCGGACAAGGATATCGAAGGAGTGGATTTGAGCAATTGGCGTGCGGCGCTGAATGGCGCAGAGCCGGTGAATCCCGATACCTTGGACCGGTTTGCCGAGCGATTTGCGCGTTACGGATTTCGGCGCGAAGCGCAATTGCCGGTGTACGGGCTCGCGGAGGCCTCGCTGGCAGTGACATTCCCACCGCTGAATCGCGGGCCGCTGATAGACCGTATCGAACGCGATGTGTTTACTTCGGAGGGTCGCGCAGTTCTAGCGCGAACAGGCGACGCCAAGACCATTGCTTTCGTTTCTTCCGGTAAGGCGATTCCGCGGCACGAAGTGCGCATCGTGGATGCCAGCGGCAAGGAAGTGAGCGATCGAACGGAAGGGTTTCTGTGGTTTCGCGGCCCTTCCGCGACCAGTGGCTATTATCAAAATACGGAAGCGACTGAAAAACTGCTGCCCATGGGGCAGGCGGAGAGTGATGGCGAGTACGCGTGGGTGAATACTGGCGACCGCGCGTACCGTGCGGACGGCGAAATCTACGTCACTGGGCGCGTGAAGGACATCATCATCAAGGGCGGGCGCAATCTCTATCCGCACGAAGTCGAAGAGCTGGCGGCGAGCGCGGAAGGAATTCGCAAAGGCTGCATCGTTGCCTTTGGGCTGAAAGATGAAGTTTCGGGAACCGAGAAACTGATCGTGGTGGCGGAAACCCGAGAGCGCGAGGCATCGCGCCGTGCGACGATTGCGGCGGCCGTGACGGAAATGGTTTCGCAGGGACTGGGATTGCCGCCGGACCGCGTCGAGCTCATACCTCCGGGAAGCATTCCCAAAACTTCGAGTGGCAAATTGCGCCGTGAAGAAACCAAGCAGCTTTACCTCGCGGGAAAATTGGCGGAGAGTAAGGCACCTGCGTGGGTGCAGATTGCGCGGCTCGCTACAACCAGCGCGGCTCGCACCGGGGGACGGGAAATATGGTCCGGGGTTCGACGCGGTTTGGAAATTCTGTACGGGCTGTATTTTGGTTTCGTGTTTTTGGTGTGGATCATTCCGACTTGGACGATCGTGAGTTTCATCAACGACTACCGCGAAGCCGGACGGTTTACGTCTGCCGCACTGAAACTTTTGTTTGCGCTGATTGGCTGCCGCGTGCGCGTTGTCGGCAAAGAATACGCGGATATACCTGGAGCGAAAGTTTTTGCGGCAAATCACACCAGCTATTTTGATGTGCTGCCTTTGATGCTGGGCCTCGGTGTGCCGTATCACTTCGTGGCAAAAATGGAAGTCGGCAGAATGCCTTTCATTGGAACTTTTTTGACAAAGATGAAGCACACAAAATTTAACCGCAGCGATCCGGGATCTCGGTTGCGGCAAATGAGAGAAATGGAAGCGCTGCTGCGCGAGGGCGAATCGATTTTTGTTTTTCCCGAAGGAACGTTTACAAGCGAAGAAGGCGTGCGGCCGTTTCAGCTCGGAGCGTTCAAAGCCGCGGTGGCTGCCGGTGTGCCGATTGTTCCGGTTTCGCTGGCTGGGACGCGGAGATTCCTGCGTGATGGAACATATTTGCCGCGGCCTACGAGCGTGACTATTACTGTGTCTCCGCCGATCCATCCTCGGGTTATAAGTGATCCTTCCCTCGACGAGAAAAGCCTGGTGTGGCAAGAATTGGTCCGCCTTCGCGACGCCACGCGCGAAGCAATTGCACCTCATACGGGTGAACCGCTTCTCTGACGAAACCGGTTAGCACGGCCATGAGGCGCGGTAACTTTTATTCCCCAAAATATTTATCCCACGTTGCAACTTACGGCTGCAGAGAAGCATCTTTATGGACAACACTAAATATAAATTGCGGATCGTAGCCTCCCTGCCTTGGCAACGCCGCTAGCAGCGAACCGAAGCGTGAAATACGCCGGATCGCGAAGACAATTCAAACTACTGGAGGGTTTATGAAGTTGCGGATAGTGGTGTGTGCAGTGGCTTTTCTCTCCTCATGCGGCGCCGCCGCGTACGGACAGGAAACGCCAAAGTTGGACATTTTCGCAGGCTATTCCTACGTGCGTGCAAATCCCGGCCCGACGAGCGGAGACAGCTTCAGCTTGAACGGCGGAAGCGCATCTGCGACGTATCACATCAAGGATTGGATCAGCGGCGTCGCGGATTTCGGCGGCTATCACAACGGAGATATTCTGGGCACCAAAGTGGACGGAACGCTCTCGACCTATCTCTTCGGCCCTCGTGTTTCCTACCGCAGCTACAGGCATTTTACACCGTTTGGTGAAGCTCTTTTCGGCGTGGCACATGCGGGAGCTCGCATAGCCGGAGGCACAAATGGGTCGCAAAACGCTTTTGCCATGGCGATAGGAGGAGGCGTGGACTACCGGCTTACCAATCGATTCTCTTTGCGGCCGCTTCAGGTCGACTACCTTTTGACCCGGTTTTCAGAGGGAACTCCTAACAATCAAACGCAGAACAATCTGCGCGCGTCGACGGGGATTGTGATTCATTTCTAAAACCCTAAAGAACGAACTATCTACGCAGCTGGCTTGCGTGGTGCAAGCCAATTCAACGAATCGGTAGCCCGGTGCAGGCAGGGGGCCGCGCGGTAGAAAGGGCAGGCGCGGCCCTACGCACCTTTTTGGGATGAAAAGTAGGCTGACAGCTCACAGCCAACAGCTGACAGTCGGTAGTGTCCTAATTTTAAATTAGGACGCTACCTGACAGTCAGAAGGATTGATTGAACTCTGGTCGTTTGCCTCCCTCATGACGGTCCCCTGGATGGATATCTCATCCGCCGGATTCCCGCTGGTCATGAAGAATTCCGAAGGATTCGGCCCAGAGGCGCAATTACAGGCACAACTCCCTACCCACGATGTGGTTTGCTGGTTGAGTTGCGAGATCCACCACGAAACCGGCACAGATCATGGAGCGTCTTCACAGTTGAAGGGAGATGGAATGCATACCCACAAAAGAGGGCTTCTCAACCCAGTTATCCGGACAACCGACGAACCCAGGTTTGCGGTGGGCGGAACTGTGCTGCAGTTTGTATCGACCCCTGTCCAGAACGGCCGAAATCTGAGCGTAATGCGTGGGGGAATACCCCCACGAGCTGTCATTCCCCTGCACAGTCACCCCGAGGTGGAAATTTTCTACGTCACGGAAGGAACGATGGGGGTCTTTCAAGACGACGGAATATCTTCAGGATGGCAAACGGTTAAAACTGATGAGGTCGTCACCATCGCGGGAGGAGTCAAACACGCGCTTCGTAACCCAGGCTCAACACTGGTTATGACGGTTTTGGTGAGTGAAGGACAACTTTACCGCTTCTTCCGAGAGTTGGCGGAGCCGCTTGATCCTGACGGCCTGCCGCCAGTCCCGAAACCCGAAGTAATGCGGAGGGTTTTCGAAGTGGGCGCGCGCTATCAGTATTGGATCGGTTCAACATCAGAGAACGCAGCCATTGGGATTAATCTGGGTTGATTTGTTTAGAGGCCAGCGGCAGACTGGGATGCACTCGACGACTCCCGGCAAAGACTCCAGCGGTACAAGACCATTTTCAGGACGGCAGTACAAACCGGAAGAAACTGAGGGTCGCCTCCGATGGGAGGCGGCCCTTTCGATTTCTGCCGAGACGGGATGGGACTCCGCGCTTAGTGCTGGAGCGTGTAAATGACCGTGATGTAGGTCTCGATTTCGACGGGCTGACCGTTGAGAACGGTTGGGTGGTAGCGCCACTGGCTCACGGCGTCGGTGGCGGAGCGCAGGAAGAGCGCATCGCCGCTGACCACCTGCAAGGATTGGATGGTGCCGTCGGTCGAGATGATCGCGCGCAATTCCACGTGGCCTTCGCGATGGGTCTGTCGCGCGAGTGTGGGATAGGCGGGCTCGACGCGGTGGATCAGCATTGCTGACTCCAGATGAGTCATGACGAGGCGGTACGGCGTTTGCGGGCGAACCTCCGCAGGACGTTCCGGTTGAGGTCTGGCGTCAGCGATCGGAATGCACCCGGCGCATGGCGGGCCTGTCCGTCCGTCGCCTGGTTCAGAGCCGACAGGTGGTTCCTCCGGCGGGTCGCTTGAAATCGTGGGGTGAGCGGGAAAGTTCGGCGAATAGCAGGTCGCGCAAAGATGCCTAGTGGGCGGCTGGGTGGGTTGCGGGGTTGTTGGATGACGCTCAGGCGCGTTGTTGTGATAGTACGGCGGAATCGGCATTATGTTGGCGAGCGCGATGCGCTCCGTTTTTCCAAACAGGGGAACAAGAACAATGGCCGTGAGAATCGCGCTTTGCGCGGCGATGGAAATGACTAAAGCTCGACGGCGAATGCGGCGTTCGCGTGCGCGCTGCTCGGCACTGCCTTCCACGAAACAACCTTGAAGAGAACCAAAATCATTTTGCGAATGGGGCCCGGTTTCGATAGACATCACACACCTCCACAGAAAAGTCCCGCGAGTGGGAAAGAGATTTTTGCGACGCCGGCTTCCTGTGGGTTGCTCAATTACCGCAGGAGACCGGCGCCGCGCTCGCAGGGATGTGAGGTACGCGCGTCCTCATAAAGTTGGACACCGGGATCGTGAACAAGTTCCCGAATTCTCGCGGTCTCGGCAACAGAAGGTTTTGCATGTTGTGACGTTCCGGCATGGATGATATACATTCTGTCGATGTGGCACCCCTCCGTTCCTGTCCGAATTTTCCTTCTGTTTTGCGCCCAGATTGTTCTGTTTGCGGATGCCAACGCGCAATCAGCACCATATCAAGGCGCAAGTCAGTTTTCCTGGGAAGTCCTGGCAACAAGTCTCTTCCCTTGAAAGAGCCGGATGGTCCAAGGAGAAGCTTGCAGCTGCGCGGGAATACGCGAACTCGATTCACTCTTCCGCAGGGATGATCGGGGAGGGCGGCGAAGTCGTCGATGAGTGGGGAGATGTCGACAAGAAAATCAGCTCCTATTCCGTCCGAAAGAGCCTGATCAGCGCGCTTTACGGAATCTACTCCGCCGAAGGCGTAATTGACATCCATCAGAGCCTCGAGCAGCTGGGGATTGACGATTCCCCTGATCGGCTGACGAAGGAAGAAAAACAAGCGCGGATTGTTGATCTGCTGCGCGCGCCTTCGGGTGTCTATCACGGCGTAGATTTTGAAACCGACCTGATGAAGAAGAACCACCCAGCGCGCGGCAGCCACGCTCCAGGAACTTTCTGGTATTACAACAATTGGGACTTCAATGTTGTCGGGACAATCTTCGAGAAAAAAACAGGGTGGAAAATCGGCGACGCCTTTTATCAGCGCATCACGAAGCCCATTGGGATGCAGGATTTTCAGCCGAGTGATGTCTACTACATGGGAGCACCAATTTCCGTCCATCCCGCTTATCACTTTGAAATTACGGCACGCGATTTGGCGCGGTTTGGGCTGCTGTATCTCGGTCATGGCCGCTGGAACGAAAAACAGATCGTGCCCGAAGCCGGGGTGGAAAAAAGCAGTCATGCTTACGAGATGCTGAACGTCAATGGTGTCGATGTCGGCGGTTACGAATATCTTTGGTGGGTGGAATACGGTGGAGTGCACTTTCCGAAAAGCACGCTCCCCGGCATGTTTTCCGCGCGAGGAGCGGGCGGGCACTACCTGCTAATCGTTCCAACCCTCGAACTAGTGATCGTAAACCGCGTAGACAATGATCCTCCGGTTAGAGATTCCAAAACCGTTGCGGAAGTGGCCGATCGCACCGTGGTGAGCAAAGCTCAATTCGGGCATCTTGCGAAATGGATTCTCGACGCGCGAGCTGGCCGCTAGTTGCAGGCCTGGCCTCAGGGCATTGGCTGGGCGAATCAAGCAGGGCGGAATTAGCCCCCCGGTTTTCCGTAAGTGTTCATTCTAAAGAGCTTAGTATTCGCATAACTCCTTTAGAATCAAGACATGCGGGCAGCCCTGCAAGTGTTGATTGTAAAGGACTTGTTTGCACCAGAAACTGGGCAAAGTGCCCTTAGCTCACGTGCATAGCGAACCAAAAGACTTAGGCAGACGTGTTGGATCCAGAAAGCAAAAACGCCAGCAAGATGCTGGCGCTACTCGGACACAATGATACCTAGGGATAACTATACATTAGAAGTACCAGCTTGTCCAGAGAAAAATAGCGAGTGTCAAACCTCTTTCAAGATGTCCCTTTGCAGGGAATCGCAAAGGATTGCCCGGGAGGGCCTCCGCTTACTGATTCTAAGGCACTTATTTGTATGAACCGAAAATGAGTTCTGGCGCATCCCATGCAATGTGGACGTGGATCTGAAGGAGGGTTATCCCGATGGAAGGGCGTAATGTCGAGACAATTGGCGTGCGCCGCACGGGTTGGGCTGCTCTAGACCGCGATCCGCAGCAGGACAAAGTCGAGTTTGTCTGTCCGTACTGCG
>Ga0210405_10004695_pt1 | contig 12735 bp, 8 predicted proteins | sample IncBWH11MmetaG_FD_155492 | JGI IMG/M metagenome (GOLD analysis project Ga0210405, IMG submission 155492) | Forest soil microbial communities from Barre Woods Harvard Forest LTER site, Petersham, Massachusetts, United States - Inc-BW-H-11-M | ecosystem: Environmental > Terrestrial > Soil >... | reverse complement strand
CGGTGCGGTCCTGGCGCGGGAAGGCCTCACGCCCGAGCGGATGGCGCGGCTGGCCGAGCGGATGGCGCGCTACGAATGCGTGGTTGCCGCAGCCGCGCAGGCGGCCCGCGCCGGCATCCTCGACCCGCGCCGGCCCGGCCGGCTCGACGGCCGCGCGCTTCTCGCCGCGCCGGAAGAAGTGGCGTTGCGCCTGCTGGCCGGCGAAATCGCCGCGCACGGGCCGCCGGCCGCCGGCAGGCCGTCCTGCGCGAGCGAAAAGACGCCGCGTTTGCAGCGGCTTGAAGCCTTGTGGGGCGACCTGCGCGCGGCGATTGCGCAGGGGCGGGCGACCCGGCGCACGCTCGCGGGAGCGCTTATCGCCGTGGGCAGCGACGGTTCCGTGCTGATCGCCCCGGCGCCGCCGCGGCGGTCGCACCCGCCCGAACCCCGGCATCCGGCGTCCCGCGGGCGCCGCAATGCGGCCAAACATCCGTTCACCAAGGCGTGGTAGATTGCGGAACCTTCGGCCGCTTCCCTTGGCAGAACGCCGGCCGGAACCTACATTGCCCAGGTGGACGGGCTGCCAGCGAGTCGCTCTTCGGCCCAACCGACCGCCGGCGTGTCGTGATGCTGCGGTACGCGACCGGCGCGTCGTGAAGGACATCGGATGAACGCGAATCTGCGCAATCTCGCCCTGTGGGTCATCATCGTTCTGCTGCTGCTGGCGCTGTTCACGCTGTTCCAGAACCCGGGCCAGCGCACCAGCTCTCAGGAAATTCCCTATTCGCAGCTCGTCAAGGACGTCGAGCAGGGGCGCGTGCGCGACCTGGTGATCCAGGGTCCGGAGATCCACGGCAGCTACATGGGTGGCGGCAGCTTCCAGACCTATGCGCCGAACGATCCCGGGCTGGTGCCGCTGCTGCGCAGCAAGGAGGTCGCGTTCAGCGCGCGGCCGCTGCAGGACAACGTGCCGTGGTTCGTGCAGCTCCTGATCTCGTGGCTGCCGTTCATCGCGCTGATCGGCGTGTGGATATTCCTGTCGCGGCAGATGCAGGGCGCCGGCGGCAAGGCGCTCGGCTTCGGCAAGTCGCGCGCCAAGCTTCTGACCGAGGCGCACGGCCGCGTCACCTTCGAGGACGTGGCCGGGGTCGACGAGGCCAAGCAGGACCTGCAGGAGATCGTCGAGTTTCTGCGTGATCCGGGCAAGTTCCAGCGGCTCGGCGGACGCATTCCGCGCGGCGTGCTCCTGGTCGGCCCGCCCGGCACCGGCAAGACCCTGCTCGCCCGCGCCATCGCCGGCGAAGCCAACGTGCCGTTCTTCACCATCTCGGGCTCCGACTTCGTCGAAATGTTCGTCGGCGTCGGCGCCTCGCGCGTGCGCGACATGTTCGAGCAGGCCAAGAAGAACGCGCCCTGCATCATCTTCATCGACGAGATCGACGCGGTCGGCCGCCACCGCGGCGCCGGCCTCGGCGGCGGCAACGACGAGCGCGAGCAGACGCTCAACCAGCTGCTGGTCGAGATGGACGGCTTCGAGGCGAACGAAGGCATCATCCTGATCGCCGCCACCAACCGCCCGGACGTGCTCGATCCCGCGCTGCTGCGTCCCGGCCGGTTCGACCGCCAGGTGATCGTGCCAAATCCGGACGTGGTCGGCCGCGAGCAGATTCTGAAGGTTCACGTGCGCAAGGTGCCGCTCGCCCCCGACGTCAATCTCAAGACCACCGCGCGCGGCACGCCGGGCTTTTCCGGCGCCGATCTCGCCAACCTGGTCAACGAGGCGGCCCTGATGGCGGCCCGGCGCAACAAGCGCATGGTCACCCAGCAGGAATTCGAGGACGCCAAGGACAAGGTGATGATGGGCGCCGAGCGCAAGTCGCTCATCATGACCGAGGAAGAGAAGGCGCTGACCGCCTATCACGAGGGCGGGCACGCCATCGTCGCGCTCAACGTCAAGGCCACCGACCCGGTGCACAAGGCGACCATCATCCCGCGCGGGCGCGCGCTCGGCATGGTGATGCAGCTGCCCGAGCGCGACAAGCTGTCCATGAGCCGCGAGCAGATGACCTCCCGCCTCGCCATCATGATGGGCGGGCGGGTCGCCGAGGAAATGGTGTTCGGCCGCGAGAAGGTGACGTCGGGCGCGGCCTCCGACATCGAGCAGGCGACGCGGCTCGCGCGCATGATGGTGACGCGCTGGGGCCTGTCCGACGAGCTCGGCACGGTCGCCTACGGCGAGAACCAGGAAGAGGTGTTCCTCGGCTATTCGGTGGCGCGCCAGCAGAACATTTCGGAAGCGACGGTGCAGAAGATCGACGGCGAGATCAAGCGCCTGGTCGAGGCGGGCTTCACCGAGGCGCAGCAGATCCTCACCGCGAAGCGCGCCGACCTCGAGATGCTCGCCAAGGGCCTGCTCGAATACGAGACGCTGTCGGGCGACGAGATCAAGGATCTGCTCGACGGCAAGCCGCCGATGCGCGAGGGCGTGAGCGAGCCGTCCGCGCCGCGCTCCTCGGCGGTGCCGACCGCCGGCAAGGGCCGCCCGCGCCCGGAGACCGGCGGCATGGAACCACAGCCGCAGGCGTGAGTTTTTTGCTTTCGCGCTTCAGAAGGCTGTTGGCAGCCCGCTTGTTTGAGCGGGTGGCGTGATTTGATGTTATTGTCCACCATGAAGCGGCGATTACTGATCGGGCTGTGCCAAATTTCGTGGTCGCCTTTGCCTTGACGAACGAACGCGCAGCCGTTTGACCGCAAAATTGTCTTGACGCGTGGCGTATAATTATCCGCCATCAAGCAACGCGCGCGAACTCTTTGCGTTCAGCCTTGATTTCGAACGGCACGCCGCTGGTGCCGGCGGGCAAAAGCCCGTTGTCCACGAGAAGCTCCGGGATCGCGATCTTCAGCTTTTCGATCAATGCCGCGAAGGTGTCGGCTCCGGTCGCAAGGCCGGGCACATCCTCGCTTGAGGCCACCCACACTTGGCCTTCGTCGTCCCATTCCGCGATCACGTGGTAAGGTGACATGAATCCACCTGTTGCGCGGATTCCGGACAGATAGGCGTCTTTGGAGACTTTCGTCGAGCCGAACCACGGCTTTCAGGCTGAACGGCAGGGGCCCGCATCGCGGATGTAACCTTTACTCACATTTTTTGAAGCATTTTGGCGCAGGATCGCCATAATATCCACGCCTGCGTCGGACGTGCCTCCGGCCGAATGGGGACCGGTGCAGCGGTCCGGACGGCGCCGGTTCGAGTGCGGCCTCGCGGCGGACGATTCTTGCTGAAACGCCTGCGGGGCGGCAACGGCCACGATCGCGGCGGCAGGGGGGACCGATGGTTCGCAAATTTTTCGGCACCGACGGCATTCGCGGCCGCGCCAACGGCACGATCACGCCGGAGCTGGCCTTGAGGGTCGGCCAGGCCGCCGGGCTCATGTTCCAGCGCGGCGAGCACCGCCATCGCGTCGTCATCGGCAAGGACACCCGGCTGTCCGGCTACATGATCGAGAACGCGCTCGTCGCCGGCTTCACCTCGGTCGGCATGGACGTGCTCCTGCTCGGCCCGATGCCGACGCCCGCGGTCGCCATGCTGGCGCGCTCGATGCGCGCCGATCTCGGCGTGATGATCTCCGCCTCGCACAATCCTTACGACGACAACGGCATCAAGCTGTTCGGGCCGGACGGCTACAAGCTGTCGGACGAGCGCGAGCACAGCATCGAGCTGCTGGTCGAGAGCGATCTTGGAAAGCGGCTCGCCAAGAGCGCCGACCTCGGCCGCGCCCGGCGCATCGACGGCGTGCACGACCGCTACATCGAGGCCGCCAAGCGCACGCTGCCGCGCCGGCTCGACCTCGAAGGCCTGCGGGTGGTGGTCGATTGCGCCAACGGCGCCGGCTACCGGGTGGCGCCGGCGGCGCTGTGGGAGCTCGGCGCCGAGGTGATCTCGATCGGGGTCGAGCCCAACGGCTTCAACATCAACAAGGACTGCGGCTCGATCGCGCCCGAGGCGCTGTGCCAGAAGGTGCGCGAGATGCGCGCCGACATCGGCATCGCGCTCGACGGCGACGCCGATCGCGTGGTCCTGGTCGACGAGAAGGGCCATCTGGTCGACGGCGATCAGCTGCTGGCGGTGGTCGCGGAAAGCTGGAAGGAGGACGGCCGCTTGGCCAAGCCCGGCATCGTCGCCACCGTGATGTCGAACCTCGGCCTCGAGCGCCATCTCGCCGCCCTCGGCCTGTCGCTCGCACGCACCGCGGTCGGCGACCGCTACGTGCTCGAGCACATGCGCGAGCACGGCTTCAACGTCGGCGGCGAGCCGTCCGGACACATCATATTGTCCGACTACACCACCACCGGCGACGGCCTCGTCACCGCGCTGCAGGTGCTCGCCGTGGTCAAGCGGCAGAACAAGCCGGTCTCCCAGGTCTGCCACCGTTTCGATCCGCTGCCGCAGATCATGAAGAACGTGCGCTACAAATCCGGCAAGCCGCTGGAGAACGCCGGCGTGCAGACGGCGATCGCCGTCGCGCACAAGCGGCTCGACGGCCTCGGCCGCCTGGTGGTGCGGCCGTCCGGCACCGAGCCGGTGATTCGCGTCATGGCCGAAGGCGACGACAAATTGCTGGTCGAGGAAGTGGTCGACGGCGTCGTCGAGGCGCTGGCGCAAGCGGCCGCCTGAACCCCGTCACGATTTCGCCCGACAAAAGTTTCCCGCCGGACACGGCGGCGCGCCACCGCCGCCGCGCACGTGAACGCATCGTTAACGCCGGCGCGACTTTTGCGTCACGCGCGGAAGAATTCCGCGGGCCAAACGTTAATCGTCACGGTTAAAAAGTAAGGTTAAGTCCCATTTAAGGATTTCCTGCGATCGTCCTCCCCATTGGTTCAACCATGCGGGGTCACCGCGCGTCGGGCCCGCCGGTCAAGAGGATGTGAGTCATGGGTAGCTTGAAGAGACTGGCGCTCGCGGGCGCCGCCGTCATCGTCACCATCCCGGCATACGCCGCCGATCTTCCGCCGATCATCCAGCAGGCGCCGCCGCCGCCGCCGGTCGAATACGGCGGCTGGTACCTGCGCGGCGATATCGGATTCAGCACGGAGCGGGCCGGCAACTTCCACGAGGACGGGCTCATCCCGGCCCCCACCGGCGTGCAGAACGCCGGCGGCGAATTCAGCGGCGCCGGCATCTTCCGCGTCGGTCTCGGCTATCAGTTCACCTCGTGGCTGCGCGCCGATGTCACCGGCGAATATCGCACCCCGGCGACCTGGGCCTCGTTCGACATCACCAACTCCGGCGGCACGCTGATCCCCGAGCACGTCACCCTCAACAAGTCCGAGTTGGTGTTCCTCGGCAACGTCTACGCCGACCTCGGCACCTGGTGGTGCCTCACGCCGTTCGTCGGCGCCGGCGCCGGCGCCGCCTACAACAGGTTCAGCAACTTCAGCGAAACCGCGCCGTTCACGTTCAACCCGGTCAATGCCATCCTGGCCAACAACTTCGCTCCCGACGCCGGCCAGTGGAACTTCGCCTGGGCGCTGCACGCCGGTCTCGCCTACAAGGTGACGCCCGGCTTCACGGTCGAACTCGCCTACCGCTACCTCAACATGGGCCCCGGCCAGTCCGGCGCGATCGTCGGGTTCCTCAACAATCCGCAGAACACCGTCTTCCGCATCGATAACATCACGTCGCAGGACGTGACCCTGGGCGTGCGCTGGATGTTCCAGCCCGAGCAGCCGGCCCCCTCCTACCCGCTGGTGCGCAAAGGCTGACCCGAAGCTTTCAACAGCTGCGAGTCGTGACGGCGCGGGGATGTCCCCGCGCCGTTTTCTTTTGTCGGCGGCCGTTCGGCGGTTAACGCAGGCTGGACGGCGCGATAAGAATTAAGGTTAATCGACCGCTAACCCGTGCCGGGCAAGGCCGCCGGGCGGCCACCGTCCGCAATTGCGTCCCCGCACTCCGTCCTTGACGCCCGCCGTCCCCTTCCTTATGCCCGGCCGCGGGACACCCCTCCCCAACGAGGGGCGCCTATCTGGAAGGGTAGACCATGACGAGCCAAAAGCCCGGCGTGCGGCCGGTGGTCCCGCACTTCTCCTCCGGCCCCTGCGCCAAGCGCCCCGGCTGGAGCCTCCAGGCCCTCACCGACGCGCTGACCGGACGCTCGCACCGATCGAAGATCGGCCGCGCCAAGCTCAAGCGCGCCATCGACCTGACCCGCGAGGTGCTCGGCATCCCGGCCGGCTACCGCGTCGCCATCGTGCCGGCCTCCGATACCGGCGCCATCGAGATGGCGCTGTGGTCGATGCTGGGCGCGCGGCCGGTCACCCTGCTCACCTGGGAATCGTTCGGCGAAGGCTGGGTGACCGACGTCACCAAGCATCTCAAGCTCAAGGACGCGACCGTCATCCGCGCGGAATACGGCGAGCTGCCCGACCTCTCCAAGGTCGATCCCGCGACCGACATCGTCTTCACCTGGAACGGCACCACCTCGGGGGTGCGCGTGGTCGACGGCCGATGGATCGCGGTTGACCGCGCCGGCCTGACTTTCTGCGACGCCACCTCGGCGGTGTTCGCGCAGCCGCTCGACTGGGACAAGCTCGATGTGGCGAGCTTCTCCTGGCAGAAGGTGCTGGGCGGGGAGGCCGCGCACGGCATGCTGGTGCTCTCCCCGCGCGCGGTCGAGCGGCTGGAGACCTACACGCCGGCCTGGCCGCTGCCCAAGCTCTTCCGCATGACCAAGGGCGGCAAGCTCAACGAGCCGATCTTCGAGGGCGAAACCATCAACACGCCGTCGATGCTGTGCGTCGAGGACTGGCTCGACGCGCTGACCTGGGCGAGATCGATCGGCGGCCTGCCGGCGCTGATCGCCCGCGCCGACGCCAACGCCAAGGCGATCGCCGAATGGGTCGCGCGCACGCCCTGGGTCGACTTTCTCGCCCGCGATCCGCGCACGCGCTCGAACACCTCGGTCTGCCTCAAGGTGGTCGATCCGGCGGTGACGGCGCTGCCGGTCGACGCCCAGGCGGCTTTCGCCCGCGGCATGGCGGCGGCCCTGGAGAAGGAGGGCATCGCCTACGACATCGCGTTCTACCGCGATGCGCCGCCCGGCCTGCGCATCTGGTGCGGCTCGACCATCGAGGCCTCCGACGTCGAAGCGCTGATGCCGTGGCTCGATTGGGCCTTCGCCCAGGGCAAGGACGCGCTGCGCAAGGCAGCGTGAGGCGGCCATGGCCCCGCGCGTTCTCATCTCCGACAAGCTGTCGCCGGCCGCCGTGCAGATCTTCGCCGATCGCGGCGTCGAGGCCACGGTCAAGTCCGGGCTCGACAAGGATCAGCTCGCCGAGATCATCGGCGAGTTCGACGGGCTCGCCATCCGCTCGGCCACCAAGGTCACCGGCAAGCTGCTCGACCGCGCCAAGCGTCTCAAGGTGGTGGGCCGCGCCGGCATCGGCGTCGACAACGTCGACCTCGCGGCGGCGACCGCCCGCGGCGTCATCGTGATGAACACGCCGTTCGGCAATTCGATCACCACCGCCGAGCACGCGATCAGCCTGATGCTGGCGCTGGCGCGGCAGATTCCCGCCGCCGACGCCTCGACCCAGTCGGGCAAATGGGAAAAGAACCGCTTCATGGGCGTCGAGATCACCGGCAAGACGCTCGGCGTGATCGGCTGCGGCAACATCGGCTCGATCGTGGTCGACCGCGCCCACGGCCTCAAGATGAAGGTGCTGGCCTACGATCCCTATCTGTCGCCGGAGCGCGCGGTCGATCTCGGCGCCCACAAGGTCGAGCTCGACGAGCTGCTGCGGCGCGCCGATTTCATCACCCTGCACACGCCGCTCACCGAGCGCACGCGCAACATCATCGACGCCCGCGCGCTCGCGCTCACCCGGCGTGGCGTGCGCATCGTCAATTGCGCGCGCGGCGGCCTGGTCGACGAGGCGGCGTTGCGCACGGGGCTCGATTCCGGCCACGTGGGGGGCGCCGCCTTCGACGTGTTCACCGTCGAGCCGGCGACCGACAATCCGCTGTTCGGCCATCCCAACGTGGTGTGCACGCCGCATCTCGGCGCCGCCACCATGGAGGCGCAGGAGAACGTCGCGCTGCAGATCGCCGAGCAGATGTCCGATTACCTGCTCGCCGGCGCCATCTCCAACGCGGTCAACTTCCCGTCGATCACCGCCGAGGAGGCGCCGCGCCTGCGCCCGTTCGTCAAGCTCGCCGAGCAGCTCGGCTCGTTCGCCGGCCAGGCCACCGAGACCGGCCTCAAGGCGGTCAAGCTCGTGTACGAGGGCCACGTCGCCGCGATGAACACCAAGGCGCTCACCTCGGCGGCGATCGCCGGCCTGCTCAAGCCGCTGCTGCAGGACGTCAACATGGTGTCGGCGCCGATCGTCGCGCGCGAGCGCGGCATCGCGGTCGAGGAGACGCGGCGCGACGCGCAAAGCGACTACGACAGCCTGATCACGCTCACGGTCGTCACCGAGCAGCAGGAGCGCTCGATCCAGGGCACCGTGTTCGCCGACGGGCGCCCGCGCGTCGTTTCGATCAAGGGCATCAGGGTCGACGCCGAGTTCGGCCCGTCGATGCTCTACATCACCAACGTGGACAAGCCGGGTTTCATCGGCCGCTTCGCCACCACGCTCGGCGACGCCGGCATCAACATCGCGACCTTCCACGTCGGCCGCGAATCCCCGGGCGGCAACGCCATCGCGCTGGTCGAGGTGGACGGGCCGGTGCCGCCCGAGGTGGTCGAGCGGGTCAAGCGGATTCCCCACGTCCAGCGCGTCCGCCCGCTGCGATTTTGACGCGATGCGGGCGCCTTGCGGCCTTGGTGTCGCCGCGCCCGCGCCCTAGCGGAAACCCATACCGCTGCGGTTCGGGGGCGACCTCTACCGAAGAGGGCGTCATGCGCCAATTGCCGATGCTGATTTTCGCCGTGCTGGCCGCCGCTCCGGCTGCCGCCGGCGAGATCGACGTTCGTTCGATGATCGATGCCGTCACGGTCTATCCGGACGGCGCCACCGTCACGCGGGTGATCCGCGTCGATCTGCCCGGCGGCGACACCACCCTGATCGACCGCGACTTCCCGCCCGGTCTCGATCCGTCCTCCTTGCGGGTCGAAGGCGAGACCTCGGCGCGCGTCGTCATCGGCGCCATCGACGCGCGGGCGCCGCGTCCGGATCGCCCCGCCACCGCGCCGGAGATCGAGAAGCAGATCGAAGCGCTGCGCGACGAGCGGGCCGCGCTCGACGATCGCATCGCCGCCCAGACGGCGCGCAAGGGTTTCGCCCAGCGTTTTGCCGAGCAGGCGCCGGTCGCCGGCGGAGAAAAGGGCGGCGCGCGGCCGCTCGCCGAATGGCGCGAGGCGTTCTCGGCGGTCGCCGAGGAAATTTCCGCCGCCGATGCCGCCATTCGCGAGAGCAAGCTCAAGCAGCGCGACATCGACCGCGCGCTGGCGCGCCTGAACGCGCAGATCCAGGCCAACCCGGCGCGCAAGCTGGAAGTGCGGGTCGATCTCGCGGCCGAGGCCGCCGCCACCGCGACCCTGCGGGTCAGCTACACGGTGCATGGCGCCCACTGGGTGCCGCTCTACGACGCGCGGCTCGACAGCGGCGGGCGGGACCGCAAGCCTTCGCTCGAATTGGTGCGGCGCGCCGAAATCGTCCAGCAGACCGGCGAGGACTGGGCCGACGTCGCCCTGTCGGTCTCGACCGTGCGCACCGCGCGGGGCGGCAACGCTCCGGATTTGCGGCCCATGCTGGTGCGTTACGAACAGCCGGTGCCGGTCGCCGCCGGGGCGCCGCTCATACGGGCGGATCGCCTGTCGCAGTCCCCGGCGCCGCCCGCCGGCCAAACGGCCTACGCCCCGAAGATCCCCTCCCAGGAGAACATGAGCGCCGCGGTCGAGCGTGAAGCCGCGGTCGAGGCCGGCGGCTTCCAGGCCGTGTTCCGCGTTCCCGGCCGCATCAGCGTCGGCGCCGACGAAGGCGCCAAGAGCTTCCGCATCGCCGCCGCGACGCTCGCGCCCGCCCTCCTGGTGCGGGCGGCGCCGGCCCTCGACGCGGTCGCCTACCTGCAGGCTTCGTTCCGCCATGGCGAGGACGCGCCGCTCCTGCCGGGTCGGGTCGCGCTCTATCGCGACGACATCTATGTCGGCCGCGGCGACATGCCCGGCGCCGCCAAGGAGGAGACCGTGCGCCTGGGCTTCGGGGCCGACGACAAGGTCAAGGTGGTGCGCACCGTCGTGCGCCGCAGCGAAGGTTCGGCCGGCATCATCTCGTCGGCCAAGACCGACGAGCGCGAATTCAAGATCGCCGTGCGCAACGGTCACGACGCTCCGGTGCGCGTCGCCATCGAGGATCGGCTGCCGGTGAGCGAGGTGGCGGACGTGACCGTCGAGATGCTGCCGGCGACCACCCCGCCGACCGAGCGCGACGCCGGCGACCGGCGCGGGGTGCTGGCCTGGACCTTCGATGCGCCGCCGGCCGAGCTGCGCGAGATCAAGCTCGCCTGGCGGGTGCGCTGGCCGGCCGACAAGACGATCATGTTCGACGGCGGGCGGCCGTAGCGGCGTCCCTCATCAGGCGGAAAGGTTTGGGCCTCGCCCGGACCGGTGCTATAGGCCACTGAGTTTCCGGGGGTTTCGCGGTTCGGGCGGCGTGGGCGCGGCGCCCGCAGCCGCGCGGGCGGCGGCGCGGGGATATTGATGGCGAACGTGGTGGTGGTCGGCTCCCAGTGGGGAGACGAAGGCAAGGGCAAGATCGTCGACTGGCTCTCCGAGCAGGCCGACATCGTCGTGCGCTTCCAGGGCGGCCACAATGCCGGCCACACGCTGGTGGTCGACGGCACGACCTTCAAGCTCTCCCTCTTGCCGTCCGGCATCATCCGCCCCGGCAAGCTGTCGGTGATCGGCAACGGCGTCGTGCTCGATCCGAACGCGCTGATCGAGGAGATCGACCGCGTCGGCGCCCAGGGCATCGCGGTCACGCCCGACAACCTGCGCATCGCCGACAACGCCACCCTGATCCTGTCGCTGCACCGTGAGCTCGACGAGGTGCGCGAAACGGCGAACGCGCTCACGCGCATCGGCACCACCAAGCGCGGCATCGGCCCGGCCTACGAGGACAAGGTCGGCCGCCGCGCGATCCGCCTGATGGACCTTGCCGATCTCGACGCGCTCGGCGGCAAGATCGATCGCCTGCTGGCGCACCACAACGCGCTGCGGCGGGGGCTCGGCATCGACGAGATCGATCCCAAGCGCCCTTACGATGAGCTCGCCAAGGTGGCGCCGCGGGTGCTGCCGTACATGGATCGGGTGTGGTCGCTGCTCGACGACAAGCGCCGTGAAGGCAAGCGCATATTGTTCGAGGGCGCGCAGGCGGTGCTGCTCGACATCGACCACGGCACGTACCCGTTCGTGACTTCCTCCAACACGGTGGCCGGCCAGGCAGCGACCGGCTGCGGGCTCGGGCCGGGCGCCATCGGGTACGTGCTCGGCATCTGCAAGGCCTACACGACCCGGGTGGGCGAAGGTCCGTTCCCGACCGAGCAGGAGAACGCCATCGGCCGCACGCTCGGCGAGCGCGGCCGCGAGTTCGGCACGGTCACCGGCCGCAGCCGGCGCTGCGGCTGGTTCGACGCGGTGCTGGTGCGCCAGACCGTGCGCACCAGCGGCATCGACGGCCTCGCGCTCACCAAGCTCGACATTCTCGACGGCTTCGAGCGCATCGACGTGTGCGTCGGCTATCGCCTCAACGGCCGCGAGATCGACTATCTTCCGGCGAGCGAGCGCGCCCAGGCCGAGGTCAAGCCGATCTACGAGACCGTCGAGGGATGGGGCGGGTCGACCGCGGGCGCGCGCTCGTGGGGCGAATTGCCCGCCCAGGCCGTCAAATATGTGCGCCGGATCGAGGAGCTGGTCGGCTGCCCGGTGGCGCTGATGTCGACGAGCCCGAAGCGCGAGGACACGATACTTGTACAGAATCCGTTTGAAGCCTAGAGCATGATGCCGAAAAATGGATGCAGGTTTTCGGGAAAGATCATGCTCAAACAATAAGTTAGAGGAGATGACGATTCGAAGATGATTAAGCTCGTCTCACCCCAGGAATGAATCGGGCAGCTCGGACGTGGCCAGCGCGATGACCGACTACTACCCGCTGATCGCCCGCGCCGTCGCCGGCCTCGAGAAGAACACCGGCGATCAGCGCCGCGCGCTGTACGAGCGCGCGCGCACCGCGCTGGTCGCCCAGCTGCGCGGCCTCGATCCGCCGCTGACCGAGTCGGAGATCACGCGCGAGCGGCTCGCGCTCGAGGAGTCGATTCGCAAGGTCGAGGCCGAGGCGGCGCGCAAGGCGCACATCGATCTGCCGCGCTTCGATCCGGCGACGGTGACGCGACCGCCCGATCTGTTCAAGCGTGAGGAGAAGCCGGCGCCGCTCATTCCGCAGCCGCCCGCGCCCGCGCGCGAGCCCGTCATGCGCGAGCCCGCCCCGGCCAACCGCGAGCCGGCGCCGTCGATGCGCGAGCCGCCGTCGCGCGAGCCGCCGCCGCCCGCCCGCGGGCTCCCGCCGGAGCGGCCGCCGGCCGATGCGCCGCCCCGCCGCAGCTTCATTCCCGACCCGCTGCCCGATGCGGGCGAGCGGCGCCGTCCCGACGCCTCCGCCTCCGCCGACCCCGCGTCCGCGCGCGCGTCCGGGCGCAACCGCGCGCGACCGCCGCCGCTGACCGATGAAGGCCTCAAGGGCTTTCGCGACGTGGTG
>Ga0210405_10004694_pt1 | contig 12738 bp, 11 predicted proteins | sample IncBWH11MmetaG_FD_155492 | JGI IMG/M metagenome (GOLD analysis project Ga0210405, IMG submission 155492) | Forest soil microbial communities from Barre Woods Harvard Forest LTER site, Petersham, Massachusetts, United States - Inc-BW-H-11-M | ecosystem: Environmental > Terrestrial > Soil >... | reverse complement strand
GCCTTTTTCTGCGCGAGTGCCCGCAGCGCCTGCGCACGCTCCCGAATGATCGACGAGGGAACGGGAGTATCCAGATTCTCCGCCTTGGTTCCCGGACGCGCGGAAAAGGAAAATACATGCAGGTACGTGAACGGCAATTGTTCTATGAAATCCTCGGTCGTGCGGAAATCCTCGTCCGTCTCGCCGGGAAAGCCGACAATCACGTCGGCACCGATTGCGGCATCGGGGATAAGCCGTCGAATTAGCCTCATTCTTTCAGCATAAAGCTCCGCGCGATACCATCGGTGCATTGCACGCAAGATACGATTGGAACCGGACTGCAGAGGTACGTGGAAATGGTGCGCAATACGTCCGGATCCTTCGACCAGGGAGACGAAATCCTCGGTGACATCCTGCGGCTCAATCGAACTAAACCTTAGTTGCTCGAGTTCTGTCTCGTGCAGAATCCGCGCAACGATACCCGCCAGGTTGGAGCGTCCAGGCAGATCGCGCCCATAGCTGCCGAGGTTGATTCCGCTTAGCACCACCTCTTTTGCGCCCGTCGAAACCAGTTTCCGGACTTCCTCGATAACGGCGTCCGGTTGCAAGCTGCGGCTGCGCCCGCGGACGAACGGAATCACGCAATAGGAGCAGCGGTTGTTGCATCCATCCTGAATTTTCAGAATGGGCCGCGTACGGTCCCCTGCGATCTGCGCCGCCGGAGCGATCTGCACAGAGTTGTGCTCGAAGATGTCTCCGGTGAGGATTTTTGTCGGCCCCCGGGCGAGCGACATCGGGTCATCGCGGAGATCTTCGCTTCGAATGAAGTCGCATGCTGAGGCGCGCTCAAACGAAGATGCTTGCAAGGGCGCGGATTCTCGAATCAGGCGAGGAATATCCGCCTGGTGTGAATTTCCGACAATCCAGGAAATGCCGCCGATCGCGGCAAGTTCTTCCGGTGCGCGCTGTGCGTAGCAGCCCGTCACCACGATTTGCGCGGCGGGGTTAGAGCGGTGAATCTTTCTCACTGCCTCGCGCGCCTGCGAATCCGCGGCGGCAGTGACGGTACAGGTATTCAGCACAACAAAATCCGCAACGGAGTGTTCCGCGGCGAGCGTCAAGCCGGAAGCGAGAAGCTGCTGGCGAAGCGCGGCCGCGTCTGACTCGGTGGCCCGGCATCCGAAGTTTTCAATTGTAAAGCTCGGCATGTTGTTCTGGACGGACGTGAATAATCCTAACGCGAGGCACGATTATAGCAGCGAAGACAGCGACGGCTGGATTTTTGCGGAGATAAAGCTGGCTGGAAAATGATCTGCTGCGGCTAGATACCCGCTCCCCTACGCTGGTAACAGAGTAGGATCAGGTCCGCGCGGCGCCGAACGCCGAATTTCGCGAGAAGGTTTGAGACGTGGAATTTTATGGTTCGCTCCGAGATGTGAAGCCGGTCGGCAAGTTCCTTATTGGCTAGGTTTTCGAGCAACCCGTTGAGGACTTCCTGCTCCCGCTTGCTCAGTTCGGCCGGAGAATCGGAGCGCATGCGGCGCGTCTGCGAACTGGTCAATATGGAGTCAACGAATCTCGACAGGACTGCCCGTGGTACCCAAAACCCGCCGTCCGCTACCAGCGGCAGCGCCCGCAGGAGTTGCTCCCGTGCTTCCGAGTAATTGAGTATCCCCTTAACGCCCTGACGAAGAAAGGCATAGCTGTCCTCGTCTTTCAAGTTATCCCCGACTACCAGTAAACGCGCATCCGCCTGCCGGTCCAGGATATTGCCAAGCAGAGCTCCCGTCGCTTGCCGCGCGGCATGGGAATCGATGACATAAACCGATGCTCGGGGAATCTCCAAATGGCGCAAGTCTGGGGCTAACAGCGATTTAAGCTGTTTCACAATAATCTGAAAGCCAGACTCCTCAAGCAGCCGACGAAACTCGTCCAGAACCATCGGGTGCGGAGAGAGCAGGCATATCTTCAGATTCGGTTTGGCGACTATCTTCGGCATTACAACTTAGGCTAACGCTATTGGAAAGAAGGGGCAAGGCAGTTGGGACAACTGATTTCATACCAGATACGAGTAAGTCAACAGGGACGCCACGCGGCAGGTTGGAAGCCTTACCCCTCGAATCCAGGCCCGCAGAAATCAATCAGTTTGAGAGGAGGATTCCAGGGAGAATTCTTGCGACCTGCCGGCTTTTCTTTGGGGACGTTTAGCCGGCAATCCGGCCTGGCGAACCTTGTAGAGGAGAGCACGATAGCTGATTTTCAAGGTCTCGGCGGTCTTACGACGATTCCATTGATTGGCCTGCAGAACTTTGAGAATCACGTCGTGCTCGACCCGCCGGGAAACCTGCTGGGCGATACGCTTCAACGGAATCTTGCCGTCTTCCGTGGACTCATAGGTAAAGTGGAACGGCTTTTTCTCGACTCGCTCCGTCTCGAACACTTCCTCCGTGCCGAGTATCACGTAGCGCGCGATGCAATTCTCCAACTCGCGAACATTTCCGGGCCAATCGCGATGGGCCAGCGACTTGATCACATCCTGTGAAATCGGGTCCGCCTCCTTCCCGAATCTCACATTGAATTGTTGACGCAGATACTCGGCCAAGTACGGTATATCATCGCGGCGTTCTCGAAGCGGCGGAAGCGTGACATCGATTACGTTAATGCGATAAAGCAGATCGGCTCGAAAGCCGCCGCTTTTAATTTCATCGGCCAGGTTTCGATTTGTCGCGCAGATGATGCGCGCTTCAAGCCTCTTTTCCTCGTGATCGCCAATTCTCGTGAAATTTCCGTCTTGCAACACGTGCAGCAACTTCGCCTGCAGGCTGGCGTCAAGTTCTGCAATTTCATCCAGGAAAAGCGTGCCGCCGTTGGCCATTTCCATGCGGCCGGGTTTTGTTACGTGCGCGCCCGTAAAGGCGCCCTTTTGAAATCCAAAAAGCTCGCTCTCGAGCAAAGTACCCGGGATCGCCGGACAATTCACCTTCACAAACGGACCGTAACTCCACGGCGATCGATTGTGAATGTATCGCGCGAGCACTTCCTTGCCGGTGCCGCTCTCTCCGAGCACCAGAATCGGAACATTCAATGCCGCCGCGCGGTCCACTCGCTGACGGACGTGGCGCATCGCGTCGGAAGGCCCGAAGTAGATATTGTCCGGAGGCAGTTCTGCCGTATGGGTAGGGAGCTCGCGACTAGGCGATGCAGCGGAAGCCATTTGGGTTTGTTAGAACCGTTAGCTGAAGGGTTCCTGCGGCGACGTGGAGCACACCGGACGCCAAATCCGTTTCACCACGATTTGGCGATAATTGACATTCCTCGGTCGCGCCTAAGTCACTTTTTGTAAAGACGTTAGCGATCAATCTTTGATCGATTCCCCGATCCATGCGCGCGGGCCATCGAAATGAGCCACAACCAGAAAACCCTTGGCATTATTGGGAATCGAGTTTCCCACTTTCGTACTGGTCGCTGAGCCAAAAGTTCTAGTACTGACCTCGCAACATCGGATATTCAAAGCTGAATGGGTTTGGATGCGAAGAGTTGAGCAGTGTGAATGGACCGCGGATGAAGTGAGCGGCCGAAGGAGCCGAGAACGCTCTCGTTGTTTTTCGGTGAAGCGCAGCGGTAAAGATGTTCGAGCGGTGGTATCAATCCAATAGAAAAACTAGCGATAGCCTCGGGAAAGGATCAGCCCCCTGTTGCTATACGCGATCCCTCGCCACGGATAATATCGTAGCGCTCGATGACCGCTGCAACTCCGATGGTTTCGTGGTCCTCATCGCGTCGCTTGTCAACCCGTACCACGCGACCGTGGGCGCGAACGAAAACCTCGGTGCCACGAGTTATTTCAGCGGGCAATGTGAGTGTGAAATCCACTTCAGAACCTGGAGCGAGGTCTTTCTGCGTTGTGAAGTAAACGCCACGCGTAGATATGTCGCGAGTCCGGCCACCTTGCAGTCCCGGTTCGCGATTGACCTGCAGACGCACGTTTACTGGTAGCGACAAATCGTAGCGGCGGGCCGTACGACGCTCGGTCATACCCACTTTTCCCCCCAAGTCAGATCAAATTTCACTGTATCCCCCTGTGAATCAAGCAATCCTTCTTCCATCCACCGCCCGTCGCCGACCCGCTATCGAGTGAAATTCATCAAGTTCGAATGTATAGACTCATTCTCGGTCCGCCAGAAGCTTGCCAAGGGTGCAAACCCTGTGGAACCAATAGTCAACATGGATCGGTGCGTGGCGGTCGAGGACAGTAAGCCAAGTTTCACGCCGCCATAATGCGTGTGTAATCTCTTTCGGAACGAAATACTAGACCAATCCCGGTGGAATTAGGTAGTGGTATTTCTCTGAATGTGCCCTAGTTATGCAACTCTTTGCGCCGGAGATTAACGAAGCGCAGTCTCGTTTTCCCGCCGCTCACCGACCAAGTACTACTTGAGAATGGTACCGCTCGTAGCTGAATCGCGCCGCCAGATCCTTCTTGCGCGTTACTCTCTTCGCAAGTTCACGAGCCACGAATGACAGGCGCGGCAGGCGCGTCAGACTTCGCAGCTTTTCCTTCGGCCACCTTAGCGGCCGCAGCAGTTTTCGCGGCTTCACGAGCCGCCGCGGAGCGGGCTCCCCGGCCTGAATCCAGGTTGAATTGGCGCATTTTGTATAGCAGCGCCTTATAGCTGATGCCGAGCATGTGCGCTGCGTCCTTGCGGCACCAGTTCGTCTTCTCAAGTGCATCCGCGATCGCTTCCATTTCCGCTTCATCTTTCAAGCCGCGCACCAGAGCTTTCAGGCCCTGTTCCTTCGGAGCCGCGGGTTCTTCGCGCGGTGCAGTGCGATGTTGCTGGCCCGTCATTTCGAGAAGTTCGCGAAAGCTGCCTTCGTCGTCCTCAAGAATTACGTAGCGTTTCACAAAGTTCTCAAGCTCGCGAAGATTCCCGGGCCAGGGATAGCGAAGCGCCGCCTCCAAAAGATGCTTCGAAGGATCGGGCGCTGGCTTTTGATACTTCTCGCTGTACTTGACCAGGAAATGCCGGAACAACAGTGGAATTTCTCCGGTGCGCTCGCGGAGCGGTGGAATATGGATCGAAAGAACATTCAGACGATAATATAGATCTTCGCGGAAGCGCCCGGTTTTCATCGCTTCCTTGACGTTCATATTCGTAGCCGCGAGAACCCGGACGTCCACGTTGATCACCGAACGCGCGCCGAGCCGGGAATATTGTCCGTCCTGCAGAACGTGGAGCAGTTTCGCCTGCAAGTGCGGGCTCATCTCTGCTATTTCGTCGAGAAAAATTGTGCCCTTGTTCGCCATTTCAAACTTTCCGGGTTTCGCCCGGACGGCGCCGGTGAAAGCTCCTTGCTCGTAACCAAACAGCTCCGATTCCAGTAGCTCGCCCGGCAACGCGGCGCAATTAACCTTCACGAACGCCTGCTGGCGCCGCATCGAGCGGAGATGAATCATGCGCGCGACTACTTCCTTGCCCACGCCGCTTTCGCCGCTGATAAAAATGGGTACGTCCACCGGAGCGATTTGCAGAATTTGTTGGCGAATCTTCAGCATCTGCGGGCTGGCCGCGAGGAACGAAATGTCCTCGGTGAGCTGCTCGCAATAATCGCGGAGCGCCTGATTTTCGGTGCGGAGTTGCTGCTTCTGTCGTACCTTCAAAAATGCTGCATCCAGCTCGGGCTTTTCAAATGGCTTCGTGAGGTAGTCGAGAGCGCCGAGGCGAATCGCCTCCACAACGGTGGTGACTTCGTTCGAGCAGGAAAGCATGATTACGTTCAGAGTGCGGTCCAATTGCATGAGTTGCCGAAGCGTTTCGACGCCGTCAATCTCAGGCATCAGCACGTCTAATATTATGAAAGCGGGGCGTTCGCCGGCCCCTATACGTTCGAGGATTTCCTTGCCGCTCGCCAGCGTTTCGACGTCGTATCCATCCACTTCAAGCAGCGTCTGGAGATATTTTCGAATACTCGGTTCGTCGTCCACTACGATGATTTTTTCTTTGTCAGCCATTGTTATCCTAGGGAGCGAATGCAAATCGCTCGCGTTACTCGACGTTAATCGGCAGCAGAAATGAAAATGAACTTCCGCGTCCAGGTTCGCTATCCACCCATACCTTCCCACGATGCGCTTGTATCAGGCGCTTGGTGATCGCTAGGCCCAGACCCATTCCGGAAGATGATGGATCCACTCGCACAAATTCCTCAAAAATCTCCTGATGAAACTCAGCGGCGATTCCATCTCCGGTATCTGTGACGGAAATCAGAACGCTGTTTGCTTGCTGAGCGGCATCGCGACGCCGCTCCGACGATGCCGGTGACGGCTCCGAAATCCGCCTCTCCCAGAAGTGAGGTTTTGCCGCCAGCGCTACGCAGCCGCCCATGGGCGTGTGCTTGAGCGCATTATCGAGCAAATTTGCCATGCACTGCTGAACTTTTTGATAATCGAATTTGAATAATGGCAATTCGGGATCGATCTTTATGTCCAGCCGGACCTTCGCTCTTTGAAAGGCATCCTGCCAGCGGCACGTCAGGTCGCGAACACAATCGGTCAAGTTGTTATCGTGCAACTGGAGCACAAGCTTTCCGCTTTCAAGCGCAGAATAATTCAGGAACATCGTGACCAGCCGTACCAGTCGGTCGCAACTTTCTTTTGATTCCTGGAGTATATCCCGTTGTTTTTCGCTTATCTTGCCGAGGGATCCGGTAAGCAGAAGATCGTAGTAGCCCTTCATGACGGCGAGCGGCGTTTTTAACTCGTGCGCTGCGGATGCCAGGAAGACTGTCTTCTGGCGGTTCACTTCCTGCAAGCGAAGGTAAGCGGCGAGAAGATTTCTATACGTGATCTCCCTTTCCTGTATCAATTCCTGCACTGTCTGGCGCATCTCCGCTTCATTCGCAGGGCCTTCAGCGATTACCGGCTCCAGGGAAGTAACCAGCCAATCCTGTTCCGGAAGCCAGCGGATTCGAGCGCTGCTCTTTCCGTCCTGCGATTCGAGCGGAAGATTGACCTCCACTTCGCCTCCCTGCAGCTGTCCCAGAATTCCCTCTCCGTCATAATGTAGAATGTCTTGGAACAGATTCAGTTCCGACTCAGGCCGTATTTCTTGGTCGTTCAGCAGTTCTCGTGCGTTCAGGTTCGCAAACAGGACCCGCCCGCGCCGGTCCGAGACGAAGATCGCCTGGTCCACCACATTCAGCAGGCTTGCTAACACTTTGAATGAGGCCTGCTCGTTCGTGGGTTTCGCCGACGTTACTCCCTGGGACAAGTCCGACTCCTGACTCGCAGCTCAGTCCTTACAACAGCTTAAAGATACCAGTCCCGCGTGCAAAAACGTGCCGGGGACACTCCCAAGAGACTCAAAAGGTTACGCCATGCTCGCAAAGCTGAGCAAATGGTGTCAATGGTAAATGCGTCCTACGTTTGCACATTCTTGGACCGAGAGTGAACCTAATTTGCACATTCCAGCTATCAGGAAAGTATGGAACCATGCACGGGAGCACGCACGTCATTGATTATACAAGGCTTAGCATCTCGTCAAATCAAGATGCGAAATTGCAATCAAATTGCGGTTCATACCGGTACTAAAACTGGAGTACTAATGAGCGCGAAAGAACACGCCGTGCGGTCGAGAGTCCACATCAGGCGCATTTCAGAGGAGTCCCGGCGCTATCAACGTATCAATCTGCAGGTGCCTCTCTTCGTTCGCGGCAGGGATGCGTACGGTGAGAATTTTCTGGAGCTTGCCAAAACACTGAATATCAGCGCATTGGGTGCACTCCTTACATGCCAGCGATCCCTGGTGATAAATGAAATTATCACGCTCACGATTCCCGCGCCGTCGTTGACCTCATCCGCATTAGTACCCGCGGGCATGGCTCCCATCCAGGCTCGAGTAAAAAGGCAAAAAGAGGCAGGAGACGTTCACTTAGTGGGTGTTGAGTTCCTCAAGCCGATTGGCTGAAAATGTTGCTGCTGCTTTACGGAATCGTCCAACTGGCCTTAGAATGGAATCGTTTTTCACCATGGCTGCCGCTGAGTCATGGGAAATTGCGGCGCCTTCTAGGGGCTCATATTAAAGCTCGTGTTTGCATATATTTAGAGACGTGACCTTCCGCAGGCTCCCCGATGCGATTGGACTTTCTCGTGCTATAGCTTGACTGCCCCCGCAGGTGCCCCTGATTTTTCAGGGATCAAAGATTTTCGGACAACTTATCGATGCCCCAGCCAGGCGACGCTGCCCAGCCGCAGCCATCGGCGGAAGAGTCTTTTTTTGACTTAATTGTAGAAACCCTTGCGGGGCTCGAAGAGTCCGTCCGCGGACAATTCCTCCGGCAATTCTTCCGCAACATTGCGCAAATCGATTTGTCCGCAACTCAAAGCAATGAATCGTGGCTGCAGGTTCTCGATCGTCATCGCGAGCTTACGGAACGCCTGGGCCGCAGGGTTTCCCTGAGAACTGCAATCGTGGACGTGCTCTCCTCATCGAATTATTTGCGTGTTCCGGTGTTGATGGAGTACGACGATTTCAAGAAGTTGCAGTTCAACGCAGCCACCGATTCGCTGACCGGGCTCTACAACCGGCGGCTCTTCGATGAGTATTGCGATAAGGAATTGAATCGCGCCAAGCGTTACAGCCACAGCCTCGCGGTGGTGATACTCGATCTTCATAAACTTAAAGAAGTGAATGACCGCTACGGCCACCTTCAGGGCGATCAGGTGCTTCGAGTCGCCGGCGCAACGCTTCGAGGCACTTTGCGCGCTTCCGATTTTGCGTTTCGTATCGGTGGGGATGAGTTTGCATTGTTGCTCCCGCAAACGGATCTCGATCAGGCGACTACGCTCTCCCGCCGCGTGCGCGCGCAGTACGAAACTGAGATACAGCCGCTCAAGCTGGACATCGCAGTAACACTTGATTATGGCGTAGCGGTTCACCCCCAGGATGGCGATCAGAAAAGCGAGTTGATCAAGCTGGCGGACAAAAACCTCTACGAATTGAAACATGCAAGCCGAGCCCCCTCACGCGTGATTCCAATGGAAGCGCAACCGCCGCGAGAGGCGCCTTCTCCCTCCGTACCCAGGACCGGGTTTTCTACGGCATCCATATCGGAGCTGTCCCCCGCGCAAGCACCAGCGGCTACGCCCGCTCCGTACGCCGTGCAGCGCAAATGGGAACGCGTGTCGCTGGCGAAAACGAAGGCGCACGCTATTCTCACCGACGGAGGCCCTAAGACCGCGAAGGTAGTTGATTTGAGCTACGGGGGAGTGGCTCTGGAGTTTGATTCAACGGAGGAATTACCCGCGCAATTTAACGCCATATTGCATGTACCGATCTTGCCGCCGGTGCGCGTTATCTTGCGCAAAGCGTATGTCCTGAAGGCCGCGAGCGGCCCTGCCCGTATCGGTTGTTCCTTCGTCTCATAGCGAACAGCACTTGGCGTTATGAAGCAGCTTGCCTGCTTTGCCGCGACCCGATTGGCAGCCCCTGCCTCTTACGCTATAATACGGCTTCCCGCTAGCCTAGCGACGCGACTGTGTTGTCCTGTTTCTCCTTCGCGCAGACCGGCCGGCAGATAGGAGCTTTTCATGAAAGAAGGAATTCATCCGGATTACCATGCCGTGACGGTGCACTGCGCCTGCGGCAACACATTCGAAACGCGCTCGACCTCCAAAGGTCAACTGATCCGAGTCGAAATTTGCTCGAACTGCCATCCGTTTTTCACCGGCAAGCAGAAGCTGATTGATACCGCCGGACGCGTCGAGCGCTTCCAGAAGAAATACGCCGATAAGGCCGCTTCGATCGCAAAAAAGTAAGTATTTTTCGTCTCACTTTTGACCCCGTCGCTCGCGAAACGAACGCATGGGTGTGCCTTTTACCGGATCTCGCGAGAGGATTATCCTTAGCGCCTTCGGCTTCGCGTGAATCGAAGTCGCAGTCCGGTGTACAATGCCTCCAAGATGGCGACGCGAGTGTCTCCTTTGCCTGACTCACCTTCCGGATCTCCGGTGGAAACCGCCGCGCCCCGCGTCACCCTGCGGAACTCTTTCGCGCATCCTTTCGATTCGGCGATCGCTGCCGCGCGAACGTGCTATTCGACCCTCCTGATTAATCCCGAGGAGATCACCGAAAAGCAGCGCGTAATGATCGGCTCGGGGACTTATTTCGGCGGCCATCACACGGTTTACCAGCACGCGCATTTTGAGTTCGGCCTGGAAAATATAAGCCGCCAATTTGTGTGGTCGTTCCTGCACGCGCATCCCTTCTATAATTCGGAGCAGCAAAGCCAGCGGTATGTCCGCCTGGACCGCGCGCAGGCGTATGTTCCCACCGAAGATTCTCGCGACAATCCGAACTTTGGCGCCGAAGAGCGTGCGATCTATGAAAAAGCCGTCGCGGGCGCCTGGAACTATTACCGTGAGTTGACGCAAGTTCTGGCCCCCACCGCCCGCGAAATTCTGAGCGACATCTGGCACGTCAGCGCGATGTCGCACCCGAAGCGAACGCAGAAAATCGAACGCCAGTCCGAAAAGCGTGCGATCGAGGTTGCGCGCTACGTCCTGCCCGTCGCGGCTTTCACCACCATGGTGCACACAATTTCCGGAATCGTGCTGCACCGTCTCTGGCGCACGACAGAGGCAAGCGATACGCCTGCTGAAGCGCGGCTGGTGATCGGCGAAATGGTCGAGCGCGTGCGTGAAGTGGACCCGCAGTTTTTCGACCGGTTCGACAATGAGCCGATGGAAGATCCACCCGAATGGCAGCAACCGCCGCACGATGGCGAAGCGTTTGCGCGGGAGTTCGATGCGCGGCTCGGCGGCCTGACCTCGCGGCTGATAGATTTTTCGCCGCGTTCGATCACTGCCATGGCTGAGGCATACCGCGCCGTGGTCGGACTCACGTCCGCCGAATGCCCAGACGCTGAAGCCATTGACCGCATGCTTAATCCCGCGCGCAATCCATATCGCCGCGAAACTTTGAACGTGGGCGTCCATGCGCCGATGATGCGCCCGCTGCAGCATGCCAATTTCACGTTTGCGAAGAAAATAAGCCACACGGCGGACAGCCAGGACCAGCGTCACCGCATGGTCCCAGGCTCTCGGCCGCTGCTGACGCTCGCCGACACGCGCTCGCCTGATTACATCGTGCCGATGCTAATCCGGCACAATACACGCGCGCTCGAAATCTATCAGCGGGCGATGGAAGACGCGTGGAGCGCGAAGAATGAATTGCTCGACCGCGGCGTTCCACGCGAATTCGCGCTCTACTTGCTTCCCAATGCAAAATCCATCCGCCTGGTCGAATCCGGGTCGCTGCTCCATCTGCTGCACAAGTGGACCATGCGCACATGCTTCAACGCGCAGGAGGAAATTTATCAGTCTTCCATCGAAGAAGTGGATCAGGTGCGCGCGGCATTCCCGGAACTCGGGCGTTACATCGGTCCGCCGTGCTATCTCCGCGCAGGAATATCAACGCCGATCTGCACCGAGGGCTCGCATTTTTGCGGCGTGAAAGTCTGGCTCGATTTCCCCAACATCCAGCGCCGCATATGAAGCCAGCCGAACCGCATACGGTGTTGTTTTATTTTGCCGGATGGCTTCTCGGCGGCAGTTCGATGGGAATCGCGATGTATCTGGATGCAATTGTATTTGGGGATCCGCGATATGCCGTCGCATTCATTCCGGGTGTCTTTCTTTACTCGCTTCTCGCACTCTTCTTCGGAGCACCTTTCCTGCTCTTCGGTACTTATATGCTCCTGCGGATAACTCGGTCGCTGGACGCGACATCGCCCGTTCTCTGGGCGGCGATTGGAGCCGCACTTGGACCGCTTCTTTTGTTTGCATGTTCGGAAGTTTTCTTTGGATTCCGAGGGGAACCAACTCGCGCCGGATACAGCGCCCCGATAAATCTGCATTCTTTTCTGGAAAACAATCGCTGGTGGCCAACGATACCCGCGGGCGCGGCAGCGGCCTTCGTGCTCTGTTTCGTTGACCGCTACCTTGCGACTAAGAACCGAATACAAACTACCGTTTGAGAATGCGCGTCTGGTTCGGCGAGATCAGTTCGTAGCGGATCCCGCGCCAGCGGATCTTCCTCGACGCGAGCGATGCGATGAAATTCCACGCAAACAAGAACGAAACAAAGGGAGCAAGCGCAGTCCATACCCAGGCCCACTTCTTCAGCGCCGCTTTCCATTCCGTCAAGAGTTCACTTACAGCGATGGTCCGCACTGCGCCTTTCAGCATGGCAAGTATGGGAATCACCAGCGCCAACAGCGCGAGCTGAAACCAGGGATCGCCTCCGATCATGGTGGCAAGAATCACAATCGCGGAATAAATCAGTGTGAGCGCATAGCCGCCGTGGGCTATCGCGCCTAAAATCCAACGGCGCGGCGAATAAGCTCGCGTAATCAGCATTTGCCGGTTTGTGAATTCCAGCAGGCTCGATCCAGTCCACGGGTGAATCGTGGCGGCAAGGCATTCCGGGCAAAAGAGAGCCGGTTTGCCCGCCTGTTCGAGCGCGTTAGTCATCGCGAAGTCGTCGCTCACCGCTCCTTTCCATTCCTCGAGCACATTTACTTCGTCGAATGTCTTGCGGCGAATTGCGGTGCCGCCACCCCAGCAAAAAGTTTCCCGCGGCCTGCCAAGCAGAGTGGCGATTGCCGCGTTCCAGGCCGACGCAAACGCGCTCGCGAGTCCTCCCTTGCCAATTTCGCCGCTCGGAATGATCCAGCGCTAGGCCGTCGTCGCCCCCATGCGCG
>Ga0210405_10004693_pt1 | contig 12738 bp, 10 predicted proteins | sample IncBWH11MmetaG_FD_155492 | JGI IMG/M metagenome (GOLD analysis project Ga0210405, IMG submission 155492) | Forest soil microbial communities from Barre Woods Harvard Forest LTER site, Petersham, Massachusetts, United States - Inc-BW-H-11-M | ecosystem: Environmental > Terrestrial > Soil >... | reverse complement strand
CGGACCACGGGCAGCGCCCGGAACGCTTCCCACTGGGCATCGGAGTCGAAGAGCACCTCGAACACCACGCCGTAGCGGTGCTCGTGCCACTCCCAGTAGACGGCCCCGTTGGTGAGCGCGGCCTCAATGAGTTGGTCCTGGTAGGAGTCCTTCCAGCGGCGGGCGGGCAGTTCCTCCGCGTCGAAGACCTCGATTGACCACCACTCGGACACGCTTATCCACCGCCATCCCGTTATGTCATACCCCGTCAGCATTTGCTGCCTTCTTGAGATAGTACGTCTTTTGGCGGGCGACCGATAGGCTCATCCGGCATGAGATGGAGCGGGCTCAGACTGTCCGTGACGCTGCTGAGTGTGATTCCGCTGCGCGGCCCCGTGACCGAGCCGAGCCGGGACACCGCAGCCGCGGCCATGGCATGGGCACCAGCGGTGGGGCTGCTGCTCGGGGGCATCGCGGCGGCGGTGCTCGTGGTGGCTGATCATCCGCTCGGGGCCGGCCCGCTGACCGCCGCCGGTCTCGCGGTGGCCGCGCTCGCGCTCCTCACCCGGGGCCTGCACCTGGACGGCCTGGCCGACCTGGCCGACGGCCTGGGCAGCGGCCAGCCCGCGGCCAGGACGCTGGACATCATGCGCCGCTCGGACATCGGGCCGTTCGGCATCGTGACGCTCGTCCTGACCTTGGTCATCCAGATCGGGGCGCTCGCCCACGCCGAAGCCGCCGGCGGCGTCCGGGGACCTGTGGCGCTGATCGTCGCGGCGGCCACCAGCAGGCTGGCCCTCACCTGGGCGTGCCGCCGGGGGGTGGCCGCGGCCCGGCCATCGGGGCTCGGCGCGATGGTGGCCGGGACGGTCCGCCCTGCCGTGGCGGCAGGGATCACGCTGGCCGTGCTGGCCGCGGCGGTTTCCGTGGTGCGTACTGGGTTTACTGGCTTTACGCTGCCGCTGGCGGTCGTGGCGGGCCTGGCTGCCGCGTTCGTCCTGCAGCGGCACGCGGTACGCCGGCTGGGCGGCATCACGGGCGACGTGCTCGGCGCGCTGATCGAGACGGCGGCCACCGTCACCCTGGTGGTGGCGGCGATGGGTCCGCCAGCGTAGAGATACTGAATAGGACCCAGCTATGAAAGGCCCGCCGATGACATCGACCCACGAGGTGTTCAATCAGCCGCCGACGCTGGCTGGGTACGACGTCGCCGCGGATCCCGCGATGCTCGACGCGCTCCGCCGCGAGGGCGGGGGCTGGGCCGAGGACGGCGTGCGCGAACTCGGCCGCCTGGCCGGTTCGGCCCAGGCCCAGGAGTGGGGCCGTCAGGCGAACGAGCATCCGCCGGTGCTGCGGACCCACGACCGCTTCGGCAACCGAATCGACGAGGTGGAGTTCCACCCGGCCTGGCATTCGCTGATGACGGTCGCGATACGGCATGGCTTGCACGCCGCGCCCTGGCGGGATCCGCGGCCCGGCGCGCACGTGGCGCGGGCCGCGGGCTTCTACGTCTGGGGCGCCACCGACGCCGGGCACGGCTGCCCGATCTCGATGACCTATGCCATCGTGCCCGCGCTCCGGCACGCCCCGGAACTGGCCGGACGGTTTGAACCTCTGCTGGCCGCCGAGGAGTACGATTTCGGCCTGCGCCCGCCTTCGACCAAGCGGGGGCTGCTGGCGGGCATGTCGATGACCGAGAAGCAGGGCGGCTCCGATGTCCGGGCCAACACCACCCGGGCGGTTCCGGCCGGGGACGGGACTTTCTCGCTGACCGGGCACAAGTGGTTCACGTCGGCTCCGATGGGCGACCTGTTCATGGTGCTCGCGCAGGCTCCCGGGGGGCTGTCCTGTTTCCTGCTCCCTCGGGTGCTGCCCGACGGCAGCCGGAACGCTATGCGCCTGCAGCGGCTGAAGGACAAGCTCGGCAACCGTTCGAACGCGTCGGCCGAGGTCGAGTACGAGCAGGCGGCCGCGTGGCTGGTCGGCGAGGAAGGCCGCGGAGTCCGCACCATCATCGAGATGGTGAACATGACCCGGCTGGACTGCGTGCTCGGCACGGCGACCGGGATGCGGACCGGTGTCACGCTCGCGGCGCACCACGCCGCGCATCGGACGGCGTTCGGCCGCAGGCTCGCTGACCAGCCGCTGATGGCTAACGTCCTGGCGGACCTGGCCCTCGAGTCGGAAGCGACCACGATGGCGGCGTTCCGGCTGGCCGGGGCGACCGACCGCGCGGCCGGGGGCGACGAGCAGGAGGCCGCGTTCCGGCGCCTGGCGCTGGCGGTCACGAAGTACTGGGTCTGCAAGCGGGCGCCCGCGCACGCCGCCGAGGCGCTCGAATGCCTGGGCGGCAACGGGTACGTAGAGGAGTCCGGGATGCCGCGCCTGTACCGCGAGGCGCCGCTGGCCTCGATCTGGGAGGGCTCGGGCAACGTCGCCGCGCTCGACGCGCTGCGCGCGCTGACCAGGCAGCCGGGGACGGCCGAGGCATTCTTCGCCGAACTCGACCAGGCCGCCGGCGCCGATCACCGCCTGGACCAGGCGATCGCCCGGCTGCGCAAGGAGGTCAGCGACCCATCCGAGGGGCGGGCCCGTTACCTGGCCGAGGCCATGGCGCTGGCCCTCCAGGGGGCGCTGCTGGTCCGGAACGGGTACCCGGCCGTGGCCGACGCGTTCGTCGCCTCCCGGCTGGATTCTGCATCGTCTTTCGGGTCGGGCGGTGCCTACGGGACGCTGCCCTCGGGTGCGGACACGGCCGCCATCGTCAGCCGGGTTACGCCCCAGATCCTGTGGTGACCAGCGTCCTGGACCGGCCCGCCCCGCCACCCGACCTGACCGTTGCCTACGGCTCGCGGCCCGAGCAGGTCATCGACCTCAGGCTGCCGTCGGCCGGACACGCGCCGCTGATCGTGCTTGTCCATGGGGGGTTCTGGCGGCCGACCTACGACCGGCACCATCTCGGGCCGATGGCTAGCGCCCTGGCGGCGGCTGGGTACGTGGTCGCGGTGCCTGAGTACCGCCGCGCCGGGATGGCCGAAGAGGGCTGGACCGGTCCGTTCAACGACATCGCCGCGGCCCTGGACCAAGTCGCCGCGATCGCCGGCCCGCACGGCGCGGACACCAGTCAGATCACCTGGGCGGGTCACTCCGCCGGCGGTCATCTGGTGCTCTGGGCCGCCGCCCGGCCGGGGTTGCCGACCGGATCACCGTGGCGCGGGTCCTCGGGCCCCAGCCCGGCCACGCGGGTCGTGTCGCTGGCGGGGTGCAGTTCATTGCGCCTGTGCGCGGAATGGAATCTCGGCGCCGGGGCGGTGCGCCTGCTGATGGGCGGCGGACCTGACGAGGTTCCGGAACGCTATGCCGTCGCCGATCCCGCGGCGCTGCCCGTTCCGGCCATTCCGGTCACCCTCGTCCACGGTGTTGACGACGACACAGTGCCGCTGCGAATGAGCCAGGTGTTCAGCGCAGGCCGTCTGGTGGAAATCCCGGGAGCCGGCCACTTCGACCTCATCGATCCGCAAAGCCCCGCATGGCCGCGCGTCGTATCCGTTCTGGCCGGTACCGGTTTCGGCGACCGTCGATAGCGGATCTTTGCGCCTGCCGGAAAGCCTGAAGCATACCGATTCGTCTGATCCGGCAGCCGGGCCCGATGGCCCAGGATCTCGGTAAGTACTGGCCGGACATGGTTCGGATGGAGCTTAGCAACGACTGTGCCCTTCCGCGATTTGATGCGGAAGGGCACAGTATCTCCGAAAGGGGCCCGAGGTGCTGAAGCGGCGGGAAGTTGCGGGAAGTTGCGGCGAGAAGTTAAGGCCGTGGCGGACTTGCCGAGCGTGGAGCACACACAGGCCGGTGTCCGATTAGCCGCCAGCAGAGCCGCGGCCAAGACTAGTTACCGGTCGCCGCGCGGAACCTGACCACCAATTCGGCGGGCACGCGCCCGCGGTCCTTGACGTCGATGCCTTGCGCCTTCGCCCACTCCCGAACTTCCGTGGTGTTGACCCCGGTAGCCGCCGCCCGGCGTCCGCTCCGGGCCGGCCGACGGGCCGTCCCAGTGCTCCGCCGCGCGGCGTCAATGTACCTGGCCAATGACTTCCGCAGCGCATCAGCGTGCTTTGCGTTCAGGTCGATCTCGTACTCGGCACCATCCAGTGCAAAGCGGACGGTGCCCTCAGCCTCACTGCCATCGATGTCATCGATGAACAGGGTCTGTATCTTCTGGGCCACGTGTGCTCCGTTTCTCTCGTTGAATTGTGCACTAGATTAGACGATAGAGCGCCGATAAGCACAACCGGGTGGCACCTTGAGAATACGTGTCCTTCGCTGAACGATGACCGCCGTGATCTCGGTAGGTCTGGGTAACCGTCGGTATGCACGTGCATACCGTCAAGCCGATACCGGGCAAGTCCCAAACCGAACTCCACGGGCTTGCACGCCGGTCGACATCATTCCTGTCACGCACCTAAGGAACCTGATCCGTGCATTGCCCGCCCGGCGGGCCATCCCGCGTTGATTCGGACACCAGTTCATTAATAGTGCGTTAGCCGTACACCCGACTGGCCTGCGGCGTCGCGCTGCATCCACATGATGACCGGACGTGAGCGCCGTCGGCGGATGCCGACCCGGACCGCGTTGCCGTTGGCGGCCGCTTGCCGGATCTTGACTGAAATGCACGTGCATTTCAGTCTCTATTCACGGGCTATCGCTAAATGAGAACGATCCCTCGCTACTGGTAGTCAGTTCGGGAGTCCCTCATCGCCCCGCCGCGCGCCTAAGACTATACACTTGCTTTCGGTCAGAGCGTTCTCGCCGAAGATATCATCGGTCATTACTGATATTCCGGGCACTCCGGCGGTAAACTACCGAGCGTCACGGTATCGGCGCAACCGGAGTGTGCTAACCGTGAGGTGCTTTTGCTCTCGTCACGCAATTGCCTCCAGGTCTTCCCGCTGCGGACGCTGGCCGGTTGTTCTGCGACGATGTCCGAGCCCAGCCGGGCTGTGTCGTCCCGGACCTTGACCAGGATCCAGCGCTTCGGGCCGGTCCGGGTCAGCGCGAAGCCGCCCGACAACTTGCGGCCGTGCAGGATAAAGGAGAGGTGGCCCGGCTCGTCGCGGACGATGTCCGCGGTCCCCTCATCCCAGATGATCACCACGCCGGTCCCCCGCCGCTGCCCGTCGTGTACACCCTCGAACTCCCCCGCCGCCAGGGAGTGATCCTCGACCGGGACCGCCAGCCGCCGGACGCCGGGGTCGAGCGAGGGCCCCTTGGGCACCGCCCACGACCGCAGCACGTCACCCGACTGCAAGCGGAAGTCAAAGTGCAGCGTCGTCGCATCGTGCAGCTGGACGACGAACCGCGGCGGAGCGACCACGCTCTCCAGTATGTGCCGGGCCTCCTGGTGCGGCCGCCGCGAGCCGGCGCGGGGCGCCGCGGTCTTCACCCGGCGTGGGTGAGGCGCCATGTTCCCGTGGCAGCCAGAATCGGGCGGGACGCCGTCCCGGTGTCATCAGCCGGTGCACGCCCGGACCTGGCGGGCGTACGCCCCGGCGCCGGAGCCTGACCGCTGCTAGTCCAGGTCGGGCGGGGGTTGATTCGGCTAACAGGAGTAGTGATGGCCAAGCCGTTCAGCGGAACGATCAACGTCGACGTGACCCAGTCCGTGCCGGACTGGGGGCCGTACACCCAGCCGATCGCTCCGGAGGGCACTCCGAGCGTGCTGTACATCGTGCTCGACGACGTTGGGTATTCGGCGATGGGCGCCTACGGCGGCCTGATCGAGACGCCGAACATCGACCGCATCGCGCAGCGCGGCCTCACCTACACCAACTTCCACACAACCGCGCTGTGCTCGCCGACCCGGTCGTGCCTGATGACCGGGCGGAACCACACCACCAACGGGATGGCCACGATCACCGAGGCCGCCTCGGGATTCCCCAGCTCGAACGGGCACATCCCGTTCGAGTGCGCCACGGTCGCGGAGGTGCTGGGGGAACGCGGCTGGAACACGTACATGACCGGCAAATGGCACCTGACCGCCGAGGACGAGATGAACATGGCCTCGCGGAAGGCGCAGTGGCCGGTCGGGCGGGGCTTCGAGCGGTTCTACGGCTTCCTCGGCGCCGAGACCAACCAGTGGTATCCGGACCTGGTCTACGACAACCACCCGGTCGAGCAGCCGACGCTGCCGTCGCAGGGCTATCACCTCACGGTCGACCTGACCGACAAGGCGCTGGAGTTCATCCGCGACGCCAAGGCGGTCGCCCCCGACAAGCCGTTCTTCCTGTACTTCTGCCCGGGCGCGTGCCACGCCCCGCATCACGCTCCGAAGGAGTGGATCGAGAAGTACCGCGGCAAGTTCGACATGGGCTACGAGGCGTACCGCGAGCTGGTCTTCGAGCGGCAGAAGCGCATGGGTGTCATCACCGGCAATGCCGAGCTGTCGCCGATCGACCCGTACGCCCGCGAGACGAGCGCCGACGGGAAGAGCTGGCCCGAGCTGGACACCGTTCGGCCCTGGGCCTCGCTCACCGATGATGAGAAGCGGCTGTTCGCCCGGATGGCCGAGGTCTACGCGGGCTTCCTATCCCACGCCGACCACCAGATCGGGCGGCTGCTGGACTACCTGGAGCAGAGCGGGCAGCTCGACAACACGATCATCATCCTGGTGTCGGACAACGGGGCCTCCGGCGAGGGCGGACCGAACGGGTCGGTCAACGAGAACAAGATCTTCAACGGGATCCCCGACACCGTCGAGGCCAACCTGCCGCACCTGGATGAGCTGGGCAGCCCGGCGACGTACAACCACTACCCGACCGGGTGGGCGTGGGCGTTCAACACCCCGTTCAAAATGTGGAAGCGGTACTCGAACTACGAGGGCGGCACCGCCGACCCGATGATCGTCTCGTGGCCGGCCCGGATCACCTCCGCCGGCCTGCGCCGCCAGTACGTGCACGCCGTCGACATCGTGCCGACCATCTACTCGATGCTCGGGATCGAGATGCCGGAGGTCGTCAAGGGTTACACGCAGTTCCCGCTGGAGGGCATCAGCTTCGACGCCACCCTGAACGACGCCACCGCCACCACCGACAAGCAGACGCAGTTCTACTCGATGGGCGGCACCCGGGCGATCTGGCACCAGGGCTGGAAGGCCGCCGCGATCTCTCCGGCCGCCCCCGACGCCTGGGCCGGCTATGCCGCCCAGCGCTGGGAGCTGTTCAACACCGACGAGGACCCCAGCGAGTGCCACGACCTGGCCGACGCCGAGCCCGGGAAACTGCAGGAGCTCATCCAGATGTGGTGGGCCCAGGCCGGCCAGTACGGGGCCCTGCCGCTGGAGAACCGCGACGCGGTCGAGATCCTCACCACCGACCGGCCCCAGCTGACCAAGCCGCGGAACCGCTACGTGTACTACCCCGGCACGGCCGAGGTCCCCGAGTCAGTCGCGCCGAACATCCGCAACCGCTCCTACACGATCGCGGTCGAGCTCACCATCGACAACCCGGACGCCGGCGGAGTCCTGTTCGCCCACGGGGCCCGGTTCGGCGGCCACGCCCTGTACGTCAAGGACGGCAAGCTCAAGTACGTCTACAACTTCGTCGGCGACCTCGAGCAGATCGTCGAGTCGACCGAGCCGCTGCCCGCCGGGCACGTGGTCGTCTCGGCCTCCTTTGAGCGCGAGGGCGACTCGATGCCCGCCGAGGGCACCCTGACCCTCCGCGCAGGCGAGCGAGAGGTCGGGCGGGGCCGCATCAAGACCCAGCCGGGCAAGTTCTCCATCGCCGGAGAGGGGCTCAACATCGGCAAGGACGGCGCCGAGCCGGTCACCGACGACTACCCGGGCGAATCGCCCTGGTCCTTCACCGGCGGCACCATCCAGCGCGCGGCGGTCGACGTCAGCGGCGAGCCGTTCGTCGACCTGGCCGCCGAGGCGCGCATGGCCTTCATGCGCGACTGAACCATCGCGAGCATGCGCCGCGCGAGGAGGAAAGGCCGGGCAGCCGGCGAGCACATCGTGCCGGTGCCCGGCCATGGCCTCCCGAGGGGGTCACCGCGTCTCCGTCGCATCCTGCTGGCCGCGAGCGCATCCGGATGAACGAGGAACCCGCCGGGCCGCAGCCTGGACATGCCAACGACGAACTCGACATCACCAGCACCGAAGCGCTCGCGAAGCTGATCGAGGAACTCGCCCGCCGTGATGTACGCGTCGCCCTGGCCCACGTGCACGCCACCGCCGCTGACATGATCCGGCGATACGCCAGCGACGGGAACCCGGGCCCAGAGCGGATCTTCCCGAACCTGGACTCAGCCGTCACCTGGGCCAGTACTAGCCCGGTCAGTTCCGTCCCGCGAGCCGAGGAGGAGTTATGGGGCAGGCCATCGGAGGATCGCTGCCGTTGGCGGTCGGGATCGCGCTCAGCCCGATCCCGATCATCGCGGTAATCCTCATGCTCACCAGCAACCGGGCCAAGGTGAACGGGCTCGCGTTCGTTCTTGGCTGGCTGGCCGGCCTGGGCATTGTCGGAGCCATCTTCTTGTCCGTGGCCGGGACGGGCGGGGCAAGCAAGTCCGGTGCCCCGGCCACGTGGGTGAGCTGGGTCAAGATTGGTCTCGGCGTCTTGCTGCTCCTGGTCGCGGTCCGCCAGTTCCGCGGCCGTCCGCACGGCAGCGATGAGGCGCAGATGCCCAAGTGGATGACCACGATCGACAAGATCACCCCATTGGGCGCGCTAGGCCTGGCTGCCGCCCTGTCCGGCGCCAACCCCAAGAACCTGCTGCTGGCCGCCGGCGGCGCCGCGGCGATCGCCCAGACCGGCATCTCCGGCGCACAGCAGGCCATCGCCTACGTGGTGTTCGCGGTCATCGGCACGCTCGGCGTGGGCATCCCGGTGGGCATCTACTTCGCTATGGGCGAGCGCTCGCAGGAACTGCTCGCCAGGCTGAAGGACTGGATGACCCAGCACAACGCCGTCATCATGACCGTCTTGTGCCTGATCATCGCGGCCAAGCTCATCGGCGACGGAATCAGCGGCCTGGCCGCCTAGGCGGCCAGCGACCTACGCTGGCGGTACCTCAGCTGGTGGCTCGGCGGCCAGTGCATCCGATCCGGGCGCCGGCTCTGATCTGGGCTGGGGATAGACGAGCAAATGCAGGCCGGCGGCGGCGATCCCGCCGACCAGCGGGGCCACGATGAAAAGCCAGACCTGGCTCAGCGCGGTCCCGCCGACGATAAGCGCCGGTCCAAGACTGCGCGCGGGATTCACGGACGTTCCGGTGATGGGTATCCCGATGAGGTGGACCACCGTGAGAGTCAGCCCGATCGTCATGGCCGCGGTCGCCGCGTTCCCGAGCCTGCTGGTGACCCCGAGGATGACGAAGACGAACAGAGCAGTCAGGACCACCTCTGCGAGGAAGGCGCCGCCCGCCCCGATGTGGATGTCGGATGCCGCCCCCCAGCCGTCCGTACCGAGCCCGGTCCGGGACGTGCTGTACAGGGGTGAGGTATTGAACATCCCCCACAACAGCAGCGCACCCAGGATGCCGCCAACGAACTGGGCCACCCAGAAGCCAGCGGCCTCGATCAGCGGCATACGACCAGCGAGCAGAGCACCGATGGTAACCGCCGGATTGACGTGACAGCCCGATATCGGCCCGAGAGTGTAGGCAAGGGCCAGAAGGACGAGGCCGAACGCCAAGGCCGTGGCCACCACCCCGGCCGCGACGCTACCCCCGTCGAACTTGAACCCGAACATGAGGGTCGCCACCCCGACCCCGAAGAACACGAGCAGTCCGGTGCCAAGCAGTTCCGCTGCGAACTTACGCATCATCGTCGTTCTCCCACCTCGCGACGACTGCGGCCCTTGGATGGCAGCACGCTACGGACATTACGAAACCTCCCCCAAATATGGCTGGGCGACGACTAGCACAAGGTATGCCGGGGGCGGCCCCCTCGCATCGCCCCTAGCGGGTGACCTCGGCCGTCGATCGGGCCGTCTTCGCCAGCCGCCGCACGAGTGGGTCGAGCGATGGCCTCTCCGGGCGGATCCGACGTCTGTGCAGGGCGGTCGACGGGTCACCGAGCAGGTGTGTGCCCCTCGGAGCGGCCGTCAGGTGATGCGTGTGCGTGCCATGGTGCGCGAGCGCGTCCTGATGCGGTCCGCCTCCGGCGCGAGCCGGCTCCGGATCCGTCTGAGTGCGGCATCGTGATGGCAAGCGGCGCCAGCGCCTTCGGCGTCTGGTAGGCCGTATACCCGGTGACGCGGCGCGCCGCCAGGAACTCCGCCACCACTGGGGGTCGTCCTGACCGGATACCAAGTCCTGCGGCACCATGTAGTGACAGCCGCACTCAACGGCGCCGAGTACGGCATAGCGCACGCAACAGACCAGTTCGGCCCCGCAGATGACCAGCCCGTCGATGTCTTTGCCGTCCAGGAACTCTCTCGACCGGGCAAACGTTGCCTACTGCGGCACCAGCGCAGCCAGTAAGCATAACACTCCCGACGCTTGCTGAATAGCTATGCCCGGCCGGCCGATGGTACGACCCAATAGCCGGAATAGTGAATACGGCCGACTGGCCATGGCCACGATAGCGAAGCGGCCCGGCTGCCTGATGACAGTTCGCGCATCCAGAGTTAACGTGTAGTAATGGAGGCACACCGACGCGACGCATTTGCGGCGGTGGCTACTGAACTCCGTTTGGGGGGAGCAGCGGGGAAGCCGCACAATGGGCGGCCCGCGCTGAGCGGGCTAATCTGCCCCCGGGAGCCGGACGGCAGGCGCGTCTTGTTTCGCGTCACGCAGCAGGTCGAACTCACTAATGCCGGTCCGGAACTATTGGCGTGCGCCAAGATCACCCTGGATGATTCCGCCGCCATGGCGGCCGTCGGTGCCATCGCCCTCCGCGAAGACGCAACGGTTCAGGTGGGCATTACCGGGCAGGAAATGTCCACGCAGCCTTCATTCATCCCTGTCCCGGACCAGGCGGCCACCATCGGCGCCGCCACGATCGAGGCCAGCTGAGCACATCCATCGTCGTACAGGGGGGGCCCGGATGAAACGCGATGTGATCACCCCAGCGCTGATGACCACGGTCAGCGGCGCGCCAGACACGGCAGGCTGAGATGCTGCGCTCGGTCATTGCCGCGAGCGTGCGGTTCCGACTCCTGCTCGTGGCGCTCGCGGCGGGGATTGCCGCGATCGCGATCACGTGGCTGCCGGGCATGCATGCCGACGTGCTCCCGGAGACCTCGCCGGTCGTCGTCCGGATCCAGACCGAGGCGCCGGGGCTGTCTGCCCCGGAGGTGGAGTCCCTGGTCACGGTGCCATTGGAGAAGAACCTGCTCGAAGGCGTGATGAACGTCACCGACGTCACCTCCGACTCCATCGCCGGACTGTCCCAGATTGAGCTGGACTTTGCTCCGGGCACCAACCTCTACCAGGCCCGCCAGCTTGTGCAGGAGCGGCTGACCCAGGCGTTCGTGCTGCCGAACGTGTCCAAGCCGCCGGTCATGCTGCAGCCGGTGTCATCCACTGGCAACGTGATGCTCATCGGGCTGACCTCGCGTCAGCTCAGCCTGATCGACCTGTCGGTGCTGGCCCGCTGGACTATCGTGCCTCAGTTGCTCGGCGTGCCTGGCGTCGCCGACGTGTCCACCTTCGGCGAGGCGGACCGCCAGCTTCAGGTCCTGGTCGACCCGGCCCGGCTGGCCGCGCGGCACATCACGCTGGCGCAGATCATCGAGACCGCCGGTAACGCGCAACTGGTCTCGCCGCTGAGCTACTTGGAAGGGTCCACGCCCGGCACCGGCGGCTTCCTGGAAGGCCCGGACCAGCGCCTTACGATACAGCCGGTACTGCCGTTCGGCACGCCGGCCAACCTCGGCCAGGTACCGGTGGCCGAGACCACCGGCAAGGCGCCGGTCCCGCTCGGCAGCGTCACCGACATCGTGGTCGGGCACCAGCCGCTGATCGGCGACGCCCTGGTGCGCGGCCAGCCCGGGCTTGTGCTCGTTGTGCAGAAGCTGCCGTCAGCCAGCGTCCCGGCGGTCACGAACGGGCTGGACCAGGCGCTGGCCCAGCTGCAGCCCAGCCTGTCCGGGGTACAGGTCGACGCGTCGCTCTTCCGGCCCGCCAGCTACCTGGACAGCGCGCTGCACAACCTCAAGGTCGCGCTGATCGCCGCGGCGATCCTCGCCGCGCTGGTGCTGATCGCGCTGCTCCTCGACCTGAGGTTGGTCGCGATCTCCCTGATCGCCACCGGGATGTCGCTGCTGGCCGGGATCTTGGTCCTGTACCTGCTCGGGTACACGTTCAACGCACTGGTCACGCTCGGCCTGCTGCTGGCGCTCGCGATCGTGGTAGCCGAGGGCGTTGGGACGGCGCACCGCCTGATGATCAGGCTGCGAGCCGAAGCACCGGGCGGCAGCCGGCCATCCGGTGTCAGCCTGGTCATCGGGGCGTGCAGCGAGCTGCGCGGCCCGCTGTGCACTGCGACGCTTGCGGTCCTGGTCGCGGCCGTCCCGGTGGCCCTTATCTCCGGGCTGACCGGCACCTTCCTGCGCCCGATGGTGCTGGCGTTCATGTTCGCGGTGGCGGCGTCGACGGTGGTCGCGCTGACCCTCACGCCCGCGCTAGCGGCCCTGCTGCTCGGCGGGGATCGTCGGGTTGGGCGGGGACGCTGGGCACGTCGGGCGCTGGCGGCGCGGCTGGGCACCGCGTACGGGGCGACGCTGCAGCTGGCCGTGCGGCTGCCCCGCTTGA
>Ga0210405_10004690_pt1 | contig 12744 bp, 11 predicted proteins | sample IncBWH11MmetaG_FD_155492 | JGI IMG/M metagenome (GOLD analysis project Ga0210405, IMG submission 155492) | Forest soil microbial communities from Barre Woods Harvard Forest LTER site, Petersham, Massachusetts, United States - Inc-BW-H-11-M | ecosystem: Environmental > Terrestrial > Soil >... | reverse complement strand
CGTGCAATTCGGGACACCGCTCGAGAAGAAATCGAAGACGCATGCGAGAATCAGGAATTAGGATGAGAATTGGATTGAGCCAAATAGAAGACACCAGCAATTCAAAAACGAACCACGCCGATGAACGCCGGGCAGAGTCGTCGCCATCCCGCGTCTCTCCTCGAAGCATGAAGCTGCGCGATTTGTTGCAGGGGACGGAATCGAGGATTCCTCCGCCCGCGCTGGAGATGGAAATACGGCAGGTTGCGTGCGACTCTCGCAAGGTCCAGCCGCGAGCGCTGTTTTTTGCGCTGCACGGCGCGCAGGCGGATGGGAACGCGTTCATCCGAGATGCGGTTTCACGTGGTGCGGCGGCCATTGCGAGCGAAGAGAGTGTGCCGGCCGCGGTTCCGTCGAGCGTGGCATGGATTCAAATACGCGAGTCGCGCAAGGCGCTTGCGGTAACGGCCGCGAACTTCTTCGGGCATCCGGCGGCAGCATTACAGCTTGTTGCGGTTACCGGCACGAATGGGAAAACCACCACCACTTCGCTGGTCGATGCCATCGTCAAAGCCTCTGGCGCGAAGACCGGTCTTTTCGGAACGATCGCATATCACACACCGCTTGGCGAATATCCCGCGCCGAACACCACGCCGGAATCGGTCGACTTGCAAGGATTTCTTGCGGAAATCCGCGATGCAGGCGGGCGCTTCGCCGTGCTTGAGGCAAGTTCGCACTCTCTGGCCATGGACCGTTTGTGGGGCTGCCATTTCGCCGCCGCGGTTTTTACGAATCTGACGCGCGAGCACATGGATTATCACAAGACGTTTGAAGATTACTTCGCCGCGAAAAGGAGGTTGTTCGAAGGCACGGGGGCAGGCGCGCCGGAAGTCGCGGTGATCAACGCGGACGACGAATACGGCAAGCGATTGACCGGACTGGCCAAGAAAACCGTGACCTATGGCCTCGAATCCGATGCGGACATCGCAACGAAAAAAATTCAACTGACCTTCACCGGCCTCTCATTCACGGCGCAAACACCCAACGGAAAAGTGCAAGTAACGTCATCGCTGGTGGGCCGGATTAATGTTTACAACCTCCTTGCGGCGATCGGCGCTGCGCAGGCCTTGGGGCTTTCCACGGAAATCATCGAAGCCGGAATTCGCAGTCTCGAGAGTGTCTCCGGGCGCTTCCAGCGTATCGATTTGGGCCAGCCGTATTTTGTGGTTGTGGATTACGCGCACACGGACGACGCACTCGAGAATCTGATTCGAACCGCCCGAGAATTGCATCCCAAGGGCCGCATCATCACGCTCTTCGGATGCGGCGGCGGAAAAGACCGGACCAAGCGGCCGGTCATGGGAGAAGTGACCGGACGGCTAAGCGACCTGACGATATTGTCAAGCGACAATCCGCGGACCGAAGATCCGTTGAAAATTATCAGCGACATCATTGTCGGACTTCAGAAAACGGGTGGAAAATATTTGATCGAACCCGATCGCGAAAAAGCGATTGGCGTGGCCATGGATGAAGCACGCGCGGGAGACATCGTTCTCCTGGCTGGCAAGGGCCACGAGAATTCTCAAATTCTTGCGGACCGGACGCTGGCATTTGACGACCGCCATGTAGCGCGGCAGGCCTTGCGCGAACGAGGCTATATCGAGACACAGACGGAAATTGGCGCCAAAGAGCCAAAAAACGGCTCAGGGTTTGGCACGTAGCGCGCTTGTCTAGCTTGGCTAGAAAGTGTGGCGAGGGCGCGCGAGCCAGGAGTTAACTCGCGAAAGGAGGAGCCCTCAAAATACGGTGAAAACAAACCGATACGCGGGGTATCTGCGTAAAGCAAACCCCTTGAGGCATTTATGCGGTGGACGATTGCACAAGTGGCTGGCGCTCTGGGTGTTAGGGCGGGGACGGGACTCGACCCCGTGGCCCGGGTGGCCGGCGTCTCGATTGATTCTCGCACAGTACGTGCAGGAGAACTGTTCGTTGCCATCCACGGACCGCGTCATGATGGACACAACCATGTGGCGAGTGCTTTGGACCAGCGAGCCCTCGCAGCGGTGGTGGAGGAGTCGCAAGCCAGCCGCTACGGGGAGGGCGTCCGAAATCGCTGCATCGTCGTGGCGGACACTTTCGAGGCGCTCAAACAGCTCGCTCGCGCAGTGCGCGAAGCCTGGGGCGGGAAAATTGCCGGCGTCACAGGCTCCGTGGGCAAGACCACAACGAAAGAGATCCTGGCGGCACTGTTGGGCTCGAAACTGCGGGTCCTGAAATCGGAAGGAAATTTTAACAATGAGTACGGGCTGCCCCTGACGTTGTTTCGTTTGGAAGAAACGCATCAAGCGGCAGTGCTGGAGATGGGGATGTCGCGGCGCGGGGAGTTAGCCCGGCTCGCGGCGATTGCGCGCCCCGATGTCGGCGTGGTGACGCGCGTTGCGCCGGCGCATTTGGAGTTTTTTTCTTCGGTGGACGAGATTGCGCTGGCGAAGCGCGAGTTGATTGAAGGACTGAACGGGCGTGGGTCCACCGCAGTACTGAACGCAGATGACCCGCGCGTCGCGGCCTTCGGTACCTTTGCGCCGGGGCGCGTGCTGACGTACGGAATCGACGCGCCGGCATTTTTCTCCGCTGCCGCGATCGAAGACCGCGGTGCGCTGGGCTCGGCGTTTGACTATGTGAGTCCCGAAGGCCGCGTGCGGCTGGAACTCCCGGTGCCCGGCCGGCACGCGATATACAACGCGCTTGCCGCGCTCGCCGCGGCGAGTGTCTGGAACATCGGGTTCGCGGAGGCCCAGAGTGTTTTTCGAACGCTGCGAGTTCCCGCGATGCGCGGCGAACTTCTGCGTTTTTCGAATGGTGCGGCGCTGATCAACGACAGCTATAACTCGAGCCCGGCTGCTCTGCACGCCATGGTGGCGGTGCTCGCGGCGACGCCGAATTTTCAGCGGCGAATTCTAGCCGCCGGCGAGATGCGCGAACTGGGGACGGCATCGCCGGTGCTGCATCGCGAAGCAGGAGTTTTCGCGGCGAAGACGGGCAAAGTCGATTTGGTGATTGGAGTCGAAGGAGACGCGAAGGAAATTGTCGAAGGCGCCGTGGCGGCGGGAATTCCGCGAGCGCAGACGAGATTCTTCGCTTCATCGGAAGAAGCGGCACAATTTTTGGAGGATTTCATCAAGCCGGGCGATGTGCTGCTGGTGAAAGGCTCCCGCGGTGTAAAGATGGAACGCATTGTCGAAGAGCTGCTGCTACGTTATGCCGCTGCCGGCGAGACTCCGCGGCAGGAGGTACGGCATTAAAATGCTTTACTACCTGCTCTACCACGTTTTGCAACGTTACTTTAGCCCGCTCAACGTTTTTCGTTACATCACGGTTCGAACGGTTTACGCGAGCTTGACCGCGATGTTTCTCGGGCTGGTCTTTGGTCCCTGGCTGATTCGCCGTTTGCGCGAATTGCAAATCGGCCAGTACATCCGCGAAGAAGGGCCGCAGGAGCATCAGAAAAAGGCGTGCTGATCGTGTTGTCGACCGCCGTGCCAACTCTGCTCTGGGCCGATCTGACCAATCCTTTTATTCTGCTTTCGCTTTTTGCGCTGATCGGTTTTGCCATTATCGGTTTCATCGACGATTACGCGAAAGTTTCCAAGCAGCGCAACCTTGGGCTCACCGCAAAAAAGAAAATTTATTTTCAGGTGTTTGTCAGCCTGGTCGTTGGGATTTCGCTGCTCGTTCTCGTTACGCATTACGCTTACTCGACCCAACTCATGATTCCGTTCCTCAAACGCCTCCACCCGGATCTGGTTTTCCATTCTTTGATGAACTCTCCGCACCTCTGGCCCTTGGCGTTTCTTCCATTTCTGGCCTTCATTTGCCTGGTCATCGTCGGCTCCTCCAATGCGGTGAATCTGACGGATGGTCTCGACGGCTTGGCCATCGGTTGCACGGTCATCGCGGCGGGAGCGCTCACCCTACTGACGTATGTCAGCAGCAACTCGCGCTGGGCCACATATCTCGAAATCCAGTACATTCCGCGCGTTGGCGAGCTGACCGTTTTTTGCGGTGCGCTGGTCGGCGCCTCGCTCGGCTTCCTTTGGTACAACGCGCACCCCGCGGAGATTTTTATGGGAGATGTCGGCTCGCTCTCGCTCGGAGGGACGCTGGGCACGGTGGCCGTCATCATTAAGCAAGAAATTCTTTTGTTCTTCGTGGGTGGCATTTTCGTCATCGAAGCGCTCTCCGTGATCCTGCAGGTTGGCTCGTTCAAGCTGCGCGGCAAGCGCATCTTTCGTATGGCGCCCATCCATCATCATTTTGAGCTGCTGGGCTGGAGCGAATCAAAAGTGATTGTGCGGTTTTGGATTGCCGCCCTCGTCTTTGCGCTCTTTGCGTTGACCACGCTGAAGTTGAGGTAGTGCGCATTTGAAGATGAACGGAAGTAAAAAAGTAAAATGCCAAGTGGAATGGATTTGCGAGGGAAGCGCGTGCTGGTTGTGGGGCTGGCGCGCACGGGCGTGGCTACAGCGATTTTTTGCGCGGCACGCGGTGCGCGAGTGACGGCGACGGATTCCCGCAGCGAGAGCGAGATCGGCGAGACCGTTGCGAAACTAAAAGAGGCGGGAGTGGCGCTCGAACTCGGTACCCATCGGGAGAACACTTTTCTCGAGCAAGATTTGATTGTTCCCAGCCCAGGCGTGCCCGCCGATGAAGCACATTTGGCGGCGGCCCGCGCGAAGGGCATCACGATTTGGAGCGAAATTGAGTTGGCCTACCGGTTTATGAAAGGCCGGTTGATCGGAATTACAGGTTCGAACGGCAAGACGACGACAACATCGCTCGTCGAACACATTTTGAAGGCGGCTGGGATGCAGACCATTCTTGCGGGAAACATTGGAACGCCGCTCATTGGCTGCGTGGATGCAATGAAAGACGACACTTGCACGGTTCTCGAGCTCAGCAGCTTTCAGTTGGAGCTTATCGACACGTTTCGGCCAAACATTGGTGTGTTCTTGAATCTGACGCCAGACCATCTCGACCGTCATCACACCATGGAAGCGTATGGGGCGGCAAAAGCGCGCTTGTTCGAGAATCAGACTGGCGAAGACGCTGCGATTCTGAACGCGGATGACGCGGCGGCCACTCCTTACGCTCCGTCGCTTCCGCGCGTGTACTGGTTTAGCAGGAAACAGCGGGTGGCGCAGGGCGCGTACGTTCGCGGGCAGGAGGTTGTGTTCCGGCAAGATGGTGCGGAAGAAGTTCTTCTCGAACTGGAAGACATTCCTCTTCCCGGTTCTCACAACGTCGAGAATGTCCTGGCTGCGGCTGCTGCGACGCGGCTAGCGGGTGCTCCAGCGAAAGCCATTGCGAAAGGGGTTCAATCGTTTGCGGGAGTCGAGCACCGCCTGGAATTCGTCTCCGAAATCGCAGGTGTGCGTTACTACAACGATTCCAAAGCGACGAACGTGGACGCCACGCTAAAAGCTCTCGACGCTTTTCCCGGGCGCATCTTGGTCATTCTCGGCGGTAAAGACAAAGGAAGCGACTACACCGCGCTACAAAAGCCGCTGCGCGAAAAAGCGATTCTCGCGCTTTTGATCGGCGCGGCAGCGGAAAAAATCGAAAAACAAATTTCGGGCAGCGTGGCTCTGGAACGCGCCGAAACGCTGGAGCGCGCAGTGGAAACCGCTTCCCATGCGGCGCAACGCGGCGACGTCGTCTTGCTCGCTCCGGCATGCGCCAGTTTCGATCAGTTTCAAAACTATGAGCACCGTGGGCGCGTATTCAAGGATTTGGTGAGGCAGCTCGAAAGACAAGCTGCTGGTGCGACTTCTGGAAAAGGGTGAGCGAAGGTGCCGAGGCGTCTCGAAATAGACCGCTGGCTGTTTGGTGTGACACTGGTGCTGTGCCTATTGGGCGCGGTAATGATCTTCAGCGCGTCGGCCGTTACCGCGGAGAACGAGTTCGGTCACGGATATTTTTTCCTTGTGCGTCAAATCATCTGGCTGATTCTTGGGCTTGCGGGAATGTTCGCTTTGATGCGCATGGACTACAGGAAATTGCGCGAGCCTGCCGTGGTCTATTCGACCGTGTTTGTCGTCCTGCTGCTGCTCGTGGGGACTTTTTTTCTGGACAAGTCGCACGCCACACATCGCTGGATCCGTTTTGGCCCTGTTGGCATTCAGCCCTCTGAGCTAGCGAAGCTGGCGGCCATCCTCTATCTCGCCTGGTTCCTGGATCAAAAGCGGCGAAACAAAGCGGCTATGGAGTTCTGCAAGGAGGATCTGCTTCAAACGATCCTTCCCGCCGCTGGCCCCGTACTGATCTTCGTTTGCCTGGTTTTGGCGCAACCCGATCTGGGGACGGCCATGGATATTGTCCTGGTGACCACAACGATTCTTTTTGCCGCCGGGATGTCCTGGAAATGGATTGCTGCGGGATTCGCAACCGCGTTGCCAGTCCTCTATCTCTTAATCACGCTGGTGGCCTACCGCAACGCGCGTCTGAGTTCTTTCCTTCATCCCGATTCGGATCCGCAGGGCGCGGGCTTTCAATTGATGCAGTCGCTCATCGCCGTGGGTTCCGGGGGATTCACCGGCGTCGGCTTGATGGAGAGCAAGCAGAAACTCTTCTATTTGCCGGAAGCGCACACGGATTTTATTTACGCCGTGATATGCGAAGAGCTGGGCTACATCGGCGCGATTCTGGTGATTGCGTTGTTCCTCACCTACGGATGGCGCGGGCTGCGAGCTGCCTTTGCCGCTCCCGACGGATTCGGGCGGCTGCTGGCGCTGGGAATCACGGCCACGGTCCTGAGCCAGGCGCTGATCAATTTTGCTGTGGTCCTGGGCATGGTTCCGACCAAGGGGATTCCGCTGCCGTTCGTAAGCTATGGCGGATCGAGTCTGCTGGTGATGCTGTTGGCGACGGGAGTCCTTTTGAACATCAGCCAACAAGCCACTGAAACATGAGCCAACTGATTAAATCGCGAAGACATTTCGGTCGTAGGGGCACGGCACGCCGTGCCCGTCCGCTCAAGCAATCATCAGAGCCTCGGCCATGAAACTCCTAATCGCGGGCGGCGGCACGGGCGGCCACGTCATCCCGGCGCTGGCCGTTGCGCAAGAGTGGTTGTCACGCGGCAAAGAAAGAGAAGTCGTGCTAGTGGGAACAGAACGCGGTATCGAAATGAAGCTGGTGCCCCAAGCCGGTCTGCCGCTGGAAACGTTGCGTGTCGCTGGCTTGAAAGGAAAGGGCGGCGCGACGCTACTACGAAATCTCGCGATGCTTGCACCCGCGATGCTGGATGCTCGCCGCGTATTGCGGAAGCACAAACCGGTCGCAGCCTTTGGCGTAGGCGGCTACGCCGCCGGTCCCATGATGCTGGCGACGTGGTTCAGTCGCGTGCCCAGCGTAATCTTCGAACCGAACGCGGAGCCGGGTTTGACCAACAAATTGCTGGCGAGAATTTCCAAGCGAATCGCCACCGGCTATGAAATTTCTGCCCAGGCCTGGGGAAAAAAGGCCGTCGTAACAGGCTGCCCGGTGCGCCCGGAGTTTTTCTCGATTACACCTCGAAGACTCGAAAAGCCGTTTCGCTTACTGGTAACCGGGGGAAGTCAGGGCGCGTTGCCCATCAACCGCACTTTTGTGGACGCCATGGACCTGCTCGCACCGCGAAAAAACGAACTGTCCATCGTGCATCAAACCGGCGAACGCGATTATAATGCTGTGCGCACCGCCTACGCGCGGCGCGAAATCAATGCGGAGGTTGTTCCCTTCCTCACGAATATGGCGGAGCGCTTTGCCTGGGCAGATGTGATCGTTTGCCGAGCAGGAGCCATCACCGCAGCAGAAATCGCCGCCGCGGGCCGCGCTGCTATCTTCATTCCCTTCGGAGCTGCCACCGACAGCCACCAGTTGCGCAACGCGCAGGAGATGACGAGCGCAGGCGCAGGCCGTCTGATCGCCGAGAACGATCTCACCCCAGTGCGCTTGACGAACGAAATCTTTTCGCTCACGAGTCAGCCGGACCAGATGGAAGCGCAAGCAAACGCGGCAAGGTCGCTTGCACGCCCCAATGCCACGCGGGACATCGTCAACCTGATCGAAGAGGTCCGAAACGTGCAAGCAAACGGTCAGAGGGCAAATCCATGATGGTCTCTTTCCGCAATTTTCAGCGCATACACTTGGTGGGTATCGGCGGCATCGGCATGAGCGGCATCGCCGAAGTCCTGCTGACGCTCGGCTATTCCGTTTCGGGCTCGGACACTAAACCCTCGAACATCACCGAGCGGCTGCAGAATCTCGGCGCGACGATTCACGAGGGCCACAAAGCCATCAACGTCGAGGGCGCGCACGTGGTAGTGACCTCTTCGGCGATCAAGCAAGACAATCCCGAGGTCGTCGAAGCGCAGAAGCGAAAAATTCCCGTAATCCCGCGTGCGGAGATGCTCGCCGAGCTGATGCGGCTGAAATACGGCATCGCCGTCGCCGGCGCGCACGGCAAAACGACCACGACTTCGATGGTCGCTTCAGTTCTGAACGCCGCCCATCTCGACCCAACCTTTGTGGTTGGTGGCAGGGTAAACCAGGCTGGTACGACCGCGCGCCTTGGCAAGGGCGAGTATTTCGTCGTCGAAGCGGACGAAAGCGATCGCAGCTTCCTGATGCTCGCGCCCGTGGTAGCGGTCGTCACCACCATCGATCGCGAGCACCTCGACCAATACACTTCGCTCGCGGACATTCAAGGCGCCTTCATCCAGTTCGTAAATCGCGTTCCCTTCTATGGGGCCGCGATTCTGTGCCTCGACGAACCAAACGTGCAAGCCATACTTCCAGATGTTAAGCGACCGATCATCACGTATGGCACTTCCAGCCAGGCCGACTTGGTCATCAGCGACGTAAAGCTCGAAGGCCTCGGTAGCGATTTCCGCCTCACGTTCAAAGGCGAAGACCTCGGCGTGTTCCACCTGATGCATCCGCCGGGCATACACAATGTTCGCAACGCCGCCGCTGCAGCAGCCGTGGCCCTCTATCTAAATGTTCCCAGCGACTTAATCCGCGAAGGCCTCGCAAAATTTACGGGCGTTGGCCGCCGCTTCGACATCAAGGGCATCGTGAACGATATCGCCGTAATCGACGACTACGGCCACCACCCCGTCGAAATTCGTGCCACCCTCGAAGCCGCCCGCGGCTGCAAGTTTAACCGCCTCCTGGTTCTCTTCCAGCCGCACCGCTTTTCACGCACCCAGCACCTCTGGGACGACTTCTGCCGCGCCTTCAATCAAGCCGACATTCTGGTGCTCCTGGACATCTACGCCGCCAGCGAGGCACCAATCCCCGGCATCACCAGCGAAGCGCTCGCCAACGCCATTCGCGAGGCCGGACACAAAAACGTCCACTATTTTCGTTCCATGCAAGATGGAATTGAATTTCTGCTGCGCGAAGCACGCGCTGGCGATGCCATCATGACGATTGGCGCCGGAAACGTCAGCCGCGCCAGCAACGAATTGATGGTCCTATTGGGGACTGAGCATCCCACACATCATGCGCATTGAGGACCCCAAAATCGTCGCAGCCCTGCCGGAACTGGGCGTGCGCTTGAAGCCACGTACTTCCTTGGCCGAGCTTACCTCCCTCGGCATCGGCGGCACGACCGACTTGCTAAGGATAGAAAAGCACGAGGCCATCCCAGAATTGCTGAGCCTGCTCGACTCGCAAGCTGTTCCACACAAATTCCTCGGCGGCGGCTCAAACCTTCTCGTGGACGACGGCGAGCTCCCCTGGGTCGTCCTGCAACTCGCGTCTCCCGAGCCGGACATCGTCCTCGAAGGCAATTTTGCCCAAGTCGACGCAGCCGCCGACCTCGGCCGCACCGTAACTTTCTGCGCGAAAAGCAACCTCGGCGGCCTGGAAGGCCTAATCGGCGTCCCCGGAACCGTGGGAGGCGCCCTGCGTATGAATGCAGGTGCCTACGGCATGCAAATTGGCACGTACGTCCGTGAAGTCGAACTCTACCGGGCTTCCGCCCGCAAGATGGAATCCTTGAAGGGCGATCAAATTTCTTTCGAATACCGGCATACATCTTTTGCGCCTGATGATATGATGCTCGCAGTGAAGCTGGAATTACCCTCCAAACCGTACCCTGAAATTTTAAAAGGAATTCGTATCTGCAACGAAAAACGGCGCGCAAGTCAGCCGCTTGGGCAGAAAAGCGCCGGTTGCATCTTCAAAAACCCTCCTGGCGCTTCCGCCGGACGCATGATTGATGAGCTGGGTCTCAAAGGATTGAACGTGGGCGACGCCCGCGTCAGCGATCGTCACGCTAATTTTTTTGTGAACGCAGGCAAAGCCTCCGCGAAAAACATGCTCACCCTGATCGCCGGCGTCCGCGAACGCGTCGAAAAATCATTCGGCGTCATTCTCGATTACGAGGTGGTCGTTTGGAACGCGTAAAAGCCATGCAACGCGGCAACGCCTCCGCTGCCGAACCTTACCGCCCGGAACTGCTCGCGGATGAAGAGCCGCGCTATTTGCGCCGCCAAAAGCCTCTAGAAATTCGCCGCAAAAAATTTGCCGGCCGAAGCTGGCTGTTTTATCGGCGCGTCCTGGTGTGGACTATCGCAGGCGCTGCAACTCTGACCATGGGAATCGTTGCGGAACGCTTTTTGCTATATTCGCCGCAGGTTTTGCTCCTCAAGCCTGATCAGATCGAAGTCTTGGGCAATCATATCGTCACCCGCGAAGCGGTTCTTCAACCCTTTACGCGCGACCGCAACCGCAGCGTGCTCCGCATTCCGCTCGACTCCCGTCGCATCCAGCTCGAGCAGCTTCCGTGGGTCGAATCCGCCAGCGTTCAACGCATTTTGCCGAACCGCGTCCGCGTCGAACTGACGGAGCGCACTCCGATCGCGTTTTTGCGCAACGGCAACGAGCTTGCCCTCATCGATGCGCGCGGCATGATCTTGGACCGTCCCGAAGGCGAGGATTTGCATTTCCCCATCGTCACAGGCCTCCCCGACAGCATGCCGCGCGAAGAGCGCGAGAAGCGTATCCAGACCTACCAGGAATTTCTAAGAGATGCGGACCTGGTGCGCGGCGGCTCGTCCGACCGTGTCAGCGAAGTCGATCTTTCGAGCGCGAAAGATCTTCGTGTCGTCATGACCGGCCTGGGTTCCGCAACCGATTCGCAAGCCGTCACCATTCATTTTGGCAACAGCGATTTCACGGCCAAATACCGCATGCTTGTCGACAATTTCGCGCAGTGGCAGGCCAATGCTGGGCGCGTGCAGTCCATCGATTTGCAGTATTCACGGCAGGTGGTGGTAAACGCGGATAACTCCGCGAGCGCGGCGAAGTTGAGAAATTGAAAATTCGAAGTCGGAAAATTTGGGCATCCAAGGCGGGGGCGGCGGCTTGTCAAAAAAAGATCGTTACATCATCGGGTTGGACGTCGGCAGCACGAAAACCTGCGCGTTGATCGCGGAGGTCGACGGCGACCTTGTTAAATTTCTTGCGCTGGGCGCCGCCGAATCCAAAGGTTTGCGCAAAGGCCTTATCGTCAATCTCGATTCCACCGTAAGCTCGATTCGCCGCGCCGTCGAAGAGGCCGAAGGCGTCGCCAACGTTCCGGTCGAAGCCGCGGTGATGGGGGTCGCCGGGAGCCACGTCCGCGGCGTCAACAGCCGCGGCGGCGTCACCCTCGGAAACCGCCCTCGCGATATCGAACGCGACGATGTGCGCCGCGCCGTCGATGCCGCCCGCAACATCACGCTTCCGGAAGACCGCGAAGTGCTCCACGTTCTGCCGCACGAGTTCATGGTCGATGCACAAGACGGAATCCGCGACGCTATCGGCATGGTCGGTCAGCGCCTGGAAGCCAACGTCCATCTCGTAACCTCATCGATTGCCGCCACACAAAACTTGGTGACCGCCGCAAATCGGGCCGGAATTTTGGTCAACGACACGGTGCTCGAGCCGCTAGCTTCCGCCGAAGCATGCTTGACGCAAGACGAGCGCGATCTCGGCTGCTGCCTGCTCGATATCGGCGGCGGCACGACCGAGCTCATCGTCTACGGCGGCGGCGTGGTTCGTCACACGAGCGCAGTGGCCGTCGGTGGCGATCACTTCACAAACGATCTCGCCGTTGGCCTCCGCACCCCCATCCCCGAAGCCGAAAAGATCAAGCGCCGCCACGGCTGTGCCGCCTCCGCTCTGCTCCACGAAGACGCCTCTATCGAAATCGCCAGCGTAGGCGACCGCCCGCCGCGCACCATCTTCGCCCGCATGCTCACAGACATCATCGAGCCGCGCGCCATGGAGCTGCTCGCGCTCATCCGCGACGATCTCCAGCGCGCCGGACTCATCGGACAAATCCCCGCGGGCTTTGTCCTCGCCGGAGGAGGCGCAAGGCTCAACGGTCTAATCGATTTAGCTGAACAGTCTTTCCACTTGCCCGTCCGCATCGCGGAGCCAAAAGGTTTGGCTGATCTGCCCGAACAGGTAGCGCAGCCGGAATATGCAACGGTCGTTGGTCTGGTGATGTACGGCGCGAAAACGCGGCGCAACGCGCCGCAACGCACCGGAAATCTCGTTTCCAAATTGAAGTCCATGTTCGCTGGTGCCTCGTGACCCTGCCCGAGCGTAGCACCGCGAATCTGGAGAAGGCTGAGGGACGCATGACGGCAAAAGACGCAGGAATTCGTATGAGCTTCAGCGAAGAGCTGCAGCCCGCGAAAATCAAAGTCATCGGCGTTGGCGGCGGTG
>Ga0210405_10004688_pt1 | contig 12747 bp, 11 predicted proteins | sample IncBWH11MmetaG_FD_155492 | JGI IMG/M metagenome (GOLD analysis project Ga0210405, IMG submission 155492) | Forest soil microbial communities from Barre Woods Harvard Forest LTER site, Petersham, Massachusetts, United States - Inc-BW-H-11-M | ecosystem: Environmental > Terrestrial > Soil >... | reverse complement strand
CAGAACGCATGTGGATGTGCTAACGCGCAACTGCGACGTGTGGATTGATGAAGATCAGGTCATCGAAAAGGGCCGCTACCAGCTCGATCAGCTCGGACTCAGCTAAGGTCTCTCTTTCCGCGCAATCCGCGCAACTATCACATTTAGAAGAGCCGAGAAATATATTCGCGCATCTGCTGCTTCCAGTACGGCCAGTCGTGGCCGCCCTGGGGACCCCAGTTGTCGAGCGAATGGCGGATACCTTTGCTGGAAAGAACTTCGGAGAGACGATACGTCGGGCCGCTGTTTTCCCATTGGCCCGTGCCGGTCGTGATGTGAATGTCGCAGCTGGCGATCTGTTCGTAGAACCATGGGTCGCTCATGTTCGCCAGGTAATCCACGGGATTGTTGAAGTAAAAATTGTCATCGTACATCCCATCCATGAAATTCCTGACGTCATAAACCCCGGACATGGCAAAGCAGCGCTTGATGACGTCGGGGTGTTTGAAGAGCGAGTTTGCAGCATGGTACGCGCCGAAGGACGCACCCATGGTCGAGATGGCGATGCCGGGCGATTGGCAACTGTCCCAGATGAAAGGAACGACTTCCTCTCGGAGATAGGAATCGAACGTGGCCTGCACGTAGCTGCGATGAAACGGATGCGCGGCTTTGTTGTAAAAACTTTGTCCATTGATCGAATTCACGGTGAATACTTTGACTTTACCGGCCTCGATGAAATCCGCGAGGGCGCCGATCATGCTCTGGCCTTCCAGCTCCCACTCGTCTCCCGCACTGGTGGGAAATCCCAGCAGCGGCGGTCCCCAGTGGCCGAAGACAACCACGCCCAGCTCGATCCCGAGCCGCGAAGAATACCAGCGGTGAAATTCGCGTTTCATCCATTGCCTCGTCTCAATTGCGGGGAGAGAAAGTATGCCAGCCCTTGTGGGATTCAGGCAATGGACTTGAACCGAGTTATGAGAAGATGTCCTCGGATGCGAGACTTGTAGGAATGCGCGTGCATCCACTGCCGGACATGCCGTTGCAAGCGTTGGTCTCGGAGAAATGGGAATGGCCAAAAAGAAGATAAAGAAGGCTTCGAAAAAGAAAACTGCGCCCGGAAAATACGATCAAGCACTGCGCGAGCATCTGGTGAACCTATTGAAGGGCGGCGGCGCCCACGTGCACTTCATGGATGCCATCGATGGCTTTCCGGAGGCGAAACGCGGAGCATTTATGGAGGGCACGCGGCACACGGGATGGCAACTCCTGGAGCATGTGCGCATCGCGCAGTGGGACATCCTGGAATTCAGCCGCAATCCGAAGCACGTTTCGCCGGGATTCCCCGAGGGCTATTGGCCGAAGACTCCTGTGCCGCCCGACGATGCGGCCTGGGACAAAACCGTCAAAGCGTTCCAGGATGATCTGCAGGAAATGATCAAACTGGTGAAAAATCCAAAGACGGATCTGTTTGCCGAGCTTCCTCACGGCGACGGCCAGACGGTTCTGCGTGAGGCGCTGATTCTGGCCGATCACAACGCGTATCACCTGGGACAGTTAGTGGACGTGCGGCGAGCGCTGGGAGCCTGGCCGGAATCGTAGCCGCTAATGAATTGTGGTTGATGCTGTCTAAGCGGATCTCGCGTCAGTAAGGTCTCTTGTTTGCCTGTTGCTTCCAAGCCAAGAAAATGGCCAGCGCGTCTTCCCGGAGAAGCTGTGAAGTGGGAATGCGGCGCGCGGCTGGCGCGATCTTCAGCTCATCATAGATAAAGGCATCGTCAAACCCGGCGGCCGCCGCATCGCCAGCGGTTGCGGCATAGAAAACTCGCGCGGGGCGCGCCCAGTAAATGGCTCCCAGGCACATCGGGCAAGGTTCGCAGGTGGTATAGAGATCGCAGCCCGCAAGTTGAAAGTCTCCGAGCGCGCGGCATGCTTCCCGTATCACCACAACCTCCGCATGGGCGGTCGGGTCGTTTGCAGAGGTGACGCGGTTCACGCCTTCGGCGACGATTCGGCCATTCTTCGCAATCATCGCGGCGAAAGGGCCTCCGGTGCCTGAGCGCACGTTTTCGAGCGCCAGCGCTATTGCGCGGCGCATGAAATCTATGGACATTGTAATGTTGTCTTCCGGGTTTTAGAGTGCACTGCCCTGCCCGAATTCGCAATGCGGCATTTTCCCGATTCGTGGAATGATTCACTGTCCGCTCCATCGGCAAAGCGGAGCACCTAGCTGCAGGGTTGCAAGAAACGAGAATGGCGGTAGGATGGAGCGGTGCAGTAAGCGGATTTATATCTATTTCCGTCCATAGACACAGCGGGGGGGCCGCATGATTCAGATCGACAATATCTCTCAGCGTGACTTCGGCCCGGCCGGAAGCAACAGCCGGCGCGCATTTCTGAAAGGAATGCTCGGAGCCGGAGCATTGGTCATCAGCGTCCGCTGGATGCCAGAAACATTGTTCGCTACGTCTGCGAATTCCAGCGCCTCGGAGGAGATGACAAAAGCGGCGCTGCAGCCAAACGTGTACCTGGCGATCGATACGGATGGGACGGCGTACATCGTCGCGCACCGCTCCGAAATGGGCAGCGGGAGCCGCACGGCACTTCCGCGAATCGTGGCGGACGAGCTGGATGCGGACTGGTCCCGTGTGAAGATCGTGCAAGCCATCGGTGATGAAAAATATGGCGACCAGGATACCGACGGCTCGCATTCAGTGCGGAGTTTCTTCGACACGTTGCGGCTGTCCGGCGCGACCGCGCGGCTGATGCTGGTGCGTGCCGCAGCGGCGCAGTGGGGCGTGCCGGAGGCGGAGTGCGCGACGAGCCTCCACACCGTCACGCACAAGACGTCCGGAAAAAAACTGGGCTATGGAGAGTTGGCCGCAGCAGCGGGAAAGTTGGAAGTGCCGAAGAAAGAGGAAGTAAAGCTCAAAGCGCGAAGCGAGTGGCGCTACATCGGAAAAGGCGTCACAAGCTACGACCTGAAAGACATGTGCAGCGGGAAGGCCACGTACGGCCAGGACACGCGCATGGAGGGAATGCTGTACGCCAGCGTGGCCCATCCGCCGGTGTTTGGGAGCAGCGTGAAGTCATTGGATGACAAGGCCGCCCTCGGCGTGGCTGGCGTAAAGCAAACCGCGACGATTGACGCGTTCAAGCCGCCGATTGGATATCAGGCATTGGGCGGTGTGGCCGTGCTGGCGGACAACACCTGGGCGGCGATGCAGGGAAAGAAAAAACTGAAGATCGATTGGGAGAAGAGCCCCCACGGCGTCTGGAACTCGGATGCGTACAAGAAAGAGCTGCAGGAAACGGCGCGCAAACCGGGGAAAGTCGTTCGCGAAAACGGTGACGTGGACGCGGCCTTCGCGAAGGGCGGAAAAATCGTCGAAGCCGAATACTACACGCCGCTACTGGCGCACGCTTCGATGGAGCCACCGGCAGCACTGGCGTTCTACCGCGATGGAAAGGTCGAGGCCTGGGCTGCAACGCAGAGCCCACAAGGTGCGCGGGATGCCATTGCGCAAGCACTGGGATTGAAGAAGGAAGATGTGACGGTGAACGTGACGCTGCTCGGCGGCGGATTCGGCCGAAAGTCGTTCCCGGATTTTGCGGTGGAAGCCGCGTTGCTCTCGAAGAAAACCGGGAAACCCGTGAAAGTGGTCTGGAGCCGCGAGGACGACATCAAGTTTGACGTCTATCATTCCGTGGCGGCAATGTACATGAAGGCCTCGCTGGGACCAGATGGAAAGCCAACGGCGTGGCTGCAGCGGACAGTTTTTCCGCCCATCGGTTCGACCTTTGATCTCAGCGCAAAATATTCCGACGCCGGCGAGTTAGGACTCGGCTTTACGGATGTTCCTTTCGCAGTGTCAAACTTTCGCGCCGAGAATGGACCGGCGGCAGCTCATGTGCGCATCGGATGGTTCCGTTCCGTGGCCAACATTTATCATGCATTCGGAATTCAATCTTTCGCGGATGAGCTGGCGCATGCGGCGGGGAAGGATCCAGTAGAATATCTGTTGCAACTCCTGGGGCCGGACCGCGTCATTCCGAGGACGGAACTTCCCAAGGAATTCCCGAATTATGACGGCACCTACGAACAGTATCCGATTGATACCGGCCGATTCCGGCGGGTGCTGACGTTGGCCTCGGAGAAAGCCGGATGGGGAAAACAAAAGCCTGGCAATGGCTACGGAATTGGCGTGGCCGTACATCGTAGCTTTCTGACCTATGTGGCCACAGTGGTGCAGGTGCAGTTGAACGACGCGGGCCAAGTACAGATCAAGCGCGTGGATACTGCCCTGGATGCTGGAACCGTCGTAAATCCAGAGATGGTGAGGCAACAATTCGAAGGCGCCGCGGTGATGGGAACGAGCCTGGCCTTCTACGGGGAAATCACGGCCACCGGCGGCGTGATTGACCAATCGAACTTTGACACCTTTCCAGTGGCACGCATGAACGTTACGCCGAAGGAAACGAATGTCTACATTGTGCCAAGCGACGCGCCTCCGGCGGGAATTGGTGAACCCGGCCTGCCGCCGTTTGCCCCCGCGCTGTGCAATGCCATCTTCTCCGCAACCGGAAAGCGTATCCGGGAGCTCCCTCTCGTGAAGGCAGGCCTCGCCTAAGGCCTGTCCCGGAGAGTCGGCGTGGCGTGCAGGAAAGGGTTGGTGGGCCCGCTAGGATTTGAACCTAGGACCAACGGATTATGAGTCCGCTGCTCTAACCGCTGAGCTACGAGCCCAAAGCATTCACTGGAAGGAGTTTACCACGAATCACACCGCACTCTTTTGGTGCAGCTTGCATCGAACTTGCATTGTTCCTAAGGTTCATTCGGACACCGCCTTTCGGCGTTTGGAATTGTACTCGCTGACCTTCTTGGCTGCTTCCTTCTTGTCCTCGATGTCCGTGATGTTGTAGCGGCGGAAAATGTGGTCGGTCTTGTGACCACTAATGCTCATGGCGATAGTGCTGGAGTTCCCTGCCCTCGTCATGTTGCGTACAGCAGAGCGCCGGAAGTCATGCGGTATGACCCCCTCGTACTTGTTGAACCAATAGCCCTTGGGGGACTTCACCTTGACCAGTTTGCCCAAGCCGACTGCAACGCAAGCCTTCTCGAACTCTTTGCGGAAATTCGTCGTGTCGAACACCGGAGCACCAGACTTGCGGAAAAGTTTCTTGAGCATGGGCAGAAGTTCAGGGTCGATAGGAACCGTGAGCGGCTCATCGTTCTTCAGTACACCCTCAGGGATTTCGATGACCTCCTCTTGTAGGTCAACCCAATCCCAAACGATCTTCTTGGCGGCACCGATCCGACATCCGACCGTATAGAGGAATGTAATTAGTGGGTGTAAGTGCTCGGGCATGGCGTTGCGCAGTTTGACGAACTGCTCGGGTTTTAGAAAACCCTTGCGGGCGTTTCCGCCTTCGCTCGTCATCGGGAAGTGCGGGATGACAAATTGCAGATTTCTCTCCCATGCCGTGAGCCGCATCATACGACGGAGCAGGGCGAGATTGCGGTTGATAGTCGTGTCGCCCACACCACTTTGCTTCTTGCGATGCTCACGGAACGCACGCAGTACTTGCGTCTCGATCTGGTTGAGGCGCATCCCGCGGAAGTAAGCATCAAGCTCTTTTAAGCCCGTGCCTTTGACGTAAGTCTTGGCTATTCCCTTCTCGTCCTTCTCTTCGACGAGTTCACCGATCCTATTCTCACGGTAGTTTGCAATCAGGATGGAACGCATGTCCTCGTAGCGGATGGAACGGATTTCCGTGGGAGATTTCTCGCCCCGTCCCATTGCTGCGAGCCGTTCGTTGAGTATCGCTTGAGCGACCGAGCGCAGTTCACTGCCCGTGGATTCACGTTGCTGCTTGCCAGCGTTGTCGTAGTACCAAATATAGAGGAAGCGGGAGCCCGGCACATTGCCTATGCTTCCCTGTCCTCGCTCACGCTTCTTCTTCGGTTTATCGTCCGCCATCGAAGCTACCCCTGCCCTGCATCATAAGTCGGCTCCTCGCAACCGCGAAGGGCTCTCATAGTAACTCACTATATACTCATAACTGACATTATAATATACGCTTCTTGCCGCTGAACCACGACCGTAAGTCGTCCACGGAAATGTAATATTCCTTGCCTGCGGTGAACTGCACCACGGCCAACTCACGGGCGTAGATCGCCTGACGAATTCGCTTCTCAGGCATGCCTGTGAGGATTGCGGCTTCCGGAATCGTCACGGCGATGCGGTCAAGCAATCTAGCCGCTTCCTGAACCATTACCGTGATGTTCTCCGTCGCCGCATGACTGAGATGACGATCTTGGGGGCCTATGGCGGCAGATTGTCCCTGCCGGGGAGCGGGAATCTTGCTTGCACAGATAGTGCATAGGCCTTGTTGCCCGTTCGCCCCGCCCGAATTTATTCCATTATTGGACACAAGTCGCCCTTGGGGAGCGACTCACAACTCTCTGAGACTCTTGACGCTGCTCCGATGCGTAACTTTACTGGCGGCCACCGGGGCACTTTCCCCGGCAGTCCGGATGGACTTACCGTGCGAACCGCCTAAGACTGCTACAGCTTCAAATCTCCCCGAAATGGTCGTGATTGATTCGGCGGCATTCCTTGCATGTGACCTCATATTCACGGTCCCATTTACGATCTTCCCGATTATTGACGATGGCGTTTGCATGCCAATCGGTTTCGACGAATGTGGTCTCTTCGGGAAGCCCACACAAAGTTTTTGTAGCGTGGTCGGGGTTCACGGCATGGGTTACGGGTTTCATTGAATCACCGTTTCCCCGTCTGCCAACATATTGCGCAGTTCCTTCTTGATGTCCTCGATGGTCGCCAGCGGGTTATCGACCATGAATAATGTAGTGGCGACTACGAGTGCAGCCTCGTCGCCCTGTTCCAAGCTGGCGAGAAATCCCGCCACGTTGATCCCGATCTTTCCCATTTCGCGTTTCATAAACGTCTCCTCTTGTGATGTAACTACACGAACAGTCTCTCAGGCGGGGTGGAGGCCACCTCAAGGAGAAAAGACTGAAAAGTACTAGATCGGCGGGTACATTTTTCTTTAACTTGACGAGAGTTCGCCTCGAATTACGTATTTGGGGGGGCCGACCCCCGAGACTTCGCCAAAAGCCACAGTTGACGGTAGCCGAATCATCAGAGCGCCTCATCTTCATATGCCTGATTGCGGCCCAAGTATTAGATAGGCAGGAAGGACGGAACGTGCGGTTTTGTCACCCGCATGTTCTCAAGTTTGCCGACTAGCAGACCCCTTCAGTAGGCGGCGGTTTCACGGAATCGCACAAGAGGTAGGGACGGGTTTTCACTGACCCTGTTTCCCGTCCCCCATACCTCTCGCCAGAACGGGTCAGAATTCAAAAACACGGGGTCACATGTGCGACCAATCATCTTTATCAAACCAGAAAAAAGCTGATCCACAGAACATCGCGGACGCCATCAGAATCCTCTTTGAACCGGGGCAAGTTGTTGAGCTTCGAGCGCCGAAGGCGGGGAAACTTGGCACGATCAGCGGGTACTACAGCGATCACAAGAAACTGGCTCAAGAACTGGCGAAGCTGAGCGGACACGTTGGGGCGGTCTACTACACCCTCAATCCGGTTAACGACTCTCTCCTTGCTCGCTCCAACAATCGCACCAAGGACAATTCCAAAAACACCACCTCCGATGCTCTCGACAACATAATCGGGCGTCGATGGCTGCTGGTTGATTGCGATCCAGTGCGTCCATCGGATATTTCTTCCACCGATGAAGAGAAGCAGGCAGCGAAGAAACTTGTACTCGACATTAAAACGTACCTGAAGACGCTCGCGTGGCCCGATCCTGTTATTGCGGACAGCGGCAATGGATTCCATCTTCTCTACCGGGTTGACCTACCAAACGACGATTCGACACGGGGCTTGCTCGAATCAGTGCTCAAAGCCCTCGCGTCTCGCTTCGACAATGATGCAGTCAAGATTGACCAGAAAGTATTCAACGCCTCTCGGATCACGAAGGCATACGGCACAATGGCGTGCAAAGGCGACAGCATCCCGGTACGGCCTCATCGGCTGTCCAAGATGTTCAAAGCGCCTGACCCTGTTCAGGCAGTGAGCAGACAACTCATTGAAGCTCTGGCGGGGGAAGCGCCAAAAGCCAAGAACAAGACATCACCCAGCAATTCCGAAAAAAAAGCTCGTGGCGGCTGGACTCCGGATTTGGTGGAAAGCGTTCTGGACTCGGTGGAAATCAATCGCGGCGAAGCGATGGATTATAAGGGCGTCAGGAAGTGGCAACACGACTGCCTGAACAATTCCGATCATCACAAGCCCGACTCATTTACCATCCTCGACGAGGGCGGCTACGCCCATCACCACTGCTCGCATAACTCCTGCTCTGACCTGACGGACGCTGACTGGCGCAAACTCTGGGAGGAAAAGACACGTGAAGCCTATCCGTGGCCCAACAGGCGGAAACGGGGTGTCAACGGTGCTGACACTATGCCAGAAACCTCCTATATCTCTCCCATAGAAGATTTCTCCGAAAGTGTCAGCACTCCTGACACCACCAGCAGCCCAACACGCTATTCCGACGCTGGGAACGCTATGCGCCTTGCCACGCTGTGTGGCAACGACATTGTGTACTGTCGCCAGTCCGATGAGTACTTCGCATGGGACGGCACACGTTGGCTGCGTGACCTAAACAGTGTTCACCTTCTCAAAATGGCTAAGGCGGTGACGGAGGAGATGTTTAGGGAAGCTGAGTCTTGCGACGAGGACACAGCAAAGGCACTCCGCAAGCACGCTCTGAATTCCCAGTCGGTGGCCCGACTCGTGGGAATGGTCAATCTCGCCAAGATTCATGTGCGGAACGTAAACCGTGGGGATTTCGACAAAGACCCATGGCTGCTCAACTGTTTGAACGGAACCATCGAACTAAAATCTGGCACGGGCCGTGAGCATCGCCGAGAAGACCTCATCTCCAAACTTGCTCCAATAAAATACGATCCGGCCGCCGAGTGTCCGCTGTGGAAGAAATGCTTGGACGACTGGATGCTCGGCGACCCGGAGAAGGTCTCCTACATTCAGCGTCAGTCTGGGTACTCGATAACGGGATGCACCAACGAGGAAGTGATGCCTATCCTCCATGGCACGGGCCGTAACGGGAAGGGCAAGTTCTACACCACGATCTACAACGTGCTTGGAGACGGCGAATACGCCAAAGCTGCTAATTTCGATTCTTTCGTGGTCAAACACGGCGACGAAGGCATGCCCAATGATGTCGCCGGATGGTGCGGCATGCGGCTCATTGTGGCTTCTGAGGGTGAGCACTCAAAACGGCTTGCCGAGGCAAAACTCAAGCGGTGCATTGGACGAGACCCAGTAGTTGGGGAGTTCAAATACCAAGAAGAGTTCACGTACCTGCCAACGTACAAGATTTGGCTGATAACGAATCCAAAGCCACGAATCGTCGGCACCACCGAAGCCATCTGGGACAAAATCCACTTTGTCTCTTGGAAACGCTATTACTCTCCTAATGAACGTGACCCGCAGCTTCAGGAAAAACTCAACGCCGAGGCATCGGGAATTCTGAACTGGCTAATCGAGGGCTGCCTTGAGTGGCAGAAGAAAGGGCTTGCCCTGCCTGATTCAATGAAGGAGGACACCGAGGCATATCGTCACGAGCAGGATGTGGTTGGTCGGTTCATAGATGAGGAGGGCGTCACTGGCGCGGAGTTCACATCGCCCAAGAAGTCCACATATCTCTGCTTCAAAGAATGGGCGGAGGACGCCGGGGAGCACTACACAATGACGCAGGTAGAGTTCAACGAAAAGATGGCCTGCAAGTTCTCCGAGGGGCGCTCGAATGCGGGGCGCTTCTGGCGGGGTTTCAAACTCAAGCGACAACAGTCCGAGTTCGACTCCAGTTTTGCTGCACACGGAATTACTCCAGAGACTTTGGAGGATTCAATCAACTAACCATTGGCGGAAGTGGGTGAAGAGGTTATGAGGATGAAGGATTTGAGCCGAGACGAACTCGTTGGCTTAGCGCAACAGACGTACGACAAGGACGAATGGACGCAGGGCGACCTCCGGATCCTGCGTGCCTGCTGGAGCGAGTTCGAACAGCGCGGCGGCGAAAACGCCGTGATGTTCTTCCGTCCGACATTCTTCGGAGTGCTCAAAGTCCATGAGATCGAAACCGGGGAAGTGGATGAGGAATTCATCCGCATGTTGGAGCCGTCGCAGATTGCTAGGGACTACAGGGAAATCATCCGAAAGCTGGAACAAGCAAGAAGTTCCGAACTCGTACAAGCTCCGCTTGACCCGTGGTTCTAAATTTCCCGCACTTTCAAGTAGTCCTCCAGCATATTTCCGGACTTTTCAAGTTCTTTTGTTGGGAGCCACTTCAGGAGTATTTCCATCAACGCTCTGATGGTGGGTTCTAACAAGAACCCCAGCAAAACTGGGAAAAACGATAGGAGTGACTGTATAGCACATGCATTGCCGACCAGAAATAAAACCAATTCTCATCGAAAAGCGAATGCGACGGTGGTTCTCAATACTTCGTTGCGGGCCGCTCGATAGGCGATGTAAGCCTGCAAGGGCACGTCGCAATCTGCTAAGGCTGCTTTCTCGTCACCCGGAATCAGGTAAAAAGCTTGGCATCACGGTTGTCGGAATCTACTCTTTGTGAGAAACGGATCACGTCAGATGCGTAAATCAAAGCTCAAGAAATGCAGGAAGCATCGAAAAGCGAATGCGACGGTGGTTCTCAATACTTCTTTCGCACGCTCTACTGTTGGTTCAATCGCAACTTCGCAGAAGGCAGCATACGGTAGAAAGTCTCGGCCCCGTTCTGCTACCACCTTCTAACTAGTTGTTGACACGATGAACTGTCGTTGGGGTAGCAAAATGCCGTAAAGTGCGACAATCGTCATAGAATGATCGCATACAAATTTCGCTCCTCAACCCTGATTCCCTTCGCACTCGACATAATCTTTGAGAACCGCCTATATTGTTCCGACTGGCGGGGTTTTAACGACATCGTCGAAGGGACGCCTGTCATTTCCTGCCCTCGTGGGCGAAAGCGATACTTCCAAGCCCATGCTGATGCAGTGCAGAAGCACATGGAACGGCTACGAGTTTGCTCACTCTCCCTGACCTTCGACTCCCATCTCCTTTGGGCTCACTATGCCTCGTCTTGGGATGGGCTGGCAGTAGAGGTCGAAATTCCCGAACCGTCCCAAAATGTCCACAATGTAGACTACCGTGGGTTCATGTGCCCCCTCGATCCGGATCACCACAGCGTCGAAGAGGATGCTAGACGTGTGCTTTCCACCAAACACGTCGAATGGCGTTATGAACAGGAAATCCGAATCATCACTGAGTCACAGTGGTTCAACCTCGCAACGCCCGTTAGAAGAGTCATAGTCGGGTCACGAATGAACCCAGCGATGCTAGAAGGTCTGCGAATAATTTGTGAGAAAAAGAACGTTGCGCTGAGGAGAACGGGCATTGGGGATGAGGGAATCGACGCTGACTCCATTTAGCCCCGCCCTACTCGGGGTATTCCTGAACCAGACCGAGTTTCCTCCCCTCGATCCGGAATACTGAAAAACCAAAAACGCTGGGCAGGCCCGTGATTTGATAGTTCGAAACGTGTGGCTAAAGTAGCGGCTCCAAACGATTCCTCGTACTGGAAACGCAGTCCAACGTTTACCTCTCTGCGCTACTCAAATGCGTCGTTAAAACATCTAATAATTTTGGAGCGGGTGTGGTTCGGAGCAAATCTCCGGCAACAAAACCTATGAAAGGATTTCCGCTCGCACGAGCTTGGAACCTATCGCAGGATTGACGTGAATCACCGCTCCAAGTAGTTCCCGATGACTGCCTTGAAGTCGTGGACACGAATGTTGACTGGCAGATAGATCAGGAGGCATAGCCATGGCTGGCTGCTGAGGCATCCATGACCGAACACTTTTGCCAGTGGGCAGAACGCCACATACAATCTTTTTTGCTACTTTCGCGACAGTCCAATCCTCCGGTAAACTCTCACCTAATGCCAAGAATTCCGTATCCGGGTGGGAAAGCTCGACTCGCAAAACAGATCATTTCGTTCCTTCCCCGAGAGGGGCGCACTTATATCGAGCCCTTCGCCGGAAGAGGCAACCTATTTTGGGCTGCTGTCGAGATGGGGCTCCAGTATGAGCGATGGTGGTTGAACGACATTGCAACCGCGCCATTCTTCGATGCAATCCGCACGCACGGGCACAAAATCAAAGTGCCACCTCGCAGCCGAGAGGAATTCGAAAAACAACGGGATGCATTCAAACGTGACGATCCCGCCGCGATCCTTCTTGCGCCGCATTTGGCGTACAGCGGCGGCTTATACGAGAGTGGAGTCAAAGGTGGTTCGGGGTGCGGTGATGACGACGGAGGCGTGACCTCGACGGGATTCGAGAAAACTCTAAGAGAATGCCACCGAATTCTTCACCGAACGAAAGCAAAAATCACGGGGCTCGATTGGACACGACTTCCTCTCAACACATTGAGTGAGGACGATGTTGCTTTGATAGACGCTCCGTATCCGGGCGCTCAAGTGAAAAGCTACTCGGATGCCACCGTTGATTACGAGCGGCTAGTTGATGTGCTTTTGAAAGCGAAATTCCGGTGGGTGTTTTGTGGATACCCGCATCCTCTGCTGCACCGTCTCGGTACGCCGATCTGGGCGAGGGACATGCAGTTGCTTTGCGTCCGCATAA
>Ga0210405_10004687_pt1 | contig 12747 bp, 5 predicted proteins | sample IncBWH11MmetaG_FD_155492 | JGI IMG/M metagenome (GOLD analysis project Ga0210405, IMG submission 155492) | Forest soil microbial communities from Barre Woods Harvard Forest LTER site, Petersham, Massachusetts, United States - Inc-BW-H-11-M | ecosystem: Environmental > Terrestrial > Soil >... | reverse complement strand
CGGCGCGATTGTCCGGGAGCTTCCAAGAGTTCCTCAAACGAGTACTTCTCAACACAGCCATGCTGGGGACGCCCGAGGAGGTCGCGTGGTTTCTGGCATCCTATGCGCGCGAAGCGAAATTCCGGGTAGAAGAGGGGCACTTACCGGCCCTTGCCAATATCCGCACCGCTCTTGAAGAAGCCTTGGGAATGAAATTTGACGCCCCGCGCGGTGAACAGTTTTTCCGTTCGACTCTTATACAAACGCTCTTTTATGGGATGTTCTCCGCCTGGGTTTTATGGAGCAAGACCCATCTGCCGACGGACAAGAAAGTGCGGTTTGACTGGCGATTGGCCGATTATTATCTGCGCGTTCCCATCATCCGCAAGCTTTTCCGCGAGGTGGCAGACCCAGGCCAGCTTGAGCCGCTCAATCTTCCGGAGGTTCTGGATTGGGCGTGCTCAGTCCTTAACCGGGTGGACCGCGCCTCTTTTTTCAAATCGTTCGATGAGGGTGCGGCAGTCCAGTATTTCTATGAACCATTCCTTGAAGCGTTTGACCCTGAATTGAGGAAGGAACTGGGCGTCTGGTACACCCCGCGCGAGGTTGTTCAGTACATGGTTGAGCGGGTTGATCGTGTCTTGCGTGAAGATTTAGGTCGTTCTGCTGGACTCGCCGACCCGCAGGTTTACGTGCTTGACCCTTGCTGTGGAACCGGAGCGTTCCTCGTGGAAGTGCTCAACCGCATCGCGAAAACTTTACAGGAAAGCGCAGGTGATGCGCTGATAGCCACGGACCTCAAGAAAGCCGCAACAGAGCGCGTCTTCGGCTTCGAAATTCTGCCCGCGCCATTTGTCGTGTCCCACCTTCAAATCGGCCTGACGCTTCAGCATCATGGCGCCCCGCTGTCTGAGAAGAAAAAGGAACGTGTCGGAGTGTATCTCACCAACGCTCTCACAGGCTGGGAGCCGCCAAAGCACCCCAAGAAATTGCCGTTTGTCGAGCTCGAAGAGGAACGCGACGCCGCTGACCATGTGAAGCGGGATACCCCCATTCTCGTGATTCTAGGAAACCCGCCTTACAACGGCTTCGCCGGAATCGCGCGGGTCGAGGAAGAGCGGGACCTTTCTCTCGCATACAAGACAACCAAGCACGCGCCTGCACCGCAAGGGCAGGGCCTCAACGAACTTTACGTTCGCTTCTATCGCATGGCCGAACGTCGGATCGTCGAGAAAACCGGGCAGGGGATCGTGTGCTTCATTTCAAACTACTCTTGGCTGGACGGACTTTCCTATACGGGAATGCGCGAGCGCTACTTGGAGGCATTCGACCGGGTCTGGATCGACTGCCTGAACGGCGACAAATACAAAACCGGGAAGGTCACCCCAGACGGGCAGCCCGACCCGAGTGTTTTCTCTACCGAATTTAACCGCGAGGGGATTCAAGTGGGGACAGCCGTCGCTCTCATGGTCCGCCGCAGCCAGGCGAAGGGCACCAACGGCGTGCGGTTCCGCCACATCTGGGGGCGGACCAAAAGAGCGGATTTGCTCGCTTCCGCCGAGAATGACGGCGTCTCACTTTATGAAGAGATATCTCCCTCCCTGGAGTTGGGTCTTCCATTTCTTGAGACAAAGGTGGGAGCCAGTTATCTGTCCTGGCCGACAATCGAAGATTTGTTCCCTGCCTCTTTTCCTGGGGTGAAAACTAGCCGAGACGATCTGGTTACGGACATCGACCGTACGGGACTCGAAGAGCGGATAAGACTTTATCTCGATTCCGCTGTTTCCAACGATGAGATCGGACAACTGTTACCGGCCGCAATGGATACCGCCGGTGGTTTTGACGCTGGCAGGACTCGCCAGATCCTCATAAAAAAGGGTTTCATGGAATCGCAAATTCTGCGTTTTTGCTATAGGCCGTTCGACTACCGGTGGATCTACTACGAGCCGACTGCGAAGCTCTTGGACAGAAGTCGGGAGGAATACGTTCCCCACGTCTTTACTGGAAATCTCTGGATAGAGGCGCGACAGAAGCAGACGATGGACGCATTCGACCGCGGGTATGTAACAAGCAGCCTGGCCGACAACTTCGGCAATGGTCTTTCCAATTTCTTCCCGATGCTCCTGCACAAACAGGGGAACCTCCTCGCCGAGTCGGCATCGCACCCAAACATTTCTGAGAGAGCTGAGGCGTATCTTTCCGCGCGTGGCGCGTCCCACGAGCTGCTTTTCTTTCATACCATCGCAGTTCTCCACTCTCCTGCCTTCCGAACCGAGAATCAGGGGGCGCTCCGGCAGGATTGGCCACGTATTCCCCTTCCGAGGGATATTGCGTCGCTCGAAACCTCCGCGCAGCTCGGCAGAGAGGTAGCCATTCTTCTCGACGTTGAGCAGAAAGTAAAGGGCATCAATCAGACACCACTCCGCAAGGACCTCCAGACCATCGCCGTGATCGAGCGTTCCGACAAAGCGTCACTCAATCCCGATGATGGCGATCTTGACCTCATGGCCGGATGGGGTCATGCAGGCAAGGGTGGGGCAACAATGCCAGGTAAGGGGAAAACCGTCGAGAGGCCATATGCGCCGCAGGAGGCTAAAGCCCTATTGACAGCCGCGACAATACTGGGAGAAACGACGACGGATGTGTATTTGAACAGCAACGTCTGCTGGCGGAACGTCCCGGCCAAGGTGTGGGAATACACTGTCAGCGGCTATCCGGTGATCAAGAAATGGCTGAGTTATCGGGAGAAAGAGTTGCTGGGAAGAAGCCTGACTGTCGATGAGGCGCGATATGTAACCGAGATCGCACGACGAATTGCAGCGCTGATGCTGTTGGGCCCGCAGCTGGACGAGAGCTATCGCGCAGTCGCCAAGAAATCCCACGAATGGCAGCGTTGAAGCGACATAGTACGATGACTGATCCTGTGGACAGAGCCGATGAGTTCATCCAGCTGTTTAATCGAGTTGAACATTTCCTCTCGCTTCTGGTGAGGCCAGAGAAGTCGATGGGTTTCGTGCAGTTGGTCGAGGCTGCTTCGGCCCTTAGCGCTGCGGTGCGTGCAAATAACGTTCATCTTAGACAGTTTGCGAAGCTTCGAAACGCCATTATTCATGAGGCTGATTATCCTTCCCATATAGTTGCAATACCTTCTTTGGAGGCACTACTGAGGTTCAAGGTCATTGTTCAGGATGTCGTCGAACCTATGGCCTTGATACCTACGTTCGCAACTCAAGTTCGGTGCTTTTCGCCGGGCGACAAGTTGCCCGAAGTTTTGAAATTCATGAGAAACCAGGATTTCTCCCAGGTGATCGTCAGAAACAGTGAGGAACGGCTAAGCATGCTCACGGTGGAAGGGATCGCAAAGTGGCTTGCTGATGACGTGGAGTGCAATCAGAATTCAGTTGGCAGGGCGACTCTCGATAGCATCCTGCCTCTTGAGCCTCCAGGCTGTTTCCTAATCATGAGCGCTGAGAAGACCATCTTTGATGCAACTGACGCCTTCACAAATTCCATTCACTGCAAAGCTACGCGGCTTTACGCAATCGCTATCACAGAAAGCGGGGCTGACAGTGACGAGCCAATCGGATTTGTAACTCCATGGGATCTCGTGCATAACCCTCGGGTCCGGTGAACATCGGCGTCGTGCAGCGTGTCGATTTGTCGGGCCGAGATTCCGCAATGCAGGCTTTTGCCCCGATAAGTTCGAGTGTCGGGATTTACAGGGTGGTCAGCCACTGACCAATCGGTTCAACTTTGTGATAGCGTCACCGAAAGAGGCACAGCGCTCGTCAGATTTCTTGAGAACATCAGTAAGCAAAATGGGAAATTGCCTCAGATATCGTGCCAATTCAACTCTAGTGATCACGTCGATGCCGAGGTTGCTGCATTCGGATTCGGCATCAAACGCCATCTTAGTGTTGGTCACAACTGTCATGCGAACCGAATGGCGTAGCGCCACATTATAGGTGTTTGAGGCGCCCACAAGGTCTCCGATGGCGCCCGTGCCCACGTGGACTCCCGAACGCGAGTGCTTAACTTGGATCAGAGTTATTTCTCCGTTGCGGAAGGCCACGACGTCGGCTCCACCGTCATTTCCGGCAGCGGTCAGTACTGACACGTGACCCATCGCTTCGAAAAGGGTCGCGATCAAAGCCTCGAAATCTAACGGAGAGAGCCGGTCGACATCATCCATGGACAGGGGTTGCAAGGGAGGGCCCTGGTTAATTTCATCGGCAAGGAGCGAGTCACAAAGCTCGGTCGCGCAGCCTTGTTCATTGCTAACGGGTCGAAGAAATTCACTTGCCAAGTATGATTTCTGTGCGAGTAGTTGATGGAGCCGTTCATCGAAACTGGTTGAGACTCGCGCAGTCGGGTCCTTCAGAGTGGGAAGATACACATGGACATCGCGATCTTGGCCAATTCGGTAAACGCGGTCGGTTGCTTGTGCTTCAACGGCAGGATTCCACCAACGTCCGTAATGGATCACGTGGTTGGCTTCGGTGATCGTTAGCCCGATGCCAGCCACAAACGGCGATAGAACGATGACATTGAATCCGGGTTTGGAGCGAAAGTTGTCCAGAATCTGTTTGCGGGCTTGCTTGGAGCGACCCGTGGTTGCACTGCTCTTCACGCCTTGCTGTTGGCTTGGACTGCCGTTGATGATCTGGACGTTAAGGTCAAAAACCTTGCTCAGAACAGCAGCTAGAATCTGCTGCATGTTCACAAATCTGCTAAACACAACTGCTTTTTCTCGTCGCTCCTTGACTCGGGAAAGAATTTGGATAACCGCCCTGAGCTTGGACGAATCTTGCAAGAGACGGTCTGGATCTAAGAAGCCCTGGTCTTCGCTTAGCAGATGGGGATGTTGATAGAGTTGCACGAGTCGATGGAGAATGCTCAGATGAGTCCCTTTCCGCCTGTGCTCTGGAAGCATTCTCAGGAGTTGTGAGTGCATTTCGATTTCGAAATTCGACATTGGGCAGTCGACAACCGTTATATGTTTTTGTGGAAGATCTACGAGCTCGGATTTGTCACGTCGTATGACGAAGGCATTCGGCTTGCCGAATAAGAGTTTTTCTCGGAGCGCGCCCAGCTTTATGACGGCGTCATTCTCGTCGGCAGACTCGAAGTTTCTGCTGAAGTCTTTGGCGGTGCCCAACAGGGCGGGTTGAAGAGAGTCCATCAGGTTCCAGAGGTCAAGCAGGCGATTCTCGACGGGGGTTCCGGTGCATGCAAGGCGCATTTGAGGATCGAGGGCTTTGATCGCATGTGAAATCTTGGTGCTCGGGGTCTTGTACTCTTGTGCTTCATCGGTGATGATCACAGACCAAATTGGTTTGCCATTTATCAATTGAGCGAAACTGTGCTGGTAGTTGACGATGGTTTCATAGTTCGTGACAACTAGTCGATACCCGAGGAATCTTTCAATTTCAAGAACCGACCTACCGACTGCGACCTCGCGGCCTGATGCGCTAGTGCGCTTAAAAGTCTTGATTACATCGCCATGGAACGCGAGGATTGGTTCGAACACTGCTCCGTCGGCCTTGAAGAAGCGCGTAATTTCGGACTGCCAAACTTCGTTTTCTAGCACAACGAGTGGCACGACAACGAGAACAGGACGCCAGGGGGCTGCTGGATTGCTCAAGCCCAAGTCGGAATCGTTCTCTATACTCCACGCAACATATGTGAGGAGTTGGAGGGTTTTGCCCAGCCCCATGTCATCGGCAAGAAGGCTTCCCTTCCGTTGCGGTTTCAACCGATGACAGTTCTGAAGCCACTCAACACCCTGAATTTGATGAGGCTTTAGGTTCACTTCATCCCGAAGGCTAGTGGGGCGCTCAAATCTAAAGGGGTGTTCGATTGGCTTGGCCGCCTCCTGGACACTTTCTTGATCCCAGTCCTTGAGATGTTCCTCGTCGGTGTAAATCAGGAGATACCTTTTCGCTTGGTCGGTCGCTTTTGCATGTTGCGCGTCAACGGAACTGGTCGGAGCCTCTCCTAGCGCCTTGTATAAGTCTTGGTTAACGGCGAGATCGCGTCCTTCATACTGGATTGAGGGTCTTCCGTTAGCTATCGCTTCCCTGACCAGTTGCTTGAAATCGCGAAGACTGGACTGATTTGGAAAATCAATCCGTATTGGAGCATCGGTGTGGTGCTCCGTGCAGTTAAAATGCGAGGGCGCTTCAGAAGGGCTGGCTGTTGGTGCTGGAGCTCCGTCATCAAGTGGTACGCCTAACGTGAAGATGGTCTCCTTGCGTTTCGGGGGTGCGGGGACAGGCATGAAATCGAACTCGCCAATTCCTTCGACTCTCCGCCCATAAGGAAGGGTCACTGAATCGAGGACGCCGTCAAAGTATTGTTCAGGATGTTCGATGGCACTCCGTTTGGCGTCACCTCGCAGGTGCCGCGCTTGTTTCATGCGGCGGAGCACTTCGCGTTGTTCATCGTCGAGAACCACGCGAACTCGTCTGTTTCCTTCGAGGTCGATGGAGTAAATGTCTTGTTCGTCGGGATTGCGGAGGAAAGCCTCCCTGAAGCCCTCGTCCGGGAGTTCCTTGCAACGTGGGACAAAGCTGATACTGCCGTCAGGGTGGGCGAAGATGTCGAGGGCGATGCGCGAGGGGATCACCACGTCATTACTAGCCAGATATCGGTCGAGATCAGCTCCAACTGTTTCAGCACAGCCCTTCACCTTGGCGAAAGCTAACCAGCTTGCTGATTTCGTCTTGTGATCTTCTGGAAGACCGTTGAATTGGTCCATAGCGGAAACGAGAGCATAGGTCTGATCGTCCAAATGATAGATCGTGTCGGCGGTGCGGCGTTGTACGTAGTAGCCGATGCGTTCAAGCGGCACCTCACCAGAGCCAAGTTTGAACCGATATTTGTAGCGGAAGTCTCTTCTTCCGATGTCGCTCACACGATCAATTTCTAACAGGAAAGGACTCCAATCAGTCCATAAGTGGGTTAGGTCAAAGTTGAGTTTGTGAATGTCCAGGAAGTTGTCGTACGAGAGGCACGCTCCGGCGTTAACTTCCTCGGCTAGTCCCATTTCGAAGGATTGTTCCATTTGCAGTGCGACTCGCAAGCCCTCTGGGGTTGATAAGGCTGCGGCGGGCCATTCGTCTCGGTTTCGAAGTCGGAAATTCGCATCTCTGGACTGAATGGTCAGGCCAGATGGGTGGGCTTCGACATCGACTGATCCTCCAATTGAATGGAGCTTGAGCGAGGAGATATCGGAAGCCCTTATGGGCGTTGTCTGCTGTTGCGTCATTGCGCGTTGTTATGTATGAACATTTTCAAGGTCGATGCCGCACTTTGTTAAACCTTATCCGAGTCTGATACCCCTGCCCGCTAAAAATGACCGGACACGTTGCTGCCAGACGCCGGGCGGATAATGCGTGAACTTGGCGATGTGGCTGTGGTGTTTTAGATCTGTGACGCGAAAGGACAGTTGCTGGAAACTGCCAACAGTTGCCCTGAAGACGTTCTCATCATAGAAATAGACAGCATTGCCGCTTTGGCTGAACTCGACTACCACTAGGTCTGGATGGCCGCTGAATCGCATGAGAAACGCACTGACCCTGTTGTCCTTGATGTTTGTATACGCCATTTGTTCCTTTACCTGGGCCCTTAGCCGAAAGCGATCCTCTGGACACAAAGCAACTTGAGACTCCTGCACCTTGTCAACATATTGGAGCCAAAACTCCTTCCTCCTGTGCTCGTCGCGTCGATCCGGCAAAACAAAATCAAAAAAGAAGACAATGTCGCGTTGCGCAAGCCAGCTCCTAACCTTTTGGCTGGCGGCTGGGGGGACAGATGCCCAGTTGGGGGCATTTCTCGGGAGACGAGGGTCGCCTAGCCGGCGATCGTGCATGACAAACGAAAGGAGGTTACCTTTGAATGTGTCTGATTGATCCGACCATGAGCTGAGCGCAGCAGACGCCACCGCCAAGTAAAGGGACGAGATGTCGAGCGCTTTAGACGTTAGTAGTTTATCCACCAAAAACTGCAGAGAAGCCAGAGCTTCGGCTTCGCGGCGCGCTCCCTTCAGATCCCGAAGCCATTCGGTGATCGCCGAAGCATTCGCAGCCGTTCCCAGCTTTGTCGTGACGCCGATGTTACGACGACCCAAAACAATAGTGATTTCTTCTCGGCGGTTAAGGGCTTCCCGCGCGAGAAACGCATCACCCGAGGATGAGAAGAGTTGGCTCGATTCTTGCAGGTAACGACACATGAGCGGATTGGCGCTCGGGAACTTGTGGAGGAGTAGGGTAATGAGGCGCTCAATCACTTGGGGATCATCCATGGTTCGCCAATGATTGAAGTAAATTGTTATCAAAGGCTCGACACGCAGCTTAACTCCGCCATGCAGAACCGCGTATAGGGCTGATGTTTGGAATCCTGGAGAAAGAACAGTGCGTTCATCACGTGACAGCATACGGACTTCCCGTTTGCTGAATTGTGATAGGTCGTAGCCGATTTCGTGACAGCGGTCGCGGAGAACGTTCACTTCGTGTTCGTCAGCAGGAAGAAACGTTCTCGATTTTGTCGACAGCGAACCAGCTGTTTTGATTAGGACCGCCAGCTCAATTTGAGGGTTGATGGGACGAGAGAGGAACCTGTCCCGTAGCGTGATGGGCTGTGCCTGTAATCGTTGTAAGGCCGTATCTGCTTTCATCGCTGGGCCGCCACTTTCACTTCTTGAGTGAAATCCGGTTCTACGCTTGGGCGAATGCGGATTTTGAAGATCACCCGCCGGTCCTCTTCATTGTTTACCTTGGCAGGATCGGTGCTTGCAGTTTGCTCCCCTCGTCCGCTTGCCGACAGTTTGTCCAGAAAAAACGCTCTCTCTTGAGTCAGTTGGCGTTGTTCCAGCGCATTTAGGCTTCTTTTGACGACTTCCATAGAACGGTCCTGACTCAAATGTAAATTGAATGCCTCCCCGTCGCTCTGTGTTCCTCGGATTGGATGCTGACGATCTGTGTGTCCTTCTACGACAATAGAATCGATGTCCTGGTGAAAGCCTGCCAAGGTTCTAGCCAAAGCGGGGATTTTCTCATCGACAAATTGCTTGCCCTGATCCTTTAGGTCAGATTTCCCGGTATCGAAGTTCATCAGCCGCTCGGGAACAATGATGACGACTGCATTTGGATCATTTTCGTCGGGCTTGATGTAGTCTTCTCGGAATCCAATCGGGCTAAGTTGTTTTTTTAGCTCGGCGAGAATGCTGTCCTTCACAGTTTGGCGTTTCCCCACCTGGTTGTGTACGAAAGCAAGGAAAAGAAGCACGAAAATGACCATCAGCGAGGTCATGAGATCCGTGAATGAACTTGCCAGGTGGTCGATTCTTGTAGTTCGTCTCACTCCACACTCCCTAAGTCTTTAGACCCTTGAGCCCTCTGTCAAGAACGTCACTGAGTTCTTCGAGTTGGCCCTCCAGTTCCGTTATCTGATCCTTCAAAGTGGTTGATATCTGCGGAAGGTGCTCGTTCGTCACACTGACAATCGACCGGAAGTTGTTCTCCACCGTTTGCGCATACTCGTTCATGCCTTGGTTGATCGCGGTCAACGTCGCAGCTATCTTTGTGTCGAGACCGTCAAACACTCCTTTGTACGCCGAAAAGACGCCCTTATACTCATTCAGAAAGCCTGCATTGGCGTCTGACACTCGCCGAAACTCTTCGATGAGTTGCACCGCAAGTTTGGCCGCCTGTACCTGACTCTTCTGCGTGTCGTCTGCACTCTTCGCGAGACCCGCGAGACTGGTGCTGTACATCTTCACTTGCTCGCTTGCGCGCGACAAAGCATCCAAAGCCCCTTGGTTGTTTTGAAGGGTTCCTTTCAATGCGTCATTAGCTCGGAGAAGCATATTTCCAGCTTGAGCAAATTCTTGACTGCGGGTTTCGATGGAATTAACAAGTGCTTCAAGCCTTTTGGCAGTCGCCTCGGACCAAGTTCCGGCGTTTTGCACAACCTGTGAAGCGACGGCCTGAGACTTGTTCGCGCTGTCATTAGCAGCTTCCAGCATGCGAGTCGATACCTCAGACATCTTCCTAGAAAGATCATCGACGACAACAGTGAGCGTTGAAGACACCGTTTTGAGGTTGGCGTCGGCGCTGTCATTTAGCCTCAACATGAGGCCCTCCATGAGACGAGTGAGGGCTTCAACTTGTTCTTTGCCGGTCGCTAGCTGACTGTTCGTAGACCGTTGTGCTTCTTCGATGATTTGCGCCAGTGCCACTTGCATGGTGTGGAATTGCGTGTTCATGTCCTCAAGGACTCGTGAGGTACCAGCCAAAGTATTCTGGACGTTACCGAACTCATTCTGTGCGGCTCCTGTCAGATTTTGATGGAACTGGGCACCCATTTCCGAGAGCGATGAAGTAATGGACTGTTGCAGTGAGCCAAGAAGAGCATGTAATTCGCCCACAATGGACTCTTGCTTTTGTGATTCAACCCGATGTATGGCGTCGCGGAGTTGCTCCAATATCTCTCCCATGCGGGCCATCGTGGGACGGAATTCGGTCTGGAGCTCGCGGGACATTTCGTGCGAGACCCCTGCCGCCAGGACGGGAGAGAGGTCGGTTTTGAATACGCCGACAAACCGGTCCACAAAATCGCTGCTTATATTACTGATTGATGTGGCCTGTTGACCCGCTAGTTTCTGAATGTCGATGAGAATGCGGGTCGCCGAAAGATAAGGGAGAATCTCGTCGAACTTAGCAGCTAGGGCTTCATACGTACGTGCCAGAGGTCGTTCGCAAGCCATTTTCTCGACGAGCAAGAACACTAGCCCCAAGATGAGGGCTATCACCGAAGACAGGAACTTTCCTGACAGATTGTTGATGAGAATTGGCAGTCCGGTAATTTCGGTAGGAGTGTATTTCAGATCCAGCAGGCCGATGAGGAGAGCTGTAAACGTTCCGAGGAGGCCAAGCCCGGTTAATAGGCCCGGTACGCTTTGATAGAGACCGGCATGATAAGCAGCGTCCTGTTCGTCTTGCGAGATAATTTCGTGAAATGGGGCGACCGCGAACCAGCCTTCACGTCCGGTAGGCGACACGTATTTTTGCAGATTAGGCTCAAGTCGGTTCCACCAGCGCTTTTCCGGCCCTTGTAGCTTCGAGCACTGCTGCCTTAAACGGTCGAGGGTCTCCAGAGGCAAACCGTTCCCGCGTTCGTTGTGATTCGGTGCAGGTATGGATTGGAAGAGTTTGAAGAGACGCCTTCGGGATCTCAGTGCCGTTAGCGCCTCCCAAAACATCATCATAAGAAAAATGAAGAAGACAACCAGAATTCCCAGGCAAAAGTACTGGAGCCAGATGGGTACTCGGTTCAATATCGGGACTTGGCTGAATAAGTGATTCACTCGCTTTAGCACTCTCCATGTGCTGTCGGACCATGGCAGTTAGTCTTGGATAGTGGGCTTCAGAGTTTCGCTGCGGGGCGAAGCACCGAGCTTAGTAAAACCAGTCGAGTGCGCATGGTCGTCTCTCAACTGCTACTTCTTGAAAATGCCCTTTGGTCGGTCCGCCGGAATAGAGCGGGGGGGAGAAGAGAATATTACTACGCTTGCGGAGCTTTACATAAGGATTCTCGGTCAGATGAGTATCAGGAACGCTCAAAACCAGCATTTTGGCTCTTCGACAAAGGAATCATTCCCGATTTTCAAGTGGTCATCATTCGGAGGGCGACGTGCTCTTAAAGCCAATTGGGGAGCCGGTTGATGCCTTGACAGGAGTTTTGTTTCAATAGATCCTTGCTGTCTTCCCTAATATGGTTCAGAACTAGATACACTGGCCCGGTGCGTACGTAGCGCATTGTGTTACTTGTAGCTGCGCCAATGACAGCACTTCACCCATTCAATCAACGCATCCTTGCAGAGGATCTCGTTCGCGTACGTCGACCGGACGACCGGGAGCGCTATGCGGCTGCGCAGCGCCAGGCGCGGATTGATCCGAACCCTCACCAGATTGACGCTGTAATCTTTGCGCTTCGACGCCTTCGCGAAGGTGGTTGCATTCTTGCGGACGAGGTTGGCCTGGGTAAGACGATTGAGGCTGGCTTGGTTATTGCCCAACGCCGCGCGGAGGGTGCGCAGCGTATCCTTCTGATCGTGCCCAAGTCACTCATCGGTCAGTGGCAGGGCGAGCTCTTAAATCTATTCGGTATCCAGGCACGTGAGAACGAGGCGAGCTTCTTTGCGCCAGGCGTGTATCTGGTGGGCCGCGAATTCGCGGGCAGCGAGCGGGGCGCGACGCCACTCGGTGCCGTCCCGCCCTTCGATCTCGCGGTTATCGACGAAGCACACGAGATCTTCGCTGGATTGCACAAGAGATACGATCGCGACGGGATTTACGACGAAAGTTCGGATGAAGCTCTGATGGCGCACCGTGTTCGCGGCTTTCTGCGCTCGACGCCAGTCCTGCTGCTCACCGCGACGCCGATGCAGAACTCGCTCGCCGAACTGTGGGGCTTAGTCCAATATGTCGAGCCAACAGGTACGCTTCTCGGTGACATCGCGACGTTCCGCAAAGTGTTCTGCTCCGAGGATGATCGAACGCTGGTCCCTGGCCAGGAGCATGAGCTCAAAAGACGTCTCGCGATGGTCCAACGGAGGACTCTACGCCGTCAGGCCCAGGAATTTCTAGACCGGCCTTTCACGCAACGTCGCTGCCGATTGTACGAATACGCGATGAGCGACGCTGAACGATCACTCTACGACGATGTGACCGAGTACCTTCTTGAACCGTCTCTCTACGCGTTCGG
>Ga0210405_10004686_pt1 | contig 12749 bp, 8 predicted proteins | sample IncBWH11MmetaG_FD_155492 | JGI IMG/M metagenome (GOLD analysis project Ga0210405, IMG submission 155492) | Forest soil microbial communities from Barre Woods Harvard Forest LTER site, Petersham, Massachusetts, United States - Inc-BW-H-11-M | ecosystem: Environmental > Terrestrial > Soil >... | reverse complement strand
CCGATGCGAATCCGACCACCGGCGCCGCGCAGAGCTGCGCCTCGATGGGCACGAGACCCAGCCCCTCCTCCTCGAACGGCGCGACCAGCGCGGTCGCTTCCTGGTAGCGCCGCACCAGGTCGGCTTGCGAAAGCAGGGGGAACCAGCGCAGGCGGTCCGCGACGCCGAGGGATTGCGCCAGCGCTTCGGTGGCCGGGTGGTCCCGCTCACTGCCCACTCCCATCACAATTTCGAGCGTGGGGCGAGCCCGCATTCGCGACAGGGCGTGCAGAAGGTGCCCGATTCCCTTCTGTGTGTTCAACTTCCCTACGAACAGCAGGCGGTTGCCGTCTCGTGACGAGCCCGGGTGGAAGTGATCGGGGAGCACCGGCATCGGCGCCACCAAGGGCTCGACGTCGGGCGCGAGCACCTTCGCCTGCTGGGCCAGCCAGCTCGATACCATCGTCACCGCGTCGGCCCCGCGCACCACTTCGGCGAAGACCCGGCCGGCCACGGGATTGCCGCGAGCCAGGCGCACGTCGGTGCCGTGTGACGTCGTGACCAGCGGCACCCGCCAGCCCCCCGCCAGCGCGAGTGCCACGAGCCCGGACGGAAGCACCCAGTGCGCGTGGACGATGTCGGGCTTGAAGTCCCGGGCGGCCAGAAGCCCGGCGACGTATTCTGCCACCAGGAAGGAGGACAGCTTGGCCATTCCCAGGGGACTCCTCGCCTGATCCCTGAGATCCCCCTGGTACGCCAGCGTCTCCCACGACGCCGGGGCGTACCGGAAGCGCCGGACCTCGATACCTTCGAAGGTCTCCCGCCGGGCCAGTCCCGGCGCCATCGGCGCGATCACCCGGGTGTCGATCCCCTCGCTCCGCAGCGCAACCGCCAGACGCAGGATGAACGATCCCACCGGATCGTCCGCCCCTCTGGGAAAGGAGTGCGCCAGCGCGAGAACTCTCACGCGGGCTCCAGCAGGGCGGGCGTGGCGCCCGACATCGCGCGCACGACGCCGTCCGCCCCCAGGCGGTCGACGCGCGCCATCCGCCGGGTGCGACGCCAGGCGACGAGCTCGCTCACCGTACCGACGTAGGGCTCGCGGTCGAGCAGCGCGTCCAGGAGACGGGCATAGGCTTCCGGAGCCCCCGGGAATCCGAGGGCCGGCACCAGGTTCGGGTGCCACACACCGGTCCAGAGCCCCTCCACGCCGCGGCAGGCGTCCGCCAGGTCCAGGCCGTCGGCGACCCACGCGTCCGGGTTTTCGTTGCCGCGATACTTGGACAGCGCGCGATCCATCCACATCACCGGCACTTCATCGATGGCGAGCGCCCGCCCCTGCTCGTGATCCCAAACCGGCGCGACGTCGGCCAGGCCCTGCCGGAAGCCGTTCCGGTCGGGGAAACCGATGCTCGCGTCGTACGTGAACCCGCTCTGCGCCATCGCCCGCTGGGTCGCGCCGGGGCGCAGTCGCAGGAAATGCTGGCGGACTCCGGATACGGGCCGCGCCAGGAGCCCGGAGAGCCGTCCCCGCTGCCGGGTGAACGCGTCCGTCGAGACATACGTCTCGAACGATCCGTGCAGGCCGATCTCGTCACCGGCATCCACCATCGCCGCGAGGAGCGCACGGGCGAGCCGGCTTTCCGGATGGTACGTCAGGTCCCCTGCCCTCATCGTCGCCGGCGTGGGCGTCCCGCACAGGACAAACCAGCTCGAGCGGAGCCGGCGGGACCGCTCCGCGGCGATCAGACCGGTGAGCGCCTCGGCCACCGGACGTCCGAGCAGGCCGCCGGGAATGGCTCCGACCACTCGTGCCACCTGTGACCATTCCCCGCGCCGCAGCAGCTCGGAGAGCCGCAGGAGCGTGAATACGGGCCACCACCGGACCACGTCGAGGTCATGGGTGAGGGCCACCGCCCATCGTCTGCCGTCCGGCCAGGGCGCCAGAAACCGTACCGGCCGCCTCCCCGCGGCCCGCCGGGCGACGTCGCCCAGGGTCCGGCCCGCCAGCGAGATGACCGGAGTCCGCTCGAGGCCCGCCGCGACGAGCGCGTTCTGGTCCGGCGGCACCCGCCCGTACCGGTCCGCGGCCCGCGTCTCCTGCTCGGCCACGACCCCGGCGATGGCGGTCACCGTGGGCAGAGCCGACCGCGGGACTCGCACCGTGCCCTCCCCCGCCTCGATGCCCCAGCCGCGCATGATCCACTCCTGGACGGGGCGCGCCGTGGCGCCCGCACCGTCCTGAACGATTTCCAGCGTGAGGACGGGGAGCTCCGCCGCACCCACCGGCACGAGCCGGGACAGGTCGACCAAGAGCTCGATGGCGTAGCGTTCCGCGGCCTGGAAGGGAGAGAGGTCGGGCAGTTGAATCACGCACTACGATACTGCCCTCCCCCATTCCGTGGTAGCGGGCTCGCGTGCGTAACCCCCTGTCCCGGTCTATACTTAGCCCATGGCTCGGGGACTCTTTCGAAACGCCCGGATTCCGGTTGGCCACCTGCTGCTCTTCGGGTGGATGCCCAGCCCTCTCAAGCGCTGGGCCTACCGCACTTTCCTTGGGTACCGGATCGGCGCCGGCGTGAAGTTCGGCCTGGGGGGCGTGGTCATCGGCCGCCAGGTGGAGCTCGGCGATCACGTCGAGATCGGCCTCCTGGCCATCGTGATGGGGCGCGAGATCCGGATGGCCCGGCATTCCAGCGTCGGGGCGATGAGCTACGTCTCCTGCCGGGTGATCGAGATCGGCGAGGACGCCAAGATCCGGGAGCAGGTCTTCGTCGGAGGGCCCCAGCTGCCCGAGTCGCGGTTCTCGCTGGGCGCCCGGACCATCGTGCTCCAGATGGCCTACATCAATCCCACCAAGCCCGTCGTCATTGGGGACGACACCGGCATCGGCGGCCATTGCCTGATTTTCACGCACGGGTCCTGGCTCAACATCCTCGACGGCTATCCCGTCAACTACGAGCCGGTCACCCTGGGCAAGAGCGTCTGGCTTCCCTGGCGCGTGTTCGTGATGCCCGGCGCGGTGATCGGGGACGGCAGCGTCATCGGGGCCAATTCCCTGGTGTCCGGAACCATCCCTCCGATGAGCCTGGCGATGGGGTCCCCGGCCAAGGTCATCCGGACGGCCCCCGACTTCCCGAAGTCCCTCTCCCCCGCCGACCGCGCGAAGATCACCGAGGAGATGGTGCGCGAATTCGATCGGTTCGTGGCGGATGGGGGGGTGGTGCTGGAGAAGGCCGATGGGGCGCCGCGCGTGTACCGGCTGGACGGCCGGAGCTGGCGGCTGCACTGGGTCCGCAGCGGCGTCACCGTGCACGCCGCGGCGCCGGGGGACACGCTCTTGTCCGAGCGGCCCCTGTCGGACGCCGAGCGGGCCGACTGCCGCACGCGGGGGATTTACTGGCTGGATCTGGGCGGGAAGAGCCGCTCGCGGGACGGGTCACCCCTCACCGAGGAACTCGCGGCCTTTCTGGGCCGCTACGGCATCCGGCTTCCCCGCGACTAGCGGACGATTTCGACTTCGTTGCTCCCCTCATTCGCCACGACGGCCCGCCCGCTGACGGGATCGACCGCCAGGCAGCGCGGGGTTCCGCCGACAAGTACGACATGCTTCACGGCCCGCGTCGCCCGATTGATCACGAAGATCTTTCCGGCGGTGGTGCCGACGTAGAGGGTCGCGCCATCGGACGACAGGGCGACCCCGAACGTGCCGCCGCCGGTCACCACCGAATCCACTTGCAATCCCGTCATAGTGCTGAGGATACGCAGGTTGCCGAATTCGTCGGCCACATACAGCTCGCTCCCGTCCTGCGACGTCACCGACTGCTGCGGTTTGCCGGCGGCCCCGGGAAGGAAGGTGGCGACCGTCAACATGTCCGACGTCCGCACCACCACGATGTCGGATGCGACCGTGGACGAGACATACAACAGAGAGTCCCCCGGCCCCAGGGCGATCTGCGTCGACGGACCCACGCTGGCGGAATCCAGCTTGGCGTGGGAGGTGAGGGAGTACTTGTAGACGGCACTCCCGCCGCCGGTGCCGACATAGGCATTACCGCTGTGATCGATCGCGAGGGCGTAGAGATCGGTACCGGTCGTGATGGAGTCGATCGCGTGATGCCCCGACCACTCCAACGCGTAGATCTTACCCGTGGACCGATCCGTGACGTAGGACGTATCCCCACCGGCGCTGATGGCGACCTGGACCGCGTTGACCCCGAAGCGGATCGAATCCGCAAGAGCGCCTGTGGAGACGGTGATCCGGTGCACGATGCCGTCCGAAATGGACGTGACATAGGCGAGCCCGGCCGCCGAAACGCGGACGAAGTACGGGGCTGCGGCGACGGGAACGTTCGCCAGCAGATTGCTGTCACGGACGAACAGTTGCGCGTTCCCGCCCAGTAGGCCGCTGGCCGCGAGCACATACACCGGCCCGCCGGCGCCCACCCCGGTCGCCAATCCCGCCGGGGTCACCCGGACAATGGTGGTGTCCCCGGAAGAGAACGTGATGGTCCGGTAGGGCACGGTGTCATTCAGTGAATCGTGGACGTACGCGGAGAGCTGAACGCTGGCGCCCTCGGTTAGCGTCGTTGTCGCGGGCGTGACCGCCACGCCGAACGGAGTACCGGTGACGATGAGGGGCTCCTGAACCTGGGTTCCCGCCCCCGACGCCGTGACCGTGGCGTGCCCGATCTTGTGTCGTGCGTGGAGCAGCCCCGACGGGGTCACCAGCGCGATGGTGGTGTCGGACACGCTGAACGTGATGGTCGCGGACAGCTGCGCGCTGTCAGAGGTCACGGCCGTGGCGGTGAGCTGCACGCTGTCTCCGGGCCGGAGCCAGAGCTGCTGCGGCAACAGGTGGATCGCGGCGGCCTGGGGGCCGGTGGTGTCACTACTGCACCCTGCGGCCACGAGGGCGGCGGCCACGAGGGCCGCCGCCGTGCGGGCCCGGTCCGGTAGGAAGTGAGTCATCAGCTTAGTGGAAGAAGATGACGGAGCCGTTCCCGTCGGTCACGACGCCTTGTTTGCCGTCCGCTGTGAACGCGACGTTCCGCGGGACCACGGTGCCGCCCAGCTCGACCGTCGTGCCGAGGGTCAGAGTCGCGCGGTCCACGATGTATACCCGGCCTTCGAGGGGACTCGTCACCCACAACTGCGCGCCATCGGGCGTCTCCCCCAGACCGTAGCCGGCCGTCAGTCCGGACACGGTGGTCACCGCGCCGGTGGCGATCGTCACGGCATCCAGTCCCTGGCTTTCGTTCGCAGCGTAGAGCGTCGCGCCGTCGGGAGACACCGCCAGCCGCTGCGGCTGCCCGCCCACCGTGTACGTGGCGATCGGCTGGTCGGTATCGGTGCGGAAGGCCGTGATCGTCCCCGCATCGCGGGAGCTGATGTAGACCGTCTTCCCGTCGGGGCTGAAGGCCACGCCGTTCGAGGCCGAGCCCACGCGCATCGAATCGACGATCTGGTTGTCCGCGGTGGAGATGACGAGCACATGACCGCCGGCGGTCGTGGCGTACACCCGCCCGCCGTCGGGCGCGACGCCGAGGTTGAACCCGCCGTCGCCCAGCGGAATGGTGGCGACCAGGGTGTGCGAGGCCGCATCCAGGACCGACAGCGCATTCCCGAACTGGTCGGTCACGTACGCGCGGCTGCCCGCGGGGTTGAACGCGACGTGAACCGACCCCACCCAGGCGCTGGTGGTCTGGCAGCTGACCGTCGAGGCGGCCACGCTGATCCCGGTACCGAATGCCGGATCACTCAGCATCATGGGGGAGACCAGGCCGGCTATCACGCGGGCGACGAACACCTGCCCGGCCGAAGAGATGGCCACGCCGTAGGGCTCGCCATCCAGGGCCAAGGTCCGATTGAGCGTGCCGTCGCGGTTGAGGTAGATGACCGAGCCGTTGCCATCCGTCACGACGCCCAGCGCTCCGTCCGCGCTGAACGCCACGTTCCGCGGCACCACGCCGGTCCCCAGCTGCACCGTCGCGGGCGAGAGCGACTGACGGTCCACGATGTAAACGCGGCCTTCGAGCGGACTCGTGACCCAGAGCTGCGCCCCATCGGGCGTCTCCCCCAGCCCGTAACCCGTCGTCAACCCGGAAACGGTCGTCACCGCGCCGGTGGCCAGCGTTACCACGTCCAGGCCCTGGTCTTCGTTCGCCGCGTATAGCGTCGCGCCGTCCGGGGAGACGGCGATGCGCTGCGGCCGCCCGCCCACCGCGTAGCTCCTCACGAGCCCGTCGTCGCTGGTGCGGAACGCGGTCACGGTGCCGGCGTCGCGGGAGCTGATGTACACGGTCCCGCCGTCGGGGCTGAACGCCACGCCATTGGCGGCGGAGCCCACCGCCATCGAGTCGACGATGGCGTTCGTGGCGGTCGAGATGACGAGCACCCGGCCGCCGGCCGTGGTCGCATACACACGGCCGCCGTTCGGCGCGACGCCGAGGTTGAATCCGCCGTCGCCCAGCGGGACGGTGGCGATCAGGGTGTGCGCGGTCGCATCCAGGACTGACAGCGCGTTGCCGAACTGGTCCGCCACGTACGCCCGGGTGCCCGCGGGGTTGAAGGCGACGTGGACCGTCCCCATGGCCTGCCCGCTCGACGTGTCACACACGACCGTGGATCCGGTGGCCACACTGATGCCGGTCGCAAAGGCATGATCCCCCACCATCATGGGAGACACCGAGTCGACCATGACGCGCGCGACCAACACCTGCCCGGCGGACGAGATCGCCAGGCCATACGGCTCGCCGCCGAGCGGGATGGCCCGATCGACGATGCCGTCCGGATGATGCAACGCTGACGAGCCCGAGTCGCTCGCCGGATGGGGCGTGATCCCCGCGGGATCGGTCATCATCTCCGAACGGCAGGCGACGGAACCGACGACGCTCAGCGTGAGAGCGGCGGACACCAGACGAGAACGGCGCATACCTGCCTCCAATCCCCTCTTTCCTGGCCGGAACTACGGTTCACCTCGACAAATGGTACCAGTTTGTGCGCTATTGCGATATGTCGAAATGAGTGATATCTCTGCGGGCACTATGCCGACCCGTGCAGATCCCTGATGCCGCCACTGCCCCTCGCGCTCACATTCCGCGCTCTCCTCCCGGGGCTCTCGCCCGAGGTGAACGCCGTGCTGGGCGCGTTGGTCGCCTCCAACGGCGCCACGATGAACGCCCACACGATGGCCCGCCGGGTGGGGCTGCGAACGCGTTTTCAGCTGGATCGGCGACTGCGGCACGACGGCCTGCCCAACTTCGGCGAGCTGGCGGATTGGGTGGCGGTCCTGACGGTGCTGCGGGAGACGGAGGCGACCGACGGGTCCCTGCTGGCGGTGGCCACCCGGACGGGGCTCGAGCCGGCCACCTGTTATCGCCGCTGCCGGCGTACGTTGGGCGTGCCCTGGCGGCTGGCCCGCGACCGCGGGTTCGCCTGGGGCCTGGTCCTCTTTCTCGAGCGGTGCACGCAGAAGCGGGCCCGCGCCCGGGCCCCCGACATCGTTCCCTCGCCGGCACCGGCGTCGCACCGCACCGAGGCGGCGGTGCTCCCCCGGCGATCACGCCCGCGTGGTCCGGCCGCGCCGTCCACCCACCCCCAGGGCGTGGTGGCATTCCGCATTCCGGTGCCCGACGCCCCTACGGACGTGGCCGTATCGCCGGCCGGTGCCATCTACGTCACGCGCGCCTACGCCGCGGCGATCGCGCGGATCGACTTCGAGCGGCGCCGGATCGCCCGGTCCATCCCGGTGGGATCGAACCCCACCCGGCTCGCTCTCGGCGGTGACCACACCGCCTTCGTCACCAATCAGTTCGGAGGATCGGTCAGTGTGATCGACCTCAGCACGGACACCCGGATCGCGGACATCGCCGTACCCGGGGATCCGGCGCCTCTCGTCGTGGGTCCCGACGGTCGTACCCTGTACGTGTGCACCAACCACGACATGCTGTGCGCCGTGGGCATCAAGACGCGGCGGGTACTCCGCCAGATACCCCTGCCCGCGACCTCGCACCACCTGGCGCTGCATCCCCGGGCGCCCCGGCTGTACGTGTCGACCCGGACGGCCGGGAGCGTGATCGAATTTGAGCTGCCGTCACTCCGGGAAACCCGCACGTTCGAGACCGGCGGGCAGACGCAGGCGCTCGCCGTCGCGCCGGACGGCAGCGAGCTGTACGTCGCGGACGAGGCCGGAGCCGTGCACGTGATCAACCTCGACACCGGCGCACCCGCGGCATCCCTGCATTTTCCGGGAGGCGCCTACGGACTGGACCTCACCCCCGATGGGGCACAGCTCTATGTCGCGATTCCCGCCGACGGACGGGTGCACATTCTGGACCGGGCCACTCGGCGGCTCGTCCATACCGTGGTGACCGAGGGGTCGCCGCGGCATACGGCCTTCGCGGCCGATGGCCGCACCGCCCTGATCGTGAACGAGAGAGGCTGGGTCACCGTGGTCTGGTGACGCGAGCCTCGATGGCGCGCAGCTCGTCCCGCATGCCCGCCACCAGCTCCCCGACGAACCCGAAGCCGAAGAGGACCAGGCCCGCGAGCACCAGCAGGATCACCAGGTAGAGCCACGGCCGGAATCCGATCCCGAACACATAGCGCTCGATGATCGCATAGATCCCGACCACCACGCCGAGCAGGACGAGCACCGCCCCGGACACGCCGAAGAACAGCATTGGCTTTCGCCCGAACCGCAGCTGAAACCAGACGGAGACCAGGTCCAGCACGCCCACGGGGATGCGCGAGAGGCCGAACTTCGACTTCCCCGCCCGGCGCGGATGGACCGGCACGGGCCGGGACGTCACCCGGTACCCCTGCACCGCGGCGATCACCACCATGAACCGGTGCCAGTCGGGCCGGGTGGGGATCGCTTCCACCACCTCCCGCCGGTAGGCCTTCACGGAGTTGAGATCGGTCACCCGGACGCCGAACAGCAGACGGCAGAGGACGTTGTACACCCAGGACACGAACCGCTTCTCGTAGTGCCCCTGCTTGGTGCCGGTCACGATGTCCGCTTCGTTGGCGAGAATCGGCGCTACGAGCGCCGGGATGTCGGCCGGGAGGTATTGCAGGTCGGCGGGCCAGAACACCAGGATGTGCCCCCGGGCCGCGTCCGCCGCCGAGCGCAGTGCATCGGCGATGCCCCGGCGGGACCGGTGGGTGACCACCTGGATGAATCCATGGCGCGCGGCGAGGTCCTTGAGGACCTCGGCCGAGTTGTCGGTGGATCCATCGTCGACGATGACGAGCTCGGCGGCGTAGGACTGGCCCACCATCGCCTCCCGGACCTGTTTCACCAGCTCCGGGAGGTTCTCCGCCTCGTCCTTGGCCGGCACCAGAATGCTGACCTCGGGCGCGGCGGCCGGCATGGCCAGGCTCATAGCCGCTTCCGCATCCGCGCCGGCAGGATATGCAGCTGGTCCCGGTACTTCGCCACCGTGCGGCGCGCGATCTTGACGCCCCGCTGGGCGAAGATCTCGACGATCTGCTGATCGGTGAGCGGTTCCTTGGCATCCTCGTCGGTCACGAGCTTCTGGATCTGCGCCTTGATGGACCGCGCGCTAGCGTCTTCCCCCGTGGTGGTAGTCAGTCCGCTCGAGAAGAAGAACTTGAGCGGCAGGAGCCCGCGGGGCGTCTGGACGTACTTCTCGTTCGTCACCCGGCTCACCGTGCTCTCGTGCATCGAGATCACGTCCGCCACCTCCCGGAGCGTGAGGGGCCGCAGGAACTCCACGCCCTTCTCGAAGAACTCGCGCTGCCGGTCCACGATGAAGTTCATCACCTTGAGCATGGTCTGGCGGCGCTGCTCGATGGCCTGAATCATCCAGTTGGCGCTGTTCAGGCGCTGCTGGATGAAGTCCTTGTTCTCGCCCTGGTACTTGTTCTTGTCCCGGGCGATTTCGCGGTAGGTGTTCGCGATCCGCAGCCGCGGCAACCCGCCGTCGTTCAGGAACACCTGATACCGCTCGCCGATTTTCTCCACGACCAGGTCCGGCACGATGTAGGACTCGTTCCCCGACGCGTACTGCAGCCCGGGCTTGGGGTCGAACTTCGAGAGATCGTCGGCCACTTTCTGGACCTCGGCCGGCTCCAGGCCGAAGCGCTTGCCCAGCTCGCTCCACCGGTGCGCGATGAGATCGTCGAAGGCGTCCCGAACCAGCTTGTAGACCAGGGACTCCTGCTGCTTCTGATCCTCGAGCTGCAGCAGCAGACATTCGCGGAGATCGCGGGCGCCCACGCCCGGCGGGTCGAGCCGCTGGATGACATGGAGCATTTCCTCGGCCTCCGCCATGGTGAACCAGGGCGCGTCGCCCTCGATCCCCTGCGAATCCGCATGCTCCGCGAGCAGCTGATTGGCGCCGGCCACGATCTGCTCCAGACTCGCGCCCAGGTACCCGTCTTCGGCGATGTTCCCGAGGTACTCGTCGGCGAGCAGCGCCTGCCGGGGCGTCAGGTCCAGCATCTGGACCTGGTCGCGCAGGTGGTCGGAGAGGTCGCGGGTGGTGGGGGCCACCGGCTCGACGTACTCCCGGGCCGGGCTCAGGTCGCGCGGCGCCGCCATGCCCTGCGCTCCGTCGTCGAGGAGAATGTTCTCCCAGTCGGGCTCGTCGTCCCCTGACTCTTCGTTCTTTTCCGGCTTGGTCTCAGCGGGCGCCTCGAGCGACTCCTCTTCCGGCTCCACCATCTCGAGGAACGGATTGGAGAGCAACTCTTGTTTCAGGTGCTGCTGGAGGTCCAGGAGCGGCATGTACAGGAGGTCCATCGCCTGGTACAGGCGTGGATTCATCTTCAGCGTCTGCTGTAACGACGCGTGCTGGTGCATCCCGGTCTTCATGCCGCCTCGCCGAGGCGCGCGCGGAGGCGCGCCGTGAGGGTGGGGCCGAGGTACAGGTCGGCCACGCGATCGTCGAACACCAGCTCCCGCACCGTGCCCGCCACCTGCACCTTCCCTTCGAACATGATGTAGGCCCGATCCACGATGTCCAGAGTCTGCTCCACATTGTGATCGGTGATCAGCACCCCGATGCCCCGATGCCGGAGGCCCGCCACGATGGTCTGAATGTCGTGGACCGCGATGGGATCCACGCCCGCGAAGGGCTCGTCCAGCAGCATGAACTTGGGCCGGGTCACCAGTGCCCGCGTGATCTCGAGCCGCCGCCGCTCCCCGCCCGACAGCGAGAACGCCCGCTGCCGCCGGAGGTGCTTGATGGCGAGATCGTCCAGCAGGGACTCGAGCCGCGCCGCCCGGTCCGCGGCTTCCAGGTGCATGGTTTCGAGAATCGCGAGCACGTTCTCTTCGACCGTGAGCTTCCGGAACACCGACGGCTCCTGCGCCAGGTAGCCGATCCCGGCGCGGGCGCGGCGGTACATCGGCTCGCGGGTGATGTCCCTGCCGTCGAAGTGGATCACCCCCGAATCGGGGCGAATCAATCCCGTGATCATATAGAACGACGTGGTCTTCCCCGCCCCGTTGGGACCCAGCAGGCCCACGATCTCGCCCTGCTGGACCGAGAGGGAAACGTCGTTCACCACCGGCCGACCCTTGTACGTCTTCATGAGATTGGCCGCCTCGAGCTTGCTGCCACTGGGCGCCACCGGATGCGGGCCCGAGGGCGACGCCACCGACCGCAGCGCCCGCTCGGCGCTCTGGCGCAGCTGCGCAGCCCGCCCGGTCGGGTCGAGGGACAGCTCCCGCCACAACGCGGGCGCGAAGGTGACGGGGCTGTCGCCGTGCAGGTCGCCCTTGGGGATGGTCACCACCCCCAGCAGCGCCAGCCGCGGCAGCACCGAGGTGCTGAGGTTATGGCGCGCGTCATCGACCGACAGGGTCCCGATTTCCCCGGTTTCGCCGGCCGTGGCGGCGCGGGCGTGCAGGTACGCGTCCCGGTACGCCACCGCCAGCGGGCCGAAATACCCGGTCCCGTCCTCCTCGGCGGTGCACAGGAGCGCCACCGCTGCGAGCGGGACCGACGGGTCGCGACTGTTGAGCAGGTCTTCGATCATGGCTTCTTCTTGTCCGCCTTCGCCTTGCTAGTGTCCTTCACCGCGACCGGATCGAGGTGCACGCCGACGGTGTGCCCCGCGGCTGACACCTGTTGCACTTTCCCCTGGTCCATATCGATGACGATCACGTCCGCCTTCGTGTAATCGAGGGATGGGCGGTTGTCGACCGAATCGGTCTTGAGCGAGTCCGGCCCGATGGGGCGGATGGGGCGCGGTTTCGTGGTGTCCGGCTTGGCCGGGTAGCTGTGCGTGAAGGCCTTCCCGCTTCCCCGCGCCACGACCCGATGAAGGGTGGCCCGTTGCTTGCCCGTGGAATCGGGGGCCTGAATCCAGTGCGCCAGCAGGGTGTCGCCGTCGATCCAGTCCGCCAGCGAGTCGGCGGTGAGCGAGTCGCGCTTGGACGTCGAGTGCGCGTGCCGGTAGGTGCGGGCCTCGGTGAGAATCTGGTTCGGAGTATCGAGCGCCAGCGAGTCCCCGGTCAGCGTGGTGCTGGACGAGATCGCCCGCGCGTGGATCGAGTCTTTGGGACCCCAGGCGAGCGCCTGCTGGAGCTTCCGCTCCGCCAGGGCCAGATGGATGGTGTCGGCCGTGAGGGTCCAGTCGGTGCCCGCGGCCTTCCCGTTTCCCAGCGCCTTCATGGCGGTCATCTCGTGCCGGGTGAACCCCATCTCGATCAGCGTGCCCGTCAGGGTGTACGTCTGCGAGCCTTTGCCGGTGACGCTGGGATGACCTATCAGCACGCCGCGCCCCGCGGTCTC
>Ga0210405_10004685_pt1 | contig 12749 bp, 11 predicted proteins | sample IncBWH11MmetaG_FD_155492 | JGI IMG/M metagenome (GOLD analysis project Ga0210405, IMG submission 155492) | Forest soil microbial communities from Barre Woods Harvard Forest LTER site, Petersham, Massachusetts, United States - Inc-BW-H-11-M | ecosystem: Environmental > Terrestrial > Soil >... | reverse complement strand
TCCCAGCGACTCGCCGAGAGAGCATACTCGCAATTTCTTCAGCATCCGGTTGGCGTTCTTCAGCGACCCTGTCTCAAACGTGATCATGGCCCCGAATCCGCTCATCTGCCGTTTCGCCAGTTCGTGCTGCGGATGATCGGGCAGCCCCGGATAAAACACCTTGCTGATCTTCTTCTGTTTTGCCAGAAATTCTGCGATCACGCGCCCGTTGCGGTCGTGGATTTCCATCCGAGCGGCCAGCGTTTTCACTCCGCGCAAAACCAGCCAGCATTCGAACGGAGAAAGAATTGCACCTACTGCCTTTTGCAGAAAGGCCAACTTTTCGGCTTGGTCCGGCCGGCTGCACACCACTACGCCGCCAAGCCCATCGCTGTGTCCGTTCAGAAATTTCGTGGTTGAGTGCACTACCATATCTGCGCCGAGTGCAAGTGGCTGCTGAAAGTAGGGAGACATGAACGTGTTATCCACCACCAGTTCAGCCTTCTTACTCCGGCAAATCTTGCTGATCACTTCCAGATCGCTCAAGCTCATCAGCGGGTTGGTCGGCGTCTCCACATAAACCATGCGCGTGTTCTTGCGCATCGCGCGCTCGACGTTCTCCGCGTCTGACGTATCCACATAGGTGAACTGCAGCCCAAAGTTCGTCATCACCTGGTTGAACAACCGCGGCGTTCCACCGTAAAGGTCGTTCCCGCACACTACGTGATCGCCGGATTTCAGCATGGTGACAATCGCGCTGATCGCCGCCATTCCGCTGCCAAAAACCGGTGCCGCTACGCCGCCTTCAAGCGATGCCAAGTTTCGTTCCAGCCGGTCTCGCGTAGGATTCGATACTCGCGAATACTCGTACCCCTTGTTCTCGCCGATGCCTTGCTGCACATAGGTGGAAGTTGGATAGATAGGAACGGTAACCGCGCCGGTGAGAGGATCCGGTTCCTGTCCATCGTGAATGGCGCGAGTTGCAAAACCGTGCTGCCTGTTTTTCTTCATGAGCCTGACAAATGTACCGCCTAAACTCCGCCTTCAAAAATCTTCTTCGACAAATACCGCTCCGCCGAATCCGGGATGATCGTCCCCACTCGCTTCCCTGACCCCAGCCTCCGCGCCACCACCAGTGCCGCAAATACCACAGCTCCGCCACTCGATCCCGCGAGCACGCCTTCGCGCCCCGCTAGCTGCTTCACCATTTCAAACGCATCGCCGTCCGTGACCGCAATCACTTCGTCGCAGACCGCAGGATCAAACGTTTCTGGAACAAAGTTGTTTCCAATCCCTTCCACTTTATGCGGGCCGGGTGCGCCGCCGCCCAGCACCGACCCCTGGGTTGTCACTGCGAACGTCTGCACTGCCGGCACATGCTGCTTCATGTAGCGCGCGACCCCGCTAAAAGTTCCACACGTGCCACAGCCGAGCACCACTGCGTCCACCTTCTCGTCCATCTGCTCGAACATCTCCACTGCGGTGGTTTCATAGTGATAATCGGGATTCGCCATATTCTCGAATTGGCCCGCCATGAAGGCATTTCGGTCACCGGCCACTAACGATTTCGCGCGCCGGATCGCTCCCTGCATTCCCTCGTCGTCGGGCGTGCGCTCGACATCGGCTCCCAGGGCCCGCATGATGATTACTTTTTCCTGCGAGAAATTCTCTGGCACAAACAGTTTCACTTTGTAGCCGCGATTCACTCCGATCAGGGCCAGCCCGATCCCGGTATTTCCCGCGGTCGCTTCCACAATCGTCCCGCCGGGTGCGAGTTTGCCTTCCTGCTCGGCTCTGCGAATAATCCCAATCGCGGCGCGATCCTTCACGCTGCCGCCCGGATTCAGGTATTCCAGCTTGGCGAACACATCCGCCGAACCAGTTGGAACGAGACGCTTCAACTGCAACATTGGGGTCTCGCCGACAAGCGCAGTAATGTCGTCGGCGACGCGCAGATGAGACACTTCAGAATTCTTCAAGCGCACATTTTAGACTAAGGGCTGAGTTTGAAATCGTCAATTGCTCCAGCGTGGGACGGTTGCCCAAGGCATTACTCTGGTCATTTTCTCAAACTCCTCTTCCTCGCTGAAGTTTTCCCTAAATTCGACCGATTTAATACTTGGCCAAGAATTCGGGAGGTCGTGCGCTTAGACGAATCGTTAGGGACCAACATCACAGCTTAGTTTGCCTTTAGAGAACTTTGATCACTTAGCCTCGTGCAGCTTTAAGAATTCCTACTTCGCACCCGACGCCATGGGTTGCGCGCCGGCGTAGTAACCGCTTTTGGTCCTCACTTCTAGCTTGCCGTGTGCCCTGGACTTGGCTTCCACGCGGATTGTCCGGAAACCGCCGCTCGACCTGGGATTGGTAGGCTGGTAGCCGATTGTGTATTGATTCCGAATGTCGTGGGCCACTTGCCGGCTGATCTCATCTACTTCGTCCAGCGTTTTTGGAAAAAAGGCCAGCCCACCCGTCCGTTGCGCAACGATCTCCAGCGCTCGCCGGGCACGCTTGGGATGCTCTTCGTTCCCCAGAATTCCAATCGCATACACCGACGGCCCATTTTCTTCCTGCAACTGCTTCACCGCCTGTTCCAAACTTTCCCTGCTGGCGTTGTCTTCTCCATCGGTTACTACGAACAGGACTTTTCTCTCCAGCCTGCCATTTTTCTTCAGGTGCTCGGCTGAGGCTACAACCGCTTCGTAGAGCGCCGTTCCGCCTTTCGCGTCAATCTTCTCCAGCGCTTCTTTCAGCTTCAGCAAGTCGTTGGTGAAATCCTGGTCGAGATAATATTCGTCGTTAAAATTGACCACGAATATTTCGTCCTGCGGATTGCTCGACCGCACCAGGTTCAGCGCCGCCTGGTTCACTTTTGCGCGCTTCTCCCGCATCGAGCCGGAATTATCGATCACAATCCCCATGGCCACCGGTATGTCTTCATGGCGGAACGAAACAATCGTCTGCGGCTTGCCATCTTCTAAAACCGTGAAGGCACTCCTGTCGAGGTCCGTCACCATACGCTGCTTGCTGTCGATCACAGTCGCGTGCAACATGACTTCATCGACGTTCTTGCGAATGACGTACGTTCCATCATCTCTTTGAGGTTGAGGCTGCTGTGGACTAGGGGGTGGTGCAGGTTTCGATTGCAAGCTTTGCTGCAGAATTGCCGGAATCGGTGGTTTTTGCGCGGAAAAAGGTTGAGCCAGCACCGCGACCGTGGCCACGGCCCGGATCACGCATTTCAAAAGGAATATCGCAGCCCGACTATTCTTCAGGCGCGTAGTATCCGGTCCTGGCATACACTCGCAGCGGCGGCAGCCCTTTCGGCGGAAGTAATTTCACTTTGATCTTACGCCATTTGCCGTCCCGCACCACTTTGCTGGGACGATACCCCAGCACATACTGATTGCGCAGTTCGACTCCAATCTTGGTCGCCACATCCGCGAGATCGTTTGGATTCTCCACCGTAAACGCCCGCCCGCCGGTCAATTCCGCGATCTCCCCTAACAGCTCCGGACCCAGGCGCTCTTCTTCCGTTGGAAAATAGCGATCATAAATGCCAATGGCATATACCATTACATCCGCTTCCTTCACCAAAGCCTTAATCTCGCTCTCGGTGTAGCGGCTGTGATTGTCGCCTCCATCCGAGATGATCAAGAGCGCCTTCTTCGCGTATTTGGCCTGCCTCATCTTGGTCACGCCCATGTAGATCGCGTCCAGCAAAGCTGTGCGGCGTCGCGGGACCGCATAGATGAGCTTGCCCTGAATCTCTTCTACGGAACTGGTGAAGTCGCTCACCTCCTCAGGTTCGTCGGAGAAGGTAATCATGAAGAACTCATCTTGCGGATTAGCGGTCTTGAAAAACTCGCTCACCGCATCTTTGGCTCGATCCATTTTGCTGCTCATGCTGCCGCTGGAATCGAAAATCACCCCCAGCGAAACCGGCGCATCTTCGCTGGAAAAAGACTTGATGTCCTGCGGCGCGCTGCCCTCAAAAAGCTGGAAGTTTTGTTTCTCGAGCCCGGTCACCAGTCGGTTCATCGGATCCGTAATCGTTACCGGCACCAGCACCAGATCAACCGCCACCTTCAGCGGACGCACGTGTGTCTTGAGAGACGGAGAGACGACGTCTTGCTTTGAAACTTCGTCCGGATTATTTTCCTTGGCTACTTCCCGTGGCGGTACGTGAACGTCGTTGACAGTGGTCTGCCCCAAGGCAGTGATCGGCAAACCGTACAACGCCGACAGCAGCAAGCACAGGAGGGCGTAGGGCGCTATCGCACCAAACCGCACAGGACAGGGTCGAACTTCGAGGAGCCTCAAATCGAGGGCCGGGGGGAGAGATGACCGGCATCCGTTCAGGAGGGCCATAAACACCTCTATTGGCCGCGATAGTATCATGCTTTCTCCCCGCTGCCGCTGCTTTTTTGTCAAATATTAGTGACAATCCGAAAAAACGAACCGGCCATGTCGGATTGTTTCTTGCACCCGTTCTTAGAATCGAGCACACACCGAACCGGTCGCCCTCGCTATCTTGCTACAATCAGAAGTTTCCATGGCAGACATTCATCCGTTTCGCGCTCTTCGCTACGATCCCAGCCGAGTCTGCCCATCCGACGTCGTCACCCAACCTTACGACAAGATCACGCCGGCGCTGCAGGATCGTTATTACGCGGCTAGCCCGCACAACCTTGTGCATATCATTTTGGGCCGTCACAACGCGACGGACAATCCGGCAAATAATGTATATTCCCGCGCGGCCAGCCACTTTCGCGATTGGCGCCAACAAGACGTCCTGCGCCAGGATCCCGAACCCTCACTCTACGTCTATTCCCAGCGCTTTACGGTTCCGGGCGGAGTGAAAGGAAGTTCACCCCAGGAACTGGAACGCCGCGGCTTCATCGCCCTCGGACGCATTGAGGACTACTCCTCCGGAGTTGTTTTCCGTCACGAGCAAACCCTGGCCAAACCCAAGGCTGACCGCCTCGATCTACTCCGCGCCACCCGCGCCCATTTTGGCCAGATATTTATGCTCTATGAAGATTCCGGCCAGGTCGAGTCCCTGCTCACCACAAGCGCCGATCCTGCTATCGCTGTCACTGACGAATATGGCGTGCTGCACCGGGTGTGGCCGGTCTCCGATCCTGGAGTCGTCGCCTCCGTCCGCAGCGCGATGGCCGACAAAAAGCTCATCATCGCCGATGGTCACCACCGTTACGAAACCGCACTCAACTATCGCAATGCATGCCGTGAGAACCAGCAGCGCGGCGCCGACTCTTCGCGGCCGAATTCCGCGCCTAGTAACTCGCCATACGAGTTCGTGATGATGACCTTCCTCAACATGAACAATCCGGCTGTGCTCATTCTGCCCACCCATCGCGTCGTGCATGGTCTGCCATCGTTCTCTGAGGAAGCTTTTCGCAGTGCGGCACGAGCATTTTTCGACACCGACGAAATCCATTCCTCCCTCGACTCGGCCCACGCAACCGCAATCCTCCGCGAGGCCGGACGTGCCGGAAACGCGATCCTCGCCGTTACTGCCAACCGGGCCTTCTTGCTGCACCATCCCAATCCGAAAGCCGCGGAGATATTCAACGGCCTTTCTCTCCGGCAGCAAGCTCTCGACGTGGTCCAGTTGCATAAATGCTTATTGGAAAACGTCTTGCACCTTTCGGAGGAATCCATCTGCAACCAGCAGAATCTTTCCTACATCCGCGATCCCGGTGAGGCCCTGTCGCTGGTTCGTGGTTCAAGCGGAACCCTGGCCAACGTCGCCTTCTTGATAAACCCCTGCCCCATGACGCACCTTCGCAGCGTCGCTTTCGCCGGCGAGGTCATGCCTCAGAAATCCACCGACTTCTATCCCAAGCTGCTCAGCGGATTGACCATCTATGCTCTCGATTAGCGGCGCTTGGGCTCGACAATGCCGGACGATGCACCGTGTGAAAGTGGAACGTCGATGAACGCGGGCGGGGCGACGGATCGGAAGCAAAGTCTCCATGTCCTCTGTTGCAAATGGTTTGCCGTCGGGCTCCTTCTGCTCCTCGCTGTGCTTCTGCTCTCCGCCGCTGCTCCCGAGAAGCATCTCTCCGTCTACTCCACCGCCGCTAACTACTCCCTGCCACTGGTCGAACGCGACGGCCGCGATTATGTCGGCCTCCTCGAACTGCTCGAACCGTTGGGAACAGTCAGCGCAAAATCCGAGCCTCTACGCTGGCGTCTGCACTACAACAATGTCCTCTCCGAGTTCGCCGTCGGAAGCACGCGCGTCCGCATCCAGGGACGCGATGCCGTTCTTCCTACAAGATTTCTGCTTGAGAACGGACGCGGCCTCGTTCCCGTCTCTTCGCTCGCGTCTATCCTGCCGCGCATCCTCGGTGGTCCGGTAACCCTGCACGAAGAGTCCGGACGCCTTTTCGTCGGCAGCGTTGCCACCCACTTTACTGCCTCTGTTTCCCCCGACGATTCGTCGCGTCTTGTCTTTCACTTCACCTCACCCGTCAATCCCACAGTGGCCACTGAGCCCGGTAAGATTTATCTCACCTTCAACCACGAACCGGTCACTTCACCAGCATCTGCAACGCTAACTTTCGCCAGCAAAGCGATTCCTTCCGCCACTTATTCCGAGAGTAACGGCGCCGCCAAAATCACGGTCAACAGCACGACCCCGTTATTGGCCAGCTTCAGCAACGACGGCCAGACGATTACGTTGGCGCCGACAAAGTCCCAACCTGCGTCATCGACTGCGGCTGGCGCTTCCGCCCCAGCGCCCCCGCCAACCAACCCACCCGCGCAGCTGCCCGCATCCAACCCGCCTCTTCCCATTTCCCGCCGCTACTTCGCGATCGTGGATGCTAGTCACGGCGGCAATGACCGCGGAGAAGCCCTCAGCGCCTCGCTTGCCGAAAAAGACGTCACGCTCGCCTTCGCCCACTGGCTGCGGCAGGAACTCGAGAGCCGCGGCCTCTCGACCCTCGTCCTGCGCGATTCTGACGCCAACCTTTCGCTCGATGACCGCGCGGCGGCCGCAAACACTGCGCACGCCGCCGTTTATATCGCCCTGCACGCCGCATCCAGCGGCCACGGCGTGCGCCTCTATACCACGCTGCTTCCCTACTCCGTCGATTACGATAACGGCCCCTTCCGCGCTTGGACGACCGCCCAGCAGTCCTCAGTCCCGCTCAGTCAAGCAACCGTTGCCAGCGTGGCCACCGCGTTGAAAAAAGATGAAGTCAATGTTCGCTCTCTGACTGCGCCGTTGCGGCCGTTGAATAATGTCATCACCGCCGCCATTGCCGTCGAAATCGCACCGCCTGCCTCCGACATCTCTGCGCTGGCTTCTCCGGCTTATCAGCAACTTGTAACCAGCGCAGTCGCCGACGGAATCTCCGCCATCCGCTCGCAGCTCGGAGCTGCGCCATGATCTCGCCCATGATTCCTCGCTCCCTGGTCATCACGGTTTCGGTCTTGCTCCTGGCAGTGCTGGGGATGAGCTTTTACGCGTGGCATATGCGCGGGCGCGCTGCCGCAGTTCCAGTCGTTGCCACCGATACTCGGCCAGTCGTCGCGCCCGTGGCGGGACCGACCGAGGCAGTGACGTTGTTCGTCGCCTACGACGATGTCGGGGTGCTGCGCGCGCAATCCGCTCGAATTCCCATGCCCAGTGTCCGTCAACAGCGGGCTGAAGAGCTGCTCCGCGCCCTGATCGCTCTTTACCTCGACAAAGCTTCGCCTCATCCACTGCCGCCCGGAGCCGATATTCGCGGCATCTACCTGGTCGACCCCGGCCTCGCTGTTGTCGACCTCAATGCTGCCTTTGCCGACGGGCACCGCTCCGGCGTCCTCGCCGAGGAACTCACTGTAGCGTCCTTCATCCAGACCCTCGCCGCCAATGTCCCTGGCATTCTCAGAGTAAAAATCCTGGTGGAGGGCAAAGAACGGGAGACTTTGGCGGGCCATGCCGACCTATCCAACTTCTTCGACGTCTCCGCCGTGAATCAGCTGTCCTCACAACTGCAGGCGACGCAGTAACGGCATAAGGCTCGGAAAATATTAATGAAAGCGAGGACAGCTGCCCCCTTGGCGGGCTGAGGCAGGTTTCCATCTCTCTGAGGAACGAGCTCCAACCTTTCCGGCAGCTATTCCGCTGCAACGCTCCTTCCATGCTCCCGGCCCAACGCAGCTCCTACGTAATTCAAAAATTAAGACAATCGAATCGAAACATTTCCCGAGCCGATTCCATTCCCAAATCGACGATCCATCTCAAGACATTTGTCCCAAAGAATGCAATCAAAGCCGCTCGACAGGGCGATCAATTGCCGATGGATTCGATGGCGGTGAAGCAATGTTTAAGATTCGTAATTCCTCAACCCCGCTGAACCGCGGGCTCCTGAAGCCGGCATCAATCGTATTGTGTCTTCTAGCCTTTCTCCCAATCGGGGCGTCCGGCCAGAGCGCGCTGGAAGATGTACACATCGTGCCACGCACACCGCTAATCGCCACGGTCGAGCCTGGGGCAACGGCATACGACGCGATCCGGCCTGCCATCCGGCAAAGCGCCGATCTGGTGTTGGTGCCGGTCTCCGTCACCGACCCGTTGGGTCGATTGGTAACGGGTTTGAGGGAGGACAATTTTGAGGTCTTCGAAAACAAGAAACCACAGGAGATCCGGCATTTTTCCAGCGAGGACGCTCCCGTTTCTCTCGGCATCATCGTTGATACCAGTGGCAGCATGAAGGACAAAATGGAACGAGTGCGCGAGGCGGTAAAGCAATTCTGCTACTCCGCCAATCCCCGGGACGAATTCTTCATGATTACATTTTCCGACACCCCTCAGCTCGTGCACGACTTTACAGATTCTCCTGACGACCTTGAAAGCAAACTTCTTTTCGCTTCCGCAAAGGGGCGCACCGCTCTGCTCGACGCGATCTATATGGGCATCAAAAAGATGCGGGAAGCCAGGTACAGCAGAAAGGCGTTGCTGATCGTCTCCGACGGCGGAGACAATCACAGCCGTTACAGCGAAGCCGAGCTGAAATCAATGGTGAAAGAATCCGACGTAATGATTTACGCCATCGGAACCTTCGACCGCAACCTTCCTACGATCGAGGAAGTGCTGGGGCCGGAATTGTTAGCCAACATTGCCGAGGTCACTGGCGGACGCGCTTTCGTTCTGGATAATCTGATCGAAATGCCAGATGTGGCTCGCAGGATTGGAGTCGAACTGCGAACTCAGTACGTTCTGGGCTATCACCCCAGTAACCCGCCACACGACGGAAAATGGCGCAAGATCAGCGTAAAGCTCCGGCTTCCGAAAAAGTTGGCCTACTTGCAGGCAAAGGCAAAAACCGGGTACTACGCCGACAGCGAATAGCGGGAGGTCGAGCTACTGCCCCGTGCTGAACTGGCTGAGATATCACGGCCTTCGGCGGCATCTACGCGGCATGAACCAAATCCGGATGCGTACGTCTCCGGATGAACTCAGCATCCTGAGTGTACTTGTGTGGAAACTCAATCTCAGTCTCGGCCGTCCGATCGGTGGGCAATCTGTCAAAGGCGAAGAGTAGACTAGGCATTTGCTCCGAATCAAGTTTCACGAGCCGTTCCATTTCCTGTCGGCTGGGGTCCGTCCTTCCCGGGGCAAGAATGGTTTCCACCTCTACGCCTACCCGATGAAGAAGACGGTGGTCTTGACGTACAGTGGAGACCAGTTTCACGAAGCCCGCCTTCTCGTGCTCAATTCCCACATCCTTATACCATAGGTCTTGTGTGCGGATATCTAGTTCCTTGTTAACAGCGTCCTCTCCCAGCCTAACAAAGATTTTCCCTAAAGGTGCCAGCACATACACCTCATTCGATACGTCAACCATGGCTTGCTTAACTCGTCGGTGTTCCTCGTTCCTGACCAGCGGGATGGGACAATGCGGAGTATTCCCTCGGATACGTATCCAATTTCCCGTCACTAGACTTATGAACCCGTAATCTCCGCCCTTGGCTAGCTTGTCCAGGGAGAGTATTGCGGCCTCCGTTTCGTCGCCTACGACAGCAGAGTATGTAGCTAGGGGTTCGCCCGGGAGAAGTTTGCACCTGACCACCATCTTTGCGAAACGGTCCTCTCGGTCGCGACGAGCGAACTCCATGAGAGATTCGACACCCGGCAAATTGTTGGTCACAATAGTAACCTTACTCAGCCATCCGTCCTTCTGTAACGGCATTTGGGCGACCCTTCGCCCAAACTTTTCGAATATCGGGTAGAGGGTAGTTCCCGAGTCGATGAGTAGATAGACGCCCTTCTTAGACTCTGTTAGGGCCCTACACCGTTCTATTAAAAAGCCTACAAATTTCTCTGCGATGAATTCCTTTTCCTCTCGAAAATGCTGCAGTCGTTCGCCGAATACTGTCTGGGCATGAGAACCAAGTTTTGCCCGCGTCAAAGCATCCGCGAGCCATCTAACATCTGTCGAGAGCGCACTGGCTATGTGCTGGCCCAAGGACTCTCCTACCTCTGTCAACATCCTAGTCTCGCGCTCAATGTGTCGCTCATGTTCGGTTCTGGCATTTCGTGCTTCGGCCAGTTCTTCGCGCCGAACACCCAACTCTTCTTCCAAAAGCTTTTTTTTCTGGCTCGCTTCCTCTCGTCTGAGTTTCCGTTCCAGTTCTGCGGCGTCCCGCCTCTCCTGCCCCTCTCGCTTTTCTTGCTCCAATTCGTGCTCACGCAGCGCGAGCTTTTGCGCGGCCTCTTCTTTTCGGTCCTTCAAGTCCTGTTCAAGTATCTTGGTCCTATGCCTGCCCTGAAGCCAAAGGCCAACGGCGGCCCCAACAACTGCCACCATCTGAACAACATCTTTGACAAGCGGCCAAACCGATTCGATGTTCATATGATCCTCGTTCAGAAGACCCGCACCTACACGCCGGCCAGCACCGGTTCCACACTGTAGATCGAGTGCCACGACGTAGCAGCCCTCAGCTTGCTATTCACGTTATTGATATTCTTCACGCCTTCCGTTTCCAGCCACTTGCGGAAGGCCGCCGCACCCTGCTTGGCATAAATTGGAATCCCATCTTTCCAGGTAGCGCGTCCGCACAGCACGCCGTTAAACTTCACTCCCGATTCGCCTGCCAGTTCCAGCGTCTCGCTGAATTCCGCATTGCTCACACCCGCCGAAAGATAAATGAACGGCTTGGTCGCCACGTTCGCCGCCTGGTGGAACAGGTCAATCGCCTCTTTTTTCGTATAAGCTTTCTGTCCGCCGAAACAGTTCACGCCTTCCACAAATTTCATGTTGACCGGCACTTCCACTTTGAGCACGTCGACGCCATAGCGATCTTTGCTGAATTCCCGCATGCTCTCGGTGACAATCTGCGGCTTTTTCTTCGCATATTCCAATCCTTTTTCGTCGGCGCCCTCTTCGTAGCCCACGAACTCCAGAAAGTATGAGATATCATTCGCGCGGCACTCGTCGCCAATGCGCTCCACCCACGCGTGCTTCTTGTCGTTCACGTCCTTGGGATCGTACGGCGAATAGTAAAGCAGAATCTTGACGCAATCCGCGCCCGCTTCTTTCAGGCGGCGCGCCGACCAGTGATCGAGCAAATCTCCCAAGCGCCCTGGACCCGTCTTGTCGTATCCGGTCTTTTCATAAGCCAGGAGCAGGCCGGCATTCTTCGCGCGGCGCTTCGACGCCGGCAGCCCCCACTCAGGATCCAGAAGAATCGCGCTGGCATGCGGCGTCAAAACCTCCGTGACCAGCGTTTTGAACTCCTCCATCATGGCATCGCTGATTTCCCCTCCCTTTTCCTTGCCCAACGATTTCTGCAGTGACCCGCGCTGATCCATTGCTGCTGCGGCGATGACGCCGTGTTCGTTCGATACTCTTTTGAGACCCGCAAGTTTGCCAGGGGTAAGTTTCATAGGGTTCCTCCAGGTACAGACGTGAAAAGATGAGTGCTTGAAACAGTCAATTGTAAACCAATGCCGTAGGAACTAAATATTAAGACCGCACTAGTATTGTTGCTCCAGCGAAACGAAGGGACTAGCCGACCCAGTTTTGCACTTTCAATCCGCGCACCCGCCGAAACTCCTTCTCGTTGTTCGTAACCAGCGTTAGCCCGGCAGCCAACGCGTGCGCGGCAATCCAAAGATCGTTGTTGCCGATCATCTCGCCCCTACTCTCAAGGTCGGCGCGAATGAAACCGTATGCCTCAGCCGCCTTCTCCGGCAACGGAAGGGCAGGTAGCGTCTGGCCCAGTTCGCGCAATCGCTCCAACCCGACCGCGCGCTGCGAACTCTTCATCGCCCCATACTGAAGTTCACCATAGGCAATCACAGACACAGCGGCCTCTCCGGGCTGAAGCCGGTCGAATCGCCGCACAACGGTCTCGGGACGCCGCTGGCGAAGGTAGATCACGATATTGGCGTCGAGCAGGTAGCGAGTTTCCATTTACAGTCCCTCTCGCTCCTGAGGGAGGTCTTTTTTCCGGTCGGGTAGCTCGATGTCGTCGGGGAGGGAGGCGATTATTTCGAGTGCCCGACTCAAATTGCGTGGTTTTTCCCTTAAAACTACCTCGTCCCCCCGGCGAAAAATCTCGACTTCCTTCCCTTTGAAGCGGAACTCCTTCGGCAAGCGAAGCGCCTGACTGTTTCCAGAGCGGAAGACCTTGGCCGTAGTCATCGACTCCTCCTCTGTATATACGATCAGTATATACGGAAGCGAACGGTCATAAAAGAACAAGCCGCGGCGGGAGTGCTATCGTGGTATGACCACTTTTTT
>Ga0210405_10004684_pt1 | contig 12749 bp, 10 predicted proteins | sample IncBWH11MmetaG_FD_155492 | JGI IMG/M metagenome (GOLD analysis project Ga0210405, IMG submission 155492) | Forest soil microbial communities from Barre Woods Harvard Forest LTER site, Petersham, Massachusetts, United States - Inc-BW-H-11-M | ecosystem: Environmental > Terrestrial > Soil >... | reverse complement strand
CACCAACCCATACGTGGGGATTTTCGGTGTTTTTCTGGGCGCGGGAATCGCGACATTGAACTCCCGCTTGATCAGTGTCGGCCTGCCCGATCTCCGTGGCGCCGCCGGCTTTGGTTTCGACGAAGCGTCCTGGATCCCGACCGCGCTGAACATGGCCACGATGTTCAGCGGCGTCTTCGTTTGCTTTTTGAGCGTTTTGTTCGGCCCGCGCAGGATTCTGCTCCCGGCAGCCGCGATCTTCACCGTTGCGTCCGCACTGCTGCCCTTTGCACCGGGTTACTGGGGAATGCTGCTACTGGTGGCGATCGCAGGCCTCGCGTCAGGCACGTTCTACTCTCTCACGATGACCTTCGTGCTGACCGCCCTTCCGAAGCCGCTGATCATCTTCGGAATCGCCGCCTATGCGGCCGACATCGTTTTCGTTAGTAACATTGCATCCCTGCTGCAGGGTTGGTATGCCGAGCATCTGTCCTGGCATTGGATCTTCTGGACGGCCGCACTCGTCACCCCCTTGGTGATGATTTGTGTCTACTTCGGAATTCCGCGTCGGCCTACCGCGGACGTGCGGCCGAGTTGGCGTGGATTCGCTTATTTTAGTCTTGGCCTCAGCCTTCTTTATGGTGCTCTGGACCAAGGGGAGCGGCTGTATTGGTTGAACTCCGGTGTAATCGTCGCGATGCTCATCGCGGGAATCTTCTTGCTGGCGGCAGCCCTGGTGAGACGGATTCTACAGCCGAATCCGACGTTGAATCTTTCCTTCCTCAACAGGCGCAACACGATCATCTTCGCCTTATCTATTTTCGTGTTCAAGTTCTCGCACTTGGCGACGATCGTGCTCGTTCCCGGTTTTCTGGGCAATGTCCAACGGTACCGGGCTCTGGACACCGGCCATGCGCTCGCCTGGGTGGCCGTTCCAATGTTTGCGGTCGTCTGGCTGGTCGCAGTGATCGTGATTTATACGAACTCAAGACTGACTCTAACTCTGGGGCTCAGCATTGCCGCGGTGGGCTGCTGGATCTGTGCGCACGTCGACACCTCATGGGCGGGAACCAGCTTCGAGACAGTGGAGCTTCTTTTGGCAACCGGGTTCGCTGGGACGTACGTTGGCTTAGTAAGCAATATCGTGTTGGAGGGCCTCGAAGCGGGCGCCTTGACCAGCGCCGCCAATGCGGCCACGTTCTCGGGGCTCATGCATTTCATCCGCATTTTCGGCGGCCAGGTGGGGGTGGCTGTTATGAACCGGTTCGTTTCGGTACGCGAGCAGTTTCATTCCAACCTGCTGGGGCTCCATGTGCAAATTGGCAGTTGGCTTACGGACGAACGAGTACGAATGCTGAGCGGAGGGCTGCTACCGGGGTCCACAGGGGCAGAAGAAGCACAATACCGCGCGGTGGGGATTCTTAGCCAACAAGTGCGAGCGCAGGCCTATACCTTGGCGACAGCCGATGGATTCATTCTGATCGGGTGGATGGTGATCGCGTATCTTACGATGATGCTGTTCCTGCGGCCGGCGAAGATCAGCTACCAAGACTTGAGGAAAATGCGATGAATCGTGCTTATTTGTTTCGAGCTATGGCAATGGCGGGGCTGGCCGCATTTTCAGCGGTAGCTCAAAATGGCCGCGAAGTGAGGCGTCTCACGCTGACAGACGCTGTCCATCTCGCGCTGAGCCAGAACCGCGCAGTCAAGATCGCGCGCCTGAAGGTGGTAGAGAACGAGCAGAAGAAGGCCGGCGAACGATCCGAGTATTTCCCGAAGATAACGAACCAATCGAATCTGCTGCATGTTACCGAACTGCAGAATATCGGGATTCCCGCGGGGGCGTTCGGGACAGTTGGGGGAGCGCTCGTTCCGGCGCAAGGTGTCACACTTCCGCAGGGCCAGAAGACGTTCTACTCCAGCGGCACGCAGATTTCCCAGCCCCTAACACAATTAATCCGAATTCATCAAGCGAATAGAATCGCGGCCGCCGAAGTAGCTGTTTCGCGCGACGACGTGAAGAAGGCAGAGAACGAAATCGCCCTTCAGGTACATACGCTTTATTTCGGAATCCTGATCGCCGGTCTTCAGAAACAAGCGGCTGAAAAGCAAAGCACCTATGCTGGGGAGAATCTGCGGGAGAGCGAAGACGATGTACGCAACGGCAGTGCTCTCAAGGTAACAGCGATACAAGGCCGCGCGGGACTGCTCGAAAGCCAACAGTCTGTGCTCACCGCGGAGCTTCAGGTAGCTGATTTGAACACGGAACTGAACGACCTGTTGGGGCTTCCGCTGGATACGCAGCTTGAACTAGATCCGGCTGTGCCATCGAGCTTTGCGCAACGCCCGCGCGAGGAGTACGTGCAGACGGCATGGTCGGAGAACCCGGAAATCTTGGCCGCTGAAGAAGCTGTCCGCAAGGCGCAAGCCGGTGTGACCGCCGCAAAATCGGCGTACCTTCCCGACATTACCGCGTACGCGCGACACAGCTATCAGGACGGCGTGCCGTTTCTGGTGCGGAACTTCGGTACATTTGGTGTCAATCTCAATTGGGACGTATTCGACTTCGGCAAACGCCGAGCAGCCGTGCGCGAGCGCGAAGCTCAGCTAGAGCAGGCCGAAGAGAATTTACGCCGCTTAAAAGAGGAGGTAGCCGTCGGGATCGAGCGAAGTTATAACAAAGTGGAGCGGACCAAGAATCTGGTCCAGGTAGCAAATGAAGTAGTGAAACTTCGGCAGGAGAATGAGCGATTGGCGCAAAACCAATTGACGCAGGGCGTGGTATTGGTGTCCGAGCGCCGGCAAGCTACCGCCGCCACGTACAAGGCTGAGGCGGATTATCTTCAGGCAAGCTTGGGATATCTGTTGGCGTGGGCGGAACTCGAACAAGCGGTCGGGCACACGCCAGGGTTTTAGGCGTTGTGGCAGTCGTCCACCAAACCGCCATCGCTACCGCGTCGTGCATCTCGGGGGATAATTCGCCCAGTGCTTCGAAGGGGCCGTTTAGGGGGCAGCAAGGCTGTAGGATCTAAGACGGCGCTCTTCATGCCGCCTTGCGCGTGATGTTTTGGCGGGTCTTCAAATGCGGAGCCAGCTTTTTCTTCGCATTAAAAACCCTCCACTGCACCGTTCCGATCGGGATCGCGTGGGCCGCAGCGATCTCGTGGTACTCCCACTGCTCGATGAAACGCAGCTTCATGACTTCACGCTCGCGTGAATCCAAAAAGGCCATCCAATGCATGAACTCGAACGCCGGCGTAGCCGCGGGCTTGTGACTGGCGGCAACCGAGCGATCGCCAACGTCCGCTAAATCTACCGTGTCCACTTCCCGCGACTGCTTGCCGTAGTGCCGGCAGAGAGCATTTCGTGCGATCTTGAACAACCATGCACGAAACAATGTACGGTCGCGAATTTGCGAAGCCTTGCGGTACACAGTAAACATCACTTCCTGTGCCAAGTCTTCCGCCAAGGCCAGCTCACAACTACGCGCTCGGAAAAAGGCGACGAGTTGCGGTGTAAAGGTCTTGAACAGGTCAGCGAACGAATCCTCGTTCGGGGTCTCCAGAAACCTCTTCGTGACCTCTTCTTCGCGGAGGAATCTTTCGTGTTGGATCGGCTCGTTGCTCATTGGGTTCAGCCCCTCTTCGGCTGCACCTTGAATAAGGCACTTACGTATCCAACCTTCCTTGAGACAGGCCGCTTTTGTTTCTTTGCTTTACGGACTATTCACCGGCTTTCCCATGTCGGAGTCTTCGTCAATTGCCGAGTTGTCGTATTTAGGCCCGCCGTCCGGGCCAGACAAAAAATCGCTGTCGAAGGGGAACGGCGCTTTAACCGGGGGATGAGCTTGGACGCCTATTGACGGTCACTCTGGTAGTGCTTTCGCCTGAATTTTCGTTCCAAGTCGGGCCAGAACTCTTTTAGGATATTCGCAGCCATATCAACGCCGAGCTGCATGCCGAGCCTGGATGTGGCGTCACTGGCCGTCCGGTTGTTCGTGTAGTAGGCATTGGAAATTGCCACAGCGGTTGAGTTGCCGATTAGTTCGGAATAGTTGAACTGCATTCCGCCCGAATCGCGATGGGTCCAGAAGATCTGCCCCATGGCGTAGCCGAGCCTGGACCAGCCGCTTCCCCCACCGCGTCGGAAGTAGCGCGGATCCTGATGGAGCAGAGTTGGAAACACTGCTTCTGTCATGTAATCGCCGATTACGAAATCGCCATATGACGCGCCGAAATACCTGCCGAAACCCGCAGCACCTTGCCCGAAAGATCGGTTTGAGTTGGTCAACTGACCCTGGCCGCCGAACAAAGCCGCCAGTGCGACAGTACCGCGATCGAATGAATCTTCGGTTGCTATCTTGAACTTCTCGCCAGGTGTGAGTGGCTCGTAGCTCTGCAGACTGGGCGAAGTCCGATAGTTGGGAACAATGCCGAGAATTCGCTTGCTTTCGCGTGGCGGGTCGTTGTTCTCATTCGGCCGGGCGACTGATGCCTCAGTTGGATCGACCGGGGAAGTCTGTTGACACGGAGATAGGGACGCAAGAAGAGTGCATGCTACAACAAGAGGTGGGATGTGATACAGCACAAATAAGATTCCTCGTTAGTCCAGATTCTTTACCTGCTTGAAAGTCTCAATTCCAATGGCGCTTCTTCAACAACCGGCGAAACACTTTCAGCGCCGTAGTGATTCACGATAAGCCGTGAGCCTCGCTGCCCAGTGAGATAGGTCCACACCCATTGCAGGAAAACACTCACGCGAAGGTTGGACTGTGCCAGGAACTGAAGATGCACCGCTGCCCAGGCGAGCCATGCGAGAAGACCGCTCAGATGGAACTTGCCGCTCTGCAGAACAGCGAACCCTTTGCCGACTACGGCCATGTTGCCTTTGTCGAAATAGCTAAAGGGCCCGGCCGCCGATTTGCCAGTAAGACGCCGGTGAATCAGATTTCCGGCATAGTGCCCTTGTTGAATCGCCACTTGCGCCACACCCGGCAGTGGCTTACCGTTTTGATCGAGCGAGGCCGTATCGCCGACTACGAAGATTTCCGGATGCCCCGGCACCGAAAGATCTTGTTGGATGCGTACTCGCCCGGCGCGATCCATTTCAACGTTCAGCCACTTGCCGGCAGGTGAAGGAGCCACTCCGGCAGTCCAGATCACTGTCTTGCTGAAAATGCGCTCACCCGCCACCATGACACCATCGACATCAATGTGATCGACGCCGTGTCCCAGCCGGACCTCTACTCCTAAGCGCTCGAGCCGTCCCTTCGCTGCCTGGGAAAGCTCTGCCGAGAAAGTTCCAAGAACTCGCGGGGACTGGTCGATTAAGATAATTCGTGCCGACTCAGGATTGATGCGCCTGAACTCTGATTTGAGTGTGTTACGGACGAGGGTCGCGATCGCGCCGGCCATTTCCACACCAGTCGGCCCTGCACCCACCAGTACAAACGTCAGGAGGTCACGATGACGACTCGGGTCTTCCTCCGCCTCGGCCTGCTCAAATGCCTGCAAGACCTTGTTTCGGATCGCGACAGCATCGGCAAGGTTTTTCAACCCTGGCGCGAATTTCTTGAATCCATCGTGTCCAAAGTAACTGTGGGTGACACCCGTTGCCAGGACCAGGAAATCGTACGTAAGCGCCACCGCGGTCCGATCTGCTGAGCTGACCAGCACGCACTTGTTGTCCTTGTCCACACCCGTAACCTCGCCGAGAATCACGGTCGTATTCTCGTATTTTCCGAGAATGTTTCGGATCGGCGAGCCGATTTGCGCGGGCGTCAACTCTGATGTTGCTACCTGGTAGAGCAGCGGCTGAAACAGGTGATGATTCGTGCGGTCAATTAGGACGATTTCCGCCGGAGTGTTCTTGAGGGCTTTGGCGGTGGCCAAGCCTCCAAAACCGCCTCCAACAATCACAATGCGTGGGGTGTTCTCCGGCATAGTTGCTCGTCCTCTAGATCGCTCGAGTTACCTACATCCTGGAAGAGACGTGCTGGAGAGCGTTTGTTGGACGGATCACGACGTTGTCCGGTCGATAACCATCACGGCCAATACAATCGGCAGGTACACTACGGATGCCAATAGCACGTGCCGCGCGCGAGCACAGGTATGGTCGCGACCAAGACGTACTCCGATGTAGAGCAACCCCATGCCCGCCGCAACTGCGGCGGCCGCATAGATGGAACCGGTCATGCCGAGAAGGCGGGGCACAACGCTGATCGGGATCAGCAGGATAGAACAGCCTACAATACGCTTGGCCGTCGACTCGCCATCTGGCTCGATCACGGGCAGCATCCGGATTCCGCCGCGAGCGTAGTCGTCGCGATACATCCACGCGATCGCGTAGAAGTGAGGGAACTGCCAAACGAACAGAATGAAGAACAACGCGAGAGCCCAGGAATCCAGGCGCCCGCTCGCTGCAGCATAGCCGATGAGGGGAGGCATCGCGCCCGGCAGGGCACCCACTGTCGTGCACACGGCCGAGCGTCGTTTCAAGGGAGTGTAGAGAAAGATGTATGTCGCCAAGGTAAATAGGCCAAGCGCGGCGGCAAGCGCATTCGTTCCGAACCAAAGATCGGCGAAACCGGCGATCGACAGGACGACGCCGAAAACGAGGCCATCGATCCGTTTAATCCGTCCGGCTGGGATCGGACGCTTAGAGGTCCGGCGCATTTTGGCGTCCGAGTCTGCTTCATACCATTGATTGAGCGCCGCTGTTCCGGAAGCCATCAAGGCTGTTCCGAGCAGAACGTGAACAAACAGTGCAAGGTGAAATGCATTCGGAGAGCCGAAGAAATAGCCGACAGCGGTGCAGATGAGGATCAACACTGTAATGCGCGGCTTGGTCAATTCCAGATAATCCTGCATCATTCACCCCTCTGTGATCTCTGGCGAATCAGCCATTGCCGAACTATGAAGAGCCCGATCATTACTGGCGGAAATGCAATGAAGGCCGCGTACGAAGCCGCCTTATCTGGAGCCGCTGCCACTTCGAGACTTCCCACTCCATCAGTTTCCTCCTGATTTCGCACAACCACGAACGCCATCCGCCATTTCCCCGGCTTAAAGAGAGTCACGGGAGCGGCATACAGTAGTTTGTTCCGGGCCTTCTCTCGAGTTGGCTGTGCCTGGAGTTCAATACCCGAATCCTCCGCGCGTAGAACCAAGGAGACCTTCGCATCGAGCACTGGTTCAAGCCCATCGCGGTTCTGTAAAAGCAAGCTGATGTCCGCGGGACCAACGGAGAGTGGACTCGGTGACGTGAATACGGTGATTACAAGGTCGCCGGCTTCCTGGCGCAGTTGCACCGTGCCTCCGTCAGCCCAGGCGGTCGCCTGCGCCAGAATCACGAACGCCGGTAATAAGAGTGGCTTCATGGCTTGTTGCTAATGCATGATCATTCCGCGCATCTGCATCGGCTGGAAGACGATCCAGATACCTGTGGAATACAACGCGCCCGCCAGCACAGCCCAAGGAGACATCGCGGCCAAGGCCATTCCGTCTCCGGTCGAGAGGCGGCGTGCAACGCGCCAAGTTGTATACAGGGTAAGGAGCAAGCCTAAATCCAAAAAGCAAAGTTCAAGAGAAGGAATCCAATCAGGCACCCAGGCTTGCAGGTAGTTGACGGACGGAGCGCGCGAAACGAATTTTTCGACGGCAGGAATCACGGTACTCCACCCCGCGATTAAGTGATTCGACAAATGAGCAAGCCACATACTGAAGCCTACCGGCACCAGCGCGAGCGAGAAACTACAAGTTAAATCCTTCCAGGAGGCTTTTGCGCCGAGCCGGCTGATCCAGCCACATGCTGCTACCAGCAATCCAGGGATGATTAACAGGCCACCAAGATACATCACTGTCACAATCGGAACGAGAGAGCCGAGTTGCAGGCGAGCGTGCCATTGATGCATCCACATCATGACCGGCTCCGTCATCCCGGCCGCATTTAGGAAGGCGCCGAATACGAGGATCAGGACCATGGCCGCAACGTCCGGTCGCCGGCTCAGCCGCCCGATTCCAGAGCTGTGATGGTCCTCAAGCAAGCTCTGTCCCGGACCGGCTCGTAGGATGCCCACATTGTTTTGGGGACAAGCCTGCACGCAATCCAGGCAAAAGGTACAATCGAAATTCCCCGCCTTTCTCGGCTGGAACAACTGCAGCTCACAGCCACGTTGCTGGACGTTTCCCCGAATGCAATCGTGGGTCGTGCATGATCCGCAGACCGCAGGCTCGCGGACCTTGACCTGCAAGGGCGATACCAATGAATGAACGAAGTGAAAGTGTCCAATCGGACAGACGTACTTGCAGAAGCTCGCTCCTTTGAAGACGATATCGACAGCGAACGCGGCGACAAAATAGCCCAGGATAATCCACGCTGTTGAGCTGGGGGAATCCCAAAGCGAGAACGCCTCATATGCCCAAAGGTACGTGGCGAGCAAGCCAGCCGCGATCCACTTGGAGCGCAGCCGGCTCGGCCAGTGATAGCGAGGTGTCACAAACTTTCGGGCGAGATCGCGTGGAAGTGTAAATGGACAGGCCATGCAAAAGAGATTTCCGGCCAAAAGCAGGGCGATCACAACCAGTCCTCGCCAATGAGTCCACGGCAACACACCAGCCAGATTCATGGGCGCAACTTGAGGCCCGAAAAACCCATCGATTGCTACAACCGCGGCCAATAGCAACATCGCGGCTTGGATGCACCGGCGAAAATGGCGATACTGAAGAACTGGTCCAATGATCGGGATGCGCAGGAGATCCCATTGCCTGGGACGATGTGGAGTCAGTACGCGCAGGACTGGTTTCATCGGATGAGCGCGCCTGGTTTCGAGGGCCCTTATTCCGAGAATCGCAACCGGAATCAACATCGCGATCGAACCAGGGACCCACATGATGCCTCCCGCGGCGGCTTGATCTTCGAGGGCGGAGATGCCCCACAGGCGTGGGGCCAATGCGTAACTCGAATAGAGTATGTGGTTTGAAAAACTCAAGACTGCGGAAAGGCCCATGTTGACCATCCCTGCAAACAGGAGATACGGAATCATGGCCGCTCTGGGCCAGATGGGAATGCTGGGCCACACGTCAACTACCGGCCACCAAAACAACACGGCCGACCAAAAGAAACAGGCGTGCTCCGCCTGATGCCACCCTGGCGATCGTACCGCCAAATCGTAAAGTCGCGGGAAGTGCCAAACGACGATCGCGGCCGACCATGCGAACCAGGTCACAACCGGATGAACGATCGCGTGGCCAAGCTGCTTCAGCTCGCGGCAAGAAAGAAACGGCCCAAGCGCATCCTTGAAGAGCCACCGCGGAAGACCACGCAGTAGGGGCAGCACAGGCTGTCCGAGTAGCAACAATGGGGCCGCCACCATAGTCAACAACAGGTGCTGGATCATGTGTGCCTGGAGCAATAGCGCTCCTAGCGCGTCAATGGGCGAGTCGAGAGCCAGCACGATGGCGAAAAGCCCACCGGTAAAAGAGGCCAGCCTTCCAGTCGTGTACTTGTAAGGTAGTTCTGCGTGAAGATGCAACCAGCCTCGGAAATAAAGCGCGGCAATAGTGAGCAGCAGGCACAGGCTTCCCCAATCCAGCGTCCACGATGCGAGTACGGCTGTGGCGATCGGGTCCATTGTTAGCCTAAGTGTTGGTCACGCCTCAATGTTTGCTGGAATCCCGGGCAGCCGGCTGATACGAGGGCCGTAGCGTTTCCATAAACGCGACGAGCGCCGTTACTTCAGCGGGACGCAAATTCTTGCCATAGGCCGGCATGTTCCCGCTTCCCTGGATGACTTGCCTGATGAGCTGATCGCCCGTGAGACGCGTGGCTACCGTGTCCAGCGCTGGACCGCGCAAACCGCCCTCGCCGCCCAGGCTGTGACAATTGCGGCACTGCTTGCTCTGGATAAGGATCGCTCCCTGGAGCTCCAACGGCGACCGTCCTCGCACTTGGGCGGCGGGTGTGGCCGCGCTGCTCCACGCCTCCATATGCGGCGACCAAGGCGCGTACGTTCCTAGGTAAGCCAGCAGCCCCAGTGTTAGAAAAGCCAGCAGAACGATCACGACTGCCATCGGCCGCCTGCGGTAGCTTTTCTCACCAGTTCCCGAATAAAACGGAAGAAGGATCAGGATTGCAAGGAGAACCACCGGCAAGACCAAAAGGAGAAATGTTTCCATATACGCCGGCAGAAGCGCCAGCGCCGCGTAGATCGGGAGAAAGTAAAAATCAGGAGCCGGCGCGGTATGGATGAGCGTCGGATTCGGAGGCCCGGAAGGACCCTGTGGTCCGAATACAAGCGCGCAGGTGACGATCGCGATGATGAGGCACGCGCTGAAGATCAGATCCTTACCGATGACGTTCGGCACGAACGGCACGCCGGTCTTCTTGATCATCTCCTCGTACTCGACTGCGTACGATTCCTTTTTCACTACGCTGCCTGGCTTAGGATATTCGTTGATGCCTTTAGTCAACACCAGGCGTAAATGAAGGCTGAGAAGCGCGATGATCACGCCGGGCACCAGGAAGACGTGCAGAGAGAAAAATCGGGATAATGTTTCTCCGGCGATTACCGCTCCACCCAGCATCAAATGCACCAGTTGGGCGCCGACGAACGGCACTCGCCCCATGATGGACGCGCCGATTCCCAGCCCCCAGTACGCGTCCTGATCGAATCGGAGAATCTGCCCCGTAAACGCCATCCCCAGCGTGCACAAGAAAAGGCAGCAGCCGCTAACCCAAGTCAATTCACGAGGGTATTTGTAAGCTCCGAAGAGGAAGGTCTGGACCAGATGGGCCGACATGATGCCCACCATGAAGATCGATCCCCAGTTGTGGACCGCACGCAGGAACCACCCCAGAAACTGTTCGTTGTTGAGATATTGGAGGCTCGACCAGGCCTGGCCGGCCGAAGGCTGGTAGACGAAAGCCAGAAGAGTCCCCGTGAGAATTTGCAGAACAAAACACAATAGCGTGCCGCTGCCAAAAACGTAAAACCAGCTATTTGTGCTCGGCGGGACTCTATGACCGGCTGTCGATTCGAACAATTTTGCGATATGGAGCCGGTCTTCGAGCCAGAGAGCGATGGATTTCAGCATGGCTAAGTCCTTACACGTCGTCTTTTTTCAAGGGCTCGGCAAGAGTCGGAAGGTGTCCGCCCAACACTTTCAGCTCTCCGCTCTCGACTCTGTGCTCATATTCGAACAATCCCCGTGGCGGCGGACCGGAGGCATGCGATCCGTCCTCATAGAACGCTCCTCCATGGCATGGACACATAAAGAGCCGCGATTCCTGAAACCAGCGAACAGGGCACCCGAGATGGGTACAGTTGATCGCGAAAACCTGGAACGACTGTGAATCGATCCGGCGCACCCAGCATGGAACCTCCGCGGTGTCTCCGTCCCACGGCTTGCTGATCGGGTTGCGATAGACCGCCAGGCGAGTCTCACCCTCTGGAAATTTGGCCACAGGACCTAGCGAAATCCAACTATTCTTTGGGGTTCGCGTAAAAGCCGACAAAGCATATCCGAGCAGGGGCACGCCAACAAGCACGCCAGCAATAGCATTCAATCCAGTTCCGATCTTGAGTAGAAGATTGCGGCGAGACACTGACGACGCAGGTGCATTTTTGGTCAGGGCGGCTTTCTTACAGCCACAATCTGAATTCGTTTCGCTCATGGCAGTTTTGTTCCTCTCTGTGTCAGAGTTATTGGCGTCACGCGGTGCATCGAAAGCCACGCGACCACGTCGGAGATGTCCTGGGGCGTCAGGGTTTTCGACTGTCTTCGCCAGTCCGGCATGCCCCGGTCGCTACGTCCGGCAATCACTGTCGTCCGCAGGGACTGGTCGCTGACGAGAGCAAGAAAAGCCACATCGGTAACCGATCCAGCCTTTGTGCCCCCCACTCCCTCTTCCCCATGGCAGCTTACGCAATTGTTGACGAACACCGCTTCACCGGCTTTCGGGTCGCCCAGATCCGCGCTGTAGGAAGGGAGAGCCACGGCGGCAAAGTCTTGCGGCCGTGACCATTGCGCGTCCATCTGATTCGCCAATATCGTGATTTGCTGGTCGGTCAGGCCTCCGCCGGCGTTCTTCGCGAAGGCCGGCATCGCGGTTTTGGGGACACTGTTCGCGATGGTATCTCTGAGCTTATCTTTGCCGATCACCGCCAGGAAAACGGGATCATTCAACGGGCGGGCTGCGCCAAGGCGACCATCGCGACCATGACAACCAGCGCAATTGCTTCCGTAAAGCGCAGTGAAGTCGGTAATCTGATCCGGGAAGACAAACTGTTCTACCTTGGGGCCGCAGCCAAGCAGCAGGATCGCGGGCGCGACCAATAGACAACGTTTCATAGCCCCGATTTTTCCTCCGGTCCGCGCTGCGCTTCGATTTCCAATCTTTCTGCCAGAGGCAAATTCTGCATGGTCGCGATCTTAGCGGTACGTGCGATTGCCTGTGAAGCAGCCAGGCCAAACGCGATCTGCGAACCTACAAACCATCCCCAATCGATTCGAGCGTTCAGCGTTGGATTGATGTAGCCGAGCGTCGAAGCCACGAGCCCAGACCACAGCACAGGTGTGAGGAGCCCGCTTCGCCAACTCGCGCCACGCGGAAACATCGGCAGCGAGACTGCGTAAAGCATTCCCACAAAAATGGAGATCGTTACGTGGATGAACGTTCCCGCGATCAACCCAGCCTCGCTGAAGCTGCGTAGTTGCTCGACCGGTGCTGCGGCCAACGAACCTATAATCCCGGCTGCTAACAAGTTGATT